>Ga0265780_10009995_pt1 | contig 11341 bp, 8 predicted proteins | sample P1T30metagenome_FD_192432 | JGI IMG/M metagenome (GOLD analysis project Ga0265780, IMG submission 192432) | Plant litter microbial communities from East Loma Ridge, Irvine, California - P1 T30 | ecosystem: Environmental > Terrestrial > Plant litter > Unclassified | place: USA: California... | reverse complement strand
TAGGGCTTGCCGGTGATGCTGCTCTGGCTGGCGGCGCGGTCGATGAAGTCTTCGCTCGTCGCCACCAGGTCGCGCTTGAGCAGATAGTCGTATTTGCGCTGGAGGTGTCTGGACGCGTCGCCGGCATCGTGCCAGCTGCCGTTGCGGTTGAACTGGCAGCCGGATGCCTTCAGGTAGCCGACCAGATGGACGATTTCCTGGCGCGCGGCCGGCTGCGGCGCAGCGTGGGCGAGCAGTGGAATCAGCAGCGAGGCGACGGCAATCAGTTTCATGGCGGACGGCGAAATGGCGCGAAGGCCCAGTATGCAGGATTTCGTCTTCGAACGCGCACGATGCACAGGCCGCTTGGCCTGTGCATCGTGAAAGCACGTCGTGCGCTACGAACTCAGGCGCAGCGCGCCCTGGCACGTCTCACTCGACCGTCACCTCCTTGCGGTTATCGCGCGAGACGCGGTCGATCATCTTGTTATAGGGATCGACGCCCACCTCGAACGGCTGCTCCTTGACGGTCACCGTCAGCACCGGGTTGTCGCCCGAGAGTACGCGCTTGTCCAGCAACAGCACCCGCTCGTCGGCTTCCTTGGCGCCCTTGGCGCGCGCGAAGACGCCGATCTCCACCGGCTCGTCGTAGGCGCGCGCGGTTTCCTTGCCCTTGCCGTCGGCTTCCATCTTGGCCAGGTGCAGCTTCATCGTCACATCCCACTGGCCATCCGCCCGTTTTTTGGCGCTGGCCTCGACCACGCGGTTATCGTAGAAGACGATTTTCTCGAACATGTCGGCGATCAGGGCATGCTTGTCGGCCGGCGCCTCGGCGCGGATATAGTCGAGCAGCTCGCGCGAGGTGGTGAACGGCGACTCCTGGTAGCCCTTGTCCTCGAGGAAGCGCTTGAGCGCGCGGTTCAGGGCCTGCTCGCCGATCTCGTCGCGCAGCCGGTAGAAAATCAGGCTGCCCTTGCGGTAGTGGATATAGTCCTGGTTCTCCACGCGGTACAGCGGCAGTTCCTCGATCTTTTCGGCGCCGCGCGAACTGAGGTAGCGGTCCAGCTCATAGCGCAGGAAGCGGCGCATCTGGTGGCGGCCATATTCCTTCTCCATCACCATCAGCGCCGAGTACTGCGACAGCGACTCGATCAGCATGCTCGCGCCCTGCACATCGGCGGCGGTGACCTGGTGGCCCCACCACTGGTGCGCCATCTCATGGGCGGTGACGTAGAAGACGTAGTCGATGTCTTCCTTCTTGCGCAGGTCGGCGATGAAGCCGATCGATTCCGAGAACGGGATCGTGTTGGCGAACGACTGGGCGAAGCGCTGGTAGTTCGGGAACTCCAGGATGCGCACCTGCTTGTGCTGGTAGGGCGTGAACTCGGTGGTGAAGTAGTCGAGCGATTTGCGGGTCGCCTCGATCATGCGCTCCACGTTGTACGCGTGCTTGCGGTCGTAGTAGATCTCGATCGGGATGCCCTTCCAATCGCCCTTCTTGACCTGCCAACTGGCCGACAGGTAGGCGAAGAACGGCATCATCTTCTGGTCCATCTTGTACTGGTAGAAGTTGCGGCCGTTTTCCTGCCACGACCTCTGCAGGTAGCCCGGCGCCAGCCCGATCTGGTCGCCGCTGGTCGAGACGGTGGTCTCGAAGTCGATCCAGTCGGCGCCACCGCCGAACATCGAATTGGCGCGCGCCGCTTCGTCTTCCAGCTTGGCCATGCGCTGCGGTTCGCCCAGGCCGCGCTTGCGGCGCTCGTTACGGTCCGTCAGCTCGAAGTCCGACTGGTAGCCGATCATCGGGAAGAACTCGCGGTTATTGAAGAAGGTCCCGTTCAGGTTGAAGGTGTCGGCCTCGCCCGCATTCGAAAAGCCCGGGCGGCGCGCATCAACCGTGAACGCGAGCGGCAGGCGCGCGCCCGGCGCCATCGGCTGCGCCAGTTTCAGGATCATGAAGCCGGCCGCCTTGTCGTCCAGGACGACCTGGTGCGCGGGCAGATTGGTGAAGGCAGTGACCACGTCCGGGTTGAGCTGCAGGCGCAGGGTGTCGAGCGGCGCAGCGGTCTTGTTCTCCAACACGTAGCTGCCCTTGACCATCACCCGGCGCTCGCTCGGATAGATGTCGACCGCGGCGCGCACCGTGGTGACCTTCGCATGCGGCAGATCCTTGTACTGGCGATAGGCCTTTTCGTAATCGGCCTGCTTGTCCATCGACACGTTCTTGGCTTCGTAGCGGCCCAGTGTTACGGTGTTGTGGAAGATCCAGCCACCGACCAGCGCAAAGGCGATCGTGCACAGCGCCAGCGCCACGCCCGCGCTGCTTTTGAGGCGGCGGCCCGCTTCACGCAGGCGCGTGCGCCAGTCGACCGACAGGCCGCGCACCCAGAAGGCCTGGGCCACGATCAGGCCCGCCACGCAGAACAGCGACCAGTACACGGCGAACCAGGCCCACCCGGTGACGAAGTGACCGAAGCCGTTCATGTCCGAGTACGGGGTGCGCGGCAGCAGCCCGATGTTGTACAGGTTGTGATCGAAGTGCATCACGGTGAGCACGATCTGCGCGACCATCAGGACGATGATGAGCAGGTAGCCGATGAACTTGTTGTTCGTGACCACCTGCAGCACCACCGCGATCAGCGCCATCAGCACATACGGCAGGCCGGCCATGAACACGCCCTGGAGGTATACGCCGAATTCGACCGGCGCCCCGCCGCGGTACAGCTGGATGGCGATCGCGGTCAGGATGCCCGCGAACAGGAAGGCCAGCACCACGCCCACCAGCGCCAGGCTTTTCGCCACTAGCGGCGCCCAGTTCGGCATCGGCATGGCGTCGGTGACGTCGGCGATCTTGACCTGGCGTTCCTTGAAAATCAGTTCGCCGGCGTAGAAGGTCACGATGATGATCAGGAAAAAGCTGAAGCTGCCGTTCAACAGCTCGATCATCAGGTGGGTGCGTGGATAGACGTTGGTGCCGAACATCTCATTGAGCTGGCTCGAGCTGCCCACCATATTGAGCATGCCGAACAGCAGCATCACCAGGAACGGCACGCTCTTGAACACCGAGACCGCATCGAACGCCAGGATGTGCCAGCACTGGGTCCAGCGGGTCGCCGAGGTAAAGCGCGGCGCGATGCGCGGCAGGGCCACGTGGCCTGGCTGGCTCGCGACCGGCGCTAATGCCTTGGCCTTGCCGAACAGGCGCTTGCCGGTGCCGGCGCGCTGCGGCTTGAACAGCGCCAGCGTGAGGCCGAGCAGCACCAGCGCGACGGCGCTCCACAGCAGGCGGTTGGCCAGCATATAGCCGGCGATGTCGGGCAGGCCGGCATTCGATTCGGCGGTCGAAAAGTAGCGCGTGGCGCGGCCCAGCGCGCGAATGGCAAAGGGGTCGGCCAGAACCGCAACCCACTCGTTGTCGATGTCCGAGGTAAAGCTGCCGGCCACGATCCACAGCACGAAGAAGCCCATCACGCCGACGTACACCATCATCATCGAGCGGGTGGTGGCGGCGAGCAGCATCAGCAAGGCGCCGATGAAGAGCAGGTTGGGCACCACGATCACGCCCAGGGCCCACAGATAAGCAGCGCCGGGGAATGGCCCGACGCGCTGGGCGTCGACCCACGGCATCAGCGGTCCGAGCATCATGCCGAGCACGATCAGGGCGAAGATGAACAGGCAGGCTACCAGGCCGGCGAGAAAACGCCCGGCCAGGTAATCGTGCTTTTTCATCGGCGTGGCGAACAGCATGTCGGAGATGCCGACCTCGCCGTCGCGCAGCACGCTGCCGGCGATGAAGATGGTGACGACGAACATCGAGAACAGACTGAAGACGCCGAGCAGCTGGGCGACCACCACCGGCGCATTGCGGTTGACGTTGCCGATGCTGCCGCCGACCTGGATCGCGTCGCTGGTGGTGGCTCCGAAAGCGAGCGCGCCGAAGATCAGCGCGCACACCCAGAGTAAAGGCTGGCGTAGCTGGATGCCCAGCTCGAACTTGAAGAATTCGCGTAGCATGCCCCCTCCTTACGCCACGACCGGCGCTGCGGCGGCGGGCACAGTGGCGCCGGCGCCGGCGCGGCCGGCGTTGCGGATCTGCAGGAAGTAGACGTCTTCCAGATCAGGCTCGACGCTCGTGAAACCATCGTCGGGCTGCGACTCGGCGTACACATTGATCTGCGGCCGGCCGGCCACCAGGCGGGTCGAGAGCACATTGAAGCGCTCCTGGTAGCCCGGCAGCGCTTCCTGGCTGACGGTGCGGCGCCACACGCGGCTTTTCAGTGTATCGATCGCGGCTTGCGGCTCGCCCTGCAGCAGTACGGTGCCCTTGGCGATCATCGCCATGCGCGGGCACAGGTCGGTCACGTCCTCGACGATGTGGGTCGACAGGATGACGACCACCTGCTCGCCGATCTTGGCCAGCAGGTTCAGGAAGCGGTTGCGTTCATCAGGGTCCAGGCCCGCGGTCGGCTCGTCGACGATCACCAGGCGCGGCGCGCCAAGCAGCGCCTGGGCGATGCCGAAGCGCTGGCGCATGCCGCCCGAATAGGTGCCCAGGCCGCGCTTGCGCGCTTCCCACAGATTGGTCTGATTGAGCAGGGCTTCGACGACCTCCTTGCGCTGGCCCTTGTCGGTCAGGCCCTTCAAGACGGCGAAGTGGTTCAGCAGCTTTTCGGCGCTGACCTTGGGATAGACGCCGAAGTCCTGCGGCAGGTAGCCGAGCTGGCGGCGCAGGCCTTCCTTGTCCGTCAGGACGTCGAGGCCATTGAAATGGATGCTGCCGCTGTCGGGGTCTTGCAGCGTGGCGATCGTGCGCATCAATGACGACTTGCCGGCGCCGTTCGGACCGAGCAGGCCGAACATGCCGTTCGGGATCTCGAGGCTGACATTGTTGATGGCCTTGACGCCATTGGCATAGGTCTTGTTGAGCTGCTTGATCGATAGCATTGCTGGACTCCCTGGGTCTGTGAATGGTTCGCCGCCCTGCGCCTGACGGCTACGCGCGGTCGTATATTTCCTATCAGATAATGTAACTACAATAAAAAGCAATGTCAGGTTTTTGTGACAGGCGGTGGAAATCCGGGAGTGGACGACGAATTCGCGGGCATATGCGTATGGCATGCGGCCTGCATGCGCACGCCTGTCCGCTCTCAACAGGCGCTGGCGCACGCGTTTTACGATAGGCGGCCCTGGTATGCGAAAGGAATGCGATGAGCCTTGCCGTCCTGAGAACCCGCGCCCTGGCCGGCATGGAAGCGCCTGCGGTCAACGTTGAAGTCCATCTCGCCAACGGTCTCCCCGGGCTCATGATCGTCGGCCTTCCCGACACCGAGGTGCGCGAAGCCAAGGACCGGGTGCGCGCGGCCCTGCAGAATTCCGGCTTCGATATCCCGGCGCGCCGCATCACGATCAACCTGGCGCCGGCCGACCTGCCCAAGGAATCCGGACGCTTCGACTTGCCGATCGCGCTCGGCATCCTGGCCGCATCGCGCCAGATCCGGGGCGACGACCTGCAGCGCTACGAGTTCGCGGGCGAGTTGTCGCTGTCGGGAGAACTGCGTCCGATCCGCGGCGCGCTGGCGATGGCGTTTGCCATGGTGCGTCAGGGCGATGGCGATCCGCGCGCCTTCGTTCTGCCGCTGGCAAACGCCGACGAAGCCGCGCTGGTGGAGGCGGCCACCATCTACCCGGCGCGCACGCTGCTCGAGGTCTGCGCGCACTTCGCCAATGCGCCCGATGCGCCCAAGCTGGGGCGCCATCGCGGGCCCCCTTCCGGGCATGCGCCGCTGTATCCCGACTTCGCCGAGGTAAAGGGACAGCAGCATGCCAAGCGGGCGATGGAGGTAGCGGCGGCCGGCGCGCATTCGACGCTGTTGATCGGGCCACCAGGCGCGGGCAAGAGCATGCTGGCGGCGCGCCTACCGGGCCTGTTGCCGCCGATGAGCGAGACCGAGGCGCTTGAATCGGCCGCAGTGCAGTCGCTGGCCGGTGGCTTCGCGCCGCAGCGCTGGCGCCAGCGGCCGTTTCGCAGTCCGCATCACACGACCTCGGGCGTGGCCCTGGTGGGCGGCGGCAATCTGCCGCGGCCCGGCGAAGTCTCGCTGGCCCATCACGGGGTGCTGTTCCTGGACGAGCTGCCGGAGTTCGATCGGCGCGTGCTCGAAGTGCTGCGCGAGCCGCTCGAGTCGGGCCAGATCACGATTTCACGCGCGGCGCACCAGGCCGACTTTCCGGCGCGCTTTCAGCTGATCGCGGCGATGAATCCCTGCCCCTGCGGCTGGCTCGGCCACGCCAGCGGCAAGTGCCGCTGCACGCCGGATGCGGTGCTGCGCTACCAGGGCCGCATCTCCGGCCCCCTGCTCGACCGGATCGATATCCAGCTGCCGGTGGCGGCCCTGCCGCCAGACAGCATGGGCCAGCAGGCCGACGGTGAGCCGAGCGCGCTGATCGCGCAGCGGGTGGCGCGCGCGCATGCACGGCAGGTCGCGCGCCAGGGACGGTCCAATAGCCAGCTGGGGCCAGGCGAGATCGATCTTCACTGCGTACCCGACGAGGCGGGGCGGCGCTTGCTGCACCAGGCGGCCCAGCACCTGCACTGGTCGGCGCGGGCGTATCACCGCGTGCTCAAGGTGGCGCGCACGATCGCCGATTTGGCGGAGGTGGAGGATATCGCCTCGAAGCATGTGGCCGAGGCGATCGGCTACCGGCGCGCGCTGCGCGACGACTGATCAGGCGTAGGCCGCCTGCTCGCGCGCCGCGCGCTTGATCGCCTGCGGCGGTTGGCCAAAGGCGCGCAGGAAGGCGCGCCGCATGCGTTCGGGGTCCGAAAAACCGGTCTCGCGCGCGACCACGTCGATCGAGTGGTTACTGGACTCGATCATGGCGCGCGCCGCCTCGACCCGCAGCACCTCGATCGCGCGCGCCGGCGACTGGCCGGTCTCGAGGCGGAAGGTGCGGCTGAACTGGCGCGTGCTCAGGTTGGCCGCTCCGGCCAGCTCGTCGACCGACAGCGGCCGGCGCAGGTGGCTCTTGGCGTAAGTGAGTGCCTGCTGGATACGGTCCGATTTCGGCTCCAGTTCAAGCAGCGCCGAGAACTGCGACTGGCCGCCGCTGCGGCGGTGGTAGACCACCATCTGGCGCGCGATGTGCTTCGAGGCGTCCTTGCCCAGGTCTTCTTCCACCATCGCCAGGCACAGGTCGATGCAGGCGGTCATGCCGGCCGAGGTCCACACGCGGCCGTCGTTGATGTAGATGCGGTCTTCCTCGATGCGCGATTTTGGGCAGGCGCGCTGCAGGTCGCGCGCCAGGGCCCAGTGGGTGGTGGCGCGGCGGCCGTCGAGCAGGCCGGCCTCGCCCAGGATGAAGGCGCCGGTGCAGATGCTGGCAGTGCGGCGCGAGGCGTTGCTGGCGTCGCGCAGGAAGTCCAGGAAGCGCGCGCTCGAACGCAGGCCGACCGGCTGCATAACGCCGGTCACGATCAGGGTGTCGTAGTCGTGGCGCTCGAAGGCGTCGGTGAACACGCCGACGCCGGACGAGCTGGTGAGCACCCCGCCCTGCTCCGACAGCATCACCATGTCGTAGAATGGGCCGCCCTCGAGGCCATTGGCGATCTCGAACACGGTGGTAGCCATCAGGTCGAGCGCCTGGAAGCCGGGCGGGAACAGGAATCCGATTCTGCGTTTCATGGTGGTCCTCGGTGACGAGCGGATGCCGGAGCAGATGGTAGCCCGGCATGCGATACCGAAAATGATACGACAAGTTGCGCCCGGACGCCGAAAGTCCCCCATTTTGCAGAGCCTTCTCCGGCGCTGCATAAAAAGGCGAATGGAAGAGCCGCTGCTGTTACCATCGCGCTATGCGACCATCGACACCGCTGCCCATCCGCCTGCGCCTGCTCGTCCCGGTGCTGCTGGCGGCCACGCTGCAGGCAGCCTGCAATCCGACCTATAACTGGCGCGAACATGCCAACGGCGACGGCGCCTACAAGGTGCTGTTCCCGGCCAAGCCGGCCACCTTTACCCGTCCGGTCGATCTGGACGGCCTGCGCGTGCAAATGACGATGACGGCGGCCGAGGTCAAGGGCGTCACCTTCGCCGTCGGCAGCGCGGTAGCGCCGGATGCCGCGCGCGCCCAGGCTGCGCTGCCGGCAATGCGCCTGGCCCTGGTGCGCAATATCGGCGCCGACGAGAACGCCATCCATGACGAAGCGCGCGTCGATGCGCTCGGCGTCGGCGCCAACCGCCAGCCGGTGCGGCTGCAGGGCCGCTTCGAGGCGCGCGGCGCGCGTTTGTACCAGGTCATCGTGCTTGGTCCGCCGGATGCGGCGCCGCCCGAGCAGGTCGATCAATTCCTCTCTTCGTTCACGCCTTTGTGAGACCCGCTATGGATGACACTCTGCCTGCCCTGCGCCTGGCGGGATTGCGCAAGCATTTTGGCCGCCCCGCCGTCGATGGCCTCGACCTGAGCGTGCGGCGCGGCGAGTTCTATGCCCTGCTGGGACCGAACGGCGCCGGCAAGACCACCACGCTGCGGCTGGTCACGGGCCTGTTGGCGCCGGACGCGGGCAGCGTCGACGTGCTCGGCATCGACCTGGCCAAGGCGCCCGCAGCCGCCAAGGCGAAGATGGCCTACCTGCCGGACGAGCCGATGTTGTACGGGAAGCTCAAGCCTTTCGAGTATCTGGAATTCGTGGCCGGCCTGTGGGGCGTGCGCGCCGAGGATGCCGAGCCGCGCGCACGCGAACTGCTCGACTGGCTCGACCTGTCCCAGCATGCGCACGAACTCACCGAAGGCTTTTCGCGCGGGATGAAGCAAAAGCTGGCCCTGGCCGGCGCGCTGATTCACGCGCCGGAGCTGCTGATCCTCGACGAGCCGCTCACCGGCCTGGACGCCGCCGCTGCGCGCCAGGTGAAGGACCTGCTGCTGGCGCATGTGGCCAACGGCGGGACGGTGATTCTCACCACCCACATTCTCGAAGTGGCCGAGCGCCTGGCGCAGCGCATCGGGATCATCCGCGCGGGACGCCTGATCGCCGAAGGCACGCTGGACGAACTGCGCGCGCGTACGCAGGGCGGCAGCCTGGAGGATGTGTTCCTTCAGCTCACTAGCACGCCATGAGTTTCGCGCCGGGAAGCGTCCTGTGGCTGCTGCGGCATGAGCTGCGGCTGGCCTGGTACAACGCCTCGGGCGGCAAGGACGCTGGCGGCAAACGCGGCATGGGCAGGCTGGCGCTCGGCCTGATGCTGCTGGGGTGGGCCGTCCTGCACGTGGGGGCCTGGGTGGTCGTGGACCAGCTGGCCGGTACGCCGGGCGACGATCCGCGCATCCTGCTTGCCATCACGGCGCTATTGGCGGTGGCCACGACCTTCATGCTGTCCTCCAGCATCAAGGCCAGCGTGCTGGTGATGTTCGAGCGCAGCGACCTCGATCTGCTGCTGTCGTCACCCCTGCCCTCGCGCAGCATATTTACCGTCCGCCTGGCCGGCGTGAGCGCCGGCACGGCGGCCTTGTATCTGGGCTTGTTGGCACCTTTTGCTCACGCCGGTCTGCTGCAGGGCCAGTGGCGCTGGCTCGGCATCTATCCTGGCGTGATCGCGCTCGCGGTGCTGTGCAGCTGCGCTGCGATGCTCCTCACGCTTGGCCTGGTGCGCCTGCTCGGCGCGCGCCGTACGCGTGTGGTGGCGCAGGTGATCGGCGCGTTGGCGGGCGCGCTGCTGGTCATCGGCTCGCAGCTGCATGCGCTGCTGTCGAAGGAATCGCAGGGGCGCGTGCGCGAACTCTTCGCGCGCGCGATGCTGCAGGTCGAGGAGACCGATCATCCGCTGTGGCTACCGGCGCGGGCCATGCTTGGTGAACCGCTGCCGGTGGCATTGCTGGCGGCGTTTGCGCTCGTGGCGTTCATGCTGACGGCGCGCGGTACGCACCGCTTCTTTGCGCGGGGCCTGCAGCTGGCGGCTTCGGCGGCTCCGCCGACCGTAGCGCGCGGCGCGGCGCTACGGCATCGCTTCGGGCGCAGCCTGTTCGGCGCGGTCGTCGTCAAGGAGTGGCGCCTGATCGTGCGCGATCCGCAGCTGCTGTCGCAGGTGCTGCTGCAGCTGCTGTTCCTGCTGCCGCTGTTCTTCGTGATCTTCCAGCGCACCGATATCCAGGTGCAGGCGATCGGCGCCGGGCTCGCGGTACTGTGCAGCTCACTGACTGGCGCGCTGGCCTGGATCGCGCTGTCGGCCGAGGATGCGCCCGACCTGCTGCTGGTGTCGCCCGCGTCGCAAGCGATGCTGCGGCGCGCCAAGCTGGCGGCAGCCGTCATGCCGGTACTGGCCCTGGTGGCGCTTCCGCTACTGTGGTTGATCGTGCGTGCGCCGTACGCCGGGCTGGTGGCCTGCTTCGTCGTGTGCGGGGCGGTGGTCGGCGCCGGCCTGGTCGTGTTCTGGTGCGGCCGGCCCGGAGTGCGCAGCAACTTCAAGGGACGCGGCAAGGGAGGCTTCATGATGAATATGCTCGAGCTGTTCAATAGCTTGAGCTGGGGCGCGCTGGGCTGGTTCCTGGCGGCTGCGGTACTCGGGCCACTGTCGAATATCGGGATCGTCGCCATCCTGGCCGGCGGCCTGTTTGCCATTGTAGCGCCCGGCACCGCCTGGCTCTTGCGGCAGAGACGGGTTTGATGCTTGTGAGCGCGGACGCACTGTGAGCGTGCGTCAGTCGTGCTATCGTTTAATCACTAACAAAACCAAGAGATAGCCATGTTGATTACCTTTAAATGCAAATCCTACCCAGAAGTCTTGATGTACAAGGAGCATGCCCAGCGCATTCTCGACTTGCTGCACAAGGAACCGGAACGCGGTGTGATCACGTCGGTGGAAGCCGAGCAGGCGATTGCCCTGATTGAAAGCGAAATCGAAGAGAGCCGCAAGCACCAGGTGTCAGACCAGGTGGCGCATGACGTCCACGCGCATCACCGCGATGAAGACGATCACGATCATCAGCCGATCGAGGTAGTGAGTTTCTCGACCCGCATGTACCCGCTGCTGGAAATGCTGCGTTCGGCGCGCGATAACAGGACCGATATTCTCTGGGGAGTTTGAGTCATATCCGCCATTGAACCGTAGGGTCGGCAGCTCCGCTGCCGACGCGTTCAACCAACCGATATGAAGTTCTGTAGGGTGGATGGCTCCGCCGTCCACGCGTCCAGCCAGCAGAAGCGATGACGATCGGTTTATCGGATGCACCACTTCAAGCGATAGAAAGCAAAAAGCCCCACTCAGATCACTGAGTGGGGCTTTTCTATATAACTAGCCTGACGATAACCTACTTTCACACTGGTTGCAGCACTATCATCGGCGCAAAGTCGTTTCACGGTCCTGTTCGG
>Ga0265780_10009994_pt1 | contig 11341 bp, 8 predicted proteins | sample P1T30metagenome_FD_192432 | JGI IMG/M metagenome (GOLD analysis project Ga0265780, IMG submission 192432) | Plant litter microbial communities from East Loma Ridge, Irvine, California - P1 T30 | ecosystem: Environmental > Terrestrial > Plant litter > Unclassified | place: USA: California... | reverse complement strand
ACGCCGGCTTTTCGAATGTTGTCTAGAAGCATATCAAAATCCTGAATGGTTCAAGACGATATTATTCACTGTTTGCGTGGTTACTGCTCCATTGGCCTCTGTATTGCGAATCCGCACTGGATACCAGCCGTGTTGCGGGGCCAGCCAGATGTCGAGCGTCGACTTGTAGGAACCGGCTTGCGGCGGGCGCGTCAGGTGCCAGGTTTGCAGCTTGCCAAGCTTGGTGTCGATCTCTTCCTGCCCCACCAGCTTGAACCGGTAAACGGCGGCGTCGCGGTCTTCGCCGACAAAAATGTCGATGTCGCCGCTCAGTTGTCTGGCGTCGGCGCGCGCGATCGCAGACAGCTGCAGCGGGACGCTGGCCTTGTCCTGGGCGCCCGGCACCAGCGGATAGGCCGCCTGCGATGCCGAGAAAGTCACTCTGTTCTGGCCCCAGTTGAAATGGGTTGCCGTGAGCGAACGGCCGCGCCGCTTCTCCGTCATCTTGATCGGCGCAAAGCCGGCGGCGCCCACCGCGCCCTCGCTGTGCAAGACCACCAGGTTAACACGAGTAAATACCACCCGGATGCCGGCCTCGACCTGGATCTTGTAAGTATCGTCGTTCAGTTGCCAGGCCAATAAGGCCTCGCCCGACCATTCGGCGCCGTCCTTGTCGGTACGGGCGACGTCCAGCGTGATCGAGGCCGGCGGCGGCATGTCGACCTTGTAGCGGCGCATCTCGGGAGCGGCGGGGGCGGCCGGCTCGGCGGGCGCCGGGGCTTCCTGAGCGGGCGTCGGCGCCGGCGCCGGCGCAACGGGTGGCGGCGCCGGCACGGCAGGCGCGGGCTCCACGCCTCCCCCGGCGACGCCATCGACCGCGCCGGGTTCCATCCCGACGGTGAAGGCGCCCGCCTGGGCCGGCATGCCGAATTCGACCGGCGGAATCACGGGCAAGGGCAGCGGCGCCGCTTCCGGCACCGGCAGGGGCGCGGGCGGCGGCGGTGGCGGCGGTGCGGCGGCCGGCAAGACTTGCGCCAGGATCGTCGCCGCCCCGCCTTCGCCTTCTCCATGGCCCTGGCGCGGCAACTCCAGGTTGACGTCGAGCAGCACGCTCAGCACGATCCAGTGCAGCAATACGACCAGCGCGACCGGCAGTAGCCGGCGCCGACGCGGAAGTAAAAGTGGTGCGGATTGCATATCCGCTAGTGTAGCGCGGGCAGGGCCCGCCCTGCACGGCGCCTGGATCCTCTTTCAGCAACCTCAGGTGATCGCCCCGCCGTCGACGGTGAGCACGGCGCCGCTGATCTGGCGCGCCGCCGGGCTGGCCAGGAAGGCGACCGCCGCCGCCACGTCGCGCGGCTCGCCGAAGCGTCCCAGCGGAATCAGGGATTTCTGGAATTCGGCGAAGTCGCCATTGGCCGGATTCATCTCGGTGTCGGTCGAACCCGGCTGCACCAGGTTGACGGTGATGTCGCGCGCACCCAGTTCGCGCGCCAGGCCGCTGGTGAAGGTCTTGAGCGCGGCCTTGGTCAGGAAATACACGGTGGCCCCCTCGCCCACGATGCGGTCGGCGCCGGCCGAGCCGATGGTGACGATGCGGCCACCCTGGCCCAGGTGCGGGATGGCCGCCTGCGCCGCCAGGATCGGACCGCGCACGTTCACGTCCAGCAGGGCGTCGATATCCTCCACGGCGATGTCGGCGATCGGCGCATAGCGGGCGATGGCGGCGTTATTGACCAGGATGTCCAGGCCACCCAGCACCCGCGCCGCCTCGTCGACCGCGCGCCGGATCGCCGCCGGGTCGGCGCTGTCGGCCTGGATCGCGACCGCCTTACGGCCGCGGCCTTCGATGGTGCACACGACTTCCTGGGCGCGCTCGGCCGAACGCTCGTAGGTGATCGCCACGTCGGCGCCCTGCTGCGCCAGTTCGAGGGCGATCGCGGCGCCGATGCCGCGCGATGCGCCGGTGACGATGGCGCGTTTTCCTTGGAGGTTACTCATGACATTTCCTTTTGTTTGGTGATCGATACAGAAATAGTAGATCGCCCCACGGCGGGCTGTCAATTGATTTTTTAGTGATCGATACATATATAATGAAACGGCGTGCGGCGTTGTCCCGACCCGCAGCCGGACATATACTGTGCGCGATGCAAACGCCCGACCAACCCCTCCACGACAAAGCGGCCTCCCCAGCACCGGCGACGCGCGCCCGCGGCCGGCCCCGCGCCTTCGACCGCGAAGCCGCCTTGTCAAAGGCGATGCGCCTGTTCTGGCAAAAGGGGTACGAAGCCACGTCGCTCACCGACCTCACCGCCGCGATGGGCATCGCCTCGCCGAGCCTGTACGCGGCCTTCGGCTCCAAGGAGGCTTTGTTCGTCGAAGCCCTGAACCATTACGGCGCCATCTATGCCTGGGGCTGGAAGAACTTCCTCGACGCCCCGACCGCGCGCGACGCGGTCCAGGCATGGCTGATGGATTCCGCCGCCTTCCTGACTGGCGGCATCGAAGACGTTCCCCTCGGCTGCATGGCGACCCTGTCGGTGATCGGCGCCGCGGGTCACCCGGAATTGTGCGAGCAGACGCGCACTGCGCGCGCCTCGCCGCGGGCGGTCGTCATGCAACGCCTCGAGCAAGGCGCCGCGAACGGCGAGATTCCGGCCTCGGTCGACCTGGAGGCACTCGCCCGATTCGTACACATTGTCCAGAACGGGATGTCGCTCCACGCGCGTGACGGCGCCAGCCGCGCCGAACTGGAGGCGGCGGTCCAGGTGGCCATGCGCAGCTGGGACGCCCTGGTCGAACGCTGAAGAAGCGCGGTCAACGCAGCGCGCTCAAATGGCTGCCGAGACGATGGCCCAGCGCGCAAATGGTCAGCGATGGATTGACGCTGCCGGCGGTCGGGAACACCGAGCCGTCGCTCACCCATACATTCTTGAAACCGAATACCTTCAGGTCGGGGTCGACGACGCCGTGGCGCGCCGTCGTCGCCATGCGCGCCGTGCCGAGGTGGTGGGCGGCGGAGGCGCAGGTATCGCGCCAGCCCGTCATCGGGTCGGCCCGGCAGCCGCTCACGTCGCCGTGCCCGCGAAAGCCGTCCATCAGCAGCGCGTGGTACTGCGTGAACATCTCGATGTCCTGGCTGGAGAGCTGCCAGTGCACACGCGCGATCGGCATGCCGTAGCGGTCGCGCTCGTGCCGGGACAGGCTGACCTGGCTGTCCGGGTTGGGCAGCTGTTCCGTCATGAAGAACAGGTCGCCATGGTGAGAGCGCAGGACGAGCGGCAGCTTCTGGTGCGCGATGCGCCACAGAATGTAAGGATGGCGCACCAGCGAGGCCACATGGGACAGGCCGATATCGCGCGGCCCGCGCAGGCCGAGGAAGGACATCACCGCCTTGTTCGGCACCGGGCGCCGGTTGATTCCCTTGCGGATGAACACGGCATGGTTGGGCAGGCGGTGCGCCTGCTGGAATTCGCTGCTGAGCATGAGCCCCGGGAAGACCTGAATGTCTTGCTTGCTCGTCCTGGCGTGCGCCTTCGGCTTGGCCGCAAGCGGCTGGCGGAACGTGACTTGCGACAGGTAGCCGGCGGGATGGTCGATCAGGTTGCGCCCGAGCCACCACGACGGCGGCTGCGCCATGCCATGCTGGTGCAGTGAATTGAGCAAGAGACGGGGCGTCTCGAGCGCGCCGGCCGCGATCACGAAGCGGTTCGCGCGGACCTCGAACCGGTGCGCGCCGCTGCCCACGACGACGGCATGTGTACGTCCATGTCGCTGCCGCAGCTGCAGCGCGGTGCCGTTGTACACGCAGCGCGCCTTGCCGTTGCGGCACCATTCGCGCAAGACCGGCTTGCCCCTGAACGGCGGCGAGCGGTAGCGGTAAGCCTTGGAAGCCAGCATATTATCCATGCCGAGCGCCATGCCGCCATGGTGGCCCGCCGTGTCCTGCGGCAGGTCGGGGCTGCCGCACAGGAAGTCCAGCGCCACCGCATACCAGGGATCGAGATCGGCGCGCGTGATGGCCCAGCCGCTGTGGGGAATCCACGGGCGCGCGAGAAAATCCTCGTCGTCGAGCGGCGCGCACACGCCATGCCAGAAGGCGGTGCCGCCGCCCACTTCGAGCCCGCGGCTGGTCGCTATGCCGAAGGGGCGGCCGACGCTTTCGATGCGCACCGAGGGCGGATCGCGGCGCGACGCCGTCATCGGGCCGGTCTCGATGAACAGCACGTCGCGTCCGGCGCGCACCAGGGGATGGGCTGCGGAAATCGCCCCCATCCCGGTGCCGACGATGCAGATATCGGCCTGGAGTGTCGTGTCTGCTGCCAACTGCCTGCCATCGATGAGCATCGAATTCACCACAAAAGAGTTAATTGCAAAAAAAGCAATTTTGTGCAGTGCAACTTTTCCATCGTAGCGTAAATGCGAGGTTTGCTCAATACACAATATTCCTGACAGTTCGTCCTGTCTTGGGTCATGCGCAAACCCCGCGTCTTCCAGTCCATGCCCACCATGGCTCCCCCGGGCGTAATCTGCTAACCTTGCCGCACAATCACTGGAGACCAACCATGCTGAATCAGCCCATGCCAGGAATGACCGACACGCTCGAATTCGTCAAGAACCTGTGGGGCGGCATGAACATCCCTGGCGCCATGCCCGGCATGGGCGGCATGCACATGCCGGGCGCCGGCCTGTCGGTGGAAGACCTGGAGAAGAAGATCGCCGACCTGAAGGCGGTCGAGTCCTGGCTCAACCTCAACCTGAGCATGCTGCGCGGCTCGATCCAGGCGCTGGAAATCCAGCGCGGCACCCTGGCCACGCTCAAGGCGATGGGCGACAGCATGGCCCAGGCCATGAGCCAGACCGGCGCGGCCAGCGACGCCGCCATGGCGCCGTTCGCGCAATTCTTCACCCAGGCGGCCCAGGCCGCCGCGCCCGCCGCCGCCAAACCCGCGGACAGCCCCGCGCCACCGCCTCCGGCGCCATCCGCGGCGGCGCCCGACACACCGGCCCCGCCACCAGGCACCGAGGCATCGGGCGCGGCCATGCCGGCCGCCGTCGCCTGGTGGAATCTCTTGCAGGACCAGTTCCGCCAGGCCGTGGCCAGCACCATGCCGCCGGACGGCGCCCATCCCGACAAGGCCGGCGGTGCGCCGCCCGATGGCGGCGATAACCCCGTCGCCGGCGCCGCGGCTTCCCCCAAGCCATCCGCCGCAGGCCAGTCCGCCAACGCCCAGAACGCCAACGGCAATCCGGCCCCCGGCCGGCGCAGCGCACGCGGCAAGATCGACAAGGGCTGAACGCTTGATCCAGACGGTGGCGCTCGCCCGTAAACCGTGCTGAACTGACCCGGCGGCCCGGCCTGCCCGGCCTGCCCGCATCCCCGTCCAGCCGGAGCGAGCGCCATGTTGCCGAGCGACCTGACCCACCTGACGCCCTCGCAGGTCGACGACCTGCGGCGCAAGCTCGCCGCCGCCGGCTGCGATCCGCCGCCCGGCGCGCGCACCGTCGCCGAGTTGCGGGACGCCTTCGCCCTGCTGCGCAAGCGCCACGCTTTGCCCCCGTCGGACAGGATCGACGCTGAGCTGCTGCGCTGCCTCGACGCCGCCGCCGGCCACCTGTTCGGCGAAGTGCTGCGCGACGAACTCGACATGCTGCGCCCCCAAACGACGGAAGAAAGCGGCGCCGCGCTCGACGCCGCCCTGCCGCCCGACCGCGAGCGCCTCTTGCAGCGCGCCCACGGCGGCATGCTGGCCGGACTGGCCCTGTCCGGCGGCGGCGTGCGCAGCGCCACCTTCAGCCTGGGCGCCCTGCAAGCGCTGGCGCGCTGCGGCCTGCTGCGCCACATCGACTACCTGTCCACCGTATCCGGCGGCGGCTTCGTCGGCGGCTGGCTGTCCAGGTGCCTGCATGCCAACGGCGGCGACATCGGCAAGGTGGAAGCCATGCTGGCGCCGCAGGCCGGCAACGGCGAAGCCCCCGAGCTGCGCTTCCTGCGCCAGTACAGCAACTACCTGTCGCCGCAGGGCGGCATGTTCAGCGCCGACACCTGGACCCTGGTCGGCACCTATGTGCGCAACACGGGCCTCAACCTGGCCATGCTGGTGGCCTGGATGTGCGCCCTGCTGCTGCTGCCGCGCTTTGCCGTCTGGGCCGTGCACCGCGTGGTCGCGCCGGGCGGACCATGGACGCACCTGGCCGACATCGCCTGGATCGTCGGCGTGCTGCTGTTCCTGTTCGCCGTGTTCTGCATCGCGCTGTCGATCTCGAGCAAGCCGGAAAGCTCGCGCGGGATGCGCCGCTTTCCGCTGTCGCAGGGCGCGGTCCTGTGGTGCATCAACCTGCCCCTGCTGCTGGCGGGCTTCCTCGGTAGCCTGGGGCTATGGCGCCACGGCGGCGCGGCGCCGTCGACCATGCTGCCGCCCCAGCTCGAGGGCCGCTGGCACTGGCTGCTGGCCCCGGGCCTGGTGTATTTCATCGTCTGGGCCTGCGGCTGGTACCTGGCCCACGACCGCTCCAGCCCCTACCGCCGCACCGGCTATACCGTGTGCGCCGCAGGCAGCACCAGCGTGCTGCTGGTGCTGCTGGAAGCCGGCCGCGCCTTCGCCCCCGGGATCCTGGCGCTGCTGCGGATCGACGCCGCCCGGCTGTCGCTGCTGCTGTGCGCCACGGTCGGCCTGCTGCTGGTGCTGGCCGGCTGGCTAGCCATCTACACGCGGTTGCACGCCGACCCGCCGCTGCGCGACCTCACCCGCGCCGAACTGGGCGAAGGCCTGTCGCACTTCCTGTGCGCGATGGGCGCGCTCACGCTCGGCACCCTGCTGCTGCTGGGCGGGATGGCGGTGCTGCCCGATCCCGCCGGCCAGCGCGTGCTGAACGACGCGATCGCCCTCGCCACCTTCGGCATGCCGCTCATGATGGTGCTGTTCGCCGCCACCATGACCCTCATGATCGGCCTGGTCGGCCGCCTGTACAGCGACGCCAGCCGCGAATGGTGGAGCCGGCAAGGCGCCTGGACCGCGATCTTCGCCCTCCTGTGGTTGACCGTGTACGCCACTTGCTTCTACGTTCCTCCCTTGCTGCACTGGGCCTGGCTGACCTACGAGCCCTGGTCGAACCTGGGCACCCTGCTCGGCTGGCTGGCGATGACCGCCTTCGGACTCAAGGCCGGCAGCAGCATGTCGACCGGCGCGCGCGGCGCCCCGGACCCGAAGCTCGAACTGGTCGCGCGGCTGGCGCCCTATGTGTTCACGGTCGGGATCTTCGCCCTCTTGAGCAGCCTGGTGCAGGCCACGGTGGCGCTGCCGAAGGTCGCCTGCCCGAAGGCCGAACTGACTTGCGTGCTGCGCGCCCATGCCGACGCCACCCTGGCCACGAATGGCGCGACCCTGCTGCTGGCCTTCGGCGCCTTCCTGGGCGCCGCCCTGCTGCTCGGCTGGCGGGTCGACATCAACAAGTTCTCGCTCTATATGCTGTACCGCAACCGGGTGGTGCGGGCCTGGTTCGGCGCCGGCAACCGCGCACGCCAGCCGCATCCCTTCACCGGCTTCGACCCCAACGACGACATGCTGCTGGCCGAGCTGCGCTACGGGCGGCCTTACCCGATCGTAAACACCGCGCTGAACCTGGTCAGCGGCGCCGAGCTGGCCTGGCAGACGCGGCGCACCGCCTCGTTCGCCTTCACGCCGCGCTGGTGCGGTTATGAGCAAGCCAGCGCGGTGCCTGGCGGCGCGGGCGCACCAGCGGGCTGCTACCGGCCGACCGAGCAGTATGCCTCGCGCTCCGGCGTCGGCCTGGACGACGACGCCGGCGTGCGGCTCGGGATGGCGGTGGCCTTGTCCGGCGCCGCGGCCAGCCCGAACATGGGGGCGCACTCGTCGTCGCCGCTGAACTTCCTGATGACGATGTTCAATGTGCGCCTGGGGCGCTGGTGCCCGAATCCCGCGCGCCGCGCCTGGACCAGCGCCTCGCCGCCGATCGGCCTGTTCAGCCTCTTGTCCGAGCTGTTCGGCCAGCTCGATTCCGACGCCGCCTATGTCCACCTGACCGACGGCGGCCACTTCGACAACCTTGGCATCTACGAGCTGGTGCGGCGCCGCTGCCGGCTGGTGATCGCGGTCGACGTCGGCAGCGACCGCTATCTCGCCTTCGAAGACCTGGGCAACGCCATCCGGCGCTGCGGCACCGACCTGCACGTGCGCATCGACCTCGACGTCTCGCGCCTGGCGGCGGACGGCGACAAGGGCATGTGCGGCGCAAGCTGCGCGGCCGGCAGCATCCGCTACAGCCTGGCCGACCGCGGCGCGGCCGACGGCGTGCTCCTGTACGTCAAGCCGGCCATCGTCGGCAGCGAGAACGCCGACCTGCTCAACTACCGCAAGCTCCATCCCGACTACCCGCACGAGAGCATCGCCGACCAGTGGTTCGACGAAGCCCAGTTCGAGAGCTACCGCGCGCTGGGCGACCACATCGTCGATTGCGCGCTGCGCGAGGCGGCGCGCGCCACCGTGGGCGCCAACGGTGGGCAGGATATCGGGGCGCTGTGCGCGCAGTTGCTGCAGCGGCATGGGCCCGGCGCGCGCGATCGCTTGCGCGCGTGAGTCAGCCCGCCGGCAGCGGTGCGCGTGCCGGTGCGCCATGCGCGGCCAGCAGCCGCCCCAGGCAGGCCAGCGCCAGCAGCGAGAACAGCACCGCGCTGCCCAAGGTCAGGCGGTAATCGTGGCCCGAGTGGTCGAGCAAGGGCCCGATGCAGCTGGCCACCAGGATGTTGGCGAAGGCGACCAGGATGTCCTTGCTCGCGTTGTAGCGCACGAATTCCTCGCGCGGGAACAGCGCCAGCGGCATCGCCGCCGCGGCGGTGAAATAGGCGCCCGAGCAGATCACGTGGGCGACGTAGAACGGGCGGAAACTGGCGGCGCCGTCGACCAGCAGCCAGCCGCCCAGCGCGATCGCGAAATACAGCGCCATCATGGCGGCGGCCACACGCACCGCACCGCGCCGGTCGACCAGCCAGCCGATGACGAAGGCGCTGGCGATCGACACCGCATAGGCCAGCGCGGTCAGCTCGCCCAGCTCCGCCTTCGACAAGCCCAGGTCGAGCGCATAGTGCAGCGAAAAGGTATTGAAGGGGACGAAGGTGACGGCGGCCAGCATGAAGGCGCCGAAGATCCACAGGTAGCGGCGCTGGGCGCAGCATAGGCGCAACTGGGTGCGCGCCAGCGCCAGCCGTCCGCCCGCCGCTGCAGCGGCAGCGTCGTCATGCGCGACAGGCGCCGGCGGCGGGTAGTCTCCCTCGCGCACCATCAGGCACATCAGCGGTATCGTCAGGCCGAAGATCAGGGCGATGGCCACCAGGATCTCGGCCAGCCACGCTTCGCTCAGGGCGAACAGGGTCATGTTGAAGCCGATCGCCACGCCCAGGCCGACGACCCGCACCGCGGCATAGAAGCGGCCGGCCAGCCCGAACGGAATGACGTCGGCCACCAGCCCGGCGAACAGCGCCATGGTGGTCATGGCGGCGGCGTCGAACACGGTCCAGAACAGGCAGAACAAGCCCAGTTCGAGCGCGGAGAGGCCGGGCGACCACGCGCCCAGCAGCGCGTGCGCGCCGGCCGCGAACGCCGGCGCCAGGGCCACGCACAACATGGCGGCGGCGGCCAGCGGCGCGCTGATCACCAGGTAGGGACGGCGCCGCCCCCAGCGGCTGCGGCTACGGTCGGATCTCAGCCCGATGACCGGCACCACCAGCAGGCTGATAAGCGCCGGCACGGTCGACAGCAGCATGGCGACGGCGGTGTCCGAGGCGCCGTGGTTGCGCAGCACGACCAACCCGATCGGGCCGGCCCAGCGCTCGCGCACCGCGATGCCGAGGGCGCCGACCAGCAGCCAGCCGACCAGCACGCACAAGCCCAATATTCCATAGCGCAGCGTGCCGGCCTGCCAGCTTGCATTCTCAAGGGCGGCGCGCCGCATCCTGGATCTACGTCGGCGCGGGGCCGGTCGAGTCGCGCACCACCAGCTCGGTGGCGAAGGCGATGCGGGCGGCGGCGGGCGGGCGGCCTTCGATCATCTCGACCACCTCTTGCACCGCGCGCTCGGCCAGCGCCTCGTAGGGCTGGTGCATCGTGGTCAGGCGCGGGAACACGTGGCTGGCGGTCGAGATGTCGTCGAAGCCGACCACCGAGACGTCGGCCGGCACCTTCAGGCCGCGGCTGGCGACGGCGTCGATGGCGCCGAAGGCCATCTCGTCGTTGGCGGCGAAAATGGCGGTGGGCGGCGCGTCCAGCTCGAGCAGGCGGCGGGTGGCGGCGAAGCCGCCTGGCTGGTTGAAGGCGCCGTCCACCACCAGGCTTGGGTCGACGGCGATGCCGGCCGCCGCCAGCGCTTCGGCGTAACCGCGTTCGCGCTCGGCGCTCTGGCCGGTGCGCTTGGTGCCGGCGATGAAGGCGATGCGGCGGTGGCCAAGACCGATCAGGTGCTCTACCGCGCGCCGCGCGCCGATGCGGTTTTCCAGCACGATGGTGGGCAGCGCCAGCTGGCGCGCATCGAAGAACACCAGCGCGCAATTGAGCTGCTGGCGTTCGACCGCGTCCAGGAAGCGGTCGTCGGCGGTCGGCATCAGCAGCAGCAGGCCGTCGCACAGCTTGCTGAGCGTGGCGCAGGTGGTCATCCGGTCCGGACTGTCGAAGCGGTCGGCGTTGAACAGCAGCAGGTCGTAGTCGCGCTTGCGCGCCTGCTCGCCGATGGCGCGCACCAGCTCGTGCAGCACCACCGGGCCATAGTTGTTCATGAACACGCCGATCAGCTTGCTCTTGTCGCCGCGCATGCGGCGCGCCAGCATGTCCGGCGTGTAGTTCAGCTGCGCAGCCGCCGCCATGATGCGCTCGCGCGCCGCATCCGACACATAGCCGGTGCCGCGGATCGCGCGCGAGGCGGTGATCGGCGCGACGCCGGCCAGGCGGGCGACTTCGCTCAGTTTGCTGGCTTTGGCCATCGGTCTCCTTCAATCGATCATGTTGTTGAGTGTTTGCAGTAACTCAACACTAACCTGTGGTTACGATACCACGTCGAGTTCGGCCGATTCCAGATATTTTTCAGCAAAATCAGGCGCTTATCCTATTGGTACGGCCTCCACACCACGCTTGTTGAGTATTTACGAGGCACATGGTAACGTGACCATACGGTTGTCATATAAGTGGTGTGGTCGGCGACCGAAGCTTCATCTTCAGCCGCACGTGCCCGTGCACGGCGGCCCGACATTACAAGCGAACCTCGAAGTTCGCGGTCAGGAGACACTATGCAGAAGAAGATTTTGGCCGCGGCGCTGCCGCTGGCTTTGGCCGCCGCATACATGACACCCGCGCTG
>Ga0265780_10009993_pt1 | contig 11342 bp, 9 predicted proteins | sample P1T30metagenome_FD_192432 | JGI IMG/M metagenome (GOLD analysis project Ga0265780, IMG submission 192432) | Plant litter microbial communities from East Loma Ridge, Irvine, California - P1 T30 | ecosystem: Environmental > Terrestrial > Plant litter > Unclassified | place: USA: California... | reverse complement strand
TGATAAGGAGAACCTTTCACGTTTTCACTACCTATTTACTAACTTACAGCAAAACACAGCTTTTCGTTTTACGGCTAATGGTTATAGTTCGCCATCGTACCATATAAAGGTGAATTTGAAACCATCTTTACTGCATTTTGATGTAGACCTCATTTACCCCTCGTATTTACACAAGCCATCCGAAAAACTTAACAACGCCGGCGATTTAACCGTACCAGCCGGAACTACTATTAAGTGGCTGCTACAAACACAAAATGCTGATCAGTTGCAGTTTTCGATAGATGAGCATACCCAGCAGCTTACCTCTAAACAAGATGGTGTATTTACATATACCCAAAAAGTGTATAAAAACACTTTGTACAGTTTATTACCATTAACCAATAATACTCAACCGGGCGAAACTGCAAACTATCATATTAATATTATTGCCGACGAGATGCCCGCCATTAATGTACAGGAAAAACAGGACTCGGTAAGCAGTAAAGCTTTATATTTCACCGGTGATGTGAAAGACGATCATGGTTTTTCATCGTTAACGTTTCATTATAGTACAAACAAGCCGGGTAACAGCCCTAAGGCCATAAGCAGGGCAGTTAAGGCCGATCTGTCTAACACTCAGGCCTCTTTCTTTTACTATTGGGATTTAAAAGAACTGGGAATTAACCCCGGCGACCAGGTTAGTTATTATTTTGAAGTGGCCGATAATGATGCCGTAGCTGGTCCGAATCGTGTACGCTCGGCCGAACGTACGCTGCAAATGCCAACTGAAAAAGAATTAACCCAACAGTTGAACGCCAATACTCAGGCTGTAAAGCAAAAAATGTTATCGGCTATTAAGTTGGCGGCACAGGTAGAGCGCGATGCGCAAAAGCTTAACCAGTTGCTGTTAAATAAAAATAACCTGAGTTTTGATGAAAAGAAACAGGTAGAAGACCTGCTGCGCAAAAAAGCCGAACTGAACGAACTGGTTAAAGAGGTACAGGCCGAAAACAAGAAAGACCAGTTTGAGCGGCAGGAAAACCAGCCTCAAAGCCCCGAGTTGCAAGAGAAACAGAAAGAAATGGAAAATCTGTTTAACCAGGTGCTTGATGAAAAAACTCAGGAAGTGCTCAAAAAACTTCAGGAAATGCTGCAAAAAGAGCAAAAAGATGGCACACGTAACGAACTGTCTAAAATGCAGAACGACAACAAGTCTTTAAAAAAGGAACTTGACCGTATGCTGGAACTTTACAAGCAACTGGATTTTGAACAAAAATTAAATCAAAATATAAATCAATTAAATAAACTGGCCGGGCAACAACAAAAGTTGGCCGAACAAACGCAACAGCCCGGTACCGATAAGCAGCAGTTACAAAAAGAGCAGCAACAACTCAAGCAAGACTTTCAGGAGGTAAAAAAAGCCATGCAGGAATTGGATAAGGCCAATCAGCAATTAGAGCGTAAAAATAACTTTGATAAACAAGATAAAGAATCACAATCTGTAGACCAGCAAATGGATAACAGTAGTGAGCAAATACAAAAGAACGATCGTTCTAAAGCCTCACAATTACAAAGCCAGGCGGCTAAGGCTATGCAACAAATGGCACAAAAAATGCAGCAAGATGAACAGGAGGGTGAGCAGGAAGAGAACATGGTGAATGCACAGCAACTACGTGAATTATTAAAAGTGCTCGTAACCAGTTCTTTTGAGCAGGAAAAAGTGATGCAAACGTTTAGAGGGATGAGTGGCAACGATCCGGCTTATGTAGCAACGGCACAAAAGCAAAAGGATATTAAAGATAATTTAAAAACGGCAGAGGATACCTTGTATGCCCTGAGCCGCCGCATTCCGCAAATACAGGCTACCGTAAACCAGGAAGTAACCAGTATTAACGACCATATTGACAAGGCCCTTGAAAACCTGGGCGATAGGCGCACACCAGAAGCTAACCGCAACCAGCAATATGCCATGACCGCTATGAACAACCTGGCTTTAATGCTTAACGAGGCTTTAGATCATTTGCAGGATGCCATGAGCAAGGGCAGCAGTAAAGGGGGTAAAAAGCAACAGCAATCTGTATCACAATTAAGCCAGATGCAGCAGCAGCTAAACAAAAATATGCAAAAAATGCGCGAGCAAATGCAGCAGGGTAACCAGGGGCAAAGCGCTAAAAAGCCGGGCGGCGAGCAAAGCGGTCAGGGCGGCAGCGTAAGTGAGCAAATGGCCCGTATGGCCCGTCAGCAGCAATCCATCAGGCAGCAACTGCAGCAATTAAGCCGTCAGCAAAACAAAGATGGCACCGGTAAACTGGGCAACCTCGATAAAATATCGAAAGAAATGGAACAAACCGAGACTGATCTCGTAAACAAGAAAATTACAGAAGAATCGTTAAAGAGACAGCAGCAGATACAAACCCGGTTATTGGAGGCGGAAAAAGCAGAGCAGGAACGGGAACAGGATAAGCAGCGCGAAAGCCGGACAGGAAAAAACACACCACCGGGATATATTAAAGCTTTGCAAAGTTATGAGCAGTTAAAGGCAAAGCAAATTGAACAGGTACAAACAGTACCATCTGTACTCAATTTATACTATAAACAAAAAATTAAACGTTACTTTGACCAACTTAATGCAAAATAATATCCAACCCGACAGTGTTTCAACAGGGGAACTGTACACACTGCAACTTCCTTCAACGTACGAAAGCATTACCTTGCTCGAGAACCTGATTGAAGATATTGCTGACAAGTTTAAGATAAGCGAGGATACCTTTGCCAATATGATGACCTGCCTTAATGAGGCTGCTATTAACGCTATTGTGCATGGCAATAAGCTTGATCCTAACAAGAAAGTGATCGTTAATGCTGATGTTGATACCAAGCGCGCTATATGGACTATAACTGATGAAGGTGAAGGCTTTGACTATAATCAACTTCCTGACCCTACAGCAGAAGAAAACCTTGAAAAACTAACCGGACGCGGTGTATTCATTTTAAAACACCTGGCCGATCAATGTATTTTTAACAGCAGAGGCAACGAGGTTGAACTGCACTTTAAGCTGTAATGCCCGCTATTAATTTTTTTACAGAAGATACCTGTTATCAACTCAAAAACAAACTCCTGCTTAAACGCTGGATAAAAGCTACCATTGCAGCCGAAGGCTTCCGCCTCAACGAGTTAAATTACATCTTGTGCTCCGATGCATACTTGCTGCAAATTAACCAGCAGTATTTAAACCACGATACTTACACCGACATCGTTACCTTCGATAATTCGGAAAAGCCCGGGTTCATTACAGGAGATATTTTTATTTCGGTAGAACGTACCCAGGAAAATGCATCTAAATTTAAGGTTGATGCTGATGCCGAGCTTCATCGGGTTATTATTCACGGCGCCCTGCACCTTCTGGGTTACAAAGACAAGAAACCGGCTGATAAAAAGCTCATGACCGAAAAGGAAAATCAATACCTGTTAATAAAAACTTTCTGATTAGTAATCCATTAGCTACCTTTACTTCGTAATCATTAAAAACAAATAATTATGAAAATATTAGCGTTAATGTTAACCCTGCTGTTTACTGCACCCAGTACCGTTTATGATTTTAAAGTAAAGGATATTGATGGTAAAGATTTTAAATTGTCTAAATACAAAGGCAAAAAACTTTTAATCGTAAATACGGCCTCCAAATGCGGTTATACCAAGCAATATGCCGAATTACAAAAACTGGCCGACCAGTACAAAGACAAAGTGGTGGTATTAGGCTTCCCGGCTAATAACTTTAACGGACAAGAGCCAGGTACAAATACTGAAATTAAAGAGTTTTGCTCAAAAAACTTTGGTGTTACTTTCCCTTTAAGCGAAAAGGTAAGTGTTAAAGGTTTGGATATTGCCCCTATCTTTCAATACTTAACCACCCAAGAAAATCCTGATTTTACCGGCGAAATTAAATGGAATTTTGAAAAATTCCTGATTGATGAAAACGGTAAATTAATTCACCGTTACCGTTCTGCGGTTACTCCTTTATCTACAGAAATTACCAGCAAATTATAATATTTAATACCACAGAAAAGGCGCTACAGATAACTGTAGCGCCTTTTCTGTTTTGCATCCCTTTGTTTCTGTCTTATTGTTTTTCCGCTTCTTCTTTAGCTTTCTTAGCCGCCTTATCCTGGGCTTTCTTTTGCTTTTCCTGCGCTTCCACGATCTTCTCCTGCGCCTTACGGGCCGAATCTATTTTCTTTTGTTTGGCCTTCTCTTTATTCTTAAAGAATCCTTTAAGCAAGAAGTTACTTTGCGCTGCCTTGAGATCTTCGTTCAGCGTTACGGTAGTCTTATTGGCGTTTCCTATAGTCATTTTAGCCGATGATACGGTAGTAGCTAAATCATTGGCTATCTTATCATTTTTCAACAGCTTGCCTAACGAGCCTTTACCATGATTAATGTCGCGTACAATATCTGTTAAATTGCTGGTCAATTCTTCGGCGTTGTCGGCAACTTTGGTAAGTTTATTAATGATCTTATCTACATCCAGTGGATTTACGGCGGTTAATTTATCACCACCCTCCACCTCCGTGCGGCTGGTAGAACCACCGGAGCTAATCACCACCAGTTTATCGCCCATTAAACCATCGCTGCCTATTGATACCTTGGCATCTTTCTTTATAAACTTTCTTACATTGTCGTTCAAGGTAAGGTCAACCCTAACAGAACTATCTGATACGATGTTAATACCTTCTACTACGCCTACATTTATACCTGCAAAGCGTACGTTATTGCCCACCATTAGGCCGTTCACATTCTTAAAAACGCCGTAAACACCAAAGGTAGAGTTGAACATGCTTTTTTGGCTGCCTATCAAAAATATGCCTAAAAAGATGACCACAAGCCCTACGATAACGAAGATGCCTATTTTTATTTTTTGTCCGGATGTTGTTTTCATAATGTATCTAAAAAGAATGATTTTACAAATTCGTCTTCTGAGTGCTGTAGCTCTTCAAAAGTACCTTGTGCTATATATTCGCCGTCGTTCATGATCAGTACCCTATCGCCGGTTATGCGTGCGCATTCCATATCGTGGGTTATAATAATAGACGATGTTTTGTATTTCTTCTGCATCTCCAGGATGAGTTCGCTTATCTCGCGTGAGGTAATAGGATCCAAACCGGTAGTAGGTTCATCGTACAGCATAATTTCAGGCTTCACAATCAACGTACGGGCCAGCCCTACCCTTTTACGCATCCCGCCCGAAAGATCAGATGGCATCTTATCTATAGCCTCCGGCAGGCCTATACCCTCCAGCACCTCCTGCACCCGGGTATCTAACTCCTGCTGATCCTTAATTTTTAATACGCGGGTAAGGGCAAATTCCAAATTTTCTTTAACGGTCATAGAGTCGTATAAAGCCCCGCTTTGAAACAGGAAACCTACCTTGGTGCGCAGGTCTTTTAACTCTTCGCTGCTCAATTCAGAAACTTCCTGTCCAAATACCTTTACCGAGCCTTCATCGGGTGCTAAAAGCCCTACAATACATTGTATAGTAACCGATTTACCCTGACCCGACCGGCCTAAAACAATTAAATTCTCGCCTTTATGGAGGGTAAGGTTAATATCTTTAAGTACCTCTTTAGTGCCGAAGCTCTTTTTCAGGTGCTCTATATTGACCACCACTTCATCTGTTTTGGATGCCTGGTGTTCGGCTTTCAAGTCGTGTTGCTTTACATCTTCCATATTAGTAATATAAAAGATTAGTAATTTGAACAGCCAGCATATCAATAAAGAAAACCCATAACGATGCTGTCACCACCGCAGAATTGGCCGCTAAGCCTACACTCTCGGTACCTTTATTAGAATTGAACCCCTTATAGCAGCCCACAAAGCCAATGGCAAACCCAAAGAAAACTGTTTTTACCAGGGCAGGCAAATAATCTGTAAAATCGAGAGATGCAAAACACTTGGTAAAATATAGGGTGAAGCTTACATCATCGGTAAAGTTGAGTGCAAAAAAGCCACCAAATAAGGAGATAACATCGCCCATCATAGTAAGTAAGGGAATCATTAATGTAGTAGCCAGTATACGGGTAACTACCAGGTATTGCACCGGGTTAGCTCCCGATACTTCCATGGCATCTATTTGCTCAGTCACCTTCATACTGCCCAACTCGGCACCTATGCTCGAGGCTATTTTACCGGCACATATAATGGCAGTAATAATAGGACCCATTTCGCGTATAATAGATACAGCTAAAGTTTGCGGTAACATGCTTGCGGCACCAAATTCTACCAGGGTAGGCCGTAGCTGGAGGATGAGCACTAAGCCCATGATAAAAGAGGTGATGCTTACCAGCGTAAGCGATTTGTAGCCTATTTCGTAACTTTGACGTACAAACTCCGACCATTCAAATCCACCAGAAAATACATTTCGGAAAAATTTCGATAAAAACACGGTTTGATCGCCTATGCTTTCTACCCATTTCCGCCATCCGGAATCTATAATTTGTTCAGCCATAAATATATAACACTTTAAGGAACAGCGAATTAACTAAATATATTAAAAGATGTTCAGATAAATTGATGCAGCACTAAAGATATTGCAGAACGCTAATTAACTTATAATTAATGCTTTATGCTGATAATTGGTGATGAACTGAATGTATTAACACCAATGTGATGCTTTTGTTTAAGCTATGTTTAAGCTCATTTTAGGTATATCATTAATATGTGTTAAAAGAGGGATAATTATTAGGCTCGGCTAAGATTATGTACCTTTGCAAAATTATTAACTCATGGCAAATAAAGCAGTTATAGCAGGCGCAAGTGGTTTGGTGGGGAGTGAACTGCTGAGCATACTTTTGGAACAAACTCAATACCATGAGGTACTTGTTTTAGTTCGTAAAGAGCTCCCTGTTCAGCATAAAAAGCTGGTTCAATTAATAGTTGATTTTGATAATTTAGACCAGCATCAGCAAGCAATTACCGGGCATGCTATATTTTGCTGTTTAGGATCAACTAAAAGCAAAACGCCCGACCTGTCGCTATACCGAAAGATAGATCACGATTACCCTGTTAAACTTGCCGGGATAGCTTTAAAAAATAACGTACCTCATTTTCATTTGGTATCTGCCATTGGTGCAAACAGTAAATCATCTAACTTTTACACCAGGATGAAAGGCGAAACAGAAGATGACGTACAAGCGGTTGGCATTAGATCGTTACATATCTATCAGCCATCACTATTAACCGGTAACCGTAAGGAGCACCGTTTAACTGAACGTATTGCAACAGGGGTGATGAAAATAATTGATCCGCTGTTATTGGGCGGATTAAAGAAGTATCAGAGTATTGCTGCTACCACGGTAGCTAAAGCCATGTTCAAACAATCATTAAATCAAGAAGAGGGTGTGTTTATACATCCTTCAGATCATATAAAACAATTAGCGTGAGCACTTATTTATCAGCAGAAAATTTAGGTCATTCATTTCATGACCACTGGTTATTCCGTAATTTAACTTTAGGCATTAACCGCGGCAGGCGAGTTGCCCTGGTTGGGGTTAATGGTGCCGGTAAATCAACCTTATTAAAACTTTTATCGGGCAAAATTAACCCTACCGAGGGTAAGGTAGTTACCGCCCGCGATTTGCGCCCGGGTTACCTGGAGCAAGACCCGCTTTTTGAAAAAGGCCATACCATTAGCGACTATATTTTTCATAAAGACAATGTACAGCAACAGCTTATTTTAAAGTATGAGCAGTTACTTGAGAACGACCCCGACAATGAAAAAGCGATAGAGCAAATTACAGAAGAGCTTAGCGCGGTTAATGCCTGGGAATATGAATACCAGATCAAAAACATTTTAGGTCGCTTAGATATCCATCACTTAGACCAGCGGATAGATACCCTTTCGGGTGGACAGAAAAAACGTTTAGCATTAGCCAAACTGTTGATTGAGGACCCGGATGTTTACGTACTGGATGAGCCTACCAATCACCTGGATATTGATACCATTGAGTGGTTAGAAAAATTAATGACCGAGGGTAATAAGACCATATTAATGGTTACGCACGACAGGTACTTTTTAGATAACGTGTGTAACGAGATCATTGAAATTGAACGTGGCAAAATTTTCAATTACAATGGTAACTATCAATACTACCTGGAGAAGAAAGCCGAGCGTGAATCTACTAACGAGCTCCAGTTCCAAAAGAACTCTAACCTCCTGAAAAAAGAGTTAGAATGGATGCGCCGTCAACCTCAGGCCCGTGGTACCAAATCTAAAGCACGTATAGATGCTTATTATGAGTTGGAAGATAAAACCAAGAATCATAATCCTAACGGCAAAGTAGAGTTAAGCACCAAAACTGCCCGTCAGGGCGGCAAAATCATGGAGGTGTATCATATTACCAAAACGTTTAGAGACCGTAAGGTGATAGACGATTTTAGCTATGTTTTTAAGAAAGGCGACAGAGTAGGTATTGCGGGTAAAAACGGTGCTGGTAAATCTACCTTACTTAATATGTTCACGGGAATATTACAACCAGATAGTGGCCATATTGAAAAAGGGGAAACCACCGTTGTTGGTTATTTTAATCAGGCCGGCATGAACTTTAAAGATGATGAGCGGGTAATAGATGTGGTAAAAAACGTGGCCGAATTTATTACCATGGCCGATGGTAAAACCATTTCAGCTTCACAGTTATTAACGCTATTCCTCTTCCCTCCTGCCCGTCAGTTTGGCTTTATTTCGTTATTGAGCGGGGGCGAAAAGAAACGCCTTTACCTGCTTAACATTTTAATGAAGAATCCGAATTTCTTGATTTTAGATGAGCCGACTAACGATTTGGATATAGATACCCTGAACGTGCTGGAAGAATTTTTGACAGGGTATACCGGTATTCTGTTAATGGTATCGCACGATAGGTATTTGTTAGATAAGCTTACCGACCAGCTATTCGTAGTGGAAGGAACTGGAAAAGTAGACTTGTATAACGGTAATTATTCTTCGTACCGTTTAGAGCAGGAAGAAGCCAAACAAGCGTTAAAAAATAAACCCACACCCGCGCCTGCACCAGTAGTTGCTGCTCCTAAAAAGAACAAGCTTTCTTATAAAGAGCAAAAAGAATTGGAAACTACAGAGGCCGAAGTGAGCACTATTGAAGCTAAAATTGCTTCACTAACCGAGAAGTTAAATAAGCTTACCGACCATCAGCAGATCATGGATCTATCTAAAGATATTGAAAAGCTCAATTCAGAATTAGATCAAAAAACTATGCGTTGGTTAGAGTTAACCGAACTAAAAGAAAGCTAAAATGAAGGTATCAGATATCATAGCTTCGGTTGGTGTGATCATTTTATTGATAGGTTTTATGCTAAACCTGTTCAAGAAACTTTCGCCTGATAGCAAGGCATACGCTTTAATGAATTTTGTGGGTGCCGGCTTATGCGGGTACTCATCATACCTCATAAGCTTTTGGCCTTTTGTAATATTAGAGAGCATTTGGGCGTTTGTAGCCTTATTATCATTATTCAAAGTTCCACGTGGAACAGGTAATAACGAGTTGTAACTTTGTAAAGTTCCACGTGGAACACTGGAGGATTAGATGTTTAAAAAATACGATGTAATAGTAGCCGGAGCGGGCCATGCGGGCTGTGAAGCTGCCGCTGCTGCTGCTAACTTAGGTTCGTCGGTTTTGCTCATAACCATGAATATGGGCACCATAGCACAGATGAGTTGCAACCCCGCAATGGGCGGTGTGGCTAAAGGACAGATAGTACGTGAAGTGGATGCTTTAGGCGGATACTCGGGTATTATTGCCGATAAAACTACTATCCAGTTCCGTATGCTTAACCTCTCTAAAGGCCCCGCTATGTGGAGCCCACGTGCACAAAACGACCGTATGCGCTTTGCTGAAGAATGGCGTTTAGCCTTGGAGCGTACCGAGAATTTAGACATGTGGCAAGACACCGTTACATCCCTTATTATAAAGAATGATGCAGTATGCGGTGTACGCACATCGCTTGGTGTGGAGATAGAATGTAACGCAGTGGTGTTAACCAACGGTACCTTTTTAAATGGTATAATTCATATAGGCGAAAAGCGTTTTGGTGGCGGCCGTACAGGTGAAAAATCGGCCACCGGTTTAACCGAACAACTGGTTGAGTTGGGCTTTGAAGCGGGCCGCATGAAAACCGGAACGCCTCCCCGTATAGATGGCCGTAGCTTAAACTATAGCTTAATGGAAGAGCAATGGGGTGATGAAAATCCCGGTCGTTTTTCTTTTACTGATGTGGAGCGCCCGACAGAGAAACGCTGCTGCTGGATAACCTACACCAACAACAATGTACACGAAACTTTAAAAGAAGGCTTTGAAAAATCGCCAATGTTTACCGGGCGCATTAAAGGTTTAGGTCCACGCTACTGCCCTTCTATAGAAGACAAGATTAACCGATTTGCGGAACGTGACAGGCACCAGATATTTGTAGAACCTGAAGGATTTAATACTGTAGAGATTTATGTAAATGGGTTTTCTACTTCATTACCTGAGGATGTGCAGTATCGGGCATTAACACAAATACCAGGGTTTGAAAAAGCAAAAATGTTCCGTCCGGGATATGCCATAGAGTACGATTACTTCCCGCCTACCCAGTTAGATTTGACGTTAGAAACTAAGAAAATAAGCAATCTTTTCCTGGCTGGCCAAATAAATGGAACTACCGGTTATGAAGAAGCGGCATCACAAGGCTTAATCGCAGGCATAAATGCACACCAAAAAGTGCACGATTTGCATGAGTTAATTATGAAGCGGTCGGAGTCCTACATTGGTGTTTTGATAGACGACCTGGTGACTAAAGGTACCGAAGAACCATACCGCATGTTTACTTCAAGGGCCGAACACCGGTTATTGCTACGCCAGGATAATGCCGACATTCGCCTCTCCCCTATTGGGCATGAATTGGGTTTGATTAGCGATGAACGTTTAGATAAGGTAAAGCAGAAGGTGAAAAACTCTGATGATATTGTTTCTTATACCCGTACCAAGTCTGTTGATGCCGCCAGGCTAAACCCCATACTTGAAGAATTGGGAACGAGTACTTTGAGTCAAAATGTAAAAATGTTTGCGTTGCTTGGTCGTCCGCAAGTGGGCTTTAATGATCTGCGCAAAGCAGATGCTTCTTTAGAGGTATTACTTTCTACATATGATAAAGAAACAGTAGAGCAGGCTGAAATAAAAATTAAATACGAGAGTTATTTTGATAAGGAATTAGAGATTGTAGAACGGATGAGAAAAATGGAGGATAAAGAAATTAATCCCGAATTTAATTATCACCAGTTGCAATCTCTTTCTAAAGAAGCTCGCGAAAAACTGATGCG
>Ga0265780_10009991_pt1 | contig 11343 bp, 9 predicted proteins | sample P1T30metagenome_FD_192432 | JGI IMG/M metagenome (GOLD analysis project Ga0265780, IMG submission 192432) | Plant litter microbial communities from East Loma Ridge, Irvine, California - P1 T30 | ecosystem: Environmental > Terrestrial > Plant litter > Unclassified | place: USA: California... | reverse complement strand
GACCCATTCGCGTTATACGTCGCCTGCGGTGAAGTCTTTCCGGAGGACGATGCGGACGAGTATCTCAACCTTTGCCTAAGGGCAAAGCCTGACCATGCGACGGCCATTCGACAGTTATTCCACGCAAATCCGTCGCCAACATTTGCCATGGTCGACTCCGTGGGGGGCGGCATAAGTTGGCCGCAGCTTAAGGTGTTACTAGGCACTGATTCAGCTCGTGACATCCTATTTAGCCTGCTGGTTCCGACAAAGCTGCAGTTAGACGCGCTTAAGAGCAGCGACGCATGGGCTCAGGAAGCTAAGGACTTATTCGCTGCTTCATTTGGCTGCACCCTTCGAACAAAGGGAAAAACGCACTCGCCAATTTGCGACGAGATGTGGCAAACGTTACTGTTTAGCGAGTTTGCTTTTGATTTACCCGCAGAGTTACCTGCAAAACTTTCAGACGTGATGCGGTCAGCCTCAGAGGCCAGACCATTGGTCGATGACCTCTGTGACCGACTGCGTAACGACAATCGTAGTCGGGCAATATACGTTGAACGAGCGATGAGAGTGGAGCAGGATATGGGCTTGCCAGAGGCGTGCTCTCATCTTGATGACTTGGGAATCCGAAACACCTTCCTTTTTGAAGAACGCACCTTCTTTTTCAAGACAGCCGCTGCACTTATGGCTGATAAGCTCGATGATGTCCGTGCGCCCCTCGCGCGCTATCGCAGTTCAGTTTGGGTGTCTGTCGGAGAAAGCCAGAGCCAGTGGGCTGTGATGGAATCGGCGCTTGAGTTGGTGGAACAGTGCGACGATTTTGACCGCCAATTGCTCGATAATTCCAAGACTCAGCTTGCTTTGGTGGATTTCTACACGAGTGCTTTGCGGGAGGTCGACCGCGCCCATCGTGAATTCGAACAGGCTGTTTCCGGATTGTTGTTGGAGCCGGGGCCGATAGCGGACGTAGTTGCCCATGCACGTAGCAAGTATCGGCGGCTGTCGGAGTTGATACAAGCATCATTCATGCAGCACCTGGGACAGGGAAGTTGGCCCCCTATTGGACGTTTGGCGAACGCGGATGTTTTTGAGCGCTTCGTAGCCCCCCATCTTAAGCATGCAGGTACCCGCGTTGCCTATTTTCATGTAGACGCGCTGCGATACGAGTTAGGTGTCTCGCTTGAAAAACTACTTGCAGAGGATGCTCCCGTTTCGTTGCAGGCTGCATTTGCAGAGCTGCCAACCATTACCTCCGTCGGCATGGCGAGCTTGTTGCCAGAAGCGGGGACCGAGTTGAGGCTTGCGTTTGAGGGTGGGACTTTGGTGCCTTACTTAGCAGACTCCATCGTGTCGACGGTTGCTCAGCGAATGGATAGTTTTAGGAAGCGTTTCGGAGCGCGTTTCTCGGAAATGCGTCTAGGCGACTTTGTACAGACTAAGGAATCCGTGCCCATGCATGTGGATTTGTTGGTATTGCGAAGCGTTGAAATCGATTCGCAGCTGGAAAACGACCCCCAAGAGACCATCAGCCTCCTGCCGAAGCAACTGAGTCGGATTCGCGTTGCAGTGAACAAGCTGCGCGCGCAGGGTTTTAATCACGTCGTTATTGCCGCAGACCATGGCTTCCACCTTAATGCATCTGCTGAGGCTGGAGACGTCTGCATGAAGCCTGCTGGGCAGTGGGACTATGTTGCTCACGATAGGATGATGCTGGGACTAGGAGTCACCGATTCTCACAACGTTGTGCTTCAAAGCGTACGGTTGGGTATTCGTGGTGATTTTGCCTCCGCAGCAATGCCTAAGAGCCTCGCGCCATACTCAAGAGGTTTGCTGTACTTTCATGGAGGTGCTTCGCTTCAAGAGGCCGTTGTGCCGGTATTGACCCTGAAATTAGAAGTCAATAAGCCGGAGCCGCGTGTGGTGGATGTGACACTAACGTACAGAAACGGGGCGAAGCGAATCACTACCCGGCGACCGGTCCTGGAGGTGCTTTGGAGTACCAACGACATGTTTGAACTAGACAGGACGCTCGAAATCCTACTCGAAGCGCATGACGCCGCGAACGAAGTTGTCGGTGAACCCCGCGGCTCGATGGTCGAGGCAGCTTCTGGATTAATTCATTTGCAACCCAACGTGCGCCTTCAAGTACCTCTGAAGATGTCGGAGGAATTTGAGGGAAAAATAACGGTCAAGGTGTTGAACCCGCAAACGCTAGTTGCTTATCACGCGATGCAGCTCGAAACGGATTACACGGTATGAACATGATTCCCGAGAAGGATTCCCTGGACGAAAAACTAACCACCATCTTTGATGGCAAGGTAGTCCGCAAAGATTTATTGCACCGAATAAAAAAGGGCACAAATATACCGACATTCGTGCTGGAGTTTCTATTGGCTCGGTTTTGCGCGAGCGATGACCCTGCCGAAATTGACGCTGGAATGGAAGCAGTTCTCGCATCTTTGAACGATAATTATGTTCGTCCTGATGAGGCAAATGCGGCACAGTCGCGAGTTGCGACTAAGGGCAAGCATCGATTTATTGACAAGGTGCACGTACGTTACGTCGAGAAAGAGAAACGCCATTGGGCGTCACTAGAGAATTTTAACTCACAGCGCGTCGCCATCAACGAGAAATTCTACCGCGAAACGGACCGATTGCTGGAGGGCGGAATTTGGGCTGAAGTGACGGTGGCACACAATGATGTTGTGGACGATGATTACGCCTTTTATATTGAAGACCTGCGTCCAATTCAATTGAGCCGATTTGACTTTGCCCGCTACGGAGAGGGGCGCGGACAGTTTAGCAGGAACGAATGGCTCGACGCGGTCCTCCGGTCTGTTGGGTTGGAGCCCTCGAAGCTCAGCATGAGGGTGAAGTTGCACACGGTGGCACGACTTGCCCCGCTTGTCGAACCCAACTTCAATTTTGTCGAGCTCGGGCCGCGAGGTACTGGCAAGAGCTATTTCTTCAGCGAATTCTCACCTTACGCGACTCTGGTATCGGGGGGGCAAACTAGTAAGGCTACCCTTTTTTACAACAATCAACGGCGCAAGGTGGGGCTGGTTGGTTATTGGGATACGGTTGCATTCGATGAGGTCGCAGGCATCAAAGTGAAGGACCCGGATACTATCCAAATCATGAAGGATTTCATGGCTAACGGTCGGTTTTCTCGCGGAGCCGAGGTTATTGCAGATGCGAGTTTAGCTTTCGTTGGCAACATCGATTTGTCGATTGAGCAAGTTGTGAATTCATCTAAGCATGACCTCTTCCAACCACTCCCCCCGGAATTTGATTTAGCGGTGATGGACCGTTTTGCATGTTACGTGCCTGGCTGGGAAATGCCCAAAAATAGTAGCGCTTTCCTCACCTCTAATTACGGGTTCATAACCGATTATTTAGCAGAGGCGTTTCACTACGTTTTCAAACACACAAATCGGTATGAAGAGGTCAATAAACGCATCAGACTCGGCAGTGCCGTTGAGGGACGTGACGAAAAGGGCATCAAGAAGACCGTGGCGGCCTTCCTGAAGATTCTTCATCCGAGCTCCCCACCCTCTGACGAGGAGTTTGAGCAATACGTGGCCTACGCAGTTGAATGCAGACGTCGTGTGAAAGAACAGATGAATAAGCGCAAACCCGATGATGAGTTTGCAAAAATTGGACTGTCGTTCTTTAAGTCGACCGGCGAAGAGGTTGTGGTGTATTGCCCTGAGTCGCAGTACGCAGTGGCTACGCAATCGCCGGGCCGCAGGGCGGCAGATTCGAAAGAAGACGAGAAGATGGGCGCAGCCGCTGTGACCACTCCTATGCAGGAAGCCAGGCTTGTCAAACTCGAAACAGACGGCAGAAATGCCGTCGCTTCAACGGCGCCAGCTGGGACATCCACCGGATTGGCAGTAGAGCAGCACTATACAATTCATTATGGAGACATCGGCCATAGTTACGAGACGATTGTTGGACCGTATTTGAATGACGTCACATCGGCCATAATTGAAGACCCATACGTCAGGTTGCCGTACCAAATCCAAAATTTTGTGCGCTTTGTAGAAGTACTTGTCGGTCATGCGGGGATTCGACGTATTAAGCTTGTTACAAGCTGTGACGGCACGACACCGCTTCCAGAAATGCAAGAAAAATTTGATGAATTGAAACAGAGCCTGCTTGAGCAAGACGTTGAACTAGATGTCGAAATTAACCCGAATCTACATGACCGCGAGATTCGCTTTGATAACGGTTGGGTGGTGAAGATTGGTCGCGGTCTCGATTTCTTCCAAAAACCAGGGAGTTGGTTTGAGCTGGGAGCGCATGAGCTGACGTTACGAAAATGTCTTGAAACCAAGGTGGATATCTTTCGCGTCTGATAGCAGAAGTAAGCGAGTCGGCGTTGATGGACGTCGTTAGTCCGCGACGACAATTGCTATTCGACGTAAGTCTATTGTGGCTGGAAATAGTCGCGCAGAGCATTTGCTTACGCTCGTCCGCACCGCTACTTGTCGTGCCAAATTTTGCTGCGGGGCTTTTCCGATAAGCCTCGACCTTTGTCATGCCGCCCAACGGCGTACAGCGCGCTCAGATACGCTTCGTCTCTTGGAAAACGTCATGTCCGCGGGCGACGTTATGGCCCCCAATATTTAATTCGCGATTGTAGCCGCCTGGTCCACATAGCGCCAAGGTCGAAACGGCGTAATATTTGAAGGGAAAGTATGAGTAGGAATAATTTCAGCAGATTAACTAAATTGCAATTGGCTGCTGCCGCAGGATACCATCGCGTACGGCCAGGCTGTAATCAGAGGAGACACTTGTATAACCAGACCGATGACAAGATGGTGCATATTGGAGTAGCCGCCCATGATGCTCCTGCCTCGAATTTCGGGCTTCGAGCTGACCGCGGCCAATCGCCCGAGCAAGTCTGAGCGTTCGATAATGGCGCATGGTTAGGCGGGAGCTGCACAACGCTCGTTGATATTGTGCAAAAAAATTACCCCATCGGGACTCTTCCTGAATGGCAGCGTCAAGCGAGTCAGGCTCTCGCTAAGCAAATAACATCGCCCATGCCTCCTCAGCAAATAAAATATCCTGATTCTCTTCAGCGAGCAAAGAATTTTCTAACAGAGATGGGGGTGATAAGATATGAGGGCGGTCCCGGCTCGATGTTTGTGCCAATGCTAAAAAAATTCGAAATCGATAGGATACTTGGCGCTTGTAATAATTTATTTCCGCTTAATCCACTAAGCACGTTATATACTCATACCGTAGATGTGCAGAAGCGTATGTTCGAAGATTTGCGCAGTATAAGAAGCGAAATTACCAACGCGCAGACCTGGTATTATGTTGACAATTATCCCGGCGTTTATCAGTTGGTTGACAAGGTTTTTCAGCCAGAACCCATCAGAAGCGCTATAGATGAATCTTATTTGAAAGTAAGGTATTTGTTTGACGACTTCTATTCGGCTTATTACTACTTACAAGATTTCAGTAACGGACGCACTGACCCTTCCGTGCTTTGCCACTGGTAATCAGAGATTATCAAGCCAGGGTGCTCAAAGCATCGAGAGGTTTTCAGGCACCTATCGGCGTGCACCGGCCGTACGTTAGGTGTAACTGTTGGAGCCGACGCCAGATTGACCCACAGCAGCGAATGTGTCTGACCCTGGCGCTGCCGCCGCGACCCGCTCGGCGCCTCTTCCTGCCCGCATTCGCCTGGCTCAACGGATTTTGGCACTATGGTTCAATTTGGCGTCGGCGCCAACACCCGTGTGCCCGAGCTGGTGCCGGGACGAACGAGGCGCCGCGATATTGTTTCTTCCCCGGCAAGCGCCTCAACTGGCGCTCGATAGCGGCTCTTCGCTCGAATGATAACCAGAATCGTCGTCGTTCCCAGAATAAATCAATATTAATTTTGCGCCGCCAACGTCCGGCCAATATGCTTGCGCCCAAGAACTAAAATACGAGGGAAAACTATGGAACGAAACATGTTCGGCCGCTTCGCCAGGGCACTCAGGGCGCTACCTGCCGATACGGACCGCCACCCAAGCTTGCTTATTAACGACGACGGCCGCAACACGCTTTACTACGTGCCATTCGAGCATGTAAATCCGTCTGCCAAATTGGTGCTGGTCGGGATTAGTCCCGGGCCAAACCAAATGAGAGCGGCTAATAACACGTGCCGGGAACTGCTTCAAAAAGAATTGCCGCATGACGACGTGGCTGCTGCGGCAAAGCGAGCCGGCGCGTTCGGTGGTGACAAATTCCGCAATAACCTGTGCTCGATGTTGGACCACTTCCACGTCCCCGAGTGGCTCGGTTTGCGCAGTTCGGGGGAGCTTTTCACCACTCACAACCATTTGCTTTACTCGACATCGGTGGTGTCGCACGCAGCCTATGTTGGCGGCAAGTACCTGAGCGACTCGTTCAAAACTGTCTTGAAGGTGCCGGCATTCCAGGAGTGCTTCGAGGACGTCTTCGTGGCGCGATTGCCCGAGCTAAACCCTGAAGCTAAATTTATCGCACTAGGACACGTTCCCTTGGCTGCGCTTGAGTGGTGCATTGAGAAGGGCCACCTGGACCGGAGCAGGGTCATCGGCGCCATCGCCCATCCGTCGGGCGAAGCCGGCTCCCAAACAAAGGTATTTTTGGGTGAAAAGAAGTTGCATGAGCTGAAACCCAAGGACCCCGTACGCCACCGTATGTCCACCTTCAGTGCCCACTACGATTTGACCGCAGAGAGCATGTCGTCGATTCTAGGTCGCGAGCTGCCGAGGTCGGTAGTGACGCATTCCTGACAGTGCGCCCCTGTGGTCGGGAGTGCGACCGTCCGTCTTTGCAGCGCACCGGGTTTGTTACTTGGCCCCAATCTGTGACTGGATTGCGGGATTAAACAATAAATGAGAATTAATTATGCCTACGAAATGACTTGAACGCCTGATGTTTGTACAAGGCAGAAACTGCTTCTTCCGCAAATCGCCGGTGGCCAAGGCTGATGGCAGTACTGAGCACCTGTTCGCCCGTGCTAATGGCGGTGGGAACAATGATGAAAACTGCGTCGCCTGCTGCAAGGCGCTGAATTCGGTCCTCGGGAGTTTGTCCCTTAAGGAAAAATTTCAGGTCGTGCTAAATCAGAAGGGCAACTTCAAGTGCCCAAGCTGCATTGGCGCTCGGGAGTGCCGCGGACATCGCCATCGTCAAGGCCAAGCTGCCATCCCAGAAAACGCCGAAGGTGCCAGCGGCTTCAGTCCCGATTCCCGACAACTTCACACTCGTCTTGGCAAATCTCCAACAACGTGGCAGTTCGCGTCCGAGAACACTTAAAACCCTGACAAGTACTGTTGCCTCAATTTTGCCGAAGGGGGCCACCCAAGCTGATGTCGCCAACATCATTCAGGAAATGCAGGCTAGCGGGACGGTGACCATTGATGAAGGCAAGGGCTCTTACGCATTTTGAACCGTCTGGCTGGAATGATTTTTATCGCGTGACACACTGAATATAGACGTCCAATCAGCCTTGATTGCGCACTGGACGCGGACTGCAATCTCATAGGCAGATTGTGCCGCCACTTCTCTGGTTTCGTGGCCAGGAACATCGGAGTATTCGTGCTTAGTCTGCCAACTGCCGCGCCAACACACGCCCCACAAACTCGCCCCCACCCCGGCTCGCCGCAATCAACGCCCGCGCATCCGCTTTGACCACAGTCTCATCCACGCCCGCAGCCCCGGCCGCCGCCATCACAGCCGCATACGCGTCCAGCACGTCGATGCCGGTAATTTCGTAACCCCAGCCGTTTGCGATGCCGCGCAGAGCCGTCATGCCAGTCGCCATGGCAAATTCCAGCCTCTCGACAGCGAAGTCCTTGGCCGCGCGTATGAGCGTCCGCGGGTCTGACGGACTCCGGTTCGCCAATTCGATGGCCAAGTCGAAGAGCCCTGAATCCTTCGCCGCCGCAAACCATTTTCCTTCTTGGCCCGGCTGGCTCGCAATGAGGTCGCGCAACATGGTCTCCCGCGGCATGTGCGGATACTTCTTCACGATGGCTTTGAATGTCGCCAAATTGCTCGTCGCATACGTCGCTTGAACCGCGTAGCGCGCGTACGCCTCGTCCGCAAGGGCGGCGTCAAGCAGGACGCCTTCGCAGAACGCCGCAATGGCAGTCAGGGGCGCGTTCAACCCTTTCGTGTCCTCGGCGTAGCGAATTGCCTCCACGTCCTTGCCAGCAGCAGTCAGAGCCTTTGCACCCCACATCCTGTTGTGCCACGACTTCTGCCTGTACTCTGACTTTGCTATCAATTCGAGGAGCTCGCCGTAGCGGCCAGAGGCGTATAGCGCACTTAGGCACGCGGTCGTGCCCTTGAAATATCCATATTCCCCACTGCGAGCGCAGTGGTCCCACATCGTGGTCAATGTCGGCGACAGATAACCAGCCCAATGTGTCGCGATTTCTTGCGTCGCGCACATGTCGCCCCAAAGCTGTCCAAGGTGCTCAAGGTAGGGGATGTCGTCTTCTTGAAGGGCGTCATACAGCCGGTCGAGCCATTTCTCGCGGACTGCGCGGCTGACCTCAGCTTCCGCAATTATCGGGACAAGGGTCTCGATAGCGCGGTTGACGGCAGAGCCAATGCCGCCCGAACTGCTGTCAACTTGCTCTATGGCCGGCGCCAGTTTTTCCAGGAACAGCACGGCGCCCTCGGCGGCCAGGACTGGTTCCTTCTTCAACGGCCTTGATTTCAGTGACCGCCTCTTTGATGCGCTGTATAGGCGGGGTGGACTTCCAGCCAAATGCGCTGCGACGGAAGCGAGGAGCGAACTGCCATTTGTACGATGTAGCCATTGTTCGGATTTTTTTCTGTACAGTATTTTTGGCGGGCATCGCGGGCCGTTCTGCCGCTGATTTGTATTCCCGCATAGTCAAAGCTAGGCTGTTAATCGTAGAAACGATTTATCTTGAAGCTTTCGCTTTCGCGGACCTACTTCGAAGTGGTCAGCAGCTCCACGATATCCTTGACCACCTTCTCCAGACTCTTGTTGCCAAGCGACGTCGTCGAATACTCTGGCCGGCCGGCCCCTTCGAGCTGTTGTAGAGCTCAATGATATCCATCTTTGTCCACCGCTTTTTGAATGTCAGGGGCGAGACGGCCATGTGCTCTGGATACAGGGAAAACGCCTCGGCAGTCACGTCGATTACGTCGCGCGGAGCCATGTCGGCAAAAATGACGGTCGCCAGCTGCTTCTGGCACGCTGCCTTGACTTGGCGCCAATTAGTCCGACACCAGTGCTAATGATGATGGGGAGGGGCGGCTTACGAAACAGGAAATTCAGTGTAGTCAGGAGTGGTATTTTTGGAGTGGCTATTTCGAGATGGGTGGACGGAAGACGCTCGTGTTAGCTGCGGAAAATTTCGTCGACCTGGCCTTCCGAAGACCGTGTATCGACCATGTCCTTGAGTTTCTGGCTGGCTTGGAAAGTGACCACCCGTCTCGCGGGTATCTGGACCTCCACGCCGGTCTTCGGATTGCGACCTGGGCGGGAGACTTTGTCGCGTAGCTGAAAATTTCCAAACCCCGTCAGCTTGACCGATTCGCCACCCTCGAGCGCTGAGTTGATTTCAGCAAAGAAGGACTCGACCAGGTCTTTGGCTTCCCGCTTGTTCAGGCCGACCTGTTCGAGCAGGAGGTTGGCAAGTTCGGCCTTGGTCAGCGTTGGCAGGCCGTCTTCAACGTCGCTGGGCGCTTTGGCCAGCGGCATCGCGCGATGCACATCCACGGCAAATGCGGATTTCATTTCCTCTGGGGAGCCATTGTTCTCCGCGGTCGGCGATGTCCCGTCGAATTCTTGCATGATATCCCTTGGCCCCATGGCCCGCTCCTAAGTCTGATGTGTCTTTTTGCGATGGCGCGCGTGTGCATTTGTCTGCCAGGGTCTTTCTGCGATGGCACCGCCATCTCGCGGGGCCGTCGAGTATCTCGGAAGTCGTGGTGGAATGCAATATTTTCACGCTTGCTGGTAAGCCCCGCAGGGGCCACGGCAGAGCATGCAGGATTGTCGGCACTTCTAAGTGCACTTCAAACATCGGCGGCGTACAACGGCGAAATTGCCACAACCAATACGAAGCTGAAACTGCTGCAAGCGCGGAAGGTCGAGCTTGAGACGGCGTTGCAGGAGTAGAGAAGCCGCCGGCGTCAGACCAAGCGTCGAACGATACGGCGGCGGTTCCAATTAAACGAGTGATACGGTTCAGACGGTTCGTACGCCAACCATCACCGCTTGGGCGCTGTCCGGCAACATTCATTTGTGTTGGCCAACCAACTTGGCAACGGGGATGTGGGCTCGAATTAGAGCAGCGCCACAACCGGCGGGTTCTTAATTGATGGTGGTGGCCACTTCCCCCAGTTCCTCAATCACGCGTAGCCGCGGCGCTGCCCATTTCCCGCCGCCATATTCAATCTCCTTGCCTTTGATTTCAACCTTGCAAAGCACGAGCGTTTTGCCGGTGGCCAGGCTCTCGGGAAACGCGTGATTGCGTTTGGTCGCATTGAGGGAGAGCGCGTCGTCAAGGTAGTCGAAGAACCCGTCATCGTGGGTGTGCTCCGCGGCCACCGAACGCCATTTGCCGAGTTTGTACTCAGAGTCATCATAGGCGCCGATGAGCCGACCGTCGGCGGTCTTGGCCAGGACTTTGTACGCGGTCGTGATGGGTGTGGCGGGTTTCTTGCAGGCGATGGTCTGCTTGCCGAGGTAGTGTTGGACCAGTTGGCCAAGTGCGGTGGTGTTTTTGGCGCGTTTGGCGCAGGTCGCTTTTTCGGCGGTCTGCATTGTAATTTTGCGGCCGATGCGGGTGATGAGGAAGTAATCTTTTCCGGAGCGCGAATAGCCTTTTCTGACGTTTTTCCAGAAAGTTCGGACCTGCACGACCAGCGATTTTACCTTGCCGCGAAATATCAAAACGTCGTAGGTATCGAGGTTCAGGCACTCGTATTCTTTCGCGTTGCCGTTGATGAACGGCTCGGGCAGGAGGCCAGCTTTGACGGCAGCAGCCGTAAAAGCAGCCACTTGGGTTTGTAGCTCTGGAGGCAGGACCTGACGTAGATTGAGAGCGCCATATTGGTCGCGTTGCAGTGTTTTAATTGTTGAAGTTCCAATAGCTTTGTTCATGACCTGATTCCAAAAAAGAGTGGTGGAATAAGGTGTAGCGGATGATATTTATATGCGGTCGTGAAATTGAGGACAGGGTGGTGGCAATCGAGGTGGCGCCGATGGTGTCTTTGCCTCATTACCGAGCACGGGCTTTTAATAGCTATAGCGACGCGCATCTATTGACTGCGGGGCCGGGCGATGTGCTTGACAAGAGTAGGTGGAATTGGCCGCTGCCA
>Ga0265780_10009990_pt1 | contig 11343 bp, 9 predicted proteins | sample P1T30metagenome_FD_192432 | JGI IMG/M metagenome (GOLD analysis project Ga0265780, IMG submission 192432) | Plant litter microbial communities from East Loma Ridge, Irvine, California - P1 T30 | ecosystem: Environmental > Terrestrial > Plant litter > Unclassified | place: USA: California... | reverse complement strand
TCACTCCGCGCTCACCGTAGTGCCCTTGAACGTAAACCGCGTCACCAAAAGCCGCCCCTCCACACCCTATCCCCCATCATCACCACACACACTTCAACGAAAAAAATACAAAACATAACCCACAAGCCAGCCCCCCAAAGAGCCGGCTCGTACCAAAACCGGACCGGCGAACCGTGAAAGACGTACGCCAGCCCCTGTGGACGAGTCATTGTCATGTTTGGCTGTGGGGTTAGCATGCTGCCGGGCTAACAAGCGTCTTTCATGGTCTGATGGGATGAAAGCCAGATAGCGTGAGATATATCGGGGACGGAGTGGGGATTGTGGAAGATTGGAGTGAAGGTGAGACACCGACGTGCCCTTGCGAAGATTTGGAACCTGATTGCATTGACGAGCAGGAAAGTGGTGGCTGCTATGTTGACAGTTTGTTAGGCGCGGTGTGGGAGAGAAGTTGTAAGTGGAGGTGAGAGGTGAGAGGATGACACACGCTCGACGTGTGTTTGCGGAGAATTGAATCTCATGAGCATTGCGGTTTCTCCATACTTCGCTTCATTGCCGCTACCATGCCGCCCAGACTGCGTGCATGTATCAATCACGACGTGTACATTAGCGAAAAAGCGCCGAGCACGGATCTCACGCTCTAGCGACTGCCGACTGCTGCGCATGTGCGAAAGCGTGGTAGGTACATTTAGGTGATACAACTCAGCAGGTACATAGCTTCATTACGCAGATAGACATCAGCATTTTCCGGTCTTTTATGATACAAGAACAACTTGTCTTCTGCGTAGACGGTACTGCAGTCTAAGATGTTGAGATTGAATGATCAGCAGCGACCGCGAAGATTGCTTGTCTAGACGTTATGATCAAGGGTAATTCGTTCATGTTAAGAAAAGTGATATTTTTGATCGAAACGTGCAGGACCTCTAGACCATAGTACCATACGTGGCAACGATTTACGGTTCCATGTTTTTCGTCTAATCGCCTTGCTCTCTGAAAACTGACCCTTCGAACAAGACTGCCTGGGTTGTGGGGGGATCTGAATTTATTTCGTTGTAGGTTTTCTTTTGTAAGTTTTGGTTTTATCGAGCTGATGTATTGATAGGTCTTGTTGCAAGTACCTAATACCGTTAGAGACGGATGTTTGTTGTTTAACAATGTATTGTCGGGTCAAATGCTGAAGCTAGTTACGCAAGGCATGTGGCACGGAATGTACCTCTGTTGATTTTGCCAAACTCGGCTGCGAATCGTGAGTATACAATGCGCAGTTGTCAGAATGTCACTCACAATCAAAGTCACTGTACGTGCTGCAATTATGGGCATACTAAATTCATTTCATTCGGAAGAATTCGGGACAGTCTCAATTACACTCTGTCGCACAGACCGATATCACCAGAGATGGACTAGGAGGAAATTTCGAGAAATACTTCGATTCTCGCCTTTGCATTCAGCGTCATTAATTAGACGCTCTCCATATTGAAATCATTCTATCACGCTTCCTTATGAACACGAAGTAAACCCCTTGTATCAAATCTTCGCCCTCCTCTAACCAGCCTTACCCACCTCATCCAACTTATTCAACATGCCCTGCACCTCCTTCACCAGCGCCTTTCGCTGCAACCTCGCCTCCTGATCGCCCTCCGTCTCCACGCCATCCAGCTTGAAGATGACCTGCGTGAGGATCGACTCGCTGAGCTTCTTGTACTCAAACTCCCGCTTGGCCTTTTCTTGCGGCGGGTTGCTCATGTACTGGATAGCAATAGGCACAAACTCGGTGCGGAACTTGCTAGCGATGGCGTCGAGTTTCGCGGACGGGGTCTGGGGGGCAGTCGGGCGAGGAGCCGACGGGGGCGCGGAGGTAGGACGGGGTTGCGCGTTAATGTGGGAGGGTATGGGGAGGTATTCGGATCCTGCACCCTGGCCGACGTAGCCTGGGGTCGAGGTGCCGGAGGCGTTGGCGGATACGGGGCCCTTCTTCTTGCTCTTCCTGCCGCCGCGCTTGCGGGGCTTCTTCTTGCCGCCAGTGTTTGCGCCCGAGTCGTTGTCGTCTTCGTCGTCGTCTTCCTCGTCTTCGCCCTCGCTCCATGCGCGCTGGGCGGAGTGTTCGGCGCCTGGTGCGAATCCTCCGGCTGGCGCCTCACCGATGGTGACGAGGATCTCGCTGCCGGTTCCGTCGCCGCGCAGACCCTCCTCGCGGGCGCTGCGCTCGTCGTGCTTCAGGTTCCGGCCCTTGTAGAACATGCGTATCCGGCGGTGATCATCGATACCCAGCTTCTTCGCTGCCGCCTGTCGCACGGTGCCGATCTTGAGATCCCCATCGCGTATGCTGTGCGCGGGAAAGTGTGTAGGGTAGTTTGTGCGCTTCTCCTTGAAGATCAAGACGTCGGTTTCGCGCTCCGGGTTCTTGTCGTCCCAATCCACAATTTCTGGAGCCTGGGCAGCACCATTCCTCCGCAGGTCTTCGTTGGTGATGTATGAGAAGTCCGAGTCGTTGACTACACCCGAGTTTGGCGAGTTGCCTGGACGGCCGAAGGGTGAGAAGCGTCCTGCCCAACTGCCACCGCCGCTGCCACCGGCGCGAGAGAACCAGGACATGGTGACAAAGACTGCTGCTAGTGCAACAGCGAGTGTTGTAAGGTAGGCTGGGTCGTTGAACCGAGGGTTTGTGACAAATTCGACGAGATTGTTTGCGCTCGCGTGCTGCAGGTATCCGGTGATCTTCGAGAAAAGGTTTGTAGGGAGATATTGGTTCTCAGTATTCGAGGGAGTTGAGGTTGTGCCGAGAGCAGGATGATTCTTGAGAAAGTCGAACGACCTCTTTACGTCGTCGAGCAGAGTATTTAGCGACGCCACGGTGAACAGCTAGTATTCACTCGCCTTGCCAAAGATAGAGCAAGGCTAGCGCGTGCTTTCAAAATGACGTAGTAGGCAGCTGGGAAAGTGCTGGCACTGGTGAATGCTGAAGGGTGGGGTTCTGTAAGCTTGTGAGGTGCTTGTTGATCGGCCAAATGTTGAAGCGGCCTGACGTCGATTCTCGGAAAATGCGCGCAGCCGCACACGCGAGACTCGAAAGAAGGGTCCACGCTTAGTCACACTTCCACGGTTCCACAAACTTTCGAATACAGATACTATGCATAGTACAGCTCACAGATAGTTAATTAAAGCAAATTCAGATCAATCAACACAGGCTGGAGGCACAGGACCCGAGCACGAGCATAGCAATCGATCGACGATCACTTGGCACAAAGCCGGGGTATCCTTACAGATCAGACGTGTCAGTCCACATGACGCAGTAGTGTGAATCAGGCTGTCCATTCAGTCATTATATGGTACACAATGCTCGCTATGAGTATATTCATGAAGGTCGTGTCATGGTTTGTAACGCCAAATAGACATGAGACCGAGAGAAAAGGAAATTTTGATCGTCCGATAGACACCATTTCGCCAACCATTGCCATTCAGATGCCGTGACATAGGAAAGAGAAGGGACGGATGAAAGAATGAAAAAGGAAACCTGGTGCCTGAAAGCTAGGCGGCAATGCAACGCCGTAGAATGCAAGAAACAAGGTTCAAGACTGGTGATCTCAGGCCCTGCCACGCTTGGGTGTGGCCAAGAAGGCAAGTCGTGACTTGCTAATGGCGCTGCCTCGACCCGGAGTTTTGCGCGGAACTTTGCTAGAGGCAGCAGGTGTCTTCGAAGGTGTAGCAGGGGTAGGCTTCATCTTCTTGGCAGATCGGTCGCTGTCGTCCGCTGGCTTATCGTTCTCCTTGTCGGAGATCTCCTGGACAGTGTCGAGCTTACGCTTCTTGCCCTCGACGAGAGTCGATGCGTCGCTCTTGCGGACCATGCGGATAGTGCCAGTAGAGGATGGACCTGAAGATGTAATGTTAATAACGTTCTGAAGATGCTTGACTGTATTCGAGAAACTCACCAAAATCGACGGTTTTGCCTGACTCGAACGAGAAGGAGCGCGACTGGTTAGCACCAGCCTCACCAAAAGTCAGACGTCGAGAGGGAGAAGTAGATGGGGTCTTGGCTTCCTCAGAGGTCTCTGGGTACTGGACACTCGAAAGCGTAGGGTAGATGACTGCACCGCTAGGCACCTCGCTACCAGCCCTGAACTTCATCGGTGACGGGGATTTGCCAAGGTCGTCGTCTCCTGCTCGCTGTAGAGTGCTGTTGCTGAAGATGACGTGTTTCTTCACCGGTGCAGTTGCTGGCATGGGAGGCAAAGCTTTCTGAAGGTTCAACATCATTGGCGGCGACATGTGAGTACCAGCAGCGATCTGAACAGGATCGTCCGAGTACTTGCGGCCCGGAGTACGCAGGATGGAACGAACTCGCTGTAAGTTTTGGCTCGCCTAGGGATACAGTTAGCATATGCCATCGTCAAGGACCTTGTAACAACTCAACATACCTTGCGCATGCTCTCACGAGCGCCATCTCGCATGGACTGCGCCACGTTCGTGGGCGAGAACAGGTTGTTGGTAGAAGGCGACTTGGCCAAGGACGGGATCATCGAAACCGTCTTCGACGTCTTGACGCTTTGGGAACGAGCCATGGAGGCCTTGGTCGGGGTCATTAGCCGACCAGCAAGACGGGGCAGCGCAGTCTGAGAGGTGATCTTGCGCGCAGGGGTAGGAGCTGGAGGCGCAGAAGGTCTAGACATGCCATCGCGAGACGCTGGGCGGGTGGTCGCAGCATCGTCGGCTTCGGCACGCTTGAATCGCTTGGCCGTCTGGTTACCCTCAGTTGGACGATCACGAGACATAGGTCGCGAAGCGCTTGCAGAAGCCACCAGGCGAACGGTTGGCTGAGAGCGCGGTAGGCTCGAACCAGCAAAGTCCATCTTGGACTGTGTGCGCTTGAGCGGTGTTGGTGCGATCTTGCTACTCGAATCTGTCAGATCTACCTTCGACTGTGTGCGCTTGAGCCTGCTCGTCTCAGGCTTGGCCGGGTCGGGCTTGGAAGGCGGCTTCTTCAATGGCTGAGATACAACGGGCTTGAAACGGGATGGGTCGGCGCGGAAAGCGGATGCGTGGTTAGCGATCGAATCCATCTTCTTGAACTGCTGCATATGAACGTCGCTGAAGCGCGCGATCTTGCCCTTGGGCTCGACCTTCTTGCGCTCTGGAGACAAATCAGCCTTGGAAGAGAAGTGGGTTGTACCGAAGAGCGCAGCACGACCAGAAGTTGCTCCGCCGTTGACATCCTTGAGGAGATTGCGCGTGCCTGGACTAAGTGTGGCGTCCTCCTGGCGAGAGCTCTTTGTGAAAGCAGCAAATGGAGACTTGAAGCGGAAGTGGAAGTTGGGCGAAGACTCAATGTGGGCAGCGTCGGCGGCAGAAGCTGGCACAGGAGTCTTTGAAGGCGTCGCCTGGTTCGTGCCTGACGCTTGAGGGGGAGCTGTATGCGCGCCCAAAGCTTGGAATCCAAGCCATCGCGCCTCGTCTAGAACCTTTGTAGTGCTTGCATGATGGTGCGCGGGGTGCATCTCCTGGCCGGCAGGCTTGAGAGGCGTCCGGTTGGTGGGCGTCTGGCTTCCGTTAGTTGGGAGAAGCGACGTGGACGACTTGCTCTTGAGCGCAGCGGGCGTGGCTGTCGCATGCGGGAGTCTTGATGCTGGAACGGCAGCCTTTTGCGGAGTCTTCACGGAGGATGGATCGGGAAGGTCAGGCATCTCTGGGAGCACTGGCAGTCCTGTGTGTGGTGAAGTGTCAGCGGTCATCCAGCTGTCATCACTTGAGCGCGTGGTGGGCGTGGGTGTGGGCTGCTGTTGAGGCGCATTAGCACATGTAAACAAAACCCAAGATAGGGCGAAAGCGAAGCGAGATGCGCATACCTTTTGCAACCGGGCTGAGCGGCGCGCCATCACTGCTGCGTATATCGAGACCTTCCGAAGGAATGTCGGGGAGTAGACGAGCGGAGACTAAGATGGTCTGTGGGTGGAGGAAAGGTTGAGGTGGGTGGTGGAGTCGGCGCTTGGCAAATCATAACAAACAACGCACGGTCCTCATTAAGATGGCGACGTCATTTGAGACAGCCGCGTCGATCGAGAGTCGCAATATCCATGGAGGAGTTGCTGTAGTTGTACATGTAAGGCATAGCATTTGTGACAAGAGAGGAACGAATGATCTCTACCGTGTGCCTTGACGGCCTTTTACGAGGTACAATGACCAGAGTCTTACTATCGCGCCCGAAATCCAGCGACACTGCATTTGATAGCTTGAAACCACTGCCTATATTAGCTATTATCATACGTCAATTGCTCTCGATCGTATTTCATAGGCACCATAGTCTTAGCTTCTACTCTCACAGGCGATATAAGTGTAGCTCAGCGCATGTGTCAAGTCGATCGGAATGCCATCTTACAGCGTGCATATCCGATCCCATCATGCCCCATAAACCTGTCTCCATCGGCACTTCAATACTATTCGCACAATGTCCATCACCACCCCCTCCCTACCTTATCCTCCCCCAGCCTCGCCTGTCCCGGCCTCGCCAGTACCGCCTCAACCCCCCTTTCCACCTCGAGACTAACCTCCTCCTTCTTTCTAATCTCATCCAACTCCCTCCCCTCCCTTTCCCTCCGCACCTGCTCCTCGCTCTTCCACACAAAATTCCCCGCGCCACCCCGTCCCGACCGCGCGACCGGCATCTCCTGGCTCTCAGGGTGCCATGGCGTGCTGACCTGTGGTTTCGAGGACGTAGGTATGGCGGTGGAATCGGAGGGTTGGGTGAATGTGCCTTCTTTTTGGAGTTCGGTGGGTTGGTACCAGTTTCCTGCGCCGCCTCGGCCCATGTGCGCGTAGTCGGAGGCTTGCTGGGCGGTTGGCTGGGTGGACTGCGGGGTGGTAGTGGATGCGCGGTTAGCCTCAATGTCCTGTAATTATCTGTTAGATCGCTGAGGTTACAGGGACGATGCATGGGATATGCGCACTTGCCTCTACGATCTTCTTGCTGTCTTCTTTGGCCTGCAATATGTTACCCGCACCTCCACGTCCGTATGGCATCTTGGCGACCACCCAGGTGTGTAGTTAAGATAGTGTGGGATAAATGCAACGCAATGAGGTATCACGAAGCTTTGAGTGCAATACTGTTTTTGTGGGTGAACAAAGACTACTGCAGCTGCGAGGCCAGGACATCACGGCGTGATTGTTTGCGCATATAGATCCCGGGGACTTGGACTTGATAGCAACGTGGGGAAGCTTGTTCGCACGGTCAAGATCTGATAGGTGTGGGGAATACCAGGCCAGCCGGATTTGTCACATGCTTGGCAGCTGATAAGACCTGGGACAGCCATGGCTGGCTTTGGCATTTCATTTGCAAGCCGCGATCCAAAGTATTTCAATGTGCGATAGATTGAACAGTGGGGAATCGTAAAATTGAACACTAATATATGTAGACGGCTCGCATGAAAAACGTCCGGCCATCAAGGCATAATCAACATACCAAAGCAATAGCACTTCCGGTATACGCCTACATTCCCACCTACATGACGTTCGTCTCCCGCAGGAGCGACTAAGACCTATCGTGGATGACACCTAAACGCCCCGCAAAACACAGCGAGTTCGTACCGCGGTAAGACATGCTCAAAATTGAAAAACACTCTACTCGCGACCTTCTTGAACCGCACGTAATACAGGGTACAGGCTGTGTGCATCATCGTCCTCCAGACGGCGTTCCTCCTTAGCATCTTCATCATCCTCATCCGAGAAATCGTGAGATTCAAGCCTCTCCTTGAGGTAAGCTCGGAGGCGCTCAATAACGCGGATGTTCTCAACCCATGATTGCTGGGAAGAGTCACCGGTCTCGGTGGAATCTGAAACAACGCTTGGTGATCGCAGAGCAGGATCAACCTTGGGCGAGTGAAGGGCCAGCTGGTTGACATTGTGGTGGAGGTTGTCCTCATCCTTGGGGGATGAGCCATCGCTTGATGTGTCCATGTCCTCGCCACTGCGTCGGTCTGGGGCAGCCTTTTGCAGCAGGTTGCCAGAGAATCGGCGACGGCCATCAGCGTCGAAAGCAGGTGCAAGCCCAGATGAAGGAGCAGCAGCCGACATGTCCGACATGGCACTAACAGAGGGGAGCGTAGGATACATGCTACCAATGTTTGTCCTCGAAGTGGGCGAGTGGTTGCTTGCAGAGTGCTGAGCACCAGGAGAGTGCTGGGAACCATAGGACATGACACTTGATGCTGGAGTAAGAGCAGGCGTCTCAGCGCTGGTGGATCCGATTGCGGTGGCATGGGAGGACTGAGAGTGGCTGGAAGACAGGCCAGGCGGTGAGTGACTTGAGCGGTAGCCGGCACCAGTGTGGACGTAGTGAGCGCCAGGCTGGTGTACGCCAGCGGCCGCAGCCTGGTTGGGGTTCTCATAAACAGTGCTTTGGAGTTGCTCCAAAAATTGGTCGATGTTCAAAAGATCGCTCTTTGTCCTGAGATTGGGAAGGGGCAGTGAGTATGGGTGATGCATGGGGGGATGCGTCGCTTGAGCGACCATGGCGCCTCCGTGCCCGTACTCGGACATGCCACCGCTCTGGTAGCCACCGCCGCCACCGCCGAGGACTGGGAGCTGAACTCCCTGGAGACCCATGAGCCTTTGGCCAACATCGTAGTAAGTTGAAGGGTCAATTGAACGACGCTTAGCATCGCCGAAAAATTCGTTCAGTGCATCATAAGCGGCACGCTTACGGATCTCGTAGTCGTTGTTCAACTGTTGAGACTGGTTGACGGCATAGTAGACGGGGCCGTAAGCAGAGTTTTGAGGTGGTCCACCGTAGAAGCCGGCAGGAGCACCACCGGGATGTTGCTGGCCGTAGCCGCCATTAGGGCCAAGCGCGCCATCAGGATACTGATATCCACTCGCTGTAGCGGCAAGCGCCTGCAAGTCAGCGACAACTGTAGAACGCCAGTTAGAAATTGAAAAGAGATAAAGAATGACCGGATTTGTTGGTGATGTGAGATGGGAGACTTACGTTTACCGTTCTGACCAGGGTAGCCGCCGGCGCCGTGAGGTCCGCCGCGATTGGGCTCGGGTGAGCGAAGCAGGACAGAGTCATCAGCGTGGGTCTTGACGTGCTTTTTCAGATCCTGAGGGCGCTTGAAGGCCTTGCCGCAGAAGTCGCACTTATGCGGCTTCAAAGGCACGTGAACACGGATGTGAGAAGTGATGTGGTCTCGCTTGACCGTGGTGGTGCGGCAGTTGCCCCACTGGCAAGTCAAGTTCAAGTTGTTGGTGCTCTTGCGACCAACGTGACGCTCACAGACGTGGTCCTGAATGAAGTCAGTACATGTAGGGAGACGAATGGCGTGGCATCTCGATTAGTACCAAGGCCACATATGACTTGGCCGAGGTTGCACGAAGGCTTCGAGTGAAAGAGTGATGACTTACGTAGAGTTGCTCAGCAGAAGGGAGACGCTCGCCGCAACTTTGCCACTGGCAGACCAGCTGGTCGCCAGAAGAGTTGACAACAGAGGCGGGAGTAGAGGCAGTCTGTTGCGGAGTACCTTGGGGCTGCTGTGGGGTGTTTGCAGCAGCGACAGCCGCCTGAGCGGCAGCTTGTTCAGCGCTCATCGTTCGTAGAGGCTCTTGGCAGTGGAGCTTCGAGTCTTGAGAGAGCGTAAAAAGCACAGAACAAGAACTGTGTTCAGCGCAATTGCAGAAAAATGTCAGTGTAGGACCGCAGGGCTGGGAGCGCGTCCTTGGGTTGTATTGTAGTGCGGTGTGGGAAAGGGACGCCGAGCGCGCTGGGGAAGGCGGTTTCTTCTAAGTAGCGGAGTCGGGCGGCGGGGACTGGGCATAGTCCAAGAAAATTGGAAGGTGCAGGATCGCGCTTGTCCGGACTCGGCCGCTCGAGGCGATGTCGATGGCGCTTGCATGCTTTAGCCCGAATTAGCGCCTTCCAAGGCTGGGCAGTGCCCTTGGCAAGAAACCTGGTGAGGGGTTTTCTCATGCCTCTTGCGATGCACCGCCGTCGAGCGCGAAGCTCGCTGATCGGAACGCACTGCTCTGAACGCCCTCTGCTCGTCTTTGCCTTCTTTCACATGGTCTTACGCTGTTGTCCCGCGAGTTCCGGAGCTGGTGTCGTCATCGTCAGCCCCAGCCCCAGCCCCTCTGGCAGGGAACCAAGATTCTCAAACCGCCCAGCGAAGCGGATATTCTTGGGACGTGGGACTTGGCTGAGCGGAAAACACACTGTTTGGCATTCGGCGGCCCAGATATTGGCACGCCTTTACACTGTACGAATACGGTGGCGCATCTCATTTGCCGCCTGTCTCCGACTACACAGCAACGCTCGGCGTGGGCGAAAGGGGCCGCTGTCGTTCCCAACATCTAGCAGGAACTCCTACCCAGTCAGCCAGCTTCACACCTCGCACGCCATGGTCGAGCTTGCTGCAATAGTAGACAGAAGTCGTCATATCAAAGCCCTTGGTCATGCTCACAGATGTGGTTTTCGATATAGAGAGGTCCATCATGGATCGTGCATGGCCCTGCACACCGGACTTCAGCAAATGGTCATCAAACTCCCTACGCAGCTCGGGGCTATCAAGCCGCAGCCATGGTCCACCCTTTGTGCTCGAGGCTGAGGCGACTTTGTCTTGATCTTGGACTTCGGCGTTCCGAGCGGACTTCTGGCTGCCACGCTTGCCCAGACAGCCAAGAGCAGGCGGCCAAGAGGCTATGTTTGCAAATGCGCTTTTGACGCTGCCCTCGTTGCAGGGTCATTGGGGCTGTGCAACCTCGTCATCAGGGCCGTAGAATTGCCCGCATGAGTTCTCATCTTACAAGGTGGTCAGGCCTCTGGGGGTATGCTCATCAATCTGTGCAACGCGGCTCTCAAAGCCGTAGTGGTGCAATATCAGCTGTCTAATTTAGTCGACACCATTCTTACAACGCTGTGCGTGATATTGCGAGACATGAGCAGGCATTGATACAGCTAATCTCGAGACATGGAGCGAAATGTGGAGTAGCCTCACGCTCCCTAGGGTGTACTCCTGAGGTGCAGCCTTCTCCACAATTCCACAGTTGGCTTGGTTAGACAAGCGTCTCGTGTGGCGGTTCTTCGGATGAAGTAGGAAATCTCAACGCCCTCAGCAGGTTCTCGGACCAAAAGTCCAGGTCGAATAGAACAGGCGTACAGCCACTTATCACACCTACTGCAAGATGATGGAGTACTTGTAGAGACGAACAGGAACTGGCGTGCTTCCAAGAGCGCGGATGGCTGAGACAAAGAGACGTTTGCTTGACTCCATGCCGAGTTTTCCGCACACTGGGCAAAGACCAAGACAACGCAGCGGAATCGTCTGCCAAGAGGAACTCCAACTCTCCGCGATCTCAACTTCAGCA
>Ga0265780_10009989_pt1 | contig 11343 bp, 10 predicted proteins | sample P1T30metagenome_FD_192432 | JGI IMG/M metagenome (GOLD analysis project Ga0265780, IMG submission 192432) | Plant litter microbial communities from East Loma Ridge, Irvine, California - P1 T30 | ecosystem: Environmental > Terrestrial > Plant litter > Unclassified | place: USA: California... | reverse complement strand
CTGCACGAAGCCGGGCCCCCTCGTGCCCCGCACGTCGAGGCCGATCACCTCGTGGCCTGCGGCGCGCAGCTCCCGCGCCACGACCGTGCCCAGCTTGCCCGTCGATCCCGTCACTGCGATCCTCATGCGCTCAGTCAAGCATCCGGCCGCCGCTGCGTGTCAGAGTGGCCTCGACGGCAGCTGGGAGGGAGTTCGGATGGATGCGCGACGGGGTCTGGACGCGGAGCGGGCCCGCCTGCAGCGCGCCGCTTACGGGCGGCACGCGACGGACGCCGATCGAGAGGCGCTGGCCGCCTTCGAGCGGCGGGAGGCGGGGGTGGCTTCGGGCGTTCGGACCTCCGGCGGCTGGGTCGAGGCCCCGCCCGTGACGATGCTGCCGCAGGTCGACGTGCACGCTGTCGATGCCGGTCCGACGGTCGACGGTGCCGCAGCCGTTACCGACCCTGCTGCACCGAGGTCGCGCCGCTTCGGCCTGCGCGTGCTGGCCGTCAGCGTGCTGGGCGCCCTCGTGCTGGGCGTCGCCGCCGGGCTGCTCGCGGGATCGCTCGGCTCGCGCTCTGCGTTCGACGTCTTCGCGGCTCCGCCTCTCGAGCCGCGTGAATCCGCCGGTCAGGCCACCCTGCTCCTCGCCGGGGAGGTCGACGCCGAAGCGGCCTTCCCGTTCGCCGGCCCGGTGCTGCTCGGCGAGACCGAGTACTGGCACGTCTACGGCTTCCTCTTCCGCGACGGCGCAGCGGAGGGCGGCCAGCAGGTCTGCCTCGGCATCGTGCCGGCCGTGCCGGCGAGCGAGGCAGCATCGGGCATGGGGTGCAGCGCACGCGCGGACTTCGAGCGCAGAGGAGCGCAGGTCGGCCTCAGCGCTCCCGGCTGGGGCGGCGGCGAGGTCGAGGCGACCTGGGGGCCCGACGGCTCGCTCGAGATCACCGAGGGCTGATCGCGCTCGGCGCCGCGCCGCCGGGTGGGAGGATGACCGCATGACCGCTGGCACCCCCACCTTCGAGGCGGCGGCGCAGTCTCCGAGCGCAGTGCGGCAGGGCGATGTGCTCTGGCACCCGGCCGAGACCGCCTTCACCGACAGCGCCCTCGCCCGCTTCGCGATCGGGCAGGGCTTCGATCCGCACCGCTACGACGAGCTGCAGGCCTGGAGCACGAGCTCCCGCGCCGACTTCTGGGCGGCGCTCTGGGACTTCACCGGCGTGATCGGCGAGCGCGGCGAGCGGCTCGAGGCGCACGACGCCGAGCGGGGCGGCCGCATGCTCGGCACGTGCTTCCTGCCCGACGCCCGCCTGAACTTCGCCGAGAACCTGCTGCGCGGCGACGGCGCGCGCCTCGCGGTGATCGCCGCCGACGAGGACGGGGTGCGCGAGCGCCTCGACCTCGCCGAGCTGCGCCGCCGGGTCGCCGGCGCCCAGCACGGCCTGCGCGCGCTCGGCGTGAGCGCGGGCGACACGGTCGCCGGCGTGCTGCCGAGCACCGTCGACAACCTCGTCGCCTACCTCGCGACCGTCTCGCTCGGCGCGATCTGGGCGGGATGCTCGCCCGACTTCGGCGCGCCCGGGCTCATCGACCGCATCGGCCAGGTGGCCCCGAAGGTGCTCATCGCCTGCGAGACGTACCGCTACAGCGGTCGCGACTTCGACATCCGCGACAACGTCGCCGCCGTGCTCGACGCGCTGCCCGAGCGCCCGGCGCTCGTGACCGCCGGCACGGCGAGCTGGGCGGAGGCGTTCGAACGAGCGGATGCGCCGGCCGAGCCGGTCTACGAGCGCTTCGCCTTCGATCATCCGCTGCTGGTCATGTTCACCAGCGGCACCACCGGTCTGCCGAAGTGCATCGTGCACTCGACCGGCGGCGTGCTGCTGCAGCACCTCAAGGAGCACGTGCTGCACGGCGACGTGCGCCCCGGCGACGTGCACTCGTGGTTCACCTCGACGGCCTGGATGATGTACGGCTGGGTCGTCTCGGTGCTGGCCGCCGAGGGCGCCGTGCTGCTCATCGACGGCGCCCCCGCGCCGAAGCACCGCGGCGCCGACGGCGACCGCGTCGACCACGGGCACCTCTGGTGCATCGCCGAGCAGGCCGGCGTCACCCACTTCGGCACGAGCCCGCGCTACCTCGCCTCGCTCGCCGAGGCCGGCTACCACCCGGGCGAGCGGCACGACCTGTCAGCGCTGCGCAGCGTGCTCAGCGCGGGCGCGCCGGTCTCGGTGGAGCAGTTCGGCTGGGTCTACGACCGCATCAAGCGCGACCAGGTCTTCGCCTCCATCGCCGGTGGCACCGAGATCCACGGCTGCTTCCAGCTGGGCAGCCCGCTGCATCCGGTGCGCGCCGGCGAGATCACCTGCATCGCGCTCGGGCACGCCATGGCGGTGCTCGACGCGCGCGGCGCGCCGGTCATCGGCGAGCAGGGCGACTTGGTCTGCACCGAGTCGTTCCCCTCGATCCCGCTGCGCTTCGGCGGCCCGGACGGGCTCGAGCGGCTGCGCAAGGGCTACCTCGCCGAGCGGCCGGACCTCTGGACGCACGGCGACCTCGCCGAGATCACCCCGCACCGCAGCGTGATCATCTACGGCCGCACCGATACGACGCTCAACCCGCAGGGCGTGCGCATCGGCACCGCGGAGCTGTACCGCGTCGTGGAGCAGCACCCGGCGGTCGCCGACTCGATCGTCTTCGGCCTGCCGACCGGCGAGCAGCTCGGCGCCGACGAGGAGATCGTGCTCTGCCTCGTGCTCGCGCACGGGCGCGAGCTCGACGACGCCCTGCGCGCGGAGCTGCGCGGCGCCATCCGCTCGCAGGCCACCCCTCGGCACGTGCCGGCGCGCATCGTCGCCGTGCCCGCGGTGCCGTACACGATCAACGGCAAGAAGGTGGAGTCGGCCGTGCGCGCCGTCGCCTCGGGACGCCCGGTGAGCAACCGCGGCTCGCTCGCGAACCCCGAGGCACTGGACGCCTACGCCGAGCTGTTCGGGGGCGGGCGCTGATGCGCGCCGCGATCGTCGGCGTCGGCGAGGTGCCGCCGCAGCGCAGCACCGAGGGGCGCACGACCATGAGCTTCCTCGCCGACGCGGCGCGACGCGCGGTGGCGGATGCGGGAATCGGCAAGGACCGCATCGACGGTCTGCTGGTGGGCCCGCAGGTCGGCGAGACCCCGCAGCACGTGCCCGCGACCGTGGCCGAGTACCTGGGCCTGCAGCCGAGGATGGCGAACGTCGTCGACCTCGGCGGCGCCTCCGGCCCCGGCATGGTCTGGCGGGCGGCCGCCGCGATCGCCGCCGGCATGGCCGAGACGGTGCTCTGCGTGCTCGGCAACCACCGCGAGCCGGTGCCCCCGCGCTCGCCGAACCGCAACCCCATCCGCGAGTTCGACGTGCCCTTCGGCGCGAGCGGTGCGAACACCGCCTACGCACTGCTCAAGACCCGGCACATGGCCGAGTTCGGCACGAGCGATCGCGACTTCGCCGAGCTCGCGGCGCTCGCCAGGGCGAACGCGCAGGCGAACCCGACGGCGATCTGGCATGGCAGGCCGGCCGATGTCGACGGCATCCTCGCGAGCCCGTGGGTCGCCGAGCCGCTGCACCTCGCCGAGATCGTCATGCCGGTCGCCGGCGGCGACGCGGTGATCGTCACGAGCGAGTCGGTCGCGGCCGGTCTCGAGTTGCCGCACGCGCCCGTGCTGCTCACGGGCGCCGGCGAGATGGTGACGCACCGGGCGATGAGCCAGGCGCCGTCGCTGACCACCGGGCCGCTGCGGCCCTCCATCAAGCAGGCGCTCGCGCAGGCGGGGCTCGGCATCGACGGCGTCGGCCTGCTCAGCCTCTACGACTGCTACACGGTCATGCTCGCCATCACGCTCGAGGACGCGGGCCTGTGCGCCCCCGGCCGCTTCGCGGACTGGATGCGCGACCACGACCTCACCCCCGGCGGCGACCTGCCGCTCAACCCCAACGGCGGCCAGCTCGGCATCGGCCAGGCCGACCTCGCCGGCGGGCTGAGCCACGTCGTCGAGGCGGTGCACCAGCTGCGCGGCACCGCCGACGGGCGGCAGGCGCGCGCCGCCCGCAGCGCCCTGGTCACCGGCAACGGCGCCACGATGAGCGAGGCCGTGGCCCTCGTGCTGGAGGCCTCCTGATGCGCATCGATCCGCACGATCTCAGCGTGCCGCCGCCCACCCCCACGGCCGAGACGCTGCCGTTCTGGCAGGCCGCCCGCCGCGGCGAGCTGCTGCTGCAGCGCTGCGCGGACTGCAGCCGCTGGGTGTTCTACCCGCGGGCGCTCTGCCCGCACTGCTGGAGCGATCGGCTCGACTGGGCGCCCGCATCCGCTCGGGGCACCGTTCGCAGCTTCACCGTCGTGCACAAGCCGGGGCACCCGGCGTGGGCGGTCGCGGCGCCGTACACCGTCGCCGTGATCGACCTCGAGGAGGGCCCGCGCATGCTCAGCGCCCTGGTCGGCATCGAGCCGACGGAGGCGCGGGTCGGCCTGGACGTGCGCGCCCGCTTCGTCGAGGTCGGCGAGTGGGCGCTGCCCTTCTTCGAGCCGGCTGGATGAGCGCCCCGAGCGTGTAACGCATCGCAACACTCCGACGCGCGGCGTCGTACTCCGCGAGCATGGGGCGATTCCCTCCGACCACTCCTGGAGCGCCATGTCGAGCACCGAACCGTTGACCGAGCCCGCGGCGACGCCGCAGCCCTCCAAGAAGGCGCGTCGCCGCGCCGCCGCCTCGAGCCTCGTCGGCACGAGCATCGAGTGGTACGACTACTACCTCTACGGCACCGCCGCCGCGCTGGTCTTCCCCACCGTCTTCTTCCCGGAGGATGAGGGGGTCACCGCCGTCATCAAGGCCTTCGCGACCTACGCGGTCGGCTTTGCGGCGCGTCCGATCGGCGGCTTCGTCTTCGGCCACTTCGGCGACCGCATCGGCCGCAAGCAGATGCTCATGATCTCGCTGCTGCTCATGGGCGCGGCCACCTTCCTCATCGGCGTGCTGCCGGGCGAGGCGCAGGTCGGCATCTGGGCGCCGATCATGCTCATCGTGCTGCGCCTCATCCAGGGCTTCGCGGTCGGCGGCGAGTGGGGCAGCGCCGTCGTGATGAGCGTGGAGTTCGCGCCGCCGGGCAAGCGCGGCCTCTACGGCAGCTTCCCGCAGATGGGCGTGCCCATCGGCCTGCTGCTCTCCACGGGCGTCTTCGCGCTGTTCCAGGCCGGTCTCGGGCCGGACGAGTTCCTCGCCTGGGGCTGGCGCGTGCCGTTCCTGCTGAGCGGCGTGCTCGTGCTCATCGGCCTCTTCGTGCGCCTCGCGGTCACCGAGTCGCCCGTGTTCGCCGCGGCGAAGGAGGCCGACGCGCTCGCCGCTCGGCCCTCCGCCGAGGTGCTCAAGAAGGAGTGGCGCATCCTCGGCCTGGCGGTGGGCAGCAAGTTCTTCCAGAACGCGATCTTCTACCTGTACTCGGTGTTCCTGCTGAGCTACATCAGCACCACCCTGCGCTTCGACCCGCTGTGGGGCACCCTCGCGGTGGTCATCTCGAGCGCCATCGGCTTCATCTCGGTGCCGGGCTGGTCGTGGCTGACCGACAAGATCGGCCGCAAACCGGTCTACCTCGGCGGCATCGTGCTCGGGGCCGCGTTCTACCCGTTCAGCTGGAGCTTCGTGGAGTCGGGCAGCTTCGTGTTCCTGACCATCGCCATGGTCATCGGGCTCAACCTGCTGCACGACATGATCTACGGCCCGCAGGCCGTGTACTTCGCCGAGCTGTTCGCCACGCGGGTGCGGCTCTCGGGCGCCTCGATCGCGTACCAGATCGGCGCCATGCTCTCGGGCGGCTTCGCACCGCTCATCGCCACCGGCCTGCTCGCCTTCGGCGGCGGCGACACGACGCTCATCACGGTCTACGCGCTGGCTCTCGCCGCGATCAGCGCGGTGTGCACCATCCTGCTGCCGGAGACCTTCAAGGGCTCGCTGCGCTCGTAGCCGCCGCGCGAACCACGACGCCCGCCCCGGGAGACCGGGGCGGGCGTCGTGGACCTGCGGCTCAGGCGGGGGAGGCCTCGTAGCGCCGCTCGCGTCGGGCGACGCGGGACCGCGAGAACAGGGCGTCGATCGAGAAGCCGCCGCTGCCGGTGAGCGCCAGCGCGAAGGCGCCGGCCGCGATGAGCAGCACCAGCTCGATGCCGCCGTCCGCGGCGAAGAAGCCGGCCGGCAGGTGCACGAGCACGAGCGCGACGACCATGGCGACGCCGATCGCGAGCCCGGCGAAGCGAGCGGCCAGGCCGACGACGAGCAGCGCGCCGCCGATGATCTCGGTGTAGGCGACGAGCGGGGCGGCGATGCCGGGCAACGGGATGCCCATGCCGCCGAAGCCCTCGGCGGTGCCCTCGAGGCCGTTGAGCCAGACCTTCTGCCAGCCGTGGGCGATGGCCGTGATGCCGATGACGACGCGCAGGAGGAGCAGGCCTGCGGATGCGGGGATGCTGGACATGGGAGCGCCTTCCGTGAGGTGGGTTGTCCGACGGATGCCGGGTAGAACTTGAACGTTTGAGCATCCTGTCCCGCGAACGGGGGTCGGCGCATCCGCTCCCAGCCAGCTCATAAGGTCATCGCAGGTATCTCGCCGGGCGAGGCATCCATGCCACGCGCATCCGCTCGCCGGTAGCGTGAACCCGTGAGCACCACCCCCGCCTACGTCCACGAGACCTTCCCCGCCGCCGTCCTCGAGGACGGCGCTCCGGAGCCCCGCACCGAGGCCTGGATGCAGACCGTCAACCAGGGCTTCAACAGCGAGGCGCCGACGGCCGAGGCCGCGCGCCGCCGCGCCGCCTGGCTCGTCGAGGAGGGCGCCGTGCTGCGCGCCGTGCACCCCGTCGAGGGCCGCGAGGGCGTCGACGGCCTCGGCCGGCCTGTTGCCACCTTCGTGCGCACCGAGGGCACCGTGAACCTCGGCGGCGCCGAGCTCGTGCCGGCGCGGATGTACACCTCCGTGACCGTGCGCCCCGCGCACCGTCGCCGCGGCATCCTGCGCACGATGATGGAGGCGGAGCTGCAGGCCGCGGTCGACGCCGGCTTCCCGCTCGCCGTGCTGACCGTCACCGAGGGCTCCATCTACCAGCGCTTCGGCTTCGGCACCGCCGTGCGCAGCCGTTCCGTCACGGTCGACACCGGGCCCCGCTTCGCCCTGCACCGGCAGCCGAGCGGACGGGTCGAGTCGGTCGACGCCGCCTGGCTCGAGCCCCGCGTCGGCGAGCTCTTCGAGCGCTTCCACGCCCGCACCGTCGGCTCGGTCACCCGCCGAGCCGGATGGTCGCGCTACTTCACCGAGGCCGACGGCGAGACCCGCGCTCGGGGTGTGCGCGCCGCCGTGCACCTCGACGACGACGGCACGATCGACGGCTTCGTCGCCTACACCGCCAAGGGCGAGTTCGAGGCCCGCGAGCTGCAGGTGCACGAGCTGGTCGCCGGCAGCGACGACGCCTACCGCGGGCTCTGGCAGCACCTCGCCGCCATCGACCTCGCCGCCACCGCGACCCTCGAGGCCGCGCCGCTCAACGGTCCGCTGCAGTACGCCCTCGTCGACCAGCGGGTGGTGCGCACCACGGAGGTCTACGACGACCTCTGGGCCCGCGTGCTCGACCCCGTCGCCGTGCTGCGTTCGCGCGGCTACGGCCCGCTCGCCCGCGCGGCGGGCCTCGAGCTGCGGCTCGGCGTGCGCGACGCGCTCGGCCACGCCGCCGGCGTCTTCGCGGTGCGCCCGCACGCCGACGGCGTCGACGCCTCGCGGGTCGACGGCGGCGCGCAGCTCGAGCTCGACGTCAGCGACCTCGGGGCGCTGCTCTTCGGCAACGCGGCGACGACGCTCGCGGCGGCGGGGCGCATCGACGAGCTCGAGCCGGGTGCGATCGCGTTGGCCGACGGCCTCTTCGCGGTGCCGGGCGGCACCTACTTCCAGTCGCACTTCTGAGCCGCGCCGGAGGGCGACGAGCGGATGCGGGCCGCACCGCGCATCCGCTCGTGACATCGCGTTGCGGCTCGGGTGGCTTCCTGTTCGCATCCAGCGGACACCCCGGGCGCATCCGGTGCGCGAGTGGCAGGGTTGCAGCATGACCGCGATCCCCAGTCCCACCATCACGCTCAACTCCGGCCACGACATCCCGCAGCTCGGCTTCGGCGTCTTCAAGGTCGACCCCGACGAGACCGAGCGCATCGTCTCGGACGCCCTGGAGGTCGGCTACCGCCACCTCGACACCGCGAAGATCTACGGCAACGAAGCCGGGGTCGGCCGCGCCATCGCGAAGAGCGGCATCGCCCGCGAGGAGCTCTTCGTCACCACCAAGCTCTGGAACGACGACCAGACCGACCCCGAGGGCGCCGTCCAGCGCAGCCTCGAGGAGCTCGGCCTCGACTACGTCGACCTGTACCTGATCCACTGGCCCGTCGCCGAGCGCGGCACCTACGTCGACGCGTGGAAGGGCCTGCAGGCCATCGCCGAGAGCGGCCGTGCGCGCAGCGTCGGCGTCTCGAACTTCCAGCCGAAGCACCTCGACGCGATCCTCGCCGAGGGCGGCATCCTGCCGGCCGTCAACCAGGTCGAGCTGCACCCGGCGTTCCAGCAGTGGGAGCTGCGCGACTACCTCGGCCCGAAGGGCATCCAGGTCGAGAGCTGGGGCCCGCTGGGCCAGGGCAAGTACGAGCTGAACGAGCTGCCGGGCCTGCAGGGCATCGCGGATGCGCACGGCAAGAGCGTGCAGCAGGTCGCCATCCGCTGGCACCTGCAGGAGGGCCTCATCGTCTTCCCGAAGTCGAGCTCGAAGGAGCGCATCGCGCAGAACGCCGACGTCTTCGACTTCGAGCTCTCGGACGACGAGCTCGACGTGATCCGCAAGGCCGACCAGAACCGCCGCGTCGGCGGGCACCCGGATGAGATCAACTGACGCCGTGATCGACTGAGCGTCGAGATCGACCGATCTCAGCGTGCGACGAGGGCCCGGGAGCATCGCTCCCGGGCCCTCGGTCGTTCACGCGAACGACGTCAGCAGATCCGAGCGGATGAGGAACCGCATCCCCTCGGGCGCCTCCAGCGAGAAGCCGGAGCCGCGGCCCTTGACGATGTCGACCGTCAGATGCGTGTGGCTCCAGTACTGGAACTGCTCCCGGCTCATCCAGAACTCGATGCGGTCGCGGTCGTGGCCGCCCGCATCCGCTCGGTCGGTCGCATCGCCCTGCGCGCTCAGGTCGAAGACGCCGAGCAGCACGTCGCTGTCGCCGGTGATGAAGTCGCCCGCCGGATAGCACATGGGCGAGCTGCCGTCGCAGCAGCCGCCCGACTGGTGGAACATGAGCGGGCCGTGCTGCTCGCGCAGCTGCAGGATCATCGCCAGCGCCGCGTCGGAGAAGGCCACGCGCGAGCGGGTCTCGCCCTCGATCGCGACCGCCGCATCCAGGCTCATGATCGCTCCTCTCGTTCGAATCGGATGGGATGCGGCCGCCGCCGGTAGGGGCGTCACGGCGGCGGCCGCGGTCATGCGGCTCAGAAGAAGCCGAGCGGGTTCTCGCTGTACGAGACGAGCAGGTTCTTCGTCTGCTGGTAGTGGTCGAGGGCGAGCTTGCTGTTCTCGCGCCCGATGCCGCTCGACTTGTAGCCGCCGAAGGCCGCGCCGGCCGGGTACGCGTGGTAGTTGTTCACCCACACGCGACCGGCCTGGATGTCGCGGCCCGCCCGGTAGGCGACGTTGCCGTTGCGGCTCCAGACGCCCGCGCCGAGCCCGTAGAGGGTGTCGTTGGCGATGCGGATCGCGTCGTCGTAGTCGCTGAAGCGAGCGACCGCGACGACCGGCCCGAAGATCTCCTCCTGGAAGATGCGCAGGTCGTTGGTGCCCTCGAAGACGGTCGGCTGCACGTAGTAGCCCTCGCTGAGGTCGCCGCCGAGGTCGGCCCGCTCGCCGCCGAGCGCGAGCTTCGCCCCCTCCTTCTTGCCGATGTCGATGTAGCTCAGGATCTTCTCGAGCTGGTCGTTCGACGCCTGCGCGCCGACCTGCGTGGCGGTGTCGAGCGGGTTGCCCTGCACGGCGGCCCGGGTGCGGTCGAGCGCGTCGGCGAAGAAGCCGTCGTAGATCGAGTCCTGGATGAGCGCGCGGCTGGGGCAGGTGCACACCTCGCCCTGGTTGAAGGCGAAGAGCGTGAAGCCCTCCAGCGCCTTCGAGTAGAAGCTGTCCTCCGCGTCGCGCACGTCGGCGAAGAACAGGTTCGGGCTCTTGCCGCCGAGCTCGAGCGTGGCCGGGATGATGTTCTGGCTCGCGTACTGCAGGATCAGGCGACCGGTGGTCGTCTCGCCGGTGAAGGCGATCTTGCGGATGCGGCTCGACGACGCGAGCGGCTTGCCCGCCTCCGCGCCGAAGCCGTTGACGACGTTGACCACGCCCGGGGGGATGATGTCGGCCAGCAGCTCGATGAGCACGAGGATGGACGCCGGCGTCTGCTCGGCCGGCTTGAGCACCACCGTGTTGCCGGCGGCGAGGGCCGGAGCCAGCTTCCACACGGCCATGAGCAGCGGGAAGTTCCACGGGATGATCTGACCCACCACGCCGAGCGGCTCGTGGAAGTGGTACGCGACGTTGTCGCCGTCGAGCTGCGTGAACTCGCCCTCCTGCGCGCGGATGACGCTGGCGAAGTAGCGGAAGTGGTCCGCGGCGAGCGGCAGGTCGGCGTTCAGCGGTTCGCGGATGGGCTTGCCGTTGTCCCAGGTCTCGGCCACGGCCAGCAGCTCGAGGTTCGACTCGATGCGGTCCGCGACGCGGTTGAGCACCGCGGCGCGCTCGGTGGCGCTGGTCCTGCCCCAGGTGGCGAAGGCCTTCTCGGCGGCGTCGATCGCCGCGTCGATGTCCTCGGCGGTGCCGCGGGCGACCTCCGTGAAGGGCTTGCCGTTGACGGGGGAGATGTCCTCGAAGTACTGACCCTTCACCGGGGCGACCCACTGGCCGCCGATCCAGTGCTCGTAACGGGACTTGAATCCGACCTTCGCGTCCGGGGTGCCGGGCGCTGCGTACACGGTCATGTCGTGCTCCTCTTCGACGTCGTTGTCGTGGTGCTGCTGCGGCGCGCATCCGGGTCGGCGGCGCCTGCGACCGACGGTACGCCGGCGCAGGTTGCAGCGCGTTGCGGTGGCAGCGGCTCAGCCCAGCGACACCTCGAGCGCCGCGATGCGCTCCACGAGCTCGGCGCGGCGAGGGGAGCGCCGCGGCAGCAGCCTGAGGCAGGCGCGCTGCACCTCGAGGTCGAGCGCGGCCTCGTCGGTGCGGGCGTAGTCGAGCAGCACATCGAGCGAGGCGCCCTCGAGCAGGGTCGTGCGCAGG
>Ga0265780_10009988_pt1 | contig 11343 bp, 10 predicted proteins | sample P1T30metagenome_FD_192432 | JGI IMG/M metagenome (GOLD analysis project Ga0265780, IMG submission 192432) | Plant litter microbial communities from East Loma Ridge, Irvine, California - P1 T30 | ecosystem: Environmental > Terrestrial > Plant litter > Unclassified | place: USA: California... | reverse complement strand
CCGCTTCGTTCAAGTCGGTACTGTCGGCGGTGAACCGTCACATGGCGGCGGGTGGAGAGAATTCGGCCGCGCTGGCGGCCTGAGGTTCGGGGCGGGCGGCGGGGCGCGGGACGCCCTGACGCTCCGCCGATCGATCAGCGGCGGCGCTGTGGCGCGCGGCGCGGGCCGGCCGGTCCGCGCGACTCGAGATGGCGGAACACGATGCGGCCCTTGGTCAGGTCGTAGGGCGAGAGCTCCAGCGTGACGCGGTCGCCCATCAGGATGCGGATGTGGTTCTTCTTCATGCGGCCGGCCGTATAGGCGATCATCTTGTGGCCGTTTTCCAGCTCGACGCGAAAACGCAGTTCGGGCAGCACTTCGGACACGAGGCCGTTCATTTCGATCAGTTCTTCTTTTGCCATGCGAGTTCTCCTGGTGTGGCGCCGGCAAGCGCCGGGCGTCGTGGATGCGGGGGATCGTTAGGGCCCGGCATGCAACGCCAGGAGAGGGATGAAAAAAAAGCCCGCATCCTGCGGGCTTCGTTTCAAAGCATTACCGATTTATCGCCGCTCCCGCCCATGCTATCTGCGTGGTGCCGGAGCTGTGGGCGCCCGCGCTATCTGCGTGGTGCGTCCGCTGTACAGGCTGACTGACATACCGAAAACACGTCCTCCGGAAAGTCGCGCACTGCACAGGCGCGGTCACGGATCGGAGGACTTTCGAGCAGGCATTACCTGATCGAGCAACCGAGTATAACAGCATTTTTGTGCGGCGCACAAAATAATGTTCATACTGTCTCAATGCGGCATCGGCTCTTCGCCGTCGTCGCGGCCGGCCGTGAAGCGCTCGGCCGCGGTCGATGCATCGTCGTCGGATGGGGAATAGACGGCCGCCTCGGGCGGATCGAGCATGTCCGCCAGCATGGCCTGCAATTCCGGCGTGTCCCAGTCTTCGCCGGCGCGCTGCCGTCGGTGGATGTAATGCTGGATCTCGCTATGCTGTTCGGCGGTCAATGGCAGGCCGTGGAACGTGGTGCCCGGGGTCGCTTCGCGCATGCTGCCTCCTGTTCCCTGCCGATGTGGCCGGATACACCGACTATACGCCGCCCCGCGCCATGCGGCGCGCGCTTCACGCCGCGGCGCCCGGCCCGCTCATCCGGTCCAGCATCTGCAGTCTGGCGCGCTCGCTCATTACCAGCACCAGCTTCAGCCGCGCACGCGTCATGCCCACGAAGAGCTTACGCAGCGCGCGTTCGTCCAGTTCCTCGAAATCGATCTCGGTGAAGATCAGCGCCGGCGCCGACTGGCCCTTGAAGCGGTACACCGACTCTGCCAGCAAGCCCCCTTCGCGAAACACCGGGTTGCCGAACAAGTCATAGGCGCCGGTGAACGAGCGCAGCGTGTGCGCGTCGCTCAGGCGGTCCAGGCGCAGGATGGCCGACTTTTCGCGTCCGCGAAACGCGCAGATCGCGATGTCCTGGCGTCCGAAACCGGCCGCCAGGCAGGAAGTCACGGCGCGCCGCGTCTGCGCCAGCAGCGCTTCTTCGTCCCCTTCCGGATAGGTGAGCTCCTCGATGTCGGCGCCCTTGAACGGACTGCCCGCCTCCACCGGCTGGCGCGCGGCGCCGAGCTCCGTCAGCATGGCGACGATCTGGCGCGGGCTGCGGTAGTTGGTGTGCGAATGCAGGGTGACCCAGCCCGGCAGCGGCACCATCGCGCGGCCATACAGGTTCTGGTCCGGGTCTTCCATCCAGATCGCGCGCCCGCCCGGCTTGAGCATGCGCAGCACGATGTCGCGCCAGGACACCGAGAAATCCTGCCCTTCGTCGACGATCACCACGTCGAATTGCCAGGTCTCGGGCAGCTCGGCGTCCGTCATCGAGGTTTCGATCTTGTCCCAGACGTCCGCCGCGCCGTAGTCAGGCGTGACGTCCTGCGCGCGCAGCCAGGCGTCGGACAGCATATGGAAGGTGGCCACCCGCCCGCCGGCCGGCACCAGCCGCTCGATGTGGTCGGCCAGCGGCCGGTTGAAGCAGACGTAGAGCGGACGCAGGCCGGCGTCGAGCGCGGCCGTGTATTCGGCCAGCGCCAGCTGGGTCTTGCCGCTGCCGGCGGTGCCGATCACGTGCAGGCGGAACGGCGAGAACTCGAGGCGCCGGGCCCAGGTGGCCAGGCCGCCCGACAACCGCGTCACCATGTTCACCGCGTTGCCGATCATGGCGCTGGGGTCGGGCCGCAGGTTCAGCGTGTCGCCCAAAAAGCGCGTGACCTTGTCGAAGTCGTCGGTGCGGTCCGTGACCGGCAGCGACTCGCGGATCACGCGCGCCAGCCTGGGCTTGCTGGTGGCGTCGATGATGTGGTCCGGGTCGATCCCGGCCAGTTGCTGGTCGCGCACGATGTAGTCGGGACAGTACAGCAGATAGTCGACCGACAGCGTGCCGTGGTAGCGCTTGGTCAGGCCCTCGATGGTGGCCAGGATCTGGCTGCGGATCTTGCGCGGCTTGCCCTGGTAGCTTTTCACCAGGCCTTCCGGGGTCTCGTTGAGAAAGCCCGCGACCTGCTCGATCACCAGCATGCGGCCGTTCGGGGCGAGCACGATGAAGTCGACGTCGCCATACACCGAATAACCCTGCTCGACATTGGTCCAGTGCACGCCGTGGTAGATGACGTAGGGCGTGTCGGCCAGGCGCTGCTCGAGGTAGCTCAGGGTTTCGATCTCGCGCGCGGCGGCGCCGGTGACGGCCATCTCGCGCCAGCCGGCAGGTTGGATATGGGCCATGGTGTCCGCAAGCGTTAGTAAGGTGGAAACTATTGTAAGTCTGTTTCCATGATAGTCACACACCGTTGTCGGGGGAACGCACTATTGGTGGGGAAAGCTGGGGAATCGTTGCCGAAGTGAAAAACTTATTGTCGCCTGGCGGCAATCCGGTGCACACTTTCGGGCATTACGCTTAGTAAGGGCCTTCGTGCATCCACCTTCCATCAAGTCGGCAATCATCCGTACGGCGCGGAGCGTGCTGCCATGGCTGCTGCTGGTGTCCGGCCTGTGCGCAGTCCCGGCCGCGCACGCACAACAAACCTACCGCTTCGGCGGCGACGCCATCGCGAATTGCCCCTTCGACAAGAAGGAACCGAAGACTTACAACTGCACCGCGATGCCGTTGACGGGTTGGAACGACCGGATGGTCATCGAGAGCGGCTATACCGTCGCCTTCAAATCCAGCATCGCCTTCGGCTACAACCACAGCCTGACGATGTCCGGCTCCGCCCGCTTGACCAGCACTGGCGACCTCAACATCGGCGACATCGCACCCAGTGGCACCCTGATCTCGGGCGGTTCCTTCCAGGCCGGCGGCAAGTTCACCATTGGCAACCAGAATCAGAAGATCACCGCCAACATCACTGCCGGCTCGATGCAGTTGGGCAGTGGTTCCGGGCTCGAAATCGTCGGCAACCTGATAGCGAAGAATGGCACCATCGTGGTGGCGCACAATAGTATCATCACGGGTGACATCACTGCCCAGGTCGTCGAGCTGCTGGCATCCAATGTCGTGATCACGGGCACGATCGACGCGAAAAGATCGCTAACCCTGGGCTCGGGCGTGAGAGTTAACGGCTACGTAGACACCGGCCTGCTGACGCTGGAGAGTGCGGCAGCCATGATCAAGGGTTCGGCCAAGGTCGACCGGGCCGACTTGTACCACCATGGGCGCGTGACCGATTTCATCCAGTGCCGCTCCGGCGCCACCGTCAGCGATTGCAGTTGCGTCAACAACCAGAGCATGTATCCGTTCAGTTCGGAACTCGGTCCCAAGTGCGGCCAGGCGAAACCACCTGAATCCAGCGCGCTGGATCACTTCAGGATATCGCACGACGGCAGCGGCTCGGTGTGCGCTGCCGAGGCGGTGACGGTGACCGCCTGCGCCAATCCCAACTGCAGCGCGCCGCACTATACCGGCGGCGCCAAGGTGACGCTCCTACCGGGCAATGCCAGCGCCGACACCGGCAGCACCGGCGTCGTCACGACCAGCGTTGCGCGCACGACGGTCGGAACCGAAGCGCTGCGGCTGACGATGGGCGACGCCATGAGCTGTTACAACACCGTCACCGGCAAGGCGGACTGCAATATGGCCTTCAGCGGTGGCGTCAACCTCGCGATCGCCGCCAATCCGTTCCGGGCCGGCGTGGGCGGCAAGGCCACGATCACCGCGACGCAACTCGATGAGCAGAGCAAGACCTGCGTCGCAGCCTTCCAGGGCCAGGTCAAGCAGATCGGCTACGCATGCCGATACGGCCAGCCAGACAGCGGCAGCGAGACCCTGTCGGTCAAGCCAGCCGGCGGCACCGCCAGCGCGGCGCTGGCCTGCACTTCGGGCGCCGTCCAGACGCTGGCGACCGGATTCAGTAGCGCCGGGGTAGCCAATGTCGATCTGAACTATGAAGACGCCGGCAAGCTGACGCTGCGCGCCACCCACGAAGGCGCCAAGGATACGACGGCGGACGATGCGGCGGGCGAAACCGCAGTCCAGGTGGCGCCCTACGCTTTCGGCTTTAGCGACCTGCCTGCGGCACCGGTGCGCGCTGGCGACGCCTTCGGCGTGACCATCAGGGCCCTCAGCAGCAACAACAAGGTCACGCAGAATTTCGACCTCAACCGCCTGGCCGCCGGCGCCACGAAGACCGACCTCTCGGTCGACTGCGTCTTTGACAAGAACGCCGCGCAAGGCATGCTGCAGGGCACCCACGTCGAATTCGTGAATGGCCAGGCAAGCGCCTCGCCTTCGTGGTCCGAAGTGGGCCGTCTTCACCTGAAGGCAGTCACCGCTGCGACCTTCCTGCAGACGAACATGCTGGTCGAGGGCAGGTCGGGGGAGGCGACGAGCTGCGACAGCGTCGGACCGTTCATTCCCAAGTACTTCCTGGTCGAGCACCACGAGCAGCCACGCACGCCGAACAATATGTTCTACGCCGGCGAGCCGATTCCGCTCCGGGTCACGGCCAAGAACGCCCAGGGCGCGACCACCCTCAATTATGCGAATGGCCTGGCCAGCGAAGCCGTGGCGCTGAGCGCGGTCGACGAGAACAGCGGCGCGACGATCAACCCCAACGGCGGCGTGGTCGTCGCCGGAACGATCGCCGCCGCTGCCTTCCAGGCGGGGGTCGCGCAGGCGGCTCCCGCCTACGCGCCGGCGCCGGCCGCGGCGCCGGCCAAGCGTACGCCGCTCGTGCCGACCGCGATCAGGCTGCGCGCCAGCAATGTCAATCCGGATGCCGACAAGCTGGTCACCTCGGCGGGCAATGCCGCCCACGAAAAGGCAAGGCCGGAAATCCGCAGCGGACGCCTGCGCATCGCCACGCTGTTTGGCCGCGCAGGCTCCACGCTCGAGCTACCGGTCACGGCAGAATACTGGAGCGGCAGGAGCTGGCTGCTCAACAACCGGGATGATTTCACCATCGTGCCTGCGGCGGCCATCGCACAGACCTCGCATGCGCATGCCAACGGCAGCGGCGCCAAGCCCAAGACCCAGGTCTTTTCCGACCTGCACATCAAGGGTGGCAAGGCCAAGCTGCCAGTCCAGGGCGATACGGCGGGCTGGATCGACGTCGCCTTCAACCTCGGCGCCGGCGCTGGCCTTGGACCGGACCAGTCCTGCCTGAATTCGCATCCACAAACATCGTTCGCCAACCTGCCCTGGCTGCAATCGCTCAGCGGTTGCACCGATCCATCCGGCCGCGCCACCTTCGGCATCTTCGCGCCCGAGAGCCGCCGCATCATCCACATGCGCGAGGTGTTCAATTGACGCACGCAAGGCGGCAGGATGGCTTCACGATGGTCGAACTGATCACGGTGGTGGTGCTGATCGGCGTGCTGGCGGCGATCGGCATCCCGCGGCTGATGGGCGAGAACAGCATCAAGGCAGTCGTCTTCGGCGACCAGGTGGCCAGCGCATTGCGCACCGCCCAGAAGAGCGCAGTGGCGAAACGCCGCATCGTGTGCGTGACGACCTTCGAGCGACGCCTCGAACTGCGCATCAGCACGACTGCCGGGACGGCCGGTTGCGAACTGCAGCTCGACGGCGCCGGCGACGGCACGTTCGACAGCAACGATGACAAGGTCAGCATGAACAACCCGCAGCCCGCCCTGTTCTTCCGTCCGGACGGCACCATCGCCGCTGCCGCGGGTGGCGCACCGCTCACGGGCTTCGACATCACGGTCAGCGATTCCAGTGGCGTGCGGCGCACGATCCACGTCGATGGGAGGACCGGTCTTGTCAACTAGGCGCATGGCCGGGATGACCCTGGTCGAGCTGATCATCGCCATCGTGATCGTGGGCACGGCGCTGGCCGGCCTGGTCGCGGTCTACAACCGCGCCAACCTCGCCAGCGCCGACCCGCTGATCACCCAGCAGATGCTGGCGATTGCCGAGACCACGATGGAAGAGGTCATGCTCAAGCCCTATATGACGGATGGCGGCAACGCCGCACAGCCCGCAGACCGCGCCGCCTATACCGAGATCGGTCACTACAACGGGTATGCGACCGCCGGCGGCATCGTGGCCGTGGACGGCAGCGCAATCGCGGGCCTGGACCGCTACGACGTCGCGGTCAGCGTCACCCCGACAACGCTGACCAACATCGCCGATGCCGACAACGCCCGGCGCATCCAGGTGGTGGTGACGGAACGCGGCGGCCAGCAATTGCAGCTTACCGGATGGAGGACCAAGCCATGGCAGCCAACGCCACCATGAAGCGCCTGCCTGCACGTGGCTTCACGCTGGTCGAGCTGATCGTCGTCATCGTCCTGATCGGCATCATCGGCGCCATCCTCTCCCTGCAGCTGCTGCCGGCGATCCGCAGCTACCTGCTGGTCGGGCAGCGCGCGGCGCTGACCAACCAGGCCGACACCGCCCTGCGCAAGATCGTCGGCGAGGTGCGCAGCGCGGTACCCAATTCGCTGCGGCTCGGGTCGTCCACGTGCATGGAACTGGTGCCGACCAAGGATGGCGGCCGCTACCGCATGGGTCCCCACATCGACGGCAACACTGTGGCCGGCGACTTCCTCGACGATACCGAGGTGAGGAACCGGTTCGACGTGCTGACCGACTCCGTCAATGCGCCCGTGCCGGGCGATGCCATCGTGATCGGCAACCAGAACACGGACGACGTCTACAAGCCGGTGAACGTCGGCATCGTCAATGCATCGGGCGCCCCCACGAACCCCGCCACCGGCGTGTCCACCATCACCCTCGACGCCTCCATCCAGATCCCGCCGGGCTACGACGGCGGACGTTTCGTGGTCGTGCCGAAGGACGAAAAAGTCATCACCTACCTGTGCCTCGGCGCGCAGCTGGACCCGGACACCAGAACCGGCGCGGGCAAGCTGTATCGCCTCGCCGACGCGGCCTTCCATCCCGAACCGACCTGCCCGACCGCGGCGCCGGCCGGCGCCGCGCTGGTCGCCGACAAGGTATCGCATTGCGCCTTCATCTATTCCCCCAACCAGGGGGCGACCCAGGAAAGCGGCTTCGTCCAGCTGCAGCTGACCCTGAGCGACAAGGGCGAGTCGGTCCCGCTCACCATCGGCGCCCACGTGGACAACGTGCCATGAGCCAACCGCGCCCACAATCGGGCTTCGCCTATATCGCGGCGATCGTGTTCCTGGTGGTGATCGCCGGGATCGCGGTGGCCCTGCTGCAGCTGACCAATACCCAGCAAGCCACCGTCAACCAGGCCCTGCTCTCAGCCCGCGCCGGCCTTGCCGCGCGCGGCGGCATCGAGTGGGTCTACCAGGACCTCGGCAGCCGTTGCGCACCAACGGGCACCATCACGGACCTTGGCGATTTCGTCGGCGACACCGGTTTCCGGGTCAGAGTTACCTGCTCCTACCGCGTCTTTCGCGAAGGCGAACATCCCGGCGCCAACGGCGTGCTGGAGGCGACCGTCAAGCACATCTACACGATCCAGTCGGTCGCCTGCAATCGCAATGGCGCCGGCGCCTGCCCGGACGACGCCAGCGTCCCACGGCCTGACTATGTGGAACGGAAACGGGTCGCCACCGTCTGCATGACTGCCGACAACGAGTTCTGCTACTGAGATTGTTATCCATACCGGAACAATGATCTCGGTTTCTCGGGAATGATCTTCTTGCGATAACAGCGCATCATGGAATCCTCAACCAACCCGAGGAGCATCCCATGACCCCATCCAGAGTTGCCATCGTCACCGGCGCCTCGCGCGGCATCGGCGCCGCCGTCGCCCGCCGCCTGGCCGAAGACGGCTACCGCATCGCCATCAACTACGCCAGCAATACGCCGGAAGCCGAGAAAACCGTCGCCGCCCTGCGCGCCGCCGGCCACACGGCCATCGCGGTGCAGGCCGACGTTGCGCTGCCCGACCAGGTGCGCGCCCTGTTCGACACTGTCGAGCGCGAGCTGGGCAAGGTCGACGTCCTGGTCAACAATGCCGGCATCCTCAAGACCGCGCCGCTGGCCGACACCTCCGATGAGCTGTTCGCGCGCACCTTCGCCATCAATGTGCAGGGCAGCTTCAACACCATGCGCGAAGCGGCCACCCGCCTGAACGAAGGCGGCAGCATCGTCAACTTCTCGACCAGCGTGGTCGGCCTCAAGCCGCCCGGCTACGCGATCTACGGCGCCACCAAGGCGGCTGTCGAGACGATGAGCCAGATCTTCGCCAAGGAGCTGCGCGGCCGCCGCATCCGCGTCAACGTGGTGGCGCCGGGTCCGGTGGCGACCGAGCTGTTCTTCGACGGGAAGACGCCCGAGCAGATCGCCCATTTCGCTCAGCTGCCGCCGCTGGAACGCCTGGGCGAGCCAGAGGATATCGCGCGCGTCGTGTCCTTCCTGGCCGGTCCCGACGCCGGCTGGGTCAACGGCCAGGTCTTGCGGGCCAACGGCGGCGTGGTCTAGTCAACTCCGGAGGATTGGGCAAGTCTTGCGGAGCATCGTACCCGGTTAATGAGGTGTAATAGGGGCACCAATCACCACGCCACGAGGAGGCGACAATGCAAGCGATCCGTGACCTCGCCGACCTGATCGCCCGCCATGCGCCTGACGAAGGCATGCACCGCAGCCAGGTGCCGGGCATGTGGCTGATCCGCAGCGACCGCACCACCGAACCGCTGCACGTGGTGCATGCGCCGGCGGTGTGCATCATCGCCCAGGGCGCCAAGCTGGTGTCGCTGGCCGGCAGCGATTTTCAGTACGATCCCGCCAAGTTCCTGGTGGTGTCGGTCGACCTGCCGGTGACCGGCTGCGTCACCCAGGCCAGCCAGGAGGAACCCTATCTATGCCTGCGGGTCGACCTCGATCCGCAGATGCTGGCCGCGCTCGACCTCGAGCTGCCGGGGCGGCCCGTCCCGCGCGCACGCGGCGCGGCGTCGTCGCGCGGCCTGTTCCTGAGCGAGACCACGCCCGGCCTGGCCGACGTCGCGGCGCGCCTGGTGCGCCTGCTGGAGACACCGCAAGACATCCCGGTGCTGGCCCCGCTGCTGCTCAAGGAGCTGCACTACCGCCTGCTCACCGGCGAACACGCCGACGTGGTGCGCCACATCGCGCGCGGCGAAGGCCGCATGGCCCAGGTCACGCGCGCGATCTGCTGGATCAAGGACAACTTCAACCGCCCGCTGAGCGTGGAGCGCCTGGCCGGCGACGTGGGCATGAGCTCATCGACCCTGCACGAGCACTTCAAGTCTGTGACGTCGATGAGTCCCCTGCAATACCAGAAGCAGCTGCGCCTGCAGGAAGCGCGGCGCCTGATGCTCACCGGCGCCAAGGACGCGGCGCGCGCCGGCCATGCGGTCGGCTACGAGAGCAGCTCGCAGTTCTCACGCGAGTACGCGCGCTTCTTCGGCCTGTCGCCGGGGCGCGACTCGACGCGGCTGCGCCAGTCACAGGACGGCGCCAGCCTGCTGCAGGCGATGCGCTAGGCAGCGACCGGCGCGCCGCAGACACGTTCCAGGATGCGCTGCGCGCTGAGTTCCTGGATCAGCAGCGCGCCGCCGTTCGCCTTGATCAGGCTGGCCGCCAGCGCGGCGGCGTCGCCCGCCAGACCGATCGGGGTCGACGCCGCCGGATCGAAGCGCTGCACCGAATGCACGTCGTCCACCAGCAGGCCGACCGTGGTGGCGCCGTGGCGCACCAGGATCACCTGCCCGTCTGCGCGCGGCGCATGCGCACGGCCGGAGACCAGGCGCGCCAGGTCGAACACCCAGACGAAGCCACGCCGGCCTGCGGGCTGCCCAGGCTCGGCCTCGACGTCCAGCATGCCGATGCGCGCGCCGTCCGTCGGTGGCGTGCGCTTGACCCGCGAGAACGGCAGCGCCTCGATCACGGCCGCGGCGTCCAGCGCCATCAGGGCGCCGGCTACCTGGAACAGCGCATAGTCGCGTCCATGCTCGTGCTCCGAGCGGACGCGTTCGGCGCCGGCCAGTGCCGCCAGCTCGGCCTCCTCGCGCACCGGGCCGAAGGATTGCAGCAGCACCGACAGCACCGGTTCCTCGCGGCTGGCGCCGGCGCGGAACTCGCGGTAGCCCCCGGCGCGCGCGCAGGCCGCCACGCAGTAGTGGCCAGCATGCTCCACGATGCGGCGCGCGGCGCCGTGCCGCGCCGCCGCGTCCAGCAATGAACGGTCGAGCGCCAGTTGCGTCCCCGCCGGCTGGTCCGGGTCGGTGCCGCACAGTACGTGGCCATCGGGGCTGACCAGGAAGGCCTGCATGTCGGCGCGGCCGGCGACGCCGCTGTCGAGCATATTGCGCAGCTCTACCGCGCTGTCGAACACGATACCGATGCCGCCCACCACCGCCGTTTCGCGCTCCGGATGGCGGATCGCCGCGTGATAGATAAAGGTCGGCCGGCCGTCGTACAGCGCCGATGCGCCGAACGGCTCGGCATAGTGGTCCATTTCGCTGCGCAGGCCGCACACGGCGCCCAGGGTATCGCTGGCGACGTGGCTGCCCACCACCTCCTGCGAGCCGGTGGCCGCCACGATACGGCCGCTGCGGTCGTACACGAACAGGCGGTTGTAGACCGTGTACAGGCTGTTGATGTGGCGTAGCAGCGCGCCGATCGCCTCGGCCTGCCGCGGGTCGTCGCCGTCGGCCAGCGCCTGGCGCAGCTGGCCGGCCAGGGCCCACCAGCGGCAGTCATTGGCGCGCTCGTACAGGCTGCGGTCCAGCATGTCGACCAGCAGCTGGGCGGTGGCGCCGGCCTCCTGCAGGCTCGACGCCAGCACGGTCTGGTACAGGCCCTGGATCGACTGCGAGAATGCCGCGTCGCTACGCTCGCCCGTTTCGGTGATCTGGTCGAGCACCGGATCCAGGCGGTCAGCACCGGCACCGCTGCTG
>Ga0265780_10009987_pt1 | contig 11344 bp, 6 predicted proteins | sample P1T30metagenome_FD_192432 | JGI IMG/M metagenome (GOLD analysis project Ga0265780, IMG submission 192432) | Plant litter microbial communities from East Loma Ridge, Irvine, California - P1 T30 | ecosystem: Environmental > Terrestrial > Plant litter > Unclassified | place: USA: California... | reverse complement strand
AAACATTCTATTGATATGCTGAGGCGAGGTTATTTTTCTCATTATACCCCGGAGGGAACGGATCCTCTAAGCAGGATGAAAAAAGAAAATATAAAATTTCTGACCGGGGCTGAAAATCTGGCGCTGGCACAAAACGTATTAATTGCACACGAGGGATTGATGCAATCCCGCGAGCATCGCGATAATATATTAAATCCTGCTTTCGGCCGGCTGGGAATCGGCGTAGTGGACGGGGGGATATATGGATTAATGATTACGCAGAGCTTCGGAGACTGATCAGCAGTATGCTGAATAAAGAGGTCTAACTATCCCGATAAAACCGCCAGGCCCTATTCCTTCCCTAAACCGGTTCATCCTGTAACATTTCGATGACTGCTCCGTAAAAGAGGATTACAAATTCTCATTGCTCCCATGTTAAGGAATAAATATCTGTTTATTTTATTCTGTTCCTGCCTCTTCGCAGGCACAGCCAGCAGCCAGGTAAAAATAACCAATGGTGCGAACCGGACTGTTACAGACGGAGCCATGCTCGACCTGGAATCGACCAACAGAGGTCTCCTGCTTCCGCGTATAGCGCTTACTGACGCCAAGTTATGGACGTTAGCCGGGATAGCTACCGACGGTATGATGATATATAATACGAGCACTTCTACGGCAAACAGCCTGTCGGGAGCCGGTATCTACGTATGGTCGTCTGTTTATACCATGTGGAGTAAAATGCTTACGACGGATAACCTTGCCACAACCGATCTGGTATACGTAGGCTTACGCAGGACGTCAACTCAGAATTTCGGAAATACAGAAAGTCCGGCTATCTGGGATACATCTGTCGAATTTAGTAATAACACTACGATGTATCAGCCAGCAACCAGCACCTCTAAAATATTTATCCCTGTAGACGGCGTCTACCTTGTGAGTTCCTCCATGCGAATAACCGCGTCGAACAGTCCGGCGGGCTCCCTTACAAATGACCGGTCTTATTACATCAGGGTTAACGGAAGTGCAACTTACACTAAAAATGCGACCACTGGGAATACGCTTTCGGGCACTTTTGGAGCAGTGGGGGCATCTTACAGTACTACAAGTGCAGGCGTAGATCTTGGACGCATTAATTTAAATATCCATACCATCATAGATCTTCACGCGGGCGACTATATTGAAGCATGTGTAAATAACAATACCGGCGCAGCGGTGGTCAGCGATCATTCATTGGGTACTCTGCGAATGCAGGTTTATCAATTGCCATCTTCGGTCAATCCCTAATATTTACAGATAGAATTTTCGTAATGAATCGATATAAGTTATTTCAATTATTGCTATTACTTGGGGTTATCAATATTGGCCGGGCCTATAGTCAGGTGAAGGTAACAGACGGCACTACCGGAGCTCCGGTTGACGGGGCTGTACTGGAACTTGAGTCGGCCAATAAAGGTCTTCTGTTGCCGCGCGTCAGCCTGACCGACGCAACGGTATGGGGACTGAATGGCAGCACTGTAAAAACGGCTGGGATGATGGTCTATAATACCAATACGTCTACTGACAACGGACTATATGGACAGGGTATGTATATGTGGCAAACAACAAGTACCGGACCATGGGCTAAAATGCCGGCAAAGTCAGATCTTAGCGTAACGGCGGCGGGTATCAGCCTGAGAAAAACCAATGTCCAGAGCTATGCGCCGGGAACTGTACAGCCCGTATTATGGAGTTCTGCCGATTACATCAGGCAGCAGTCTGCTACTCCGCTGATGTGGACAGCAGGCGATCCCAGTAAAATTGTTATTCCTGCAAACGGGATGTATATCATTACCGCGACTGTCGACATTGTCGTAACTGGCTTGGGCGAACGTTACATTGGTATTCACCTTAATAATGACGGCAGCAATTTCAACTACGCAGCGAGAAAAGGTGTTATCGGAGGCCAGGGCATTTACAACTCAAGCGGGCTGACAAGGCTAAGTGTCACCGTACAGCATTATCTCCAGGCGGCCGATGTTATACAGGTCGTGGTAGCAAACGGAACATCTGTCAGCCTGAACGGCAGCAGTGCAGCGGTCAATACCGGGGGCAGCGCATCTTTCCGGGTTCAGCAGATACAAACGGTCAGAGCAAACTGATAAAGATCTTAGTATGAAAAAAACATATTTTACATTAATCATTTTTTGGAATATCCTGATTTCTGCAGCCTGGGCACAGGTAAAGATAGGTACTACCTCAGGAGGAACGCCTAACCCGGCAGCAATTCTTGATATAGATGCAACAAACAAAGGTTTGCTTATACCACGGGTTACTTTAACCAGTTCCACAGTATGGTCGCTCAACGGAACGGCAAGTTCGGGCATGGTAGTATATAATCTTGGTACATCCACATCCAACGGCTTGTCCGGAAAAGGCCTGTATAACTGGAGCAGTAATAAATGGAACAGAATGGTCTCACAGGTAGACATTTCGAATACTGTTAGCCCCTTGAATCGTATATCTGTTTCGCAACTTGCCGCCACCGCCCAGACCTGCATTGTAGGACATACCTCTGTAACATGGGATAAACTGGACGAGTCGCAGGGTAGTAATATGCGAAACGCAGACAATACCAGAATTGACATACCAACTGCGGGGCTTTACCTCATAACAGCTACCGTCAGGTTAGCCGGCGGTAACGTAAATAACGGCGAACGTTACGTTGCTTTCTGGAGAAATGGAAACGGCGCATTGAGTACAGCAACCCCGCCAACTACCGGCGTACTGGCAGCTCAGGGTTATACATTTGTTAAAGGAGACTATAATACTTATTCTTTAAGCGCTGTTGTTAATTTCACCGCAGGCGAATGGTTCAACGTCAGGGTCTACAATGATACGGGAGCAAATCTCAAGATCGATGGCAGTGATACAAGGCTTCAGGTTACACAGCTGCCAACTAAGGTAATGGCGCAATAAAACGTAAACGAAGCGGCAGAATTTGTTCGGATAATATCTTCCGCTCCTATTCTAATAGTCAGTGATTTGCCTCAGATGATGTTCCAGATGCACAACATAATCATTGATAAGGTAAGCAATCGTCATATTATTCGTTTTTAAATCCAGGCTTTCTGCCGGGATCTGTTTTATCAGTGCGAGCAGCTGCCTGTTATATGCCGTCCACAGTGCAACAATAGTATCTTTATCAATATCCTGATAAAAATTAAACAGGCACCACTTGTCCTGATCATAGGTAATTACCGGGTTATCTTCGAACTGCCCTCTTACAAAGCGATGATGATTAACAGAAGCGCTGTCAATAAGATGCCCCAGTATTTGCTTCTTACTCCATCTGCCGGGCGCGGGTTTGAATGAAAACTCTTCATCCCCGATCCCTGACAGCTTACCAGGGATAATTTCACATAAATACTGAAGCCGCAGTATTGTTTCTCTTATCATTGACGCTGTTCTATTAATTACCAATAACATGTAACTGGCCTCGCGGCACATCCCGGAACAAGTACTCATCCGATCAGAATAGGAAATATAATAAATCATTTTCACTATAACCGGGCAGCCAACTTTCCATCAAGACCCATTTATTATATATAAAGATTAACAAATATCAATACACTTAAACAGTTTTATCTCTCCTTAAAAAGAGAATAATTCTAAAACAAATTGGAAACCTTTTGACTTTCAAACCGTAAAAGGCCGAATGGCCTGTCGTATAGCATTTTATCTTCTATTCAAGGCATCAATGCAATTTTAATTTCTTATATGAAGAAAATCTTAATCCTTTCCCTGTTTATTCTAGCGTCAATTATAAAAGCCCGCGCAACAGACTATTATACTGCCGCCCCTAATGCTACGTTAACATCAAGGCCCGGCAGTTCCGAAAACTGGACCCGGGATCCCAGTGGCCTTGGGACTGCTGTTAGGTTTACCCCATCACCAAGAGATAATTTTTTTGTAAGGGGTGATGCTATCCTCACAATAGAGAACTATGATATACCACTGGTAATCAACAATCTTACGTTCACCACAAATGAGGGAATCCCAACGCTTAACTGCAACTTACCCTTCAGAATAAACGGAAACTTAAGTGGTACTTTCAGACGAGAAGGCTCAGATATTATTACTTTTACCGGAACAAATGTCCAGCTTTCTTTTACCGAGGAGCCGGGCAGTTTCAGTAGCACGACATACTTGTTTACTCCTTCAAATCCAGCCGGATCGCAAATAACTTTATTGGAAAACTGCGCGACCTATGGCAGAATCGAGATCAGCTCGGGAGCCAATTTAATACTGAACAATAAAAGGTTAACTACAGGCAGCCTGGCGTGTGTAACAACATCTTCTGCTAATAATTACGGCAAAATAACAGGCGGATCGGGTTCTTCTATCAGGATACAGTCTTCACAGGAAAACGAAGGCTCACAGATCATGATGGACGACCTCGCATACGGATCGAGCAATTTTCTATCTTCACTGTCTATATCCAATCCCCGGGGTCAGCCTTCCTCTTTTTTAAAAATCCTGAACAGACTGGTCGTAAGCGATCTGAGTGTTGGCCCGAGATCGTCTATTGATCTTGGCGGTGACTGCCGGATCCTCGGAACGTATTCGTGTTCCGGTTTCGGGCTTACCACGACTAACGATTCACCCGCAATATTCGGTAATAACGCGACCATTGACTTTATTGATCAGACTTCGACGCCTATTGACGCTCGCCAGCCTGTTCCCATAGAATTTGAAGATGCTATCAGAATCCGCCTTTTAAACTTTACGGGAACACAAGGAAATCAGTATGAACTTATCAGTACCCGAATGCGGGGGAACAACAATATATTAATATTCGATAATCGTGCACCTTTTATTGATAGGGCAACAATTGGCTTTTTTTCGAACAAGCTGATTCTTAATGTGCCTCTTTCAATTCCACTAACGCAGCAGGAGATCAGCTTTCAGCCTCCCGGAACAAAAACCTACGGCGAGGAAGACTTTGATCCGCTGGCTAGTTCAACCGCCGGGCTGGAGATCACTTATACAAGTGATAATGAAGCCGTGGCAAAAATAGAGTCGGGAAAGATCAGGATCACTGGTGCGGGTGAAACAACGATTACAGCCTCACAAGCGGGAAACTCTGCCTATGAAGCAGCTATACCGGTGTCGCATCCATTAACAGTACTCAGAAAAGAAATAAGCCTGACACTTAATTCCTCGCCCGCAATCAGTAAAATTTATGATAAATCAGCCGAGGCAGCTCTGCAGCAAGACAATTTCGTATTAAACGGCGTATTGGCAGAAGATGATGTAACAGTTACCGCAACGGCGGCATATGATAATGAAAATGCCGGTTTAAATAAACCCGTAACAGCCGGTGCATTTGAGCTCGGAGGCAGTAATGCTAACAGTTACCAGTTGGTTACTACTACGGCAGGCACTACCGGCAGCATTTTAGCAAAACCCCTTACCGTTAGCCTGAACTTAGCACCCGCGATTACCAGGGAATACGACGGCAGCACAGTAGCCCGTCTGACTGCAGATAACTATACGCTTACGGGCCTGCTATCAGACGACCAGGTATTCGTAAGCGGCACAGCTGCATATGACAACAAAAATACAGCTCCTGCTAAACAGATAACTGTAAACGACTTTATTTTATCAGGTCCGCAGAAGGACAACTACATTGTTGAAACCCCATCTGCCATAACTTACGGTTCTATAACCCGTAAAACGTTGACCATAAAGGCCGACAATAAAGAAAAGCTGATGGGTATGGAGAATCCCGCTCTGAGTGTGAGTTACAGGGGGTTTGTAAATACAGAAAACAATACTGTATTAACTGCACAGCCTGAAATCAGCACTACGGCGACTATATCCAGCCCGATCGGCACATACCCGATTACGGCCAGCGGAGCTGCTGCAGTGAATTACGATATAAGTTATGAAGACGGCATTCTTTCTGTTAATCCTTCAGGACCAACAGACATTCGTTTAACTGCAGTTCCTCTGTATGAGAACCAGCCTGCCGGAACTTTGGCCGGAACATTGAGCTCTATATCCGACGATCCGAATGCAACTTTTATATATAGCCTGGAGAACACCAATGCGTATGCGGATAATACCCTTTTTAGTATTTCAGGCAACCGTATTATATGCAATTCATTATTGGATTATGAACAAAAACCTGTGTATACCGTGCTCGTGAGATCTACCACCCAGCATGGCGTTTCACTTGACCAGGTTTTTAACATCAATCTCACGGATGTTAACGAGGCCCCGACAATGAATATAATAAGCGATCAGGAAATCTGTTATACCACAGATCAACAAACTATCGCGCTTAGCGATATCAGCACCGGCCCTGAGACTAATCAGACTCCGATCTTAATCGTAACTAACGATAATGCCAATCTGCTTGAAAATGTAATTGCAGATAAAACCAGCGATACCGAAGGCACCTTACGATACACGGTAAGACCGGGTGCTTCGGGAGTTGCAACCCTCACTATTGTTGTCCGTGATAATGGCGGCACTGAAAACGAAGGAACGGACACTTTTTCACAAAGCTTTACCATCACGGTAAATGCGCGGCCTGAAATAACGATCAGTTCCGATTCAAGAACAGCAATTTCCAAAGGAGAAGCTGTAACACTGAATACTTCTGTATCAGGCAGTCCGGCCGGTATCTCATACAGCTGGAGCGACGGCGCTGGAATTATAAGCGGCGGAAATACTTCTGCACTTACCGTTCGCCCGGCAGCTACTACTACATATACGCTGACAGCGTTAAACGCTTCAGGCTGTTCTGAGCAAAAGAGCATTACAGTCAGTGTCAGAGATGATCTTGCGGCACTGCATGCGAAAAATATAATAACACCAAACGGCGACGGCAAAAACGATACATGGATTATTGACAATATCGACATGTATCCTAATAATGAAGTAAATGTTTACGACAGGGCAGGAAGAATGATCTTCAGGGAAAGAGGCTATAAAAACACCTGGCAAGGCACACTGAACGGCTCCGCCCTGGCAGAAGGAACTTATTACTATATAGTAGATTTTGATGGCCGGGGAGAAATACTCAAAGGTTATATTACTATTGTAAGAGATTAGATTATGATAAGATTGCCGGAAAAGATCCGGCAATCTCTGACAGTTTTTTTAGTTTATATAACTTATCAACTTTACTCTTACCTGAGCCATACATTATTTTTAGGAAATTGTCACACCATTAGCCTTTATCGTCTTTGTAAAGTCCCAGTTATTGTTCTGTATTTGATCCTTAAAGCAATTTGTACGGTAAACCGTCGGGTGCAGTACCGGGTTGCTGTGGTTAGCCAGCCATTGATGTCTTACGTTTACGTAGTTTTGGATCCATTCTTTCTCGTCGCCACCATTTGATGGCACTAGAGCGGCAAACCTGTTTCGTAAAAAAGAAAGAATGCTTCCGGAATGAATATAGCTGTCATATATCACAAGCAGGCTTAATGGCATCTTAAAGCCATGCACATTAAACCAACCCAGAGCGGGTTGATAATACTTTGTCTCAAACAATCTATCCTGGCATATTTTCATCACCGGATCGTTTTTACCGGCTTTTTTTAAAGTATCGCAAAAAACTGCATCAGCAGCCAGGCTCGGCTTTTTACCTATCATGTTCAGATAGGGCGCAAACGTAACAGCAAACATACCACCCCTATTTACATAATCGGTAAGCAAGACTTTTAAATGTCCGAATTCTGTAGTTTGCGAACGGCCATAAGTAACCTGAACAATAAACTGGCCGGTTGCCGGATCCTTATAATCTTTCAATTTTGCCAGGATGGCATAGTTACCCTCTGCCGAACTAGTTTCAAAGGCATTTATCACCTGCTCTATTTTTTTCTTCACGAAAGGAGTTATGGCAAAATTTTCCATCGATGAATGCCATTGGTTATATTATTAAATATAGTAGTACCACTGATTTACTTCAATAGCTATTAATAACTATTTTTTGGCACGCCTAAAACGACAACAAGCCCAATCTTTCCGGACCGGGCTTGTTGCTATTCAGCTATAAAGTATCTCTAAGGAATCCTTTCGTCTGTTTTATTTCAACATGAAATACCCTGTTTTTTGTTTCACTTCATTCTCAGTCTTATACTCAAGACTATAAAAATAAGTACCCGATGGCAGGAAGTCCAGCTGGAATGAATAACCACTGAAGGTCTTCACGCCGAGGCTTTCAGGATGATCAGCCGGATTATAACTTGTATCACCTGTATCGTACTGACGGGTGTCGAACACCTTAGTGCCATTCCGGTTAACAATAACCAACCGGTGCGACTTAAAGTTAGTCAATCCTTCGATCTGCAGCAGGTCGTTGATACCGTCTCCGTTAGGCGATACCAGTTTGCTGATGATGATCTCATTTCCCGCAGGGTCGATAACCTGAACTTCTATTTTGATCTCTTCACTCTCGTAGTTTTCATTTCCAGCCTGTTTAACCAACAGCACTGCTCTTCCTATACCCTGTGGTTTCAGGGTCATTCCATCTGTTTTTACTACCAGCGGATTAACGCTGCTTACTGTAAGCGGTAAACCTGAAGTGGCGCTGGCATCCAGTTGCTGTGATCTGCCGAAACGGTCCATTCGTGGCACCCGGATAAAACTGATCTGCTGTTTTGCTTTAGCGATCTGCAGTTCTGCAGAAATGCTTGCCGCAGTAAATCCCCGCCCGGCATCCTGACTCGCGGTGATCTGCGTGATTCCCGCACCGGTAATATGTATGCGGCCTGCGGCATCGATGGTAGCTACATTGGTATTACTGCTGCTATAAGTAACCTGCGCAAGACTGTTCGAATTCAGGGCTGCAGAAAAATCTGCGTCTCCGAAACTCTTACCGGCCCATTGGCCAAAGGTCATGACAGTAGTTGTCTTTTTAGTGATCACGTCCAGGATGATCTTTTCGCCTTCGCTAAGGTTACCTGCTGCGTCTCTTACCACCACTGTTATTTCATGAAGGCCATCACTCAGAGCCGGGTTAAAGGTATAATGCCAGTTGCCGTTCTCATTTGCTATAACCTCTCCGTATTTATGGCCATCTACCCAGATCTCTACAGTTGCACCCGGTTCGGCATTCCCGTTTATGGCCGGTGTAGCTGTAGTAACCAGAACAGGCCCATGGTCTGCCGCACTGCCGCCTTCTACAACAGGTATTCCCGGCCTGGCAGGTTTGACGGTATCGATGGTCAGCGTTACCGGAGATGAGCTTTCGCTCCGGTTTCCGGCTTTATCAATGATGATAATGCTGATCTGGTAAGAGCCGTCAGTAAGCGGAGGGTTAAAGGTATATGTCCAGTTGCCATTTTCGTCGGCAAGGGCTTCACCCACCTTCGCACCATTTACCCAGATCTCTGCCGTAGCTCCAGGCTCTGTTTTACCGGTTATCACCGGCGTACTTGTATTGCTGTCGCCGTTCCCCGGCAATACCGGCGCTGCCGGAGTTGCAGGTATTACTGTATCTACAATGACTTTGACCAGCGGGCTCTCACTGCTGTTGCCAGCCTTATCTGTGACCACGACTTTTACTTCGTGAGGGCCATCGCTCAATGCCGGACTGATGATGATCTCCCAATGCCCGTCGGTACCTGCCGTTACAGGCCCGTAAGGAACGCCGTCGATCAGCACTACTACGGCAGCACCCGGTTCCGTAATGCCATTATATGTTGGTGTATTATCGTTACTGCTGCCATTTGCAGGAAGTAGCGGCGCAGCAGGAACAGCTGGTTGTACAGTATCTATGATTATATTAACCGCAGAACTTTCGCTGCTGTTACCGGCAGCATCGCTGACTACTATTTTTACTTCATGAGGGCCGTCTGGCAATGCCGGACTGATCGTGATCTCCCAATGACCGTCAGGGCCGGCCGTTACCGGTCCGTAAGAAACACCGTCTATTACCACTTTCACCGCAGCTCCCGGTTCAACCGTACCGGAGAAAGTTGGTGTATTGTCATTGCTTATCCCGTTTGCCGGAATTTCAGGCGATGCTGGTATTGCCGGACTGACGGTATCTACGATAATAGTAACAGGTACGCTTTCAGCTGTATTCCCAGCTTTATCTGTGACAGCTACTTTTACTTCATAAGGCCTGTCGATCAATGCCGGACTAACAGTAATGTTCCATTTTCCGTCAGAATCTGCTACAACTGGTCCATAATTATTTCCGTCCACTACCAATATAATGGTAGCCCCCGGCTCGGTCTGCCCCTTATATTCCGGCGTATTATCACTGGTATAACCATTCTGCTGAACATTGTTCTGATATGCAGGTGAAGGATCCTGAGTATCTATTAAAAGAGTAACAGGAAGGCTTTCACTGGTATTTCCTGCCTTGTCGCTGACCACTATCTTCAGTTCATGGCTATCGTCTGTCAATGCCGTACTGACCGTAATTTCCCAATGCCCATCCGGCCCGGCGGTAACCGGTCCGTAATCAGTGCCGTCTACAACCAAAATAACCGTGGCTCCTGCTTCTGTTATTCCGCTGTAAGCGGGAGTATTATCATTACTCTCGCCGTTTGCCGGAATAAGCGGCTGCGCCGGCACGGCAGGATTTATCGTATCGACAATAATTGTAAACGGAGCGCTTTCGCTGATATTTCCGGCCAGATCAGCGACTGTTACTTTTACTTCATAACTTACGTCAATTAAGGCCGGAGTAATATTTAGCTGCCATCTACCATCTTGATCTGCTGTAACTGGCCCGTAATTTACCCCGTCTATACGTACTGTTATCGTAGCCCCCGGTTCTGTTAGCCCGGTATAAGTTGGCGTATTATCATTCGTATAACCATTGGCAAGTACGTTGCTCTGCGATGCAGCCGGTGGGTTCTGGGTATCTACGGTAATATTAACCGGAACGCTCCCGGCAATGTTGCCGGCTTTATCTGTCACCACTACCTTTACGTCATAATCGTCGTCAGTTAATGCCGGGCTCACAGTGATTTCCCACTTACCATCTACATCCGCAGTAACAGGGCCGTAACTTGTACCGCCAACGACTAATACTACACTTGCTCCCGGTTCTGTAAGCCCATTCCAGCCTGGTGTATCGTCATTCGTATATCCATTCGGAAGTACAGTAGTCTGCGATGCCGACGGCGGATTTTGAGTATCTATGATAAGCGTAACGGGAAGACTTTCAGTGCTGTTCCCTGCTTTATCTGTTACTATAACTTTCAGATCATGTGCGGAATCATTCAATGCCGGGTCGATCGTGATCTCCCACTTTCCGTCTGATCCGGCAGTTACCGGTCCGTAATCAGTGCCATCGACAACCACTGTTACAGTTGCTCCGGGTTCTGTAACCCCGCTGTAAGTTGGCGTATTGTCA
>Ga0265780_10009986_pt1 | contig 11344 bp, 9 predicted proteins | sample P1T30metagenome_FD_192432 | JGI IMG/M metagenome (GOLD analysis project Ga0265780, IMG submission 192432) | Plant litter microbial communities from East Loma Ridge, Irvine, California - P1 T30 | ecosystem: Environmental > Terrestrial > Plant litter > Unclassified | place: USA: California... | reverse complement strand
GCGCTGCTCCGGGGTCATGCCGCGCATCTTGGCGAACAGCGCGCGCGCCTGTTCGCGCTGCTCCGGGCTCATGCCATCGAAACGGCGCATGCCCTTGCGGGCCTGGTCGCGCTGCTCCGGTGTCATAGATTGCCAGCGCTGGCCGTGCTGCAGCATGCGCTGGCGCTGCGCGGGCGGGGCGCTGTTCCAGCGGTCGCGCAGCGGGGCGACCAGTGCGTCGCGCTGGGCCGGGGTCAGCTGTTCCCAAGCCGGCGGCGCGGCCTCCTGCGCGAACGCCGCGCCACCAACGCTCAGCAGTACAAGCAGCACAGGCAACAGGCGGGAAGGCGGATAAACGTTCATCAGGTCACTCCATCGCCAGGTCGGTGCTGGCCAGCCACAGGTAAAGATCGGGGTTTTCATCCAGCGCGGCGCCATCGCTTTCCAGCGCGGCCACCATCGGTGCCACCGCAGGCAACGGCGAAGGCGGCGCGCGCATCTGCAGGCTCAGCCCGAGGCCCAGCGCGGCCACCCCGGCAAAGGCGGTAGCCACCCACCAGGCGGGTCGCCGCCGCGATGCCGCCGTGGCATGTCGCGCATTGCGCAGGCGCGCCAGGGTGGCGGGCGACAGCGCCTGCACGGCCTGCTGGTGCAGGGCCTGCAACTGGTCGTCGGGGGGCAGGGTGCGGCTCACGTCGGATTCTCCATCAGGGTTCTCAGCGCGTCGCGGGCACGCGCCAGGTGGGTCTTTACCGCGCCTTCGCTGCAGCCCATGGCGCGTGCGGTGGTGGCGCCGTCCAGGTCCTGCAGCACGCGCAGGGTGAAGGCTTCGCGCTGTCGCGGTGGCAGCGTGCGCAGCGCCTGCACCAGCACATCGTACTGTTCGCGCCCGGCATGGACGTCGGCCGGGCCCGGGCCCTCATCGGCCCAGTCCACCGGCTCACCGTCGCTGTCCACGTTGTCGCGCCAGAACGGCAGGCGGAAGCGGCGACGGCGCTGCAGGTCGATCACCCGCCGGCGCAGGATGCTCCAGAACAGCGGCGGCCACTCGGCGGCCGGCTTTTCCCGGTAGTCCAGCATGCGGATCAGGCTGTCCTGCACCGCGTCCAGCGCATCCTCGCGATGGCGCAGGCCGGCCTCGGCGAAGCGGAACGCGCGCGGTCCCACCCCGGCCAGGAACTGGTCCAGTGATGCGGGCGGTGCGTCGGCGGTCGGGGCCAGGGGGCTGCTCACCAGCACAGGGTACGGGTCCTTCGTCGGGCTCACCATGGACAACGCGTGCAGGCAGCCCGCGTTGACAGCAAAGCGCGCGCGGTTCAGCGCATGGTTATGATGGGGCCTACATCCAGAGCGGGAGTCGTGCCGGTGAGTGACGGATTCGTGGCGCTGTACATCTTCATGCTGGCGGCCATCGCCGGCCATGTGATCATCTCGCGGGTGCCGGTGATCCTGCATACCCCGCTGATGTCCGGTTCGAACTTCATCCACGGCATCGTGCTGATCGGCGCGATGGTGGTGCTGGGCCACGCGCAGACGCCGCTGGAGAAGATCCTTGGGTTCGTCGCGGTGGTGCTGGGTGCAGGCAATGCCGCGGGCGGTTACGTGGTCACCGCGCGCATGCTGGAAATGTTCAAGCCCAGCGTCAAGCCGGCGCCCACCGACGCCGACAAGGAGCCGCAACCTTGAACGTCAGCACGCCTGAACTGCTGGATTGGCTGGTCAAGACCAGCTACCTCGTCGCTGCCACGCTGTTCCTGCTCGGCCTGCAGCGCATGGCCTCGCCGCTTACCGCCCGCAGCGGCATCCGCTGGGCCGGGCTGGGCATGCTGGTGGCCACCGTTGCCACCTTCTTCCTGCCCGAACTGCACAACATCCCGCTTATCCTGGTCGCGCTGGCGTTGGGCGGCGGATTGGCGTGGTGGTCAGCCGGCAAGGTCGCCATCACCGACATGCCGCAGATGGTGGCGCTGTACAACGGCATGGGGGGCGGTTCGGCCGCGGCGATCGGTGCGGTGGAGCTGCTGCGCTGGTCGGCGCTGGCCAACCGCGATACCAGCCACTGGAGCGCGCAGGCGTTGGCCGACCTGGCCGCGCGCCAGCCTTCGGCGATGGTGCTGACACTGGCAGTGACCGGTGCGGCCATCGGCGCGGTCTCGCTGTCCGGTTCGGTGATCGCCTGGGCGAAGCTGGACGGTCGCCTGGACCGGCGCATCACCTGGCCCGGCCAGCAGGCGCTGAACATGATCGTGGCGCTGGCCGTGGTGGTGCTGGGCATCATCGCCGCCAGCACGCTGGCACCCTGGGCGATCATCGCCTTCTTCGTGCTGGCCCTGGCGCTGGGCGTATTGATGACCCTGCCGATCGGCGGGGCGGACATGCCGGTGGTGATCTCGCTGTACAACGCGTTCACCGGCCTGGCGGTGTCCTTCGAAGGCTACGTGCTGGGCAACGAGGCGCTGATCATCGCCGGCATGATGGTCGGTGCGGCCGGCATCCTGCTGACCCGGCTGATGGCCAAGGCGATGAACCGGCCGATCAGCAACGTGCTGTTCTCCAATTTCGGCGGTGGTGCGGGCGGCGAGGCGCAGGAAATCACCGGTGCGCAGAAGCCGATCGATGCCTCCGACGTGGCGGCGATGATGGCCTTTGCCGAACGCGTGGTGATCGTGCCGGGCTACGGCATGGCCGTGGCCCAGGCGCAGCACAAGATCTGGGAGTTGGCGCAGCGGCTGATCGCGCGCGGGGTCAAGGTGAAGTTCGCCATCCACCCGGTGGCCGGCCGCATGCCCGGACACATGAACGTGCTGCTGGCCGAAGCCGGCGTGCCGTACGACCTGATCGCCGACATGGACGACATCAATCCGGAGTTCCCGAGCACGGACGTGGTGCTGGTGATCGGTGCCAACGACGTGGTCAATCCGGTGGCACGCACCGATCCGGCCAGCGTGATCTACGGCATGCCGATCCTGGATGTGGTCAATGCGCGCAACGTGGTGGTGATCAAGCGCGGGCGCGGTACCGGTTTTGCCGGGATCGAGAATGCGCTGTTCTATGCGGACAACACCCGCATGCTGTACGGCGATGGGGCGGCGGCGGCGGGTTCGCTGGTGAGTGAACTGAAGGGGCTGGATGGGGGGCACTGAGCCCCATCCGCCGCAAGGGAATGACGGCCAGCGGCCGTCACTACCGGGGACCACAACGGTAGCGCCGAGCCATGCTCGGCGAGCGCAGCGGAAAGCAACAGCGTGACGACCAACGGTCGTCACCCACCAAAGCCGGTGGTCACCCACCAAAGCCGGTCGTCACCCACCGAACCTGCCGGCGCTGCGTCAGAGGCGCTTCTGCCAGCCCAGCCATGCCGCGAACACCACCGCTACCGGCAGCCACAGCCAGTCGGCGGTGACGTTGGCCAGCCCCACCAGCGTCCACGCCAGGTGCGGGCCCATGCGCAGTGCGGACTCCCAGGGAGTCAGCCCCATCGATCCGCCCAGCCACGCGCTGGCGATGCTCCACCAGGCCAGCGCGGTCACCAGCAGTGTGCCGCCGGCCACCAGCAGGGCGCGCAGCACGCCGCCGCGCAGGGTGCCCAGGCGCAGCATGAACAGCAGTTCCAGCGCCACCACGATCGCCATCCAACCCAGCTGGCGGCCGGTCATCAATGCGAAGAACACCCAGGCCAGCAGGGCCGTGCCGGCGCCGATCAGGTACATCACGGGCCAGAGCCAGGACACGGTCCTGGTGCGTACAGCAGGAGAGGGCATGCGGATTTCCCTTTGGATGCCAACAGGATACTGGGTTTGCCGCAGTGCACGGGCGGGCGCCGGGCCGCTGGGCTAAAATGTCGCCTTGCGCGGCGCGTCCGCAGCCCCCAGATCGAGCCTCATGTATTCCCGTAGCAGTGAACCAGTCCACTTCGAACGCGACTGCGAGGCCGTCATGGTCCCGCAGGGCGAAACGGTGACCCTGCCCGCCGGCAGCTATGGCTATATCACCCAGGCCCTGGGTGGCAGCTATACGGTGTTCGTCGAAGGCAACCTGTTCCGCATCGCGGGACGGGATGGCGATGCCATCGGCAAGGAGGCCCCGGCACCGCTGGAGCTGCCTGACGACGCCAGCGATGAACAGGTCGAACAACTGGTGTGGCAGCAGCTGCGCACCTGCTTCGACCCGGAGATCCCGTTCAACATCGTCGACCTCGGTCTGGTCTACGAAGTGGAGCTCAAGCACTTGGACGATGGCCGCCGCGAGGTCGACGTCAAGATGACCCTGACCGCGCCCGGCTGCGGCATGGGCGACATCCTGGTCGACGACGTGCGCAGCAAACTGGAAATCATCCCCACCGTGGCCGAGGCCGACGTGGAACTGGTGTTCGATCCACCATGGGGCCGCCACATGATGTCCGAGTCGGCGCGCCTGGAAACCGGCATGCTCTGACCCGACCGTACGCCGCCCGCGTGGTGGAATCCCGGTAACAACCGCAACCAGAACAGGAAACATCCGGTGTCCCAGTCCAACATCAGCTTCGACGTCACCCGCTCGGCCCATCCGCGCAGCGCCGATGAGCGCGCCGCCATCCTGGAAAAGCCGGGCTTCGGCCTGCATTTCACCGACCACATGGTGGAAGTGCGCTGGGACAAGGACACCGGCTGGCACAACGCCAACGTGCGCCCGTACGGCCCGCTGCTGCTGGATCCGGCCGCCGCGGTGCTGCATTACGGCCAGGAAATCTTCGAAGGCATCAAGGCGTACCGGCATGCCGACGGCTCGGTGTGGACTTTCCGCCCCGATGCCAACGGCCGTCGCCTGCAGCGTTCGGCGCAGCGCCTGGCGCTGCCGGAACTGCCGGTGGACATCTTCGTTGAATCGTTGAAGCAGCTGGTCGCACTGGACAAGGACTGGGTGCCGTCGGCCGACGAATCCAGCCTGTACTTCCGTCCGTTCATGATCGGCGATGAAGCCTTCCTCGGCGTGCGCGGCGCGCACAAGGCCGGTTACTACGTGATCGCCAGCCCGGCCGGCCCGTACTTCGCCAAGGGCGTGGCGCCGGTGTCGATCTGGCTGTCCACCGAGTACGCGCGTGCGGCCAAGGGCGGCACCGGCGCAGCCAAGTGCGGCGGCAACTATGCCGCCTCGCTGCTGCCGCAGCAGAAGGCGCAGGCGCAGGGCTGCTCGCAGGTGCTGTTCCTGGACCCCACCGAAGGCAAGTACCTGGAAGAACTGGGCGGCATGAACGTCTTCCTGGTCTACAAGGACGGCACCCTGGTGACCCCGCAGTTGTCGGGCAGCATCCTGGAAGGCATCACCCGCGAAAGCATCCTGCAGCTGGCCCGCGACCGTGGCATGAAGGTGGAAGAGCGCAAGGTCAGCATCGATGAGTGGAAGCAGGGCGTGGCGTCGGGCGAGATCACCGAAGTGTTCGCCTGCGGCACCGCGGCGGTGGTGACCCCGATCGGCCAGCTGAAGGGCGAAGGCTTCGAAGTCGGCGACATCAACGCGCCAGCCGGTGAAGTCACCTTGTCGCTGCGCAAGGAACTGACCGACATCCAGTACGGCCGCCTGCCGGACCGCCACGGCTGGCTGGTCAAGCTCGCCTGACCGGCTGACGGTGCCCCGCCGAGCATGGCTCGGCGCTACAGCACCGCGCGGGCCCAGGTGTGTAGCCGGTAGCGCCGAGCCATGCTCGGCGGAATCCCCCTGTAAGCCCGTCCCTGTGACGGGCTTTTTATTGCCTGGTGGATGTCGGCACAGTCAATCCAGGACAGGCCAAGGACAGCCGGGGACCGTGAAGGACGGGTGAAAGTTCCTTCACCTTTACAAATTTTAGACACCAAAAGTCTCACTTCCGACATTTCATGTCACTGAAGTGGGGCTGAAACATTGTCGCGAATGGCTCGAACCGACTAGCTTCGGCCTTGTGGACAGCGCACGGGGGACTGTCCGCCCCGGTACCGATTCCCGCCAGTGCAGCGCAGCCTGCGAATCGCGACCGGCGCCCTCAGCCGAATCCGGCATCCATGCCAGAACCCAGAAAAGGAAATCCGATGTCCCAGGTTTCGCAACCGCGTCTGCGTCAGCGTGCAGTGGTCGTCATGGGGGCCTCCGTGCTCACCTCGTTGCTGCTGGTCGCCCCGGCGTTCGCCGGCGACGTCCACCTCAGTGGCCTGTCGTCCGCGCCGACCCACAAGCAGTTCATCGTCAAGTTCCGCGACAACAGCGCGCCACTGGCCACGCCGTCAGCCCTGGCGAGCTCGCTCAAGACCGCGGCATCGGGCCTGTCGGCGGCCCAGGGACGCGCGCTGGGCCTGCAGCAGGTGCGCCGGCTGGCGGTGGGCCCGAGCGTGGTCCGGGCAGATCAGCCGCTGGATGCCGCGCAGGCCGAAATGCTGATGCGCAGGCTCGCCGCCGATCCCAACGTGGAGTACGTGGAGGTCGACCAGATCATGCGGCCGACCCTGGTGCCGAACGACGCCCGCCTCGGCGAACAGTGGGGCTTCGGTACGTCCAACGCGTCCATCAACGTGCGTCCGGCATGGGACAAGTCCACCGGCACCGGCGTAGTGGTGGCGGTGATCGACACCGGCATCACCAGCCATCCGGACCTGAATACCAACATCCTGCCCGGCTATGATTTCATCAGCGACGCGGCGATGGCACGCGACGGTGGTGGGCGGGACAACAACGCCAACGACCAGGGCGACTGGTACGCCGCAAATGAATGTGGCGCGGGCTATCCGGCGTCCAACTCCAGCTGGCATGGCACCCACGTGGCCGGCACCATCGCCGCGGTGACCAACAACAGCACCGGCGTGGCCGGTACGGCCTACAACGCCAAGGTGGTGCCGGTGCGCGTGCTCGGCAAGTGCGGCGGCTATACCTCCGATATCGCCGATGCCATCGTCTGGGCCTCCGGCGGCACGGTCAGCGGCGTGCCGGCCAATGCCAATCCGGCCGAAGTGATCAACATGTCCCTCGGCGGGGGTGGCAGCTGCTCGGCCACTTATCAGAACGCGATCAACGGCGCGGTGGGGCGTGGCACCACCGTGGTGGTGGCCGCCGGCAACGAAGCCAGCAACGTCTCCACGTCGGTCCCGGCCAACTGCGCCAACGTGATCGCGGTGGCAGCCACCACCAACACCGGCGCCAAGGCCAGCTTCTCCAACTACGGTGCCGGCATCGACATCTCCGCGCCGGGCCAGGCCATCCTGTCCACCCTCAACACCGGTACCACGGTGCCGGCCTCGGCGACCTACGCCTCCTACAACGGCACCTCGATGGCGGCCCCGCACGTGGCCGGCGTGGTGGCGTTGATGCAGTCGGTGGCACCGAGCGCGCTCACCCCGGCGCAGGTGGAAACCATCATCAAGAACACCGCGCGCGCCCTGCCGGGTGCCTGCTCCGGTGGCTGCGGTGCGGGCATCGTCAACGCCGATGCGGCGGTGGTGGCGGCGCAGGGCGGCGGTGGTGGCAACCCGGATCCGGGCACCGGCACGGTGCTGCAGAACAACGTAGCGGTGGGGGGGCTGGGTGCCGCTTCCGGTGCGGCGCTGAGCTACACAGTTACCGTTCCCAGTGGTGCCACCCAGCTGCGCGTGGCGATCAGCGGCGGCAGTGGTGATGCCGACCTGTACCTGCGCCAGGGCAGCGCGCCGACCGACAGCACGTACGCCTGCCGTCCCTACCTGAGCGGCAACAACGAGACCTGCACCATCAGCAACCCGGCCGCAGGTACCTGGCACGTGCGGATCAAGGCCTACAGCACGTTCTCCGGTTTGACCGTGCGCGCGCAGTACTGACCGAAGCCGTTCCAGCGTGTCTCCCGACGCCCCGGCCCTGCCGGGGCGTCGTCGTATCGGCCTGACCTTGGCGGTGCCCTGCAGTCGGGCATTACGGCGACTCCATTAACGGAGACCCCCTCGGCGCGGCTACGGCTTTTCCCGATGATGGGCGGCGTTGCAGGCGCGCAGCATGAGCGTGCCGGTTACGCCGTGACGGTGTTGAATGCCGATCATTGCGTCGCCAGTGACAGTGCCTGCTGCGGCTTTTTTTCCTCTGCGCAGTGACAGGTGCCGTCCCACTGCGAGGAGTCAGCAACCATGTCCACCCATTGCCGTGTGCTTACCCGGTACCATCCCGTCGCTGCAGCCGTTGCCCTCGTGGTGGCGGGTCTTTGCGCGAGCCCGCTCTCCCAAGCCGGTAACGTCGATCTGCAAGGGCTGGCCGGCAACACCGCGCATCAGCAGTTCATTGTCGCCTATCGGTCTGGCAGTGCGTCGGCATCGTCTTTGGCAGGCGCGGCGCGAAGCCTGCAACGGGCCGCCGATGCGCTTCCCCGCAAAGGCGGCAGGGCGGTGCAGGTCCACGCACTGCGGCGCATGGCGACCGGCAGCACGGTCGTGCGTACCAGCGTTCCCCTGGATGCCGCCGAGGCCGAACAGCTGCTCCGCGCGCTGGCACAGCAGGAAGAGGTGTATGCCGTGCAGCTGGACGCCATCCTGCGGCCTTCATGGAATCCCGATGATCCCCGCCTGGGCGAGCAATGGAGCTTCGGCGCCAGCAACGCCGCGCTGGGTATCCGCCCTGCCTGGGACATCGCCAGTGGCAAGGGCGTGGTAGTGGCGGTCATCGACACGGGCATCACCCGCCATCCCGACCTCGACGCCAACATGCTTCCCGGCTACGACTTCATCAGCGATCCGGCGATGTCCCGCGATGGCGATGGGCGCGATGGCGATGCCACCGATGCAGGCGATTGGTATCCTCCCGGTGAATGCAGCTCCGCTGGCGGTTCGCGTTCGAGCTGGCACGGTACGCATGTGGCCGGCACCGTTGCAGCATCCACCCACAACGGCATCGGCGTGGCCGGCACCGCGTTCAATGCCAAGGTGGTGCCGGTGCGCGTGCTGGGGCGCTGTGGCGGTTTCCAGTCGGACATCGCCGATGGCATCGTCTGGGCCGCAGGCGGGCGGGTGCCCGGGGTGGCGGACAATCCGCATCCAGCGCAGGTGGTCAATCTGTCACTGGGTGGCTTCGGCACCTGCGACCGGGCCAGCCAGGCCGCGGTGGATACGGCCATTGCCCATGGTGCGTCGGTGATCGTGGCGGCGGGCAATTCCAATGACGATGTAGCGCGTTACCGGCCGGCGAACTGTCGCGGCGTGGTCGCCGTGGCGGCCACCAACGCCGCAGGCAGCCGCGCATCCTTCTCCAACTACGGTGCGCGCATCACGGTGGCCGCGCCGGGCGAAAGCATCCTGTCCACCTTGAATGATGGGCAGCAGGGCCCGGCACAACCCAGCTATGCCGCTTACAGCGGCACCTCGATGGCGGCCCCGCACGTGGCGGGCGTGGTCGCGCTGATGCAATCGGTAGCGCCCAAGCCGTTGCTGCCCGCGCAGGTGGACGCCTTGCTGCGAAGTGCAGCGCGGCCGTTGCCCGGTACCTGCACCGGCGGCTGCGGCGCCGGGCTGGTCGACGCTGCCGTCGTCGTGGCCAGGGCGGCCGCCGGCGATACCGGTCCGGATCCAGACCCCGATCCGGACCCGGATCCGTCGGATCTGGAAAACGATGTACCGGTCAGGGGATTGAGCGGCACTGCCGGGAGCGAGCGCTGGTACACCTTCAACGTGCCGGCCGGCAGCAACATGCTGGTGGTGCAGATCGGCGAAGGATCCGGCGATGTTGATCTGTACACCCGCCACGCGGTCAGGCCCACCGATACCGAATACAACTGCCGTCCCCAGGGCACCGGCAACAGCAAGACCTGCGTGCGCGTCTGGCCAGGCTCTGGAACCTGGCACATACGGATCAAGGCAATCAGCGACTACAGCGGGCTCATGGTAAAGGCCAAGGCCGAATAGCGCGCCGCTTCGTCACACGCACGGGTGGAGCCCGCCGGCGAACCGGACAGGGAGAAAGTCTCACCTTCCCCGTGTCATGTGCCGGGAGCCAGGCGGGTGGACGCCCGATACCCGCCGCAGGTGCACAAGCACACGATCGACTGGCCACAAACCAAAGGAGGCTCCAGATGAGAATACCCTGCCAGAAAACGTTCCTGTCACCTGCCATTGCCTGTGTGCTGATGGCGATGTCCAGCGCATCGGCCCATGCCGGCGACGTAGATATTTCCGGCCTTGTGCAGTCGGACACCCACCAGCAGTTCATCGTGCACCTGCGTGACGGGAGTGCACTGCGCGAGAATGAAGGCGCGATGCAGGCCGCGCTGGGCCGTGCCGGATCCAGTCTGCGCACGGCGACCGGCGGCATGCAGGTGCTGCGCCGGATGGCCACCGGGCCGATGGTGGTGCGCGCCGGAAAAGCGTTGGACCGCGCGCAGGCCGGTGCCTGGATGGCGGCCATGGCGAGCGATCCGGAGGTGGACCACGTGCAGGTGGATCGCATCCTGAAGCCCGCGCTGGATCCCGACGATCCGCGCTTGAACGAACAGTGGGGCTTCTCCAACAGTGCCGCATCACTCAACGTGCGGCCGGCGTGGGACAAGGCCACCGGCGCCGGGCAGGTGGTGGCGATCATCGACACCGGCCGCACCCGCCATCCGGAACTGGACGCCAATACGCTTCCGGGTTACGACTTCATCAGCAACGGCAGCATGGCCGGCGACGGCAACGGTCGGGATGACAACCCGGAAGACACCGGCGACAGCCAGTGGGGTCGACCCTCCAGCTGGCATGGCACCCACGTCGCCGGCACCGTTGCTGCAGCCACGAACAACGGGCAGGGGGTCGCCGGAACGGCCTTCGACGCCAAACTGGTGCATGTCCGTGTCCTCGGCAAGGGCGGCGGTTACACCTCGGACATCGCCGACGGCATGGTGTGGGCTGCGGGCGGCACCGTCAGGGGCATTCCGCGCAATGCAAATCCCGCCAAAGTGCTGAACCTGTCGCTGGGCGGCCAGGGTGCCTGCGATCGCGCATCGCAGGCCGCCGTGGACGGGGCGATCCAGGCCGGTGCAACGGTGGTTGTCGCAGCGGGAAACAGCAACGCCGATGTCTCGCGCTTCACGCCGGCCAACTGCCGTGGGGTGGTGGCGGTGGCGGCCACGACCTCACGCGGTGCGCGTGCGGGTTTTTCAAATTACGGCAGGGGAATCACCCTGGCAGCACCTGGTGAGAACATCCTTTCCACCTTGAACAGTGGACGCACCTCGCCGGGTGCGCCTGCCTATGCCGCCTATAACGGTACCTCGATGGCGGCCCCGCACGTCGCCGGCGTAGTGGCGCTGATGCAGTCGGCTGTGGATGGCCGTCTTACGCCTGCGCAGGTCGCCGATATCCTGAAAGAGACCGCGCGACCGCTGCTGGTGGCTTGCCCGCAAGGCTGCGGAGCAGGCATGGCAGATGCCGACTCC
>Ga0265780_10009984_pt1 | contig 11345 bp, 6 predicted proteins | sample P1T30metagenome_FD_192432 | JGI IMG/M metagenome (GOLD analysis project Ga0265780, IMG submission 192432) | Plant litter microbial communities from East Loma Ridge, Irvine, California - P1 T30 | ecosystem: Environmental > Terrestrial > Plant litter > Unclassified | place: USA: California... | reverse complement strand
CCCAGACCGTGGTGGTGACCGGAATCCGCGCCAGTCTCGAATCGTCGCTGAACCTCAAGCGCAATGCGCAGGGCTTCGTCGACGGCATCGTCGCCGAAGACATCGGCAAATTCCCGGACACGAACCTGGCCGAATCGCTGCAGCGCATCTCGGGCGTGTCGATCGACCGCAGCGAGATCGGCGAAGGTTCGAAAGTCACCGTGCGCGGCGTGGGCCCGGACTTCAACCTGGTGCTGCTGAACGGCCGCCAGATGCCGACCTCGAACCTGGGCGACCGCAACGGCCGCGCCTACGACTTCGCCAATATCGCCTCGGAAGCGGTGTCGCAGCTGCAGGTCTACAAATCGAGCCGCGCCGAGACCCCGACCGGCGGCATCGGCGCGACCATCAACGTGGTCACCGCGCGGCCGCTGTCGCGCCCCGGCATGCAGGCCAGCGTCGGCGTCAAGGGCGTGTATGACACCTCGGCCACCAACCTGCCGAACGACCTCCAGCACGGCAACAAGGTGACCCCTGAAATCTCGGGCATCTACTCGAATACCTCGGCCGACGGCCGTTTCGGCATTGGCCTGTCGGCCAGCTACCAGGAACGCAACCTGGGCTATAACCGCGCCTCGGTGTCGAACGGGTGGAAAGGTCCATTCCGCGGCGACGAGAACAACTGGGGCACCATTCCGCAGCCAGGCACGCCTGGCTCGGAAAACATCACCAACCGTCCGGGTCCGACCGACCTGTACCAGGTGCCGCAGAACCTGAACTACAACCTGAGCGGCGTGCAGCGCGAGCGCACCAACGGCCAGGTGGTGTTCCAGTTCGCGCCGAACAAGTCGGTCACGTCGACCCTCGACTACACCTACTCGGAAAACAAGATCCACACCCGCCGCAACGATATGTCGGCGTGGTTCAACTTCGGCCCGTCGTCGAGCACCTGGACCGACGGTCCGGTCGCGGCGCCGCTGGTCTACACCGAGATCATCAACCCGGCCACCAGCGACATCGCCATGGGCGGCGCCGACTTCGCGACCAAGACCGAAAACAAGTCGCTCGGTTTCAACACCGTCTGGCGCGTCAACAACGACCTGCGCCTCGAGCTCGATGCGCACAGCTCGTCGGCTGAATCGATGCCCAACAGCCCGTTCGGCTCGAGCAATACGCTGGGCACCGCCAGCTTCAGCCGCGGCACCACCAGCGTCGACTTCTCGCAGGACTTCCCGGTGCTGAGCATCCAGGGCGCCGACTTCGCGCGCGCGCCGCAGCAGGTCACCGGCTCGGTGTTCGAGAACGGTTACATGAAGACCGAGATCGACCAGGTCCAGACCCACGGCAGCTGGAAGATGCTGGAAGCGTCGGAGCTGAAATTCGGCCTGGGCGCGACCAAGGTCGACTACCGCTCGGCGTTCTCGGTGCAGCAGCGCGACACCTGGGGCGGCGCCACCAGCGCGGCCGACTACCCGGCCAGCGTGTTCCATGCCGAGACCCTGAACAAGTACTTCGACAATATCAACGGCAGCGGCAACCCGGCGCTGTTCAACCAGTTCAATACCTTCAACTTCGACGAAGTGCGCCAGCTGGCGGCTGCCGCGTCGGGACGTCCGGACCTGTACCTGCCGAAGAACGTCTGGGACACCGACCAGCGCACCGAGGAAAAGTCGAAGAGCCTGTACCTGCAGTTCAACACCGAATGGGATACCCGCTTCCCGATCAATACCTCGATCGGCGTGCGCTACGAGAAGACCGACGTCAGGTCGACCGCGCTGGTCCCGACCGCGACCGCGATCACCTGGGTCTCGCAGAATGAATTCCCGATCGTGTTCGGCGACGCCGCCTTCACCAGCCTGGACGGCAAGTACAATCACGTGCTGCCGAGCTTCGACGCCGATATCGAGCTGCGCTCCGACCTCAAGGCCCGCTTCAGCTACGGCGAGACGATCGGCCGTCCACGCTACGACCAGATCGCCGGCGGCCAGATCCTGAACACCCTGGCGCGGGTCGAGGGCGGCACCGGTTCGCAGGGCAATCCGGCGCTCGAGCCGGTGGAATCGAAGAACTTCGACCTGGCGCTGGAGTGGTACTACAAGCGCGACAGCTTCATTTCGATCAACCACTTCCGCAAGCACCTGGATAACTACGCCGGCCAGTCGCAGGTCATCGCCCAGCCGTTCGGGCTGCACACGCCGGTGGGCGGCGCCTACTGGAACGCGGCGCTGGCCAATGGCTGCGCCACCGCCGACACCACCTGCATCCGCAGCTACATCCTGCGCAATTTCAACGGCCAGCCGGGCGTGGTGCGCGGCGCGGACGATGGCGTCGGCAATCCAACCGGGACCATCACCGGCATTGCCACCGATCCGGTCGCGGACTTCCGCATCACCTCGTTCTCGAACCAGAAGAAGGCCCGCATCCGTGGCCTGGAATTCAACCTCCAGCACATGTTCGGCAACAGCGGCTTCGGCGTGCAGGCCAACTACACCTACGTGAACTCGGGCCTGAAGTACAACAACGCCAGCATCGGCGAGCAGTTCGCGCTGGTCGGCCTGGGCGACTCGGCCAACCTGGTGGGTATCTTCGAGAACGACAAGTGGAGCGTGCGCGCGGCCTACAACTGGCGCGACGAGTTCTTGTCGAGCACCTTCGACGGTTCGGGTCCGAATCCGAACTACACCGAGGAGTACGGCCAGCTCGACCTGAGCGTCGGCTATAACGTCAACAAGAACCTGACCGTATCGTTCGAGGGCATCAACCTGACCGACGAGATCCAGCGCATCCACGGCCGCAACAAGCATCAGCTGCTGTTCGTGTCGCAGGGCGGCCCACGCTACATGCTGGCGGCGCGCTACAAGTTCTGATGGCTGCCTGACGCGGCGGGCCGGGGCGCATTTTCTCCGGCCCGCTTTCGCGGTAGACTGCAGGCACCGGCCTCTTGCGCCGGAACCGGCGGCGGGTTGGCACCATGCCGGCCCGCCGTTGTCGTTTCACGCACCATATAACGATAACGAGACACCATGCCCAACATCGCCCTGCTGAACAATATCGAGCACAAGGACCTGCGCGTCATCACCGGCCACCGTCCCGGCCTGGGCAGCGACGTGGCCTGGGTGCCGACCTTCGCGGCCGAATTTCGCTCGCTGCAGGGGCACTATCCGATCATCTTCCGGCGCGACGACGCGCAGGCACGCTTCGAAGCGATCGCGCTGCTCGGCTTCACCGAAGACGAAAACCTGTTCCTGCAGGACGGCCGCTGGGATGCCCCGGTGGTGCCGCTGCTGCTGGAGCGTCAGCCTTTCCTGATCGGCCGCAGCGGCGACGAACTGATGATCCAGGTCGACCTGGACCATCCGCGCGTGAGCCGCACCGAGGGCGAACCGGTCTTCAAGCCGCATGGCGGCAACGGCGACTACCTGACGCACGTCGATGGCCTGCTGTCGACCATCCACCAGGGCCTGCAGTTCGAGCCCGGTTTCATCGAGGCCTTGCGCCAGTACGAGCTGCTCGAGCCGTTCGCGCTCGAGATCGAACTCGACGACGGGTCGCAGAATCGCATGTCGGGCTTCTACACCATCAACGAGGAACGCCTGGCGGCGCTCGACGTCGACGCGATCGGGACGCTGCACCGGGCCGGCTACCTGGGGCCGATCTGGTTCGCCATTGCCTCGCTGTCGAACCTGCGCGGCCTGATCGACCGCAAGAACCGCAAGAACCGCAATCACCGCAAGAGCCACGATGATGCTGCCCATCGCTAGGAAAATCCGCGAGATCGCCGGCCTGCGCCCGGGCGACCTCGGCCCCGAGATCCTGGCCTCGACCGAGCCGCTGCTGCTGCGCGGCCTGGTCGCCGACTGGCCGATGGTCAAGGCGGGCCAGGAGTCGCCGCAGGCGGCCGACGCCTACCTGCGCCGCTGGTACCGCGACGCCACCGTCAACGCCATGCTGGGCGCTCCCGAGACCGAGGGCCGCTTTTTCTACAACGACGACCTGAGCGGCTTCAACTTCTATCCGGTGCGGGTGCGCCTGGACACGATCCTCGACGAGCTGGCCAAGCACCTGACCAGCGAACCGCCGCCGACGGTGTACGTCGGTTCGACGACGATCGACGCCGCGCTGCCGGGTTTTCGCGGCGAGAACGATGTCGACCTCGGCGCGCGCGACGCGCTGGCCAGCATCTGGATCGGCAACCACACCGTGATCGCCGCCCACTACGACCTGCCCGACAATCTCGCATGCGTCGCGGTGGGCAGGCGCCGCTTCACGCTGTTCCCGCCGGGCCAGCAGCACAACCTGTATGTCGGGCCGCTCGACTTCACGCCGGCCGGGCAGGCCATCAGCCTGGTGGACTTCGCCAGGCCCGACTACGCGCGCTTTCCCCGCTTCGCCGCCGCGCTCGAGCATGCGCAAGTGGCCGAGATGGAACCGGGCGACGCGCTGTTCATTCCCAGCATGTGGTGGCATCACGTCGAGGCGCTGGACCGCTTCAATGTGCTGGTCAATTACTGGTGGCGCCAGTCGCCGGAGTGGATGGACACCCCGACCAACGCCCTGATGCACACCCTGATGTCGGTGCGCGACCTGCCGCCGGCGCAGCGCCGGGCCTGGGCCGAATTGTTCCGCCACTACGTGTTCGAGGCCGATGACGAGACCAGCGCCCATATCCCGGACGCCGCGCGGCGCGTGCTCGGGCCGCTCGACGACAACGCGGCGCGCGCGATCCGGGCCCAATTATTAAAGCGGATGAACCGCTGACAGGAGACAGACCGTGGAACACAGCATCAAGGAGGGTGGGCTCAAGGGGCGCCCGGTCCGGCGCGTGGTCATCGCCGGTGGCGGCACCGCCGGCTGGATGGCGGCGGCCTGCATCTCGAAGGTGCTCGGCAAGCGCCTCGAGATCAAGCTGATCGAATCGGACGAGATCGGAACCGTCGGCGTGGGCGAGGCCACCATTCCGACCCTGATCAACTTCCACAACCTGCTCGAGATTAACGAGCAGGAGTTCATGGCGGCCACCAAGGCCACCTTCAAGCTGGGCATCGGCTTCGAGGGCTGGCGCAACGTCGGTGAAGACTACATCCACTCGTTCGGCATGACCGGCACCGACCACTGGACCGCCGGCTTCCAGCATTTCTGGCGCAAGGGCCGCGAACGCGGCCTGGCCGGCGACTACGGCGACTACTGCCTCGAACTGAAGGCCGCGCTCGAGAACCGCTTCGCCCACCTGCCGCGCAATGGCATGAACTATGCCTACCATATGGACGCAACCGCCTACGCCAGGTACCTGCGTACGTTCAGCGAACGCTTCGGCGTGCAGCGCATCGAAGGGAAGATCGTCGACGTCACCACCAGCGCCCTGACGGGCCACATCCGTTCGCTCACGCTCGACTCGGGCGCCGACATCGAGGGCGACCTGTTCATCGACTGCACCGGTTTTCGCGCGCTGCTCATCGGCCAGGCGCTGGGAGTCGAGTACGAGGACTGGTCGGAATGGCTGTTCAACGACAGCGCCGCGGCCCTGCAGACCGCGTCCAGCGGGGATGCGGTGCCGTACACGCGCTCGATCGCGCACGGCTTCGGCTGGCAATGGCGCATCCCGCTGCAGCACCGGGTCGGTAACGGCATCGTGTTCTCGAGCCGCCACGTCGACCAGGAGCAAGCCATCGGTGCGCTGCTGGCCAATGTCGAAGGCGAGGCCTTGATGAAGCCGCGCGTGCTGCGCTTCACCCCCGGCCAGCGGCGCCAGGTCTGGAAAGGCAACTGCATCGCCGTGGGCCTGTCGAGCGGCTTCCTGGAGCCGATCGAGTCGACCAGCATCCACCTGATCCAGCGCGCGATCGTGCGCCTGATGCAGATGTTCCCGAGCGCCGGCATCGCATCGAGCGATATCGACGAATACAACCGCCAGGCGGCGCTCGAGGTCGAGCACATCCGCGACTTCATCATCCTGCACTACAAGGTCACCAACCGCGGCGACACGCCGTACTGGCGCGAGGCGCGCGACATGACGGTGCCGTCGTCGCTCCAGCACCGGATCGACCTGTTCCGCGAGACCGGCCGCGTGTTTCGCGTGCCGAACGAGCTGTTCGCCGAGAATTCGTGGATCCAGGTGATGCTGGGGCAGGGCATCATGCCGCTGCAGCACCACCAGTCGGCCGACCTGATGGGCGACGCCGAGCTGGCGCACTTCCTCGGCACGATCAAGGCCAACGTCGACAAGACGGTCAGCCAGCTGCCCTCGCACCAGCAATATGTCCAACGCTACTGCGCCGCGCCGACATAGCACGCCGGCCGCCGCCATGAAAAAAGCCCGCGCAGTCTGCGCGGGCTTTTTTTCGGTTCGCCGCAGCTTACTCGGCTGCGATCTTCTGCTGGTGCAGGTTGGCGTACTTCACGCCGTAGTACATGATGAACAGGTAGCAGGCGGCCGGCACCAGGAACGAGATCTGCAGGCCGATGGTGTCGGCCAGGATGCCCTGGATGAACGGCACGATGGCGCCGCCGACGATCGCCATGCACAGGATGCCCGAACCCTGGCCGGTAAACTTGCCCAGGCCGTGCAGCGCCATGCTGAAGATGGTCGGGAACATGATCGAGTTGCACAGCCCGACCGCGATGATCGCCCACATCGCCAGGCTGCCTTCGCTGAAGATCGCGGTCAGCACCAGCAGCATCGAGCCGAGCGCGGTCACCGCCAGCGACTTGCCCGGGCTGACATAACGCATCACGGCGAAGCCGATGAAGCGGCCGACCAGCGCGCCGCCCCAGTACATGCTGACGTAGCGCGCCGCGTCGGCGTGCGACAGGCCGGCGATCTGCGGCTCGCCGATGAAGTTGATCAGGAAGCTGCCGATGCTGACTTCGGCGCCGACGTACAGGAAGATGCCCAGCGCGCCCAGCACCAGGTGGCGGTACGACATCGCGCCGCCCTTGGCGTCCACGGCGGCGGTGGTTGCTTCGAAGGCGATCTTCGGCAGGCGCGCCATGGCGAACAGCACCGCCAGCAGGGCCAGTGCGGCGGCCAGGCCCAGGTACGGACCCTGGACGGCGGCCGCTTCGGCGGCCTTGTGCGCGAGTTGCTCGGCTTGCGGCAGCAGGGCCAGCTGGTCGGCCGAGAGGACCACGGTCGACAGGATCAGGATGCCGCCCAGCGCCGGCGCCACGGTGGTGCCGAGCGAGTTGAAGGCTTGCGTCAGCGTCAGGCGGCTGGCCGCGGTGCGGGCAGGGCCCAGCGCGGTGACATAGGGATTGGCCGCCACCTGCAGGATGGTGATCCCGCTGGCCAGCACGAACAGCGCGAACAGGAACATGCCGTAGCCGCCGTTCGCGGCCGGATAGAACAGGGCGCAGCCGGCGGCTGCGATCATCAGGCCGGCGACGGCGCCGTTCTGGTAGCCCAGGCGGCGGATCAGGGCGCCGGCTGGCAGCGACACGATGAAATAGGCGCCGAAGAAGCAGAACTGCACCAGCATCGCCTGCATATAGGTGAGGGTGTAGATCGATTTCAGATGCGGGATGAGCACATCGTTCAGCGACGTGATCAGGCCCCACATGAAGAACAGGACGGTGACGATGATCAGCGCACCGGTGTGCGGATTGTGTTCCCCTTCCGCGGCAGCGCTGGCCACGGTGGGGTTCTGGACTGGGTTCTGCATGGAGTCTCCGTTGTTATTGCAGAGTATGGAAGTGATCCGCTAGCATAGCCGAAACCCCACGCAATGCGGGATATTGTTCAGTAATCAAGTATGTCGGAACGCGCGACAAATAGCCGCCGAGGCGGCCCTTGTCCTCGAAGCGCGCCCTGAAGTCCGACGCCTCGAACAGCGCGCCCAGGCGCGGCGCGATGCCGCCGCCGATATACATGCCGCCGGTGGCGCCCAGCGTCAGCGCGACGTTGCCGGCCACGCTGCCCAGGATCGCGCAGAACACGTTGACGGTGCCGAGGCAGTCGGTCGAGGAGCCGTCCAATGCCGCGGCGGTGATGGCCGCTGCCTTCAGGCGTTTTCCGGTGCGCGCCCAGTGGATCAGTTCCAGTCCCATGCCCGAGAGCAGGCGCTCGGCCGAGACGTGGCCGTATTCTCCCCACAGCGCCTCCAGGATCGCCACTTCGTCGCGCGTGACCGGGGCGAAGCTCACATGCCCGCCTTCGCCGGACAGCGCAATCCAGCGCCGGCCTGCCGGGACCACGCCCGACACGCCAAGCCCGGTGCCCGGGCCGACCAGGCCGATGGTGCGGTTCGGGAGGGGGGCGCCGCCGCCGACCTGGCGGCGCTGGTCCGGCGCCAGGTAGGGCAGGGACATCGCCAGCGCGGCGAAGTCGTTCACCACCAGCAGGGTGGTCAAGCCCAGCTCGAGGCGCAGCGCCTCGATCGAAAAACTCCAGTGGTGGTTGGTCATGCGGACCTGGTCGCCCTCGACCGGATTGGCGATCGCGATCGCCGCGTGGGCGACGCTGTCGACCGCCAGCCCGCGCGCGCGGGCGCCCGCCAGGTAGGCGCGCGCCGCCTCGCCCAGCGTCGGGTAGGCGGCCGCCGCCAGCACCTCGATATCGTCGAACCCCTTGTCGTCGCCGAGGCGGGAGTCCGACTGCAGGGCGAAGCGCGCGTTGGTGCCGCCGACGTCGGCCAGCAGCCGCAGTTGCGCATTCACCTTCTGCGTCACTTGAGTTCCTCGCAGCGCACGGCGTCGGCTTCCTTCGCTGCTCCGCCGGCGATCTCGATGTTCGCGAACGCCGCCGCGAACTGCGCGTCGCTGGTGACGCTGAATGGCGTGTCGACCTTGGCCAGGTCGGCGCCCTTGGCCTGGAAGCAGGCCAGCGGAATCGACACGGTGTGCTTGCCGCCGGTGGCCAGGCGCTTGAACAGGGCGGTCGCGTCCAGCCCGATGCTGGCGGCGCCCTGGCGCATCGCCAGCGTCACCTTGCCGCTTGGGGCCTTGGACACGATGGTGTCGAAGCGCAGCGCGCCATCCTTGGCGGCGGCCGCCGGCAGGGTCATGGCGCGCGTGCCGCGCGCTTCCAGCGTGGCCGGACCGGTCCAGGTGCCCAGCTTCGCATCCTGCTGGGTGTTCACCTGGGCGGTGGTGACGGTGATACCGGGGAGCGTGAAGCTGGCGTTGAGGTCGGCGCCCAGCACCGTGGTCTCCTGGCCGCTGCGGATCGCCAGCGGATAGCTCAGGCGGTCGGCCTGGCTGAACACCGGGAAGGTGTTGCCGGCGCTGCAGCCGCCTTGCGGGTAGGTTTCATCGAGCTTGCCCAGCCTGGAGCGGGTGCCGGCCTTGAGCCCGTAGCCATAGGCGAACAGTGGCGCGTAGTCCTTGTCGCCGACGTTGAGCTTGATCTGGCAGGCCGACTTCGGCCACGAGAACGGCAGCACGCCGCGGAAATCGTGTCGTTGGCCGCCTTCGATCAGCAGGTCGGACACACCCTTGCCTTCGGAGCCCGGCAGCCAGGCCGAGATGAAGGTGTCCGACAGGTTGAGCAGGTCGTTGGCGAACACCGGGCGGCCGGTGACCATCACGGTCACGACCGGCTTGCCCTTGCCGCTGACCGCCTTCAGCACCGCCAGGTCTTCCGGATAGCGGCTGCTGTGGCGAAGTGTGCCCGACGGGTGGATGTCGCCGTCGCCTTCCGCATACGGACGCTCGCCGATCACGGCGACGATGGCGTCGAACTTCGAGACGTCGACGCCTTTTGCATCGAGGCTGAAGGTCACGTTATCCTTGCCGGCCGCTTCACGGATGCCGGCCAGGATGGTGTCGGCGTTTTTGAAATCGGCATTGGTGGTGGCGGTGCCCTGCCAGGTGATCGACCAGCCGCCGCTCTGGTTCGACAGCTCGTCGGCGCTCTTGCCCACCACCAGGATCTTCTGGCCGCGCTTCAGGGGCAGGGCCGGGCCTTCGTTCTTGAGCAGCACCAGCGACTCGCGCACCGCCTGGCGTGCAAGCGCGCGCGCCTGCATCGCGTCATCCTTGCCGGCGTAGGCATTCTGCACCGGGCTCTTGTCGAACAGGCCGGCGCGCAGCTTGACGCGGATGATGCGCGAGACCGCATCGTCGATGCGCGCCATCGGGATCTCGCCGCTTTCCACCTGCTTGATGGTGTTGGCGATGAACGCTTTCCAGTCGTCCGGCACCATGATCATGTCGTTGCCGGCGTTGATCGCCTGGGCGCAGCTGTCGTTGCGGCAGCCCTTTACTTCGCCGATGCCGTTCCAGTCGGTGACGACAAAGCCGTCGAAGCCCATCTTGCCCTTGAGGATATCGGTCAGCGCCACTTTGCTGCCATGCAGCTTGCCGTGTTCGACGCCCGCGGCAGTGTCGGTCCAGCTGTTAAACGACGACATCACGGTCTGGGCCCCGGCCGCCAGCGCCGGGAAGTAGCCGGCGCCATGGATGTTGATCAGGTCACGCTCGGATGCCTCGGTCACGCCGCGGTCCTTGCCATTTTTGGTGCCGCCGTCGCCGATGAAGTGCTTGGCGGTGGCGATCGTGTTGGCGTCGTCCTTGAACGCGCCCTGCATGCCCTTCACGTATTCGCCGGCGTAGCTGCGCACGACCTCGGGATGTTCGGCATAGCTTTCGTAGGTGCGGCCCCAGCGGTCGTCGCGCACCACGGCCAGCGTCGGCCCGAACACCCAGGCGATGCCGGTCGCGCGCACGGCCCTGGCGGTGGCGGCGCCGATCTCGCGCATCAGTTGCGGATTGCGCGCCGCGCCCAGGCCGATATTGTGCGGGAACAGGGTGGCGCCCGGCACGTTGTTGTGGCCGTGCACCGCGTCCGTGCCCCACACCACCGGCACCTTGATCGCCATGTCGGTCTTCATCGAGGCCTCGTGGTAGGCCTGGGCCAGCGCCAGCCATTCCCCGGCGTCGGCCGCCTTGTTGTTGTTGGGCCAGCTGCCGCCGCCATTGAGCACCGAGCCGAGGTAGTACTTCGTCACGTCTTCCGGCTTGGCGCTCTTGATCTCGGGCTGGGTCATCTGGCCGACCTTCTGGGCCAGCGTCATCTTGCCGACGATTTCCCGGACCCGTTTTTCCAATGCGTCGTCCTTCTTGATCGCGCTGGTCACGCGTGGCCAGTCGGCCATCCTGGTGTCGACTGGAGCGGCTGCGCTGCAGATGGCGGGCAGCGCGAGGGCGATGGCCAGGGCCAGCGTGGAAGGACGAAGCATGTGGGTCATTGGTTGTCTCGCTTTATAGTATGGTGAAGGTGAAGGTCATTCCTGGCGCAGGAAGGAACCGTACCATTTGCCGCTGTTCTTCAGGCGGCGCTGCTGGGTTGCGTAATCGATGTGCACCAGGCCGAAGCGGCGCTGGTAGCCCTCGGCCCACTCGAAGTTGTCGAGCAGGCTCCAGGCGAAGTA
>Ga0265780_10009983_pt1 | contig 11346 bp, 14 predicted proteins | sample P1T30metagenome_FD_192432 | JGI IMG/M metagenome (GOLD analysis project Ga0265780, IMG submission 192432) | Plant litter microbial communities from East Loma Ridge, Irvine, California - P1 T30 | ecosystem: Environmental > Terrestrial > Plant litter > Unclassified | place: USA: California... | reverse complement strand
GTACAGGCTGGTCCCACAAAGGTCAACTCGATTGGGGACCGTAGTTTCCTGGACCTGCAATTCAAAGTTAATGCTCATAATGAAGTGCAAGGAGAAGAGCGTGATTACTACTACACTCCAGCACAAGCATATATAATCAGGAGGCGAAGTGTCGCCACGCTGGTCGCGTCAGATATAGCTTTAAGGGCAAGCCACCAAGCAGGGAAACGAATTCCTCTAAGGCTCTTTCGCTCATTCTTAGTACTGGCGTTGAGCGCTTCCCGACGCACTCCCAGCATCGAATAGCGGAGTGATAGAGCTCGGACCAAGAGCGTAACACAGAACATAGGCACACAGACTGGTGTAATAGCGAATCCTTGGCTGTAACACCCAATCAAGGTACATCACCCGCCTGTAATACTTTGCGAAGGAGTAGCGCCGAGTGGCTGTGAGTGGCTGTGGCGAGTGGATGTCAGTTACACTAGATGGGCAAGTCCATTATCCCATGCATGCTCAGTACGCTCGAATGATGCGTGATGCCAACCTACAATGCTGGAGATGGTCGATTAAATGTGCCCCCCAGCTATGAGGTCGGCCGCGTGCACTCCACGTCCTCCAGTCCCGACACTTCCCCTCTATCCACCGTCTGTATCAAAATGTCACAGAAATCAATCATCACCGTCCTCTTTGCGCTCGTCATCGGGGTTCTCCTCATCTTCTCTCAGCAGGCTGAGGCATCGAAGGGACCTATCATCACCAACAAGGTATGTCTCCTCCTTTGTCCCCGTTCCCGATTGACGATATAGGTCTACTTTGACATTGAACATGGAGGTAAACCCATGGGTAGGGTCGTCATGGGTCTTTATGGAAAGTGAGCTACCGAATGATTTGCGTTGAGTCGTAGCTGACATTAAGGACTGTTCCCAAGACTGTAGAGAACTTTAGAGCTCTTTGTACTGGAAAGACCGCCGAGGGTGAGGATCTTGGATTCGGATACGAGGGATCTGGATTCCACCGAGTTATCAAGAACTTCATGTAAGCTTCTGATAATCTGTCATGAGATAAGCTGATCTTCAGGGCTCAAGGTGGTGACTTTACCAAGGGTGACGGTACCGGTGGAAAGTCCATCTACGGTAACAAGGTAAGCTAGCTAGGCCACAGTTTCCTTCAGAGCTGACCACGCAGTTTGCCGACGAGAACTTCAAGCTCAAGCACACTGGTCCTGGTGTCCTCTGTAAGCTGCTCGATGCATAAGCCAGCCAAAGCTGACCACTAGCCATGGCCAACGCCGGACGAGATACCAACGGATCCCAATTCTTCATCTGTACCATCAAGACTTCTTGGCTAGATGGCAAACACGTACGCTGAAACTCTAGTAACTGTGATCTGAGCTAATGATCAGGTTGTCTTTGGAAACGTCATTGAAGGTATGGACGTCGTCATGGCTATGGAGAACCTTCCCATGGGACGAGGTGACAAGCCCAAGGAGCCCATTACCATCGCCAAGTCAGGAGAGGTCAGTCTAACATCCAAAAGGAGTGTACAGTGACTGACGAGCAGCTACCTATGGAGCACGAGGTAGATGAAGAGGGCAACCAGGTACCTTTCCGAATTGAGCTTTAAACTCCCCTAAAAAGCGGTCTCACCGTGGGTGCTCATTTACAAAAGAATGAATTCTAAACATGCATTTTCTCCTATAACTCACCGATCAATCTCAATCTCGATTCCAACTCATCCTCACTATCTATGCCTCACTGTACGGTACACCACAACAGGAAGAAACGGAAGAACTCGCAATACCAGCCAAGATCGACTCGGTGATTGAGGAACTAGATACCGAGGTATACCCCACTTTGGCTTCTCCAACCAAGTACTTCCTCTTCCTTTCCATCTTTGTAGTCTGCCCCGTTGGAGCATTCGTGTTCTTCTACGGAGGAGGCAAAGAGAGGTTCAGAAAGTGGAAGGCTACGAGGGGTTACGAGAAGATGGATCTAGGCAAGGCGTGATACATGCATGCTAGACTTGTATGATTATTGTCCATGCATAGCTTTTCTGCCTGCGCATTACGATACATACCTGATTTCTGAGATCCATTATCATGTGTCTATTGCCTGCGGCCGTAGAAGCACAAGTCGCCGCCTGCCGTTCTCGGCATGTCTCTTCCTTGACTTTTGTTTTGACGTAACCGACGTAATTGGCTTAATACGTCGTTCTCAGATTCTATAACAGGAATTTATGGTGGCTTGCTGACTGAGAAGAGCGATGCATCATCTGTCTTGTGTTTGTATATATCTGTGCTATCGATAAATATCTACGACAGGTGTCATAGCGTAAAGCCAGTGAAGTGGATACCCCGAAATCGAATTCGGTAAACAATGTCGGCACCTCATGATCCCCTCGTCTTGGGTCAGACTGTAACCAGTGAACCTGCTGGGACTTCCTCGCCAGTTCACGATGGTCTTGCAGTCCCGACATCAGCACCACTCAGCACATCACAGAGCGCACATGCCCCGACAACCGGCCCGGCCCATCACACTAGTGAAGATCCTACAAATCCAGTTCCTCCTCGACTACATCATACCCGTACAGCACCCACAACATACCCAATCCATCCAGCCGCTCACCAAGGCGCAGCTCCGAATTACGATGAGAAAGCTAGCGCCGACCGAGATTGGAAGGGAACAGTACCGCTAGAAGCTGGTGGACTACATGGTCAGCCTATGCCGGGATCACATCATGCGAAAGGAGATGAACCCCATGAAGTGGATCACCAGGCTGGAACTACGGGTGGGAAGACGGGACATGATCTAGCCATGCGAGCGGCCGCGGATCTAGGCTTGCAGAACAAGGATTTTAGAGGAGGGAGAAAGACGAGATCAAATACGCTCAATGAGAAACAGTCGGTACCATTTACCAAAATCGATAGGACGGCTACTGGTACTCATATTCATCGACATGTCAAGACGGGAGGCAGGGAGACGGTACAGGGCTACGGGATGATGCCCATCTTCAGGCAGCCATCGTTGCCGCCTGCAGTAGGACCTTTTGGAGGAACGGCACCTTCAGGTGTTGATGCTGAAGAGGGATTGTGGGCTGTTAGGAGTCACGAAGAGGAATTGGAGAGACAGAAAACAATGGACAAGAAAGGGCCTGATCCATATGCCGTCAAATTTGTGCCCGGCGATCCTGCCAATCCAAAGGTTAGTCCAACTCTGAGTGATAGGGCGAGAGCTCATAGCAGAACTGGGGAATCAAGTACCGTTGGTTCTTGACACTCCTAGCTGGTCTACTGGTTCTCAATTCGACATTCGCATCATCAGCCCCATCAGGCGTTGTGACGGATATGCAGGCGTATTTCGGTTTCAGTCGTGAGGTCGGAATCTTGACTATTGCCGTGAGTCCCACTTCAGATCGTTTGGCCGAAACTGATAAGACAGCTCTTCGTAGCAGGGTACATGCTAGGTCCACTACTATGGGGTCCGCTGTCCGAAATCTTTGGACGACGCCCGATTTTCATCATCACGTTCATTGCCTATATCGGTTTCCAGGTCGGATGCGCATTATCGAAAAATACAGCTTCGATCCTCGTTTTCCGATTCTTGGGAGGAACCTTCGCCGCTGCACCTCTAACGAATTCCGGAGCATTGATTGCGGATATTTGGGATGGTGATCACCGAGGGAAAGCCATGTGTGAGTCTCGTTTAAATCCTCAAACTCTCTCACACCTTCTCGATCCCCCCTTTTCTTCCCAGGTGTCTTGCTCTTCCACAGAACGCACGCTGACATGATCTAGCTTTCTTTGCCCTTGCTCCTTTTGCTGGCCCCGCTTTCGGACCCATCGTAGCTGGATATATCTCTGTCTCGGGAACGGTACGTCCTCAACTCGCTCGAGGAAGTGAACTGATTGTCAGAGCTGGAGGTGGGTTTTCTGGGTGACTACCATCTTCGCCAGTGTCTGTCTTTTGGTCATCATCTTCCTTATTCCCGAGACGTATAGTCCTGCCATCCTAGTAGCGAAAGCTGCTCGGGTGAGGAAAGAAACCGGTGACGAGAGGTATTATGCGCCATTGGAGAAGGCCGAGAGGAACTTGAAGAACACCTTGGAGGGGATTTTGCTCAAACCATTCGTCATGCTTTGTAAGCCTTTCCCATCTTCGGCTGTAATTGTGCTTATGAAATAGTCCAGGAGCCCATGTTGCTCGCTACTACGCTGTACATGTCGTATATCTATGGCATTGTCTATTTACTCGTAAGTCCCGCAGTACCTCATATATAAACATTTTTGATATCTAGTTTGAAGCCTTCCCATTCGTCTTTGTCGAGAATCACGGCTTCAACGTCGGTGAAAACGGTCTCTGTTTCCTAGGTTTCTTCATGGGTGGTGTCCTATGTGTACTACTGTAAGTCCTCCTCTCCCCTTACCGACTATATCAAGCTAAAGGGGATAGGTTCATCACAGTAATCGAACCCCGATACCTCAAGTACGCTCACAAACTCGCGCCTCAACAGCCCCAGCCTGAAAAGAGGTTGGAACTATGTATCATCTCAGGGTGGACATTGGTAGTGGCAATGTTCTGGTTCGGATGGACTTCATATCCGTCAATCCATTGGATTAGTCCTGTCCTCGCTGGCGGACTCATTGGATTCTCGGTATTGGGGATGTTTGTTTCCTTGTACGTTTCCTCTTTGTTTATCCTGGCTTGGGACTGATGTCAGATTCAATTACGTTATCGATACATATCTCTGGTCCGCGGCTTCAGCTCTAGCAGCAATGAGTGCGTTCACTTTTCCGCTCCTCATCACTTCATATAACTAATCTTCAGCTGTCATGCGATCAGCTTTCGGCGCTGGATTCCCTCTATTCGCTTCACAAATGTAAGTCCGCACCTAACACTACATTCAGGATCTAATGGTAGGTACGAGAAACTAGGGACACAATGGGCTTCGGCCCTCCTCGGTTTCCTAGCGCTGGTAATGGCACCTATCCCAATGGTCCTGTTCTGGTACGGCCCAACATTGAGGGCCAAGTCGAAGTACTCGCCTGTTTAAAGCTTATGCAAACAATATCAAGAGTAGGATTCCAGTAAATGTCGATCACTGACCAGCTAATCTTTTGTCGAGAGCTCGGCCGAATGGCGGCCGTGAAATTCGGATGCTCGGTCAGAGATGTTACTGAGGATCTAAAGGTCAGGCCTGGAGGTCTTCTTCCATCCCGAATCTATCCTTTGATCAGAAGGTTGCCCAAAGAGGAGACAAGCAATGTTGAGCTCCAGCGCCTGTCGTGCGATGCTGACATCCTAGAGGTAACGTCCGGGCGTCTTCCTGAATCAATCAGGGATCCATTCACCACAGGTTGGCTTGAGCAAGACTATCCAACGTACGAGTTTGAGTACCCCTATCATATCAAAGGTTTGAAATCAAGGTCGCATGTCATCATCGGATGCTCCATTCACAAATTATTCGCAATCACGGCCGAATACAATGTGCGGCTCTTACTCCTGTTGTGAAATGCTTACGACTCATGGCATCCGGTCCAAGCCCCCTTGTTTCCATTGATCGGTCCTTTCAACAATGCTGTGACGAAAGGGGCGGCGGTGAACGACATTGAGGTCAGACATCCTTTCAGTTTATAATTCAGCTCACGGAGACTTTGTATCAGCAGAGTATAAAAAGGCGATTCTCACCCGACAATCATTCACAACCACACCTCACTCTTCCCATTCCTGTCGTAAAACCACCCACCAATTAACTTGAACTACTTGCCCAGCAATCTGCCAGTATGCCCTCCAGAGACGATATATCGTGAGTCAGCCAGACAGCCTACCAACTGTATGTGAGCGCTGATGGCAAAGGCTTGACAATCTGTTAAGGCGCAGCCAGCAAAGAACATCCGGGCAGGCCCCAAGTCAAACTGTAAGTCGCCAGAGACAATCTCTTTTGTCTTCAGTTCCAAATAGCTGAGACCATGTAGCCCACCCAAAGTGACTACGACAATGAGGCTGGCGTGTATCCGCCAGACACTCTACGCGGCGGTTCAACCCGACAAACCAATCAAGGCGGCTATCAACCCAGACAAACCACTCATGGCGGCGATCAGCCCCGACAAACCGGATTCGGTGCAACGCAAAGGTCTTACAGCCAACAGACCCACCCTGGACCAGTACAGGACCGCTTCGATCCTGATGAGATGCCCCCCTCTCCATCTCGTGCGACGACTACTGGAGTCAGCCGACTGCAAAGGCAACCTGCGTCAACCCAGAGGATGTCCGGTGATTTCCCCGGCACCCCTCCAGTTGCTGCTGGTCCTGCCCAAGTGTTTCCCGCTCAACCGCTTGCCAGACGATATCAACCGGGTAAGCTATCCGCCTCGTAAGGCAGTACGAGACTGCTGACTACATCTAGGTACTTCCCGGGGACAATTGGGTAGTTTTCAAACAGGACCAACTTTGGTTCCGGCCGTTTGCGGTTGCCAATATCAAGGCTGCCCGCATCAAAAGCCCCAAAACAGCTTGTATGACGACCATCCACCTGCATACTTGGGGAGGAGGTGATTCCTGCGAATAACTCATTACACACCCTATTCCACTTTGTACACAACACCACTATGAAATTACTTGAGGAGGCTCAGAGGATACTGTCCAGTGTCAGAACTCCTTTTGAACTGTCTGGGTAGGGGTCATGTTCAAACGTCTTCACATTCGTTAGGAAGTCTCCGAACACTGACTTTGCACATCAATGGCAAGTAGACGAAACGGATGAAGTGACTCTCCTTCAATCTGTACAGATATCTACCCCAAAAAGCTGGCATCCTATGATGCATACCCCTTCGCCGCTAATGGTTCTACGAAACACACCCACAGATTCCCTGCTTGAAATGTACATGGCCTATCAAGTATCTAGCACTAAATGGGGAGCTGCAAATCCATCAGACGACAGCAGCATGTCACCTGAAAGCGTAGCGCAACATGTCGCGATCGGCGAGAATCTGGGATACCTTCGGACGTTCATATTTCGCCGGCGTTTTCGGACATGACCGAGAACTTCTTCCCCACTTCGCGTCGATGATCCACTTTCATCTCACTCATCGACATGCCTAATCTACCGAACGAGAAGGCATCCGCCTTGCCCTCTTACGGCCCAATCTCGCCTTCTGCATCGCATTGGGACGAGGCACAGCCGGAACGAAAGAGACCAGGGCGAAGATGGGCCTGGGCAGCAATCATCCCAATGGTCATCTTCTATCTCTTGTACAGCCGGACTCACCCCTGCACACACGTCAAACCGCTCTCACCAATCTTCATCAAGCATTGCGACTCCCTTCTGAAGCCATCCACTGGAACATATGCTGACCGTATATCCCGCCTTTCCTCCTCCCTCGAAGTCGACACCATCTACATAGCCGAACCAGGAACATCCTCCGAATACTTCACAGGCGGATTCTCATCTCGCGACTGGTGGTTATCGGAACGCCCACTCCTTATAGCCATCACGCCCTCTAAGAACATAACAATCCTCACCGCAAGGTTTGAGCAGTCAAGGGCTGAATTGGTGGAATTACCAAAGGAGATTAGGGAGATAACGAATTTCATACCCTGGCTAGAATCGGAGTCTCCCTATGAGATCCTGCGGAAAAATCTAGGGTCTGATGTGTCAAAGGTGATAGTAGATGGACAAGTCAGGTCGTTCATTACGGAGGGCCTCGAAGGCGCTGGATTCACAAGGGGAACCAAGGAGGAGGGAGAGAAGATCAAGGAAATTAGGGAGCGGAAAGATGAGCATGAGATTGGGTTGTTGAGATGTGCGAATCAGGTATGTCCGCTATCCTCCCCGCGTTGGAGAGAGCTGATGTTCAGATGACTCTGCATGCCATCCGAAAAACGAGGTCAAAGATGTATTTCGGTATAACGGAAGCTCAAACGCGTACGATATTAGAGAAGGAAATGGCCAAGACTGGCTTGGTCGGCGGTGATGGCCTGGTCCTATTCGGTGGTATGTACTAACAAACAGCAAGAAAAAAGGCTGACGTATGAGAAAACGCAGCAACACCCCATGGAGAAGGATCAAGCCGAAAGCTGGGCAAGGGCGATATGATCCTCATTGATGCTGGAGGGAAATGGGGTGGATACACCGCAGATGTGACCAGGGTGAGACGACCCCCCACAATGTTGTCCCGTCTGACAAATAGACGTTCAGTCTGAAAGGGTCAAAGATCCCCAAGAAGCATATTGAGGTTTGGGAGACTGTCCGAAAAGCTCAATACTCAGCCTATGAGGCTTTGGCAATTTCTGCTTCACCTCACTTTGCTCAGCTTGATGCCGCTGCTCGCGATTTGATAACTGAATATGTCGATCCATCCCGTATTGCAACCACGCCTGATTACTCGGTCTTCACTACCCGCCTCGGCCATGGTATCGGGTTAGACGGACACGAATCGCCTTACGTCAATCAAGGTCCTCAAGGCGAGAGGGAAGTAAAACAAGGTCATGTATTCAGCGTAGAGCCTGGAATCTATATTCCCTCCGATATGCACGCCGGCGACTTGAATGGCGTAGGAGTGAGGTTGGAAGATTGTTTCGTGGTAACTGAAAAAGAAGGTAGATTAGATGGAGAGTGGTTGACCGGGCCAGTCACTGCATGGGGTGATATCTGATGCATCACGTCCTCTTCCTTAAATCAGGCTCTGTAGGCCATCCTCCACCCTTTTTGTTCTGCTCAACAGCAGTCTCTTCCGCCTGTTGCACCAATTCCCTCAATTCCGATTCACCACCATCTGCAAGATCCCTCATTTCCCGCTTGTAAACCTCTCCAAATTTCGGTATTAATTCCCCAGCCACGTCCTTGACGCTAGGTAATCGTGTGGATGAGCCATTGGGGATAGCGAGACGTTTAAGCATATCGTGGATTGAAGTTGCCCTTACATCGGTGAGACCACATGCAGTGACGAGGTCGAACCATGGTATTGGTTCTCGGGTGAGATTCATAGCGAATCCATGTGACGTTATGCGATGTTGGAGATGAATTCCAATTGATGCTACCTAATCCATGTCAGTCGAGAGACGGACCGAGCTATATGAGACGTACCTTCTCGGTGGGTGAAGCAAAGATCCCAACGTGCCCATCTGGATGAGGGGCTAGCACATCCAGACCCTGACTCTTGCACCAAGAAGCAAGTAGCCCTTGTAACCAGTCGACATAACATCTAGTCGATACCTGATATCAGCCCATTCTTTACTCAGAATTCGCTTCATTACAGGGAACAACTTACATCCATCCGATTCAGGTCCAATATAGGATATCCAACAAGTTGCCCAGGTCCGTGATATGTAACCTGCCCCCCTCTTTTCGTGATATGAAACTCAGCTCCGACATTCTGTACTTTCTTCTCCTCAGGATGTAATGTATCCGGGTTAGGTGAATTATCCCGTCTGCCTGTCGTGTATGTAGGCGTATGTTCTGGAATCAGCTCTTTACGTCTTGATCTATCATAAACCGCATACCCAATAGTAAAACGATATCATCAGTCTGCTCGCCTTTCGACTTGAGTTTCAGGCGACGATCTATTATATCGTGTTGAAGTTTCAAGCCTGTGAGGTATGGAAGCGGTTCGGAGAAGATGTGGTAGCGTAATGGTGAGAGTTTGCTGCTAGATCCAGAGGTTGAGACAGCACGAGTTTGCGATGCAGCATGCGATCTCAAGGCCGCTCGAGGACCTGCAGATATTCTCGGAGTGATGATACTTGACATTGAGCGAGTCGTATTGTAGGTGAACAAGATGAAGATAGGTGGAGACGATTGGACCTACTTTAGTGGAGGCCACTCGAGGCTCCGGGCGAATGACGACCCGGACATTACGAGTGGGTGGTGGGGAAGTATGCATGCATCAGATGCATGTGGGTAATCTACAACATATCTGACATCTTGTTGGGTCCTATACATGGGAGACAGGCGAGAAACGGGTCTAGAGGATTGGAGGACCGGGATTTGGTTCCCTCGACCTACGCCTTTGTCTTTCCCTTCTTCCCAAACATCTCCGCCTGAAGCTTTTCGAAAGCAGCATCACTGAGATCCTACTTATCAGCTTCAGCTTAGAGGGTTATAGCCTTCCCATTCAAGAATCACATACCGACGGACTCCCCGCAGCCTTGTCCTCCTTCTTACCCTTCCCAAATAACTTAGCCTGAAGAGCCTCGAAATCAGCATCACTGATTTCCTACCCATCAGCTCATCCAAGGAGAGGTACATACAGGAGGACCACCACTTTCATCCTTCTGAACCTTCCCCTTCCCTTTCTTTCCCTTGACCCTTTTCGCTCGTTCCTCTTCTTCTATCTTACGGTATTTCTCCGCTAACCTATCCAAACCTCCTTCCCTATCCTTCTGCCTTCTCAATATCAAGGCGGCTAATCCATCCTCTCCTCCGTCATCTTTCGCATCAGACTTTCTTTTCCCCTTTTTGCCGGTACCGAACATTTCATCCCATATCCCGAGCTCTTTTGCGTGTGATTCAGCTTCTTGTGCTGATTTTGATGCTTTCTCTGCTCGTTTCTTGGATGCTTTATCGTCTGTTGAGGTTTTCTTCCACGTTGGAGTGGATTGAAGTGTGTTGGAATCTATAAGGGAGTTTATGGACTTGATGAATCGTCCTTCGTCCTTGTATTGCGAATGAGGGATCTCTTCCATTATTTTGGGTAACGATCCAGCATGCTGTTCATATGCTTTGATGAGATCTTCTTCCTCCTCCTTAGATCCTTAATATCAGTCTTCCGCCAAGTCCAATCGGATTTGAACGTACCCTGATACTTTGCTTTATGCTCATTCAACATCTTCCCATCCAGCCTCTCGAACAAAGTCCCGAAATACGCATCCCATCCCATCTCCTCTGCATCTAGGAACTTATCATCCGTTCTCCCCGTAGCATCATACCTATCATCAGCATCCATATCATCTCTTCCAATACAAAAAAGAAGATGGACTTACCTCTTCCTCTTGGCCTCATCACTCAATACGGCATAAGCGAATCCAACTCTCTGGAATATCTTTCCCAACTCCTCCTTCTCAGTCCCATTCTTAGTAGTATGTTTATCAGGATGATACTTCAATGCCAGCTTGCGATAAGCTTTACGGATCTCTTCAGAAGTCGCGGTAGAAGGGATGGCGAGGGTTGTATATAGGATTTTCGGGTCTTCGACTTCTTTGGCAGTGAAGAAGTTATTGATTGGATCTTCCTCCATCTTGACTATAAACCAGGAGCGTTCGAAAGGTATGGATTAGCAAGCCTTGAGTGGCGAGATTGGTGAATGACGAAATGAAAGTATGAAAAGTAAAATCAAGTTTGAGACGCGACGCGGCTGACTACTGACGCGACGAC
>Ga0265780_10009982_pt1 | contig 11346 bp, 8 predicted proteins | sample P1T30metagenome_FD_192432 | JGI IMG/M metagenome (GOLD analysis project Ga0265780, IMG submission 192432) | Plant litter microbial communities from East Loma Ridge, Irvine, California - P1 T30 | ecosystem: Environmental > Terrestrial > Plant litter > Unclassified | place: USA: California... | reverse complement strand
CCGAGGCACGGTGAACGCCGCCTGCGTGACACTGGCTGAGCGACGACCATGTGGCGGGGGCCGCATCGGCGTCGTGCGTCGGTCGCTCATGGCGTCCGGTCGTCGCATGGCCCGGCCGTTCGCGGCAGGCCCCGGTCCTCGTCGGACGCTGCGGGGTTTGTGCATGACGACTTTGACGATGGAACGACCGACGCGGGTTTCGACCCGAAAGCGCATCGGCTGGATGTTCGCAGGGCTGGTCGCGGCCAACATCGCCGCATGGTGTTGGGCGTTCTTGCTGTTCCACGCGCAACCGCTGATGCTGGGCACCGCGCTGCTCGCCTGGGGCCTCGGCCTGCGCCACGCGGTCGACGCAGACCACATCGCCGCGATCGACAACGTGACGCGGAAACTCATGCAGGACGGCCAGCGCCCGATCGCGGTCGGCTTCTGGTTCGCGATCGGGCATTCCGGCATCGTGCTCATCGCGGCCGTCGCGATCGCACTGACCGCCAATGCGCTGTCGCAGTTCGAGGCATTCAAGCAGGTCGGCGGGGTGGTCGCGACCGTCATCTCTGCCGTATTCCTGTTCACGATCGCCGCGATGAACCTGATCATCTTGCGCTCGGTGTGGCGCACCTTCGGCCATGTCCGCGGCGGCGGCACTTATGTCGAGGAGGACCTCGATTTGCTGCTAGGCAACCGCGGCCTGCTCGCACGTCTGTTCCGCCCGATGTTCCGGCTGGTCACGCGGAGCTGGCACATGGCGCCACTCGGTTTCCTGTTCGGCCTCGGTTTCGACACGGCGACGGAGGTCGCGATCCTCGGCCTCTCAGCAAGCCAGGCCGCCGACGGTCTCTCGATCGGCGTCGTCCTTGTCCTCCCGGTGCTGTTCGCGACCGGTATGGCGCTGGTCGACACCGCGGACGGCGTCGTCATGCTTGGTGCCTATGAATGGGCGTTCGTGAAGCCGATCCGCAAGCTCTATTACAACATCACGATCACCTTGATCTCCGCGATCGTCGCGATCGCGATCGGCGGGATCGAGACGCTGGCGCTGCTCGGATCGAAGCTCGGCTTCACAGGCGGCATATGGGACGTCGCAACGGCGCTCGGCGAGAACTTCAACGGCCTCGGCTTCGCGATCATCGGACTGTTCGTGCTCTGCTGGGTGCTGAGCTTCGCGATCTACCGCTGGAAACGCTTCGACGAGATCGAAGTCGTGCACGGATAGCGCCCCCGCCAATTTCGATCCTCCCCCGCTAGGGGGAGGTGGCGCGAAGCGACGGAGGGGGAGGACGGCGATCACGTTTGTTCCGTGTCCTCCCCCTCCGTCTGGCAAGTGCCATCCACCTCCCCCTGGCGGGGGAGGATCGAAAACTGGCGATATGCGAATTGGCACGCTCTCGGAATTACTCTAACCCACCCCCAAGGCTCGGTTTCACCGAACCTCACAGATCGCGCCGGTGCCCTTCGGGGCTTGAATGGGAATGCGGTGCGGGAGTTCCTCCCAATGCCGCGGCTGTCCCTGCAACTGTAAGCGGTGAGCGAGACGCACACGCCCTTCACGCGAGGGCAGCCACTGGGGAAACCTGGGAAGGCGTACGTCGAGCCTCGACCCGCGAGCCAGGAGACCTGCCAGCGTTATGGTCGCTCTTGCTACGATCCAGGGGATGGTCGCGGCACGGTACTCCGTCTGAGCGACGAACGCGTGCGGCCCTATGGTCGTGCGTGCGTGTGCTCGCAGGAGAATATAATGCCCGATCTTTCAAAGGTCCCCGTTACCATCGTCACCGGCTTTCTCGGAGCCGGCAAGACCACGCTTATCAGCCACCTGATCCGCAACGCGAACGGCCGCCGTCTCGCCGTCGTCGTCAACGAATTCGGCACGCTTGGCATCGACGGCGACATTCTGAAGGGCTGTGCGATCCCCGATTGCCCGGCCGAGAACGTGATCGAGCTGGCGAACGGCTGCATCTGCTGCACGGTGGCGGACGATTTCATCCCGACCGTGGAGTCGCTCCTTGCGCTCGACCCGCGCCCCGATCACATCCTGATCGAGACCTCCGGCCTCGCGCTGCCCAAGCCGCTGCTGAAGGCGTTCGACTGGCCCGCGATCCGCTCGCGCATCACCGTCGACGGCGTCATCGCGCTCGCCGATGCGGAAGCCGTAGCCGCGGGCCGCTTCGCCCCCGACGTGGCCGCGCTCGACGCCCAGCGCGCCGCCGACCCCAGCGTCGATCACGAGACGCCTTTGTCGGAGGTGTTCGAGGATCAGCTCGCCTGCGCAGATATCGTCCTGCTCACCAAGGTCGATCTCGCCGGCCCCGAAGGCGTCGCCAAGGCGCGCGCGGTGATCGCCGCCGAGTCCGCACGCCCGCTCCCGGTGATGGACCTGACCGACGGCATCATCGATCCCCGCGTGATCCTCGGCCTGAACGCCGCGGCCGAGGACGATATCGCCAGCCGCCCGTCGCATCACGACGGCGAGGACGATCACGAGCATGACGATTTCGACAGCGTCGTCGTCGAGCTGAGCGAAATCGCCGACCCCGCCGACCTCACCGCAAAGATCGAAGCGCTCGCCCGCAGCGCCGACATCCTCCGCGTGAAGGGCTATGCCGCCGTCACCGGAAAGCCGATGCGCCTGCTCGTCCAGGCCGTCGGCGCCCGCGTCCGGACGCAATACGACCGCCCCTGGCGCGCCGGCGAACCGCGCCGCACGCAACTCGTGGTCATCGCCGAGCACGACCGGATCGACGAGGCCCGCATCAAGGCCGCTCTGAACGGCTGAGGCCCACGATGCACGTCGTCTTCCGCGAGACCCACGGGCTGGAGGAAAGCGCGGTCCCGCAGGACCTCGCCCAATCCCCTGCGGATCTCGTCGTCCTCTCCTTCTCCGACGGTGACCTCGGCGCGTTCGCCGCGGGTTGGAGACGTGCGGACGCAGCCGGAAGCCGATTGCCCTCGCTACGGCTCGCGAACCTGACCGCACTCCAGCATCCGCTCTCGGTCGACACCTATGTCGAGCAGACGCTGGCGGGCGCGAAGGGCATCCTGATCCGGCTGATCGGCGGACGCTCGTACTGGGGCTACGGCCTGCAACAGGTCGAAAACCTCGCGCGGGAGAGGGGCATCGCGCTCGCCGTTCTCGCTGCGGACGGCCGCATCGACACACGTCTGGACGCCGCCTCGACGATTCCACTCTCGACGCTACGCCGTCTGGCCCATCTCTGCGACACCGGCGGCGCGGTCGCGGCGCAAGCTGCACTCGCGCAGTTCGCGCTCGCCGCGGGTTGCTATGCCGGCCCAGTTGCAGGCGTCCGCGCGATCGCCGACGTCGGCGGCTGGCAGCCGCATGACGGCGTGACGTGCCCAGCCGCCTTCCACCTGAACGCGGCACGCCCCCGCATCTTGATCGTCTTCTACCGCTCGTACCTGACCGCCGCGGACCTCCATCCGATCGAAGCGCTTCACGCCGAACTGACCACGCGAGGGTTCGACGTCATCGGCCTCTTCGCGCCCTCGCTCAAAGCGCCCGACGCAGCCCGCTGGCTGAGCCGCTGGGTCACGGCGCTGACGCCGGCGGCGATCGTCAACGCCACCGCCTTCTCCGCACGCGGCGCTACCGACACCACGCCACTGGATGGCGCCAACGTCCCCGTATTACAGATCGCGCTAGCGACCTCCGACCGCGCGGCTTGGATCGGCGCAACCCGAGGCCTGTCACCCGCCGATCTTGCGATGCACGTCGTCCTCCCCGAAGTGGACGGCCGCCTCTTCGCCGGCGTCGCCAGCTTCAAGGAAGCCGCCACGCGAGACGGCGACCTGGAATACACCCGCCGCGAACACCGCGCCGACCCAGCCCGCATCACCGCCATCGCCGCGAAGATTGAAGCCTGGACGAACCTAGCCAGCAAGCCCGTCGCCGACCACCGCATCGCGATCATCCTCTCGACCTACCCCGGCAAGACGTACCAGATGGCGCACGCCGTCGGCCTCGACGCGCTAGCCTCCACGCAAGCGATCCTCGCCGACCTCACAGACGCGGGCTACGCGATCACCCCCGACTCAACTGATCTCGCTACCTCCCGCATCCACTGGCCGCTCGCCGAGTATCGCAAAGCCCTCGCGCACCTCCCCGAAACCCTGCGCAAAGACCTCCAAGAAAGCTGGGGCGATCCAACGGAAGACTTCGCGTTCACCGCGATCGATCGCGGCGGAGCACTCGTCGCGCTCCAGCCCGAACGCGGCCGCACAGAGCAACGCGCGGAGGAGTATCACGATCTCTCCCGCTGCCCCTGCCACGCCTATGTCGCCTTCTACCTATGGCTCCGCACGCGCGGCACCGATGCGCTCGTCCACGTCGGCGCGCACGGCACGCTCGAATGGCTCCCCGGCAAGTCGGTCGCGCTGTCCGACGCCTGCTGGCCCGAGGCCCTGACCGGCGCGATGCCCGTCATCTACCCGTTCATCGTCAACGACCCCGGCGAAGCGGCCCAAGCCAAACGCCGCATCGGCGCGGTCACGCTAGGCCACGTCCCGCCGCCTCTCGAACGCACGCGCACCGGCGCCGGCCTCGGTCGCCTCGAGGCCCTGCTCGACGAATTCTCCAACGCCGACGGACTCGATCCCGCGCGCCGTGACCGCCTGCAACGCGACATCCGCGACGAAGCCAGCGCTACCGGCCTCGCCGCCACGCTGGGCCTCGACGACGCGCAATCCCAAGCCGACGCGATCACCCGCATCGACACGTTCGTCTGCGACGTGAAGGAGAGCCAGTATGGCGACGGCCTCCACATCTACGGCCGCGGCGAGCATGGCGCCGCCGAACGCGCCGGTCTCCTGTCGGCGCTCCAAGGCAAACGCGTCGCGTCCGGCCCCTCCGGCTCCCCGTGGCGAGGTCGCGGCGATGTCCTCCCGACCGGCCGCAACCTCTACACCACCGACCCCCGCGCGGTCCCGTCACGCGCCGCGCATACCCAAGGCGTGAAACTCGCCGACGAACTCGTCCGCCGCCATTTGCAGGATCACGGCGACTACCCGCGCAACCTCGTCGTCGACCTCTGGGCCTCCGCGACGATGCGAACGGCCGGCGAAGAGTTCGCGATGGCGCTCCACCTGCTCGGCGCGGAACCGGTATGGGACATGCAATCCGACCGCGTGACGGGCGTCGAGATCCTCCCGCTGGCCAACTTCGACCGCCCCCGCATCGACGTCACGCTGCGCGTATCCGGCCTGTTCCGCGACGCCTTCCCGACGCTCTGCACGATGTTCGGCCAGACTGTTCGAGCCCTCGCCGTACGCGACGAGCCGCAGGACTGGAACCCCTTCGTCGGCAAGCCAGCCACCGCGCGCGTCTACGGCCCCGAACCCGGCCGTTACGGCCTGAGCATGCGCGACGCCGCCGAAACCTACACGCCGGAAGCGCGCCTGACCGCCGGCCAGGCGTGGCTGTCCGCCTCCAGCCACGCGCTCGACGCCGATGGGGAAGGGGGCCAGGACGCGTTCGACCCCGCGGGCATCCGAGCCCGCATCGCCGCCGCCGATGCCTTCGTCCACGTCCAGGACCTGCCCGAAACCGACCTCCTCCTCGCCGCGGATTACGCCGCACACGAAGCCGGCTTTGCCGCCGCGCAATCGGTCGCAGGGGGCAGCGCCACGCTCTACCATCTCGACGCCCGCGATCCGAACCAGGCCAAGGCCCGCCCCCTCAACGAGGAGATCGCCCGCGTCGTCCACGCCCGCGCGGCACATCCGGCCTGGGTCGACGGCATGATGCGCCACGGCTTCCGCGGCGGTGCGGAGATCGCCGCGACGCTCGATCACCTGGGCGCCTTCGCGCACCTGGCCAGCGCAGTCCGCCCCGAACTGATCGACCTCTATTACGACGCGACGCTGGGCCGCGACGACGTCCACGCCTTCCTCGCCGAAGCCAACCCCGGCGCACTCGCGGCGATGCAGGCGCGTTTTGCCGCGCTCCACGCCGCCAACCTCTGGCCGACCCGCCGCAACTCGATCCTCGCAGCGCTGGACCTGCCGGCATGAGCGCACCTGTCACCAACAATGGCGTCGTCAAGGGCTGGTGCCCCGACGCATGGCGCCCGATGATGGCCGGCGACGGTTTGCTGGTCCGCATCCGCCCACCGCTCGGTCGCCTGACACGGGGGCAAACGCTCGGCCTGTGCGACGCGGCGGCGACGCACGGCAACGGCCTGATCGACCTGACCAGCCGCGCGAACCTCCAGATCCGCGGCGTCCGCGAGGATAGCTGGCGTCCGTGTATAGACACGCTGCTTGATCTAGGCCTCATCGATCCCGATCCGATCCGGGAAGCGCGCGCGAACATTCTCGTCGCGCCGGAATGGCGGATGGGCGACGACACCCACCGCATCGCCGAACTCTTGCGCGCGCGTCTGGCGGACTTGCCCGAAATCCCCAGCAAGGTCGGCTTCGCGATCGACGCCGGCGCCGCCCCGGTGTTGCTGGACGCCCCCGCCGATTTCCGCATCGAGCGCGCTGCATCGGGAACGCTCATCCTCCGCGCCGACGGCCGGACCCTTGGCACGCCAGTATCGTCCGGCACCGAAGTCGACCGGTTGATCGCACTCGCGCACTGGTTCGTCGACAGCGGCGGCACCCCCAGTGGCCGCATGGTACGCCACAGCGCGCCTCTCCCGGACTGGGCAGCCGCGGCAACGCCTCCCGCCGCAAGCTCGCCACCGCTTCACATCGGACAGCATTCCCTCGGACTCGCGCTAGGCCTGCCATTCGGTCGGATCACAGCGCGCGCGCTGGCACACTACGTCGATACCGAGCGAGCAATTCAAGCGATCCGCACCACGCCTTGGCATATCGCGATCTGCGAAGCCGACGCGGCGCTTCTCATTGAGCCCGACCCCGTCGATTTCATCACCGATCCCGCCTCGCCAGCGCTTCACGCGGACGCTTGCGTCGGCGCACCAGCTTGTCCGCAGGGCACCGTCGAGACGCGCGCGCTAGCCCTACGCCTGGCGCCGCACATCACCAGTCGCCTCCACGTCTCCGGCTGCGCCAAAGGATGCGCCCGCGCCGCCCCCGCCGACGTCACGCTCACCGGCCGCGAAGGCCGCTACGACCTCGCGTTCGACGCGCGTGCCGGCGCACCACCCTACCGCGCAGGCCTCGACGTCGCGCAGATCCTCGCCCAGTTCGGAGCCGCCTGAATGCCGTACGCCTATGAAACCGACGGCGCCGCGATCTACCGCCAGTCCTTCGCGATGATCCGCGCCGAAGCCGATCTCGCCCGCTTCTCGCCCGAGGAGGAGCCCGTCGCCGTCCGCATGATCCACGCGGCCGGGCTCGTCGGCCTAGCCCAGCACATCCGTTTCACGCCGACGTTCGCCAGCCAAGCCCGACGCGCGCTTCAAGCCGGCGCCCCGATCTTCTGCGACGCCCGCATGGTCACCGAAGGCATCACGAAGGCCAGATTGCCCGCCGACAACCGCATCGTCTGCACGCTCCACGCCCCCGAAACGCCCGAACTCGCGCGGACGATGGGCAATACCAGATCCGCCGCCGCACTCGAACTCTGGCGCCCGCATCTTGCAGGTGCCGTCGTCGCGATCGGCAATGCGCCGACCGCGTTGTTCCACCTGCTCAACATGCTCGAAGACCCCGATTGCCCGCGTCCCGCGGCGATCATCGGCTGCCCAGTCGGCTTCGTCGGCGCGGTCGAATCCAAGGCAGCGCTCTGGACCGACCAGCCCGTGCCTTGTGTCGTCGTCGAGGGCCGGATGGGCGGCAGCGCGATCACCGTCGCCGCGATCAACGCACTCGCGAGCGGCATCGAATGACATCCTTGCGAACTGGGGGCACGATCCACGGCGTCGGCTTGGGCCCCGGCGCGCAGGACCTGATGAGCGTTCGTTCGGACCGCCTCGTCCGCGGCGCGCGCCACATCGCCTATTTCCGCAAGGCCGGTCGCCCCGGCCAGGCGCGAAAGATCGTCGACGGCATGCTCCGCGACGACGTGATCGAATTCCCGATGGAATACCCCGTCACCACCGAGATCCCGGTCTCGGACCCGCGCTACAACGACTGCCTGTCCGCCTTCTACGCCACGTGCATCGATCGCCTCGCAACGCTTGCAAACGCAGGCGAGGACGTCGTGGTCCTCTGCGAAGGCGACCCGTTCTTCTACGGTTCGTTCATGCATCTCTACACCCGCCTCCAGACGATCGCGCCGGTGAAGGTCGTGCCCGGCATCACGGGCATGTCCGGCGCCTGGACGGCCAGCGGCGCGCCGATCACCTGGGGCGACGACGTCCTGACGGTCCTGATGGGCACGCTCCCCGAAGACGACCTCGTCCGCCGCATCCGCGACACCGACGCGCTGGTGGTGATGAAGATAGGCCGCCACCTCGCCAAGCTCCGCCGCGCCGTCGCCGCTGCGGGGCGCGAGGACGAAGCGTGGCTGGTCGAATACGCCGCGATGGCCGATCAGCGCGTGACCAGACTGTGCGATGCGGAGGCGATCACGCCGTATTTCTCGATCCTGCTCATCCACGGGCAGGGGCGGCGGCCATGACCGGCTGGCTCGCCATCGCCGGCCTAGGCCCCGGCGACGAAGCGCTCGTGACGCCCGAAGTCACCGCGGCGCTCGCAGACGCGACCGACGTCATCGGCTACATCCCCTATGTCGCGCGCGTCGCCCCGCGCGAGGGCCTCACGCTCCATCCCACCGACAATCGCGTCGAACTCGATCGCGCCACGCACGCGCTCCAACTCGCGGCCCAAAGCCACCGCGTCGTGGTCGTCTCGTCGGGTGACCCCGGCGTGTTCGCAATGGCGGCGGCAGTGTTCGAAGCCCTCGAAGCCGGTCCGCCAGAATGGCGCGACATCGATATCCGGGTCCTCCCCGGCATCACCGCGATGCTCGCCGCCAGTGCACGTGCGGGCGCACCGCTCGGGCATGACTTCTGCGCGATCAACCTGTCGGACAATCTGAAGCCGTGGGGCGTGATCGAACGCCGCGTGCGTCTCGCCGCCGAAGCCGACTTCGCGATTGCCTTCTACAATCCGCGATCGAAGGCGCGCCCCGACGGCCTGATCCGCATCTTCGAACTCCTCCGCGAAACCTGCGCCGACGACCGCCCCGTCCTGTTCGCCCGCGCGGTCTCAACACCCGAGGAAACGCTGCGCATCGTCCCCCTGACCGAAGCCCGCGCGGACATGGCGGACATGCGGACGATGATCATCATCGGCTCCAGCCTGACGCGCGTTATCGATCGCCCGGCGGGACCGATCCTCTATACCCCCCGGTCGGCGCCATGATCGAGCCAGCGCATCACATCCGCCACCGCGTGCACCTCGCGTCGAGCGGGCAGGGCAGGCCGATCGATCATGATCACCGAGAGGCCAAGCGCGCGCGCCGCATGCAGTTTGGCCGACGCCCCCGTGCCGCCGGCATTCTTGCAGACCACGACTTCGATGCCGTGCGCCTCCATCAACCGCCGATCGCCTTCGACGTCGAACGGCCCGCGGTCGACCACGAGATGATGACGCGGCAACCCCGGAGTCTGGTCGGGCACATCGACGAACCGCAGCAGATAATCATGCTGCGGCTGCTCCGCGAACGCATCGACATGCATCCGCCCCAGCGCCAGCATCACGCCCCGCGGCGGCCCGTTCAGCGCCGCAACCGCAGCGTCGATATCGGCCACGCGCATCCACCGATCGCCCGCGACCGGCAACCAAGCCGGCCGCGTCAGTGCAATATATGCGACACCGGCGCGCTCCGCCGCGAGAACCGTGTTCGCGCTCATCCGGGCCGCGAACGGGTGCGTTGCGTCGACCATATGCGTCACGCCCTGCTCGCGCAGATACGCGACCAGCCCGTCGACGCCGCCAAAACCGCCGACGCGCACCGCGATCGGTTGCGCTTTCGGTTCGGCGACGCGTCCGGCATAGCTCAGCACCGCATCGTTGCCTCGCGCAGCCAGCGCCGCGGCGAGCGCGCTGGCCTCGGTCGTGCCGCCCAGCACCAGGATGTTCGACATGGCTGACACTCCCTGGCTGACGATCATCGGTATAGGCGAAGACGGCGTGGATGGCCTGTCCGCGTCGGCGAAGGCCGCATTGGCACAAGCCGAGCTCGTGACCGGCGCCACCCGCCACCTCGCGTTGCTCCCGGACCTTAAGAGCGCGGTCGAACCCTGGCCAGTCCCGTTCGGCGACGGGATACCGCACCTGCTCGCACACCGAGGAAAGCGCGTCGCGATGCTCGTGTCCGGCGATCCGTTCTGGTTCGGCGCGGGTACGTCGATCACGCGCCACCTCGATCCCGGCGAATGGGTAGCGCACCCCGCGCCCTCGACATTCGGTCTTGCCGCCTCGCGCCTTGGCTGGCCTATCGAGGAGACCAGTTGCCTGGGTCTCCACGCCGCACCTTTTGCCCGCCTCCGCCAGCACATCGCGCCGGATCGTCGCGCGATCGTGCTGGTCCGCGACGGCGCGGCGGTTGCCGGATTGGCACGGTATCTCTCCGACCTCGGCTTCGGGCAATCGCGTCTGCACATCCTTGAAGCGCTCGGCGGCACCCGCGAGCGTGTTCGCGACATCGCAGCAGCTGACCTCGATGATGACGACATCGTGCATCCCGTCGCGGTCGGAATCGTCTTCGCGGGGCAGGGCAATGTTCTGCCTTACGCATCCGGCCTGCAGGACACATGGTTCGATCATGACGGCCAGCTTACCAAGCGCCCGGTTCGCGCGCTGACATTGTCCGCGCTCGCCCCAAAACCCGGCGAGACGCTGTGGGACATCGGCGCGGGCTCTGGCTCGATCGGGATCGAGTGGTTGCTCGCTCATCCATCGACGCATGCCACCGCATTCGAAGCCGACCCCGTCCGTGCCAGCCGAGCCGAGAGCAACGCCGCAGCCCTGGGCGTCGATCGACTTCGTGTGATCCGGGGCCGTGCACCGGAAGCACTCGAAGGACACGCGGCACCAGATGCGGTCTTCGTCGGCGGTGGGCTCTCCGAAGCCTTGCTCGAAACATTGTGGGCCAGGCTGCCAGCGGGCGCGCGCTTGATCGCCAACGCAGTGACGCTCGAATCCGAGGCGTTGTTGTCCCGCTGGCACGAACTGAAGGGCGGCACCCTGCTGCGCGTCGAACTGTCGGAAGCCACCGCGCTCGGCACACGACGCGGCTGGCGCGCGAGCTATCCGGTCGTCCAATGGAGCGTCACGCTGTGATCGTCGCCGGCTTCGGGTTCCGCGCGGATGCCACGCTGGCATCGCTGCAAGATGCGCTTGCCCGCGCGATATATGGCCAACCGCAAGTCACCCGGCTTGCGACGCCCCGCGACAAGGCTCAGCTGGTCG
>Ga0265780_10009979_pt1 | contig 11347 bp, 10 predicted proteins | sample P1T30metagenome_FD_192432 | JGI IMG/M metagenome (GOLD analysis project Ga0265780, IMG submission 192432) | Plant litter microbial communities from East Loma Ridge, Irvine, California - P1 T30 | ecosystem: Environmental > Terrestrial > Plant litter > Unclassified | place: USA: California... | reverse complement strand
GCGAACTACCCTGTCAGCCGCTGGATATCCAGCGGCTGACTTCGCCCGCAAGCTCTCAAATGCTGTGCCCGTTTCAATCTGCAAAGGCACGCGCGTCAGCAGCGTTTGCCACTGCTGCAGAACCAATGTGTAACGATATTGAGTCATAGAGCGCTGTAATAAACCCCGAATTTCGGTGCTCATAACCAGCGTCAATTTTATATCCCTCTTATAAATCAGGTAGTTACGATAAGCGCCGTTTGGGTGGTTTTTAATATGTCCATAATTTTGACTATTTGATTGACAGTACGTCCATCTAACGCTGATATATCCCTGTCTCGTCGCTCGCAGAAGCTTATTACGTCCCTTCTCCTGCCCTGCAGCGACATCACAATCAACGCGATCGTAGGCCGTTTTCGGCTATTGCCGCCTCGGCTGGGCAAACACTTGCGCGCCCGGCCATTTCGCTTCGCACGCTGGTGCTTATTACACGTTTAAATGCTCCCGAGGGGCTGCACATGATGTCGACTTCCCCCGTATACGTAGAAAAACCGTCTTTACTCTCGTTTGATAAATCCACGGCAGTGGTGCTGGTCGCGATCAGCTTGATGATCGCTGAGTCGTTCAACGGTGCTTTGCGCTTTTATCTCGATCAGGCCGGGATTTCCGTGCTGCTCTATGGCCCGAAGATAGCCTGCCTGCTGTTCTTCGCGCTGGAACTACGCACCTTCAAAGCGGGCCCGGGCGTCTGGCTGAGCTTGCTGTTGCTCCTTCTGTCAGCGGGATGGGCGGCACTGAACGGCGCTCAGGCAGGAAACTTCGCATTCGCGCTGTACGGCATTAGCCCGCTGCTGTTCGGGCTCGCCTGCGGTGACCAGATCATTCGCCACAAGCGCTTGTTTATGTGGGCTGTCGTCTTTTGCCTGGTTGCCTCGCTAGGCGGTATCGCGCTCGACAGATACATCAGCCTGCCGTGGAAAGGCTACAGCTATACCGTTGGCGGCACGGAGTTGACGGCCAACACCGCATGGGTGGCGGAAGACCTCGACCGCCCGGCCGGCTTCGCACGGATCTCCAGTTCGCTGGCTATCATCATTTCGATTTTCAGCCTTTACCTGATGGCAACACTGCGCTCCAGGTTGCTTGGCCTGATGGTGTGCGTGGTTGGCCTGGCCGGTGTGATATTGACGACCAGCAAGGCGCCCGCATTGGCGTTCATCGGCGGTACCGGCCTGCTGCTGATCTTGCGCTACCGCTGGACGGCTCGCGCTACCATTCTTGTCGCCGTGGTGCTGGGGATGTCCTTGCCTTTCGTGGGAATGATGACCGACTTCGATGCCTCCAGAATCTCGCCCACCGGTTCTCTGGCATCAATCTATGACCGATTGATCAACACCTGGCCTAACGTCATTCGGACGCTGATGGATGACCAGCGCACGCTCTCCGGCGTGGGCTTCGGGCTGGTCGGCAGCGCCGTTGCAGCCTTTCCGGTACCCGGCGCCGGTATCTTCATGGTCTCGGACAGCACGGTGGTTTATCTCTGGGCAATGCTGGGTCTTGCGGGGCTGTTCTTGTACGCCCTGCATATCCCGCTGTTTTTCGTACTCGCAGACAGCGTCAGCCAATACGGGCGAGCCATGCTGGTGACGAGCTTCTGCATTTGCATTGTGAGCTGGACCACTGACACCCTGGAAGTCACGCTTGCCAACATGTTCATGGGGATGGCGATCGGGCATGCATTGGCTATGAAGTCGAGGATCAGATCGCCTTCCCCAAAGCCCCATGAGTTGCCCGCCTGGAACGGCCTGCCGGGGCTGAGTTGAACGGATCACTCATGAGCCTTCGTACGCTGGGTACCCTGGCACTCTTGGCTGCCCTGGCGACTGCCAATGCCAATGCGGACGCGGACGCCCCCTTCATTGTGGGAGTCGCGACGCACTCAATGAACAACACCGGGCAACCGCTGCGCAGCCTTCAAATGGCGAGCGCGGCCGGCGTGACGTCGGTTCGTGACGATGCGTTTTGGTCCACCGCCGAACCCACAGCGGGCCAGTTGCAGATCGTCGCGCCGTGGCGGGCGTGGCTGAGCACCACCAGGGCGCTGGATCTCGCCCCGATGGTGATTCTCGGCTATGGCACGTCGTTTCAAGGCAACGCCAAACCGCGCAAGCCCGAGGTCAGGATTCCGTATCTGAAGTACGTCGACTACATCACCCGCCAGCTGGGCAACCCCGTGAAATTTTACGAGGTCTGGAATGAATGGGACATCGAAGGTCCCGGCGATGCGCGTTTGAGCAACGACTACGCCTCGTTGGTCCGAGACGTGGCGCCAGTCATTCGCAAGAATAACCCCCAGGCAGTGATACTCGCCGGTGCAGTGACGACATTGGGTATCACGAGTGGGTTCGTTGACCGCATCATCGCTGCCGGCGTGATGAAGTACGCCGATGGGTTATCCCTGCACCCCTATGTGCATTGCTACGGCAGTGATCGCAACACGCCGGAGAGCTGGATAGGCTGGATGCGTGACCTCGACCGCAAGATCACCCTCAAGGCTGGCAGGCCTGTGCCCCTTTACCTGACGGAGATGAGTTGGCCAAGTCACGAAGGCAATTGCGGGATCAGTCCGGAGCGCCAGGCTGCTTATCTGGCCCGGGCGTATTTCCTCATTCGAACCCTGCCCAACGTCAAGGGCATGTGGTGGTACGACTTGATCAATGATGGTGATGATCGGAGTGAACAGGAACACAACTTCGGCCTGCTCGACTCTGCCCTCGGCCCGAAGCCTGCCTACGCGGTGCTCAAGGCCATCAGCCCGTATCTCCGCGACTTCCATTACGAGCCCACCAACAGCCTCCAGAATGACGGCATCTATCAACTGGCGTTCAGTGCCGGGCGCGAGCGAATAATGGTTGCATGGGCCAGCGGTCGCCAGCGGGAAGTCAGCATCAGTGCCTCCGCCATGCAAAACCAGAACGTGCGTGTGCTCGATACCCTGGACCCCGACAAAGGGATGGCGAACGCCCGGCAGCAATGGGTCTGCAAAGAGGATCATTGCTCTACGCCGGTGATGTTGACGGAGTTTCCCAAGATCATCCGCCTCAGTCCTGATGGCTGACACACCGTAACGAGTGCCGCACCCGCCTGCCGTTCTGAAAAGCGTCTGGGCATTCAGGTGCAAATAGTGGCACTACGACATTTCTCGGACATCTCTTGCTGCTACGCTACGGCCTTGGGCAGCGGAGATGCCGGGGGAATACATGGGGCTTCGAGGGAGATTGCTGGTGGGTAGTCTGCTGGTGCTGCTCATGACGCCAGCCATGGCGGGGCCTTACATCGCAGCCGGGGCTCAATGGAAGCCCTATGCCTATGAGGACAAGGACGGTCACCTGATCGGGGTATCCATCGACATCGCGAGACGGGTGATGGCGCTAGCCAATCTGGACGTAACCTTTGTCACCTACCCCGTCAACCGCTTGCAATCGATGTTGCAAAAGAGCGAGGTCGACATCAACTTCGCAGACGCGCTGATCTGGAACAATGCCGCAGAACGGCGCCGCTTCGTTTTCTCGAAACCTTATTCCACCGTCAAAGAGCACTTGTACTTTCTCGCTGATCACCCCGCTCGCGGTCAATCCATTGGGCAAATGGATCACCTCACCATCGGCATGGTACGAGGCTATAACTATTGGGCACTGGACCCGGCTATCGACAAACGTCGCATGAGCCGACTGGAAACCTCCCAGGACGAGGCGCTGATCAAGCTGCTGCAAAGCGGACGCGTGGACGCCATCGCCATGGTCGACGACATCTTCGATGAGTTGATTTCAAGCGAAAAGCTTGATCCCTCGCTGTTCACACGAGGCGCGCGACTCAGCGAAGCAATGCTGGTGTTCAAGCTTCAACCACAACATGCCTCGTGGCTACCGCAGATAAACAGCGCAATCGACAGCATGCAAAAGACCGGTGAGTTGGAGCAGATCCGGCGTAGATACTTGCCAGGCACACATGAGGCGCCTTGAGCGTATCAACCCAGGCGCAAATAGGATGCGATCGGTTTATCCACAGATTGCGGGCTCCGTGGAGGTCCTCGTCGGATGCTACTGCACATCGGAGCTGTGGGTAAGTCGACCAGATTCGTCTATCTGTTGATGTCGAGATCGCAATGGAGGCGAAACAATCAAAAGCGCCGACTACTGTGGATAACTGAGAAGGAAGCCAAGCCGAATTGGCTTCCCCGCATTAGCGATCTTATCCACTGCTGTATCCGTGCTTATTTCGGATCAGCAAAATGACGAATGGCTTGAAGCGTTAGTCGCTGCAAATATAAGGCGGCGTACCGTCTCTGTGGATAACCTATTCAACGGTGACTGATTTTGCCAAGTTGCGCGGCTGGTCCACATCCGTGCCCTTCAGCACTGCTACGTAGTAGGAGAGCAACTGCAGGGGGATGGTGTACAAAATCGGCGTCAGAGCGTCGATGATGTGCGGCATGGAAACAACATGAGTACCTTCCCCGTTTACCAGCCCGGCTTGTTCATCAGCAAATACGATCAGCTCTCCGCCGCGTGCGCGCACTTCCTGCAGGTTGGACTTGAGCTTCTCCAGCAGCTCGTTGTTCGGCGCGACGGTGACGACAGGCATGTCACTGTCCACCAACGCCAACGGGCCGTGTTTCAGCTCGCCTGCCGGATAGGCTTCGGCATGGATATAGGAAATCTCTTTAAGCTTGAGCGCCCCTTCCATGGCCACCGGGAATTGCGCGCCACGGCCCAGAAACAGGGTGTGGTTCTTCTCGGCGAACAGCTCGGCAATTTTCTCGACCGTGCTGTCCATGGCCAACGCCTCGCCCAGGCGGGTCGGCAGACGGCGCAGCTCTTCCACCAACTGCGCTTCCACGCCGGCTTCCAGCGTCCCTTTGACCTGACCGAGCGAGAGCGTCAACAACATGAGTCCCACCAGCTGGGTGGTAAACGCTTTGGTGGAGGCGACGCCGATTTCCGGGCCGGCCTGAGTAAGCAGGGTCAAATCGGATTCCCGTACGAGGGAGCTGATGCCCACGTTGCAGATGGCCAGGCTGGCGAGAAAGCCCAAGTCCTTGGCATTGCGCAGGGCGGCAAGGGTGTCGGCAGTCTCGCCTGACTGTGAGATGGAAACGAATAGCGTGTCCGGCTGCACGACGACCTTGCGGTAACGAAATTCGCTGGCGACTTCAACCTGGCAAGGGATGCCGGCCAGGCCTTCGAGCCAGTAACGGGCAACCATGCCGGCGTGATAACTGGTCCCGCAAGCGACGATCTGCACGTTCCGTACCCTGGCGAACAGCTCCGCGGCTTGCGGCCCGAACGCTTGAACCAGCACCTGCTGCTGTCCGAGACGTCCCTCCAGCGTGCGCTGAACTACCTTTGGCTGCTCGTGAATTTCCTTGAGCATGAAGTGGCGGTATTCGCCTTTATCCGCTGCTTCGGCGCCTTCATGGTATTGAACGGTTTCACGCTCGACGGGCAGGCCGGACGCGTCCCATATCTGCACGCTGTCGCGACGGATCTCGGCAATATCGCCCTCTTCGAGGTACATGAAGCGATCGGTCACTTGGCGCAACGCCAACTGGTCGGACGCCAGAAAGTTTTCCCCCAGGCCCAGACCTACAACGAGCGGGCTACCACTGCGCGCGGCAATCAAACGGTCCGGTTGTTTGGCGCTGATAACGGCCAGGCCATAGGCGCCGTGCAGCTCCTTGACCGTGGCCTTCAAGGCAGCGGCGAGGTCAGGGATCTCTTGCAGCTTGTGGTGCAGCAAGTGGACGATCACCTCGGTATCGGTATCGGAGGTGAATACGTAACCCAACGCTTTTAGTCGGGCGCGAAGCGGCTCATGATTTTCAATGATGCCGTTGTGCACCACTGCCAGTTGGTCATTGGAAAAGTGCGGGTGAGCGTTGCGTTCAAGTGGCGCGCCGTGCGTTGCCCATCGAGTGTGAGCAATCCCCAGACGCCCTGTAACGGGTTCGCCCGCAAGCGCCTGTTCCAGTTCGTTGACCTTACCGACACGACGCCGCCGCTCGAGCACGCCATCCTTGTTGAATAACGCTACGCCAGCGCTGTCATAGCCCCGGTATTCAAGGCGCTTGAGGCCTTCAAGCAAGATGGGCGTCACATTGCGTTCAGCAACAGCGCCGACAATTCCACACATGGTCTTCTCCTAGGAAACAGCAGCGCAAATCAAGGTTACGCCACGGGCCTGAATTTGCTCGCGCGCCTCTTGAGGCAGGCGGTCATCGGTAATAAGGGTATGAAAGCTGCTCCAGGGCAGCTCCAGATTAGGAATCTTTCGACCGACTTTGTCGGACTCAACCATCACGATCACTTCGCGCGCGACTTCAGCCATGACCCGGCTGAGGCCCAGCAACTCGTTGAACGTGGTGGTACCTCGCGTCAGGTCAATCCCGTCCGCGCCGATGAAAAGCTGATCGAAATCGTAGGATCGCAGCACCTGTTCGGCGACCTGGCCCTGGAAAGACTCGGAATGCGGGTCCCACGTCCCGCCGGTCATGAGCAATACAGGCTCGTGCTCCAGCTCGCCCAGCGCATTGGCGACGTGCAGGGAATTGGTCATCACAACGAGACCCGGCTGCAAACCCAACTCCGGAATCATCGCAGCGGTCGTACTGCCACTGTCGATGATGATCCGTGCGTGTTCCCGGATGCGGGCAACAGCAGCTCGAGCAATGGCTTGTTTGAACCTGGAAACAGGCTGGCCTGGTTCGCCAATCAGTTCCTGGGGCATGGGGATGGCGCCGCCGTAACGACGAAGCAGCAACCCATTGCTTTCGAGCGCAGCCAGATCCTTACGGACCGTCACCTCGGAAGTCTCAAAGCGCTTGGCCAACTCGTCCACGCTCACTTCACCCTGCTCATTGAGCAGGGCAAGAATGTTGTGGCGGCGTTGAGGCGTATTACGTTTCGACATGGCAGTCTTAACTTTCGGTTCGTAAGTTAGCGAAAGCAATGAAAGCCTATCGAAAGATCTACGTCAAGGGGGCAGGCGCTATTTCATGGAAAGCCTGAATAAATCGGCGACACAGTTCAAAGCCCGCTGTCATTGGCACGGCAGCGGGCTCCTGTGGATAACTTCAGTCTTTTTTGATTTTGACAGGCCGCTTCCAGCCTTCGATATTGCGCTGGCGCGCGCGCGCAACTGCAAGCTGCTCAGCGGGCACGTCTTGATTGATGGTGGAACCAGCGGCAGTACTGGCGCCCGTAGCGATAGTCACAGGCGCAACCAGCGAGTTGTTCGAGCCTATGAACACGTCTTCACCCATCACGGTCTGGTGCTTGTTTGCACCGTCGTAGTTGCACGTGATGGTGCCGGCACCAATATTGGTCCGCGCGCCTATAACAGCATCGCCCAGGTACGTCAGATGGCCGGCCTTTGCGCCCTCCCCTAGATGAGCGTTCTTCAGCTCAACGAAGTTACCCACATGGGCTCGGGCATCCAGCACGCTGCCTGGACGCAAGCGAGCGAACGGACCTGCGTCCGCGCCTTCGCCGATGACCGCACCATCAATATGACTGTTTGCCTTAATAACCGCTCCCCTGCGCAGGGTGCTGTCCTTGATCACACAATTTGGCCCGATCGAGACGTCGTCTTCGATGATGACCCGCCCTTCAAGGATGACATTGACGTCGATCACCACATCTTGACCCACCGTGACGTCTCCTCGAACGTCGAAGCGCGCCGGATCGCGCAATGTGACGCCCAATGCCATGAGTCTCCGCGCCTCGCCCTGCTGGTAATGGCGTTCGAGCTCTGCCAGCTGCTTACGGTCATTGGCGCCCTGCACTTCCATGGCATCTTCAGGCTGGGCAGTTGCGACCACTAAACCATCGCCGACGGCCATGGCAATGACGTCAGTCAGGTAATACTCGCCCTGCGCATTGCTGTTGGAAAGTCGACCCAGCCAGTCGGCCAAGCGTCTGCCGGGCACTGCCAAAATGCCGGTGTTCCCCTCTTTGATAGCCTTCTGCGTTTCAGTCGCATCTTTGTGCTCGACGATGGCGCACACCCGCTGCTGATTATCCCGAACGATGCGGCCATAGCCGGTAGGGTTATCCAGCGTAACGGTCAGCAGGCCCAACTGCTGATCGTTTACAAGCGTAAGCAGCCGGTTCAGTGTCTCGACTTTGATGAGCGGGACATCGCCGTAAAGAATCAATACGGTTTCAGCGTTCAGCACCGGCAAGGCCTGGGCGACCGCGTGGCCTGTTCCCAGCTGTTTATCCTGTACGACGAAGTTCAGGTCGTTGCTAGCCAGTTGCTTTCGTACCTGCTCTCCACCATGCCCGATAACCACATGAATGCTGTCAGGGGAAAGCTGGCGCGCGCTGTGGATAACATGGCCAAGCATCGAATTGCCCGCCACAGGGTGTAAGACCTTGGGGAGAGCCGAACGCATACGGGTGCCCTGACCCGCGGCAAGAATGACGACATCGAGAGACATGAAAGGATTCCAGACGAACTAGGCGCATTTACCGGCTGAGACTCTGAGCCGAAAAAAGAAAAAGGGTAGCCGAGGCTACCCTTTTACTCAATCGCGCATGAAAATCTGCCGGCTTAACCGCCAAACTTTTTGCGAATTTGCTGAACGGTGCGCAGCTGGGCTGCGGCCTCCGCCAGACGTGCAGCAGCAGATCCGTAATCGAAATCCGCGCCTTTTTCATTCAGAGCGCGCTCGGCTGCCTTGACGGCTTCCTGAGCTGAGGCTTCATCCAGGTCGGCTGCGCGTTGCACTGTATCGGCAAGCACTTTGACCATGTTCGGTTGAACCTCAAGGAAGCCACCGGAGATGTAAAACACCTCGGCTTCGCCACCCTGCTTGATCAGACGGATCGGACCCGGCTTCAGATCGGTGATCAACGGTGCGTGGCCTGGAGCGATACCGATATCACCCAGGTTACCGTGTGCAATCACCATCTCGACCAGACCGGAGAAAATCTCTCCTTCCGCGCTGACGATATCGCAATGGACTGTCATAGCCATTTGCATGCCTCAACCTGATTAGCGCCCGTTACCGGGCGCCTGGATTACAGTTTCTTGGCTTTCTCGATCGCTTCTTCGATGCCGCCGACCATGTAGAAAGCCTGTTCTGGCAAATGGTCGTAGTCACCGGCGAGGATGCCTTTGAAGCCAGCAATGGTGTCTTTCAGGGAAACGTATTTACCCGAGGCACCGGTAAAGACTTCAGCCACGAAGAACGGCTGCGACAGGAAGCGCTGAATCTTACGAGCGCGGGATACCAACTGCTTGTCGGTTTCCGACAGCTCGTCCATACCCAGGATCGCGATGATGTCTTTCAGCTCTTTGTAGCGCTGCAGAACGTACTGAACGCCGCGAGCGGTGTCGTAGTGGTCCTGACCGATAACGTTCGGGTCCAGCTGGCGCGAAGTCGAATCCAGTGGATCTACCGCTGGGTAGATACCCAGGGAAGCGATATCACGGGACAGAACGACGGTAGCGTCCAAGTGGGCAAACGTTGTAGCTGGCGATGGGTCTGTCAAGTCATCCGCCGGTACGTATACCGCCTGGATCGAAGTGATCGAGCCTTCCTTTGTCGAAGTGATGCGCTCTTGCAGCACGCCCATCTCTTCAGCCAGCGTCGGCTGATAACCTACTGCAGAAGGCATACGGCCCAGCAGTGCGGATACTTCAGTACCGGCCAGTGTGTAACGGTAGATGTTGTCAACGAACAACAGAACGTCGTTACCTTCGTCACGGAACTTCTCAGCCATGGTCAGGCCAGTCAGCGCGACGCGCAGACGGTTTCCCGGCGGCTCGTTCATCTGACCGTAGACCAACGCTACTTTGTCCAGAACGTTGGAGTCCTTCATCTCGTGGTAAAAGTCGTTACCCTCACGAGTACGCTCGCCCACACCAGCGAACACGGAATAACCGCTGTGCTCAATGGCGATGTTACGGATCAGTTCCATCATGTTTACGGTCTTGCCGACACCGGCACCACCGAACAGACCGACTTTACCGCCCTTGGCAAACGGGCAAACCAGGTCGATAACCTTGATGCCGGTTTCCAGGAGGTCGTTGCCCCCAGCCTGATCAGCGAACGAAGGTGCAGGACGGTGGATGCCCCAGCGCTCTTCGGTTTCGATCGGGCCCGCTTCGTCGATCGGGTTACCCAGTACGTCCATAATCCGGCCCAGAGTCGCTTTACCGACCGGTACGGAAATGGCTGCGCCACTGTCGATTACGTCCAGACCGCGCTTCAAGCCTTCGGTGGAGCCCATCGCAATGGTACGAACTACGCCGTCGCCCAGCTGCTGCTGAACTTCCAAAGTAGTCTCCGCGCCTTGAACCTTCAGCGCGTTGTAGATGCTCGGTACGCTGTCGCGTGGAAATTCCACGTCGATCACGGCGCCGATGATTTGAACGATACGTCCGCTACTCATTAGCTGGATCCTCTGAATATTTGAACCGTTAAACCGCGGCAGCGCCGCCGACGATTTCCGAGATCTCTTGGGTGATCGCTGCCTGACGCGCCTTGTTGTAGATCAGCTGCAAATCGCTGATCAGGTCACCGGCGTTATCAGTGGCGTTCTTCATCGCGATCATCCGCGCAGCTTGCTCAGCTGCGTTGTTCTCGACCACCGCCTGATAGACCTGCGACTCCACGTAACGGACCATCAAGCCATCAAGCAGCTCTTTGGCGTCGGGCTCGTACAGATAATCCCAGTGGTGTTTGAGTTCTTGATCCTGGGTGGCGACCAACGGAATCAACTGTTCGACCGTTGGCTGCTGAGTCATGGTGTTGATGAACTTGTTGGACACCACGGACAGGCGATCAATACGACCCTCCAGGTAGGCATCCAGCATCACCTTGACGCTGCCGATCAAATCGTTGATCGATGGCTCTTCGCCCAAGTGGCTGATCGCAGCGACAACGTTACCGCCGAAGTTGCGGAAAAACGCCGCACCTTTGCTGCCGACCACGCACAGATCGATCTCTACGCCGTTTTCACGGTTCTTCGCCATGTCCTTGACCAAAGCCTTGAACAGGTTGGTATTCAAGCCACCACACAGACCACGGTCACTGCTCACCACCACGTAACCGACGCGCTTTACTTCGCGTTCGATCATGAAGGGATGACGATATTCCGGGTTAGCGTTGGCAAGATGACCAATCACCTGGCGGATGCGCTCCGCGTAAGGACGGCTAGCAGCCATACGCATTTGAGCCTTGCGCATTTTGCTGACCGCCACTTTTTCCATGGCGCTGGTGATCTTTTGCGTGCTTTTGATGCTCGCAATCTTGCTGCGAATCTCTTTTGCGCCTGCCATGCAACACCTATATAGGTAC
>Ga0265780_10009978_pt1 | contig 11347 bp, 10 predicted proteins | sample P1T30metagenome_FD_192432 | JGI IMG/M metagenome (GOLD analysis project Ga0265780, IMG submission 192432) | Plant litter microbial communities from East Loma Ridge, Irvine, California - P1 T30 | ecosystem: Environmental > Terrestrial > Plant litter > Unclassified | place: USA: California... | reverse complement strand
TACCGCACACCGTGGGGCGGCCACGCCCTCCGTGCCACACGCGGCGGAGCGCACAGCGGCGTTGGCCGCTGTCAGTTGAGTCCGGGGCGGCAGCGGCTTACACCACCGCCGTCCAATCCCCGCTCTTTCCGCCGTGCTTTTCCATCACCCGCACATTCGTCATCACCATCCCGCGATCTGCCGCCTTGCACATGTCGTAAATCGTCAGCAGGCCGACCTGCACCGCGGTCAGCGCTTCCATCTCGACCCCGGTCTTGCCGATGGTTTCGGTGATAGTAGGCACTAACGATCGACTGCCTAAGAATCTTCAGGTTATCTGTTTTGGCCCACGAAAAGGGACAAAATTGGGACAGGATTGTTGCCCTGTCTCACCCAAGTTTAACTGAATACAAAAGGTATTGGCAACACCGCACTTCACTGACAGTGAAAATATGCGCACAAATCGTTTGACTCAAACGACTGCGTATGGTCTACTTGTTTCCAGACCGAGTGCTACCGCTCGGATGGTTTTCAAGTTTTTACGTTGTTTCCTTCTCAAACGCAAAGTTAGCAATACGACCCAACGTACTAGGGTTGCCCGCTTCCAGAAGTAGGCTATATGTCTCGCACGGGCGCTGTGTCCAATGCGACGAGACAGCAGACTGCGCAACGCCGATGCCGATCCTCTTGGCATATGGGGCTGACGTGAGGCTGTGGTCTCAATGACGACGACTGGTAATGGGCTTGTTATGTCGGGCTGGCATCTTCCGGCTTTTGCTTATGGGGCTGGGCAATTTCGCCCGGAATGAGGAAAACAATCATGAAAAAACGTAACGTTGAAAACAGTGTCCTGATGTTGAAAAGACTGAGGGACATGCACCATTGCCAGCTCGACATTAGTGTTGTAGGGGAGTTGAACCAGGTCATTGCTGACCTTGAAAAGGTTAGTAAGGAAGCTGAGTCAGCGGATATGCAAGCACTAGGCTTGCGTGTTCTTCAGCTTCTGGGCGTAGTCATTAGTGTGGTCAGTAACATCAAAGACCTCATGAAGTGACAACTCATCGAAGACACAGCAAGCCCATTAATTTTTAACAGATATGAACCTCGGAAAATCTATCCAAACTTGTAGAATGCAGCGTGGCTGGTCTCAAGGCGAACTTGCGACCAAGGCAGGCATATCGGTATCGTATCTGTCGATGCTTGAGAATTCTAAACGCGATCCAACGGTGTCTACCGTGAAGAAAGTCGCACAGGCACTGGGTGTACCTATGGAAATATTGTTTTTTCTAGGCGCTGAAGATGGCGAGTTGGCAGGGATTGACAAGGCTTTAGCTGGTCAACTGGCACTTACAGCCCTAGGTCTTCTTAATGAAAAAATCCCCGGCTGATGCTGTTCTGGCTGCAAGCTACCCATATGGTGGTATTCATGGATTAGCAGCCCTTTCAAAGGCACTTGGCATTCATCAGAACGTTCTCGTCCAATGTGCTTCAACAGCTCATAAGATGTATCGTCTCGCAAAGCAAGAAGTTAAACCTGATAATTCAATTCGCCAAACTTTCGATGCTTATCCTCGTTTAAAGTCTGTTCAAATAAGAATCAAAGAACGAATCCTACAGCGCGTATTATTCCCTAGCTATTTACATGGAAGTATTCGTGGATGTAGCCCTAGAACAAACGCCGCTATGCACGTGCGTGCAAAAATAACCTTTGCGGAAGACATAACCAATTTCTTTCCCTCTGCTAGTCGAATCCTAGTAAAGCGCACGTGGGTTAATCTGTTCGGATTTTCAGAGGATGTCGCAGACTTGCTGACAGACCTCACTACATTAGACGGGGGACTACCTCAAGGGGCAGTTACTAGTTCTTTTTTGGCAAACCTTGTCTTTTGGGACTACGAACCATTTTTAGTGAAAACGCTGGCTTCGCGTGGACTTACCTATTCACGTTATGTCGATGATGTTACCGTATCAGCCAAGCGGCGGATTGAGCCTGAAGACAAGACGTATGTCGTCGCCCAGATATACGGGATGCTTTTGCATCATGGATTTTTTCCCAATCGACGGAAACATGAAATAAACACTTCCAAAAAGTCGATGCGGACGACCAAGCTTGTGCATAACACTCGGGTAGCTTTGCCCGGTGCAGAGCGTAAGCGAATACGGGCCGCTGTGTTCGAGTTGGAACAAAAAGTATCCTTAGGCGTACGAGGTTATGAGGTAACAAAAGAACTTGCCAGCGTATCGACGCGAGTAGGGAGGCTTGGTAGCTACCACAAGGTTCCTGCTGCTGCTCTCAAAAAACGGTTGTCCGTCCTTAGGGCAATCTTGACCCCCTTGGAATTGAATTCAAGTTTTACGATGACAAGTGAGGCTGGACTATCCTCAGATGCCATTTCTCCACCTTGGGAGATTTGATAATTCTTATAAGTGCCTGCAAAATCTGTAGCGTGTTTCCTCCCATAGATATTCCTGTCCAAGAATTTCCTAATTTTGACTGACACAGGTGAGAGTGATCTCGTAACGACTTAATTCAATGACCATCTGGGATCGAATTTTACGTATTCATATTAAAAAATGCGACCCTCAACCCCGGCTTATTGATTACTGAATTCGACCAAGCTGTGGTAGATGGTCATCATGAAGGCTGCCTGTTGCCGATCTGTATTTTCCTACAAGTAGAAATAGCTAAAATTTAATAGGATCATAAAGTCCTTATAACTCCTATAGGGATTATTGATCCTGATTATAGTTTAATGAAGTAAGATTTTGCGGTGCGCCCTTTACCCTCGACTTGGTAAGAAACACCCAACAGTAAAATATTGGTCTGAGTTTTGAAATAGGCTATGAATCGCTTCATTGTGGCTTCGCAAGTGTTAGTATCCCCGGCCAATTTTGACTTTAAAACCTTACCAGGAGGCATACGGACCAAAGCTTGGGTGAGTATTTGGAATGCGGTACCTGTGCCTGACGGTCTACCACGGCTGGAAGTCTTAGGCTCAAAGCCGTCAACGACCCATGGCTTGACTATCGCACCGTTCATTGCGTTCTTTATGCCCTTCAGGATGCTGTCACCCACGGCCCCCTCAGGCAGCAACAGATAGACCTCGGCGTCAGGACAGTTCCCTTCACCGTCATTCACTTGTCGGCAACGGATGCGATTAATCGCTTGAACAAGGTCAGTAATGATCTGTCCGGTCTTCAGAGCAGACCTAATGTCCGCATGGTCGCCAAAAGGACGTGATTTAGATTGAAACCAGTCGGTACCCTGTATCCCTTGCAGTCCTTGGTAGGTATTGGCAGTCCACGAGTCGGGCTTATAGGGGATGCCAATGATCACGGCGGTATCGCAGTCCTTCCACGTATTCGACCCGTCAATAGCTCCCCATGTTCCGACTGCTTTTTTGAAGGTCGTCTTTTCGGTCAAAATATTCTGCTTGATGCCTTTATGCGTGGCAAAGAATACGTCCTTGCCAGGAAGTCTGGCATTCAGGTGATCGACGATTGGTAGCAGGACTTGATCAACGTGCTTGTCGAGGTAGTCTTTACCGAGGTTCTGCCCCCTGTTAACGTGGATCGTAACGTTCTTGTACGAACGAATACTCTTCTTCATGGGCAGAATAGTCGCTTTGTCAAAAAGTTCGTACGTCACATTGGATGAAGCTGTGACGTCTAATATGATTGCCCCTTTGATACCTTCGGGTACCATGGGCCGTGAGAAGCTCAATGTGAGTTTTCCATTCACCCGTGCGTAGTACATATCACCGAAGATTACACTCTGGACAGCTTTGATTCGGTCACTGTGGATTAAGTACAGCCGCTGATTTTCAGCCATATCCGCTGGTCCCGACTGTTGATCGAAACGCACAGACCGCATACCCTTTATAAGCGCAGTCAAATCTTCGCGGCTAAAGTCAGCAGAGTTCAAGCGCGGCACGATTCGTTCGCAGCATTTCGCTTCGCTTGCCACTAATTCCGTAGCTGCTACAACGTCACTGAGCATCCTACAAGCAATGGGGTGATTCTCACGGAGAGTTTGTGGCAGCGCCCCAAGAGTCTGCCGAAGTTCGTCCAAGCTGATATGAAAGTTCTCTACAAGGTTCGGGGCTTCGTCTACTACTACTAACCTGCGCCCCACGCCTTGCCATTCGTAGAAGAAGGGCCACGTCTGATTGAATGCGTGTTCGTCATGTTGACGACTCATAGCGGCGTTGTATGCGCTGTGTGTGATCACAAGCACCGGAAAGTTCGCAAGGGTCTCTCGTGTCACTAGCTGTGCCTTTTCAGAATGATAGCTGACGGCATAGTCAATTCTTTTTGACAGTTTATTGATTTCTGTTGAGATGCTGTCCGCGTCTTCAATACCACGAGTGACAAGCAAAACGCCGGGGTGTTGACCAGGAGGCAGATTGGCCATCATCGAACAGTACAGCATCGTTCCTTGAGTTTTACCTGAACCAGTTGGGGGGTCTAATACGATCCACTTAGAGGATTGCACCGGATCGCTGTGGTGAATGATATGACTTCCATATACATGGGCTAGTTGCTCCCACGCATCACGCAGTGCGGGACTCGCTTTGTTCTTCAGAACGGAGGTCCAAAGGTTTTCCATGGCGGCGGTGAAGTGGATTGGTGAGATTGGCGGGGGAAAGGTGTTCATGTTGGATAAAGCAAACAACCAATGTAGCGGCTACCATGAGGTTTGGCATTTGGGCACTGGCAGGGGGGTGTACAGCCACCGGACGGCGTCTGCGAGTACCTTGTGTACTCTTAGGTGTGGATTTTAGGATTTGTGATGCTGCTAACGATGGCGCACAAGGACCCCTAGCGGCTGTGAGGGTTGCGCGAGAACATTCGTTTACCACTCTGCGCGATTTGTCAGCTACACAACTCGAAGTGCTTGTGGCAACCTGATGATGCTCCTGTAGCGAACGAGATGTAACTCGCGTGTTTAAGCGTGCGCACAGGTTGTCCGCTACTTCAACGAGACGACAGGTAACACAAGGGGCGTCCGTGACTGCCAAGGATTACACACGAACTACGAACCTCGCGCTCTTGTTAGGGCAGGGGGGGCGGTAGAGAGCGGGATGCTGGCGCTGCTGCAGAAGGGCTGACGATGGGTCTCTAGCTCCCTGTGGTGTGGATAGCGACCTCAGATGAGTCTACCGCCACTATGCAGTGACCGTGAGCTTGCAAACAAGGTGCTTCTACTACACCCTAAATTAACTTTGCTTAAAAAATAGGCAGTTTGCGTTTGGGTTCCTGGATGCTGAACATGTGACCAGTGGCGGTGTTTTAAGCTCCAACACGCAAGGACGAGCCTGTCAGAATTTCTGCGTTAACCAGCTTGGCGCAGATACTGATAAAGGGTCTCACGGCTGATACCAAATTCCTTCGCAAGCGCCGTCTTCTTTGCACCTGATGCAGCCTTAGCCTGAAGGTCAGCGACCTGCTCAGCATTGAGTGCCGGTTTCCGACCAAGGTACACATCACCCTTAGCCTTCGCCATGGCAATACCTTCACGCTGGCGCTCACGAATAAGCGACCGCTCAAACTGCGCGAAGGCTGCAAGCATTGAGAACATCAGATCATCCATCGCGTTATCTGTGCCAGCGGTGAATGTCAGCTTTTCTTTGACAAAGTGAACAGTAACGCCCTTGCTCTTGAGTTCCCTGACGATCCGTTGCATGTCCTCGGAGTTCCTAGCCAAGCGGTCCATGGAGTGGATCACGAACGTATCACCCGCCCTAGCATGTTTGATAGCCGCCTGAAGCTGTGGCCTGTCCGTGTCCTTGCCTGACGCCTTGTCGGTGAATACTTGGTCGAGCTGTACGCCATCAAGTTGACGCTCGGTATTCTGGTCAAGGGAACTGACCCGAATATATCCGATGGTCTGTCCGACGATCTTAGTGGCGATATTCACGCTGTCTTCCTGTACGTTAGTGTCAGGATAGATTCTAAGACCACCAGTCGAAGATGTCAAGAAATACTGAATGAAACCCTAAGTTGACACAAAACATGGTTCAGTCTGTCAGGCAGATGTGTGGTGCTGAGGTACACCCTAGGCTGACACCGTAAGGCATTGCGGGTGTAGTGTGACTTTTCGGCTTGTGCATGTCAACGTGCGGCCATATCTGGACCCGAGCACCAAGGGCTTTTTTCATAGGGTTACGCCTTGATATGCGAAGACGGTCGACTAGCTTGCGGACATTTGATCGTGGCTTTAGAAAGACCCCCGGACTAAGGCTATTTAAAATTTTTCAAAAAATGGCAGTAAAGACGATTGCCTTGGTCGTTGTTGGCAACCTCCTAGAGGAGTACATTTCCTAGGAACTGCAAGTGGACGGACGCTTGATGTGCCCCCCCCCGATGGGCATCCCCGGCTTGCACTCACTGCCTACCTAAGTCAACACCAATGCCAGGTACGCCCCCGCCTGTGCAATTTGTCAAAGGGCGAACTGAAAGCGGCGTTGTGGGCATCGAACTACCCTCAACTGGTCCGGCTTTTTGGTATGATCGGTCCGCAATTTGCACCCTTAGGTCTCCTCCATCATGCACACGCAATCAAACGACGTACTCTCATTCTTTTCCGGCGCAGGCGGATTTTCATACGGGTTCGCTCTCGCAGGGCTTGCGCCCGTATCAGGGGCTGAGATAGATACGGACGCCTGTGCGACATATGAAGAAAATCTAGGTAGCCCCTGCCTCAATGTGGACTTGTCGATCGCACCTACATCCCTCTTCATTGAAGCGGCGAAGCATCGTGAACCCTTCGCCATCATCGGTGGTCCGCCATGTCAGGGGTTTAGCACAGCCGGTGCTCGGAACTTTTCTGACCCTCGGAATCAATTGATTTTCCACTATTTACAAATTGTTGCAGATGTGCGTCCGCGCTGGTTCATCTTTGAGAATGTAGAAGGATTGCTCACATCAGGAGACGGTACAGCCGTTGCTTCGCTCGTAAGTGAGTTCATTCGTATCGGTTATTCAGTGAGGGTCGAAAAAGTGAATTTGGCTGCCTTCGGCGTTCCTCAGACTCGAAAGCGCGTGCTTATCATCGGAAATCGAATGGGTATTGATTTCCATTTTCCAGAAGAACTCACCTCATATCAATCAGGAAAGTCCAAGAAACTAAGCAATAAGCCCTTGGCGCCATCGGTGGATCAAGCGTTGGCTGGGCTTGGGAAGGCTTGCCGATCACGCGACATGAAAGTTCCTTATAGTGTGGACTCGCCAGTAAACTCCTATGATGCACAGATGCGGCTTGGAAATAGCACAGCGGGAGTTACAGAACATTATCACACGACTAAAGAAGCAGATCAGCTTCGTTTCGCTCTCCTGTCTGGTGGGCAAACGATGAGAGATTTACCCGAAGATCAATGGCACGACAGCTTCAAGAAACGTGCGTTCAGACGGGTTCAGGATGGCACTCCCACTGAAAAGCGCGGTGGTGCGCCTTCTGGAATTAAACGTCTGCATGGAAATTTAAATAGCCTTACGATTACGGGTGCGGCAACGAGAGAATTTATTCACCCGCATGACCACAGAGCATTGACAATCCGCGAGTGCGCTCGTATCCAAAGTTTTCCAGATGCTTATCGGTTCCATGGAAAAGCGCAAAGCGTCATTCAGCAAATTGGAAATGCCGTTCCGCCATTGGCCGCGCAAGTATTTGCCAAACACTTGCAAATGCTTGACGGAAAATTCGGCTCGGGATTACAAACCGCCTCTACCGATTCCACGGCTCGGCTACTAGGTTTCGCATTAACGGAAGCTTGTGGCATGAGTCCAGCGTTACAGAAAACCCATTCCTTACTTAACGGATTATTTCAAAAAGATTTATTCTAATGGCAAAATCGAAATTAGGCTTTACTGCTGAAGAGTCCACATTTTACACTAAAGTAATTACGTTGGGGAGTGGAACGGCATTGCCCGTTTTGATGACGCCTAGCGAGCTTTCAAGACTGATCGGTGTTATTTATTCGGATACCGGAAATGGTGAGGCGCTTAAGCAGGCCATTCCAGAATTTTATGACTTGGTATTTCCACCAGCCGATTACTATGGTCTGCCTATGGAGTGGTTTACTGCAAACGTCTCGCTTCCAGATAGGTTGCATGTTGATCTGATGCGATTGGGGCAGTCAATTCCTGACTTCAAGACGTACCTACGTTGTTTGAGCGAATTGCATAAGCGTCGTCGCAAGTATGCGATGATTTTGAAGGCACAGCCGGTTCCCACTATGGTGCAGATATCGCCGCGCGCACTTGTTGAGTATGGCGGTATGGAAATTGAAGCCTTGGCATCATGGCTGACTTGGAGGAAATTCTTCTACGACCTAGACAATCGCTCTGCACAAGAAACTGGTTATCTCTTTGAGCCAATCCTGGCTGCTGCGATTGGAGGTGAGCCGAAAGGGGCGAGGTCGCGAGTGGTCACGCGCACACTTGATAAGTCAAAGGGGCGTCAGGTTGATTGTTGGAAGGTTGATGTAGATACGGATATAAAGTACGCCTATGAGTTCAAGCTGCGCGTGACAATTGCTGCAAGCGGTCAGGGTCGGATGGGCGAAGAAGTTCAGTTCGCTAAAGATTGCCTGAATTCTGGAGCAGTTCCTGTACTTGTAGTGCTTGACCCAACGCCAAATCATCGCCTTTCCGAATTAAAAGCCGCGTTTGAGGCTAACGGTGGTCATGCTTACATCGGCGATGAGGCATGGCGCCATCTGGAGGACGAAGCAGGTGAAACAATGGCTGAATTCATTGAGCGATATGTTAGGAAACCCATAACGGAGGTCACATATTTTGAGACAATTGACCCAGATACTCAAGCACGGAACATTACGCTTCTAGATTTCGGCGCTAAGTTTAACGATGGCGATATTGTTTTGACCCTGGGAGCGCATGAGCGGACAATCTTCCGTGCTGAGGACAGAGCGTTAGACTCGTTAGACGATGACGAAGCCGCCGACTGAAATCTACAAGTTAGGTGCTAAATCTGGTTTCTCGGTAGTCATTGCAATCTGAAGGGTGATCCGTTCAAATAGCGATAGGTCAGTTCAAGAAGAGCAATTGCCTTACTGGAATTCTGATTATCTTTGCTCTAGACTGCCGGATCACCCTTTAGAAGACCGATGAGATTAATTTGATTTGCTTGATTTGAAATTTTTTCGTTGACTGTCCTTTCGTGTCCTATTTTCTATTGCGCGACCTTAGGGTATCCATGAGGTCACGGAGCTGTTGTCCATCGAAAGCGGTGTTAGTTCTTACATTTATCGAAATGGTATCGACTCATATTGCCGCCCTTGCCTCGAAAGCCGCAGCGGGGGCACTCGACCAGCTTGAGGTTCCTTTTGACGCCCGCTAAGTTCGGCGGCACTGGTTTCACACCAAGCAGAGCGATCCGAGCCTTTTGGGATTCACTCATTTTCTTGCGCGTCTCTTTGCTGAAGGTCCTTCCCCGCTGCGACTTCGACATTTCCAATTTCTGCGAGGCGGGCTTTGGCTTCCCCGTAGTGTGGTGTGGAACTGACCTGTAGTGGGCGGTTAGCGTGTCGGATCGCTTTTGCCGCTCGGCGTCGGACTGCTCCCGCCGATTCCGTTCAGCGCATTTTTCTGGGGTCATCCCGTGCCATCCTCCCAGCCCACCGGGGATGCGATTCATCATAAGAGGGTCTGAATGAATTTTCGCCCAAGTAACAAGCGTCGCTTCTTTCGCATACGCTGCTGCTTCACTGTCGAAGAATTCGATAGTTCCAGTGATCAGGTATACCCCTTGTACTAAGCATTCCCTGACCCAATCCCCGCTGCCTTGATATCCGTCGATATGAGGCTTATGGGTGGCGTGAACACCGATGTAATACTGGCCCGTAGTAGGGCAAATGGTCTTGTAGACGATGTAAGTTTTGATGGTCATTGATTTCTCATTAAGCATAGATATGGTTGAACCTGAAAACGCTTCTGCATAAAGACTCGTTTTCAACCTAGCTTTTGAGCTAACACCTCAGCTTTCGGGTGGTAGTACCGCTTGAGCATCTGGATAGTTTGATGACCAGTAACAGCGGCCAGTTCGATGACATTAGGAAGCTTTGTCGCCAGCTGGGTCGTGGCCGTGTGCCGCAGATCGTGAAACCTTAAGCCGATGATTCCCGCACGTTTGCAGGCGTGGACAAAGCAGTTATTCATCGTCATAAACGAGATAGGGAAGACCGGGCCGTTCGTACTAGTCTGAAGTTCCCTAAGGGTCGCTACAGCCTTCCGTGACAGTGGGACGATACGAGCCGTGCCATTCTTCGTAAGCGGCATGATGACAGTCTGAGAGTCGAGGTCGATGTTTTCCCACTGCATAGCTAATAGTTCCCCTCTGCGCATTGCTGTTTCAAGGGCAAGAACTACAAGTGGAATCATCAGAGGGCTGCGGCGTTTTACGGGGCGCAGTTCGTCCAGGAGACGGCTTTCTTCGTCGGCTGTGAGAAGCCTTGTGCGACCCTGTGGCGTTGTAGGTTTGCGAACCAATGCACATGGGTTCGGTGTAGGAACACCCCATTCCCGACGAGCATGAGAAATCGCGCCGGAGAGGATGCTGAGTTCCCTGATGATGGTTCCTGCGCTGACCGTCTTTAGCCGCTCGTCCCTGTAGCCAGCTACCACAGTAGAAGTAAGTGTCGACATGCTATGCCCCGTGAATTTCTGGCGAGTCATAAAGTCGATACTTTCACCTTCGCGTTTTGCGCCTCGTTTAGTTGGCGTCACCTCTGCCTTGTAGCGTAGGAGTACATCCTTTAGCAAAAGGTGTCGCGCTTCCTGGTACGGCTGATGCGTACCTTTGTCCATTGCGGTCTCAACACCACGTGCCCATGCTTGGGCTTCAGCCTTCGTCGTGAACGACTTCGACTCTTCGGGGAAACCCATGCGCCTCACACGGGCTTGCCAAGTTCCTGAACGACTTCTAATAGTTGCCATACGTCTTCCGTTGGGACAGACGTGGGCCAAGAACAGATTTTGAATACTAAAGCAGTCGTATAACGACCTTTGGCGATAGTCGGTACAGACTGTCGTGCAACGACGGCATCCCAAGGAATTCTAAGGGAATCAACGGCTTACACCTCGGCGCTCCAGTCGCCGCTCTTTCCACCGTGCTTTTCCAGCACCCGGATATTGCTCATCACCATCCCCCGATCGACCGCCTTGCACATGTCGTAGATGGTCAGCAGCCCCACTTGCACGGCGGTCAGCGCCTCCATCTCGACCCCGGTCTTGCCCACGGTTTCTACCTGGGCCCGGCAATGCACGCTGTTATTGGCGGCATCCACCTCGAAATCGACTGCCACGCGCGTGATCGGCAGCGGGTGGCAGAGCGGCACCAGGTCGCTGG
>Ga0265780_10009977_pt1 | contig 11348 bp, 10 predicted proteins | sample P1T30metagenome_FD_192432 | JGI IMG/M metagenome (GOLD analysis project Ga0265780, IMG submission 192432) | Plant litter microbial communities from East Loma Ridge, Irvine, California - P1 T30 | ecosystem: Environmental > Terrestrial > Plant litter > Unclassified | place: USA: California... | reverse complement strand
GACCGGGAGCGTCACCATCATGAGCACCCGCACGACCACCGCGAAGTGGTACCACTGGGCCCTCGCGCCGCTCTCCGGAGCCGTCCTGTCGAACGCAGTACCGCACTTCGTCAACGGCATGTCCGGTACCCGGTTCCCGACACCGTTCGCAACGCCCCCGACCGTCGGGCTCTCCTCGCCCGTCACGAACGTCGCATGGGGTGTCACGAACGCAGCGGTCGGCTACTCGCTGCTCCGGTTCACGCGAACCCGAACCGCGGGGAGTGTCCTGTTCCCCGCGATCGTGTTCGCAGGGGCACTCGCGTTCAGCGTCTTCCTCAGCCGCACGGTCAGCGCGCAACTCTCCCCCGTCGTGCGTCGCGACGAAATCTGACTGTCCGAACCCAGGAACGGACGGGAGGGGCGGTACCGCCTGGCACCGTCCCTCACATTCGTCGTCCCGGTCGCTCACTCAGGGTGGGCGCGGAAGAACTCCAGCGTGCGACGCCACGCATCAACCGCGGTGTCTTCGTCGTAGGTGTTCTCGTTCGTGTCGTTGAAGAACGCGTGGCCGACACCTGAGTAGACGTGCTCGGCGTAGTCGACTCCCGCTTCAGCGAAGGCAGTCCGTGCGCCGGGCAGCATCGCCATCAGCCGCTCGTCCTGGTCTCCCGCGAGCTCGAGGATTGCGGCTCTCGACGGGCGAATCACCGACGGTTCCGGCGGCATCCCGTAGAACGCGACCGCCGCGCGGATTCGATCATCCGCGTCCGCCAGCACGATCGAGTAGGTGCCTCCAAAGCAGAAGCCGACCACAACGGCGGACTTCCCCGTCCCCGGCTGGCTCAGGAGCACGTCGACCGTCCGACGGAGCGCATCCGAGGTCGCAGCGCCGAATGCGGGGTCGGACATGGGAGCCATCGCCTCGCGCAACCGGGGTTGAGCCGCTGAACGGACCGCCGGATCCGGATCGAACAACGCGACCTGGAGCTCGTCGGCGAGCTCGGGACCGACGCCGACCCGACCGAGCAGGTCGGGCGCGATCGCGACGTACCCCTCGGCCGCGAAGCGGTCAGCCACGTCCTTGATGTGATTCACCAAACCCCACGCCTCGTGGATCACCACCACACCGCCGAGGACCGGCACACCTGGTGCCGGGGTCGTCAGGTACGCCTCGACGCCGTCGGCGCCTGCAATCGTCATCATCTGTCCCATGGCTCCACCATGGCAACGGTCGCTGCGAGCCCGCCGCGCTTCGATCAGGGGAGAAGCGAACGGAGGGCGCTGCACACCGCGAGCAGATCGCGGTCAAGTCGGTCGAGCACGTCCTCACGATCCTCGTCGCGGTTGTTCCAGTCGCGGAGCTCGGCGAGGAACACCCCTTGGCAAGCCCCGGCGACGGCCATCGGGACGACCTCGTTGGACTGCGTTGCCGCAGCACGCGCGACGTGCTGCGCGACGACTTGCTTCCACCGCTCCCAGTGCTCGTACGCCTCGGAACGCAGCGACGGGTACGCGTCGAGCAATTGGAACCGCTCGAGCCAGACCGCACTCGAGTACAACGCGGTCCGTGTCGACCCCACGATTGCCTCCCGGAGAATCTCAAACGGATCGCCACCGGAGGGGGCTGTGTCGATCATCGCCTCAAGCCCGTCAATTGTCGCGTCGAACGGCGCCCAGATCACCCCCGGCTTCGATCCGAAGTACCGGAAAAACGTGGTGCGACCGATACCGGCCGCCGCTGCGATCGCGTCCACGTTCACCGCGTCGTACCCGTCGCGGAGCATCAGGGCCAACGCGACCTGCTCCACAGCGTCGCGGGACGAGGCAGGAGGCCGACCCGGCCCGCGACGCTCACCCTCGGTTGCCATCCCCCCAATCTAGGTGGTGACGCTCGGCCATCGACTCGACAGCCTTCCCAGGGGCGTCCCAGCAATTGTGGTACTGCGGACCACTATGCTTGGTGATGCCGACAGGACCCCGGATCGGGGCCGCTACCGACTCGGTATCGCACACCGTGGTGCCGGAAGACGTTCAAGGAGAATCCCGACATGGGAAAGTTAGACGGCAGAGTCGCCATCATCACCGGCGCAGCACAGGGCATGGGCGAAGCACACGTCCGCCGATTCGTCACCGAGGGCGCGAAGGTCGCCCTCACCGACCTCAACGAGGCCCGCGGCCAGTCCATCGCGGACGAGCTGGGCGACAGCGTGCTGTTCGTCCAGCACGACGTGACCTCCCTCGCGGACTGGAAGCGCGTCGTCGCCGAGGTCGAATCGCACTTCGGCTCCCCGGTCACCGTGCTCGTGAACAACGCCGGCATCATCGGCCCGGTCGTCCCCACCGTCGACTTCGACGAGGAGGACTACCTCAAGGTGGTCGCGGTGAACCAGCACTCGCAGTTCTACGGCATGAAGACGGTCATCCCGTCCATGCAGCACGCCGGCGGCGGCACGATCGTGAACATCTCCTCGACCGCGGGCATGGTGTCGATCGTCGGCGCGCCGAACCTGGCCTACGTCGGGAGCAAGTTCGCCTCGCGTGGCATGACCAAGCACGTCGCAGTGCAGTACGGACCAGACGATATCCGCGTCAACTCGGTGCACCCCGGCTACATCAAGACGCCGATGATGGCCGCCGCCACGGACTCAGACGGAGGTGGAATCGCGGACATCGTCCCGATCCGCAGGATGGCCGAACCCGACGAGGTGTCGAAGCTGGTGCTCTTCCTCGCATCCGAGGACTCGTCCTACGTCAGCGGCATGGAACACGTCATCGACGGTGGGCTGACCGCGTCCTGAGCGGGTGGCTGGCGACGCGGGCGATCTGCTGCCCGCGCCGCGTCGCGGTCCGTGGACGCGACCAAATGGAGAACTGGACGCGCCCGGCGTAGCAGTCCACGACCGGGTACGGGTCGGGGTGCTCCGGCGCAAGCCGTTAGTCGACACTGACCAGGACGACGTCGTGGTCGAGGAGCCAATCGACGTACGAGTCGAGGTGGTGTCTGAACAGCGTGCCGCCGCCGTGGATCGTGACCACGCCGGTGGTGGGCGCGGTGCGGCCGATCCGCTGGACGACCGCGAGCTCGACCGGATCGTCGAGGTACCCGGGCACGGTGACGCCCCGCCGTTCGTACCCGCGCGTGCGGAGTCGATCGTCTATGGCCTCGAGGGTGATGTCGACTTTCCGATCTTCGGCAGTATCGCGTTCGTCAGGGTGAAGGGACCTCGAGCCTCGAGGGCGGCAAGGGTGCCGAGTTCAGAGTCGAACGGGGGACGGGTCGTGACGTCCGGCATCTGAGCACTCCTTCGGCGGACAAGTGGCGACTCCCGTGAGACGGTTGCATGACGCCGTCCGAGCGTGCGGACGGGAGTTTCCCTCTGGGGGAAAATCAGCGCACGCGGGAGGGGCAGCCCGACGGCCTGCCCCTCCCGACCGTTATCTCAGCTCGCTCGCTCGGGCACCGCCGCCTCGAGATCGGCGGCGAGGACCGCGTGGAGGTCGCGAAGCCGAGCCACGAGCGCATCACGACGAGCATCGGGGTCGTCGTGGAAGAGGAGCATGCTCGGCAACGAGGTCGCGAAGTAGTCGATCTCGGTCGGCGCCACGGCGAGGTCGTCGAGGTGCCGGGCGAGATCATCGAGCATGCGGCGGGCCTCGCACCGCCGACCCAGCCGGTCGAGCGCGGCGATGCTCCACACGCTTCGCTCCGTGAACGGCGTGGTCGCCATGTCGGTGAAGTCGCCGGTCGCATCGGCTGCGGTCCGCCACGCCGACTCCGCACTGGAGGCCCGTCCCAGCTCCGCGAGCGCGTCACCGAGCGCGAGGTGCAGATCCGCGGTCGTGGCCAGCGGGTGCCGCGCCTCACCGAGGGACGCTGGTGGATTCAGCGCCGACTCGACCACATCTGCCGCCGCGACCGGATCGCCTGCGGCGAGTGCGCGCCGCGCGAGGGCAAGTGCCGTGCGGTCCCACGCCGTAAGGGCGACGCCTTCACCGCCTTCCCAGGGTTGGAAGCGGCGGCTCGCGAGCACCGTGCGGGCATCGTCGTCACGGTCGAGGTCGAGGAGCAGGCCGACCCGGTTGAGGGTGAGGTCGTCGCGCTCGGCCACGAGGTCCGGGCGTTCGTCGAGGGTCCGCAGGCGTTCGGAGGCGGTGCAGCCGGATCGTGCGGCGAGCTCGTCGGCCTCGTAGAGCAGGCGCGCGTCGTCGGGCAGGGCCCGGCGGGCGGCGGCGTAGTGCTCCGTCGCGCGGTCGAGGTCCCCCGCGACGTTCACCGCGGCGATGCCGAGGTTCCGGTGCAGGACGGCGGCGTTGCGGTCGTCCGGGTCGGCTGCGACGCCACGCTGCCACGCGGCGACCGCCTCGTCGGCAAGGCCGCGGTCGTACAGCCACGAACCGAGCATCGACCAGAGGACTGGGGCAGCCGGATCGAACGCGAGGACCCGGCGCAGCGCGTCGACGTCGTCGAGTCGTGACGGCAGTGCGTGGGTCGGGTCGACAGCGGAGGCGTGCGCCAGGGCACGACGTGCGTCCTCGTGGCGGCCGGCTCGGAGTGCGAGGTCGGCCGCGTGCACGGCGACGAGCGGCCGGACGTTGACCTGGCCGAGCGCCTGCCGATCGGCGCGCTGCTCCGCCAGGGTGAGGACGCTGAGCGCCTCGGCGGTCGCGCCGAGCGAGGCGTACTCGAGCGCGACGTCGAGGAGCACTGTGGCGTCGTCGCTGACCGGGCGTCCGCTGAGGTGGCGTGCCCACTGGTCGAGCAGATCGATGGCGAGGGTCTCTGCGAGCAGGGCGTTGGCTTCCGCTGCGCGTCCGAGTCGCCGGAGGAGCACGACCGCAGTGTCCCGCGCCTGCAGGTGCTCACGGTCCTTCCGCAGTATGGCCTGCACGTGCTCGAGCGCCCCGGCCGGGTCCTCCGCGGCGGTGCTGCGGGCGAGCGCGAGGTGTGCTGGCGCCGCCCCGGCCGCGTTCCACGTCGCTTTGCCGAGGGCACGGCGACCGTCGGTAGTCCGGCCGGCGCGGAGCAGTGCGAGGCCGAGCCGGTAGTGCGTGTCACCGTCGGAGGGGTTGGGTGCCCAGGCGACCAGCCGGTCAACGGCGTGCTGGAGGTGCTCGACCGCCTGGTCGTACTCGGCGGAGGCGTACTGGCGTGCACCCAGGGCACGGTGGGCCCGGGTGTCGGCGGGGTCGCGGCGCAGGGCTTCCTGCCAGTAGGGCTCCGGGGACCGGGTCGCGTGCCGGTACTGCTCGAGGTAGTCGCCGATGAAGTCGAGTTCCTCGGTCGTCGCGACGTCCTCCGGTGCCGGCGGTGCAATGGCGCTCGCTGGTGCGTCGATACCGGCGTCGAGGGGGCGCCGGGCGAACCGGACCAGCTCCCGGCCACCGCTCACGACGGCGACCCGCAGGGTCGCGGCGTCCGTGTTGGACGGTGCAACCCAGTCGACGACCACTGGCGTGTCGGGGGTGAGCCGCGCCTCCAGGCGGGTGAGGACCGAGCCGTCTGCCGACTCGACGCGGATGACGGCGTTCTCGGCGACCACGCTCGTCGCCACGCCGATCCGGAGTCGGCCTGGCTCGGGCACGTCGACGCGGATCGCTGCCTCGCGGGTGGCCTGCATCGCCGGGCCGATGGCGCTGATCGGGTACCAGTACTGGGAGAAGGTCTTCGTCTCGCCGGGTTCGAGGAAGGAGAAGTCTGGCTGGTTGTCGGTGTAGACCCCGGCCATCAGCTCGACGTACGGACCGTCGGTGTCCGTCAGGTTCGCGTCCCAGGCGTGCCCGAACGGGGCGTTGCCCCACGTCCACTGCTTCTTGCCCGGCGAGATCGTCCGGTCGGCCCAGTGCACGAACCCCGCGCCGCGGCCGTGGTCGTACCCGCCGAAGAAGGCGTCCTCGGTGTCGGTGACCATGTAAGAGGTCGGGACCGGGATGTTGCGGTACCAGTCGAGCCGGTCGGCGTCGGGGTGCGTCTCGTCCACCCGGGCCGGGTAGTCGACGCCGTAGTAGGTGCCGTCGACCGAGGGGAAGGTCGCAACGGCGCGCTTCGCGTGGTCTGCGACGTGGTGGACGTCGGTCGGGAAGAAGCTCTGGTAGTCGTCATTCACCGCGGCGGCGACGTTCGCCCACCACAGGAACGTCTCGGTGCGCTCGCTCCGGTTGTAGAGGCGGACTCGCGCCTCTATCGCCGAGGAGTCGGGCCGCAGGCGGATGCCGTGCATGCCCTTCATCCGAGCGAACGGGTCATGGTCGGAGCACCAGACGGTGACGGAGCCGTCGGTCTCTCGCTCGATCGACACGTCGGTCGGCAAGTACGTCGCGGGGCGGTGGTGCTGCGGCCAGTTGAACTCGACGCCGCCCGAGATCCACGGGCCCGTCAGTCCGACCAGCGCCGGCTTGATGACGTTGTTCCGGTAGAAGAAGTCGTGGTCGGTGGTCTTGTCATACCCGATGTGGATGCGGCCGCCGAGTTCCGGCAGGACGACGACGCGGATCCATTCGTTCTCGAGGTGGACCGCTTGCCAGCTGTGCGGCCGCTTGTCCGCTGAGACGCGCTCGTGGAACGGCAACGGGAACACCCGGCCGGACGACCCTTGGTAGACGCGGCGATCAAGGAACTGCGGGAACCGGTCGGGTTCCTCGGGCTCGTAGGTGTCGATGAACAGCGGTTCGGACCAGGCGGCGACACCGTTCTGCCAGGCGTCGTCGGGCGCATCGGGGAGGGTGATGGTGGAAGGCATGGAGTCCTCGTCGCTGAGCATGGTGAAACGGTAGGAGCGCAGGGGCGGCGGCCTGGAGGGCGCATCCGACGCCGTTCCTGGACGATCCGATGGCGCATGTGCGGAGGTTGAAGAAGGTCAGGCCCGAGCCGTGTGCCGCAGGAATGCTGCGTTCGTCGCACGCTGGAATCCCGTGTTCGCCCACCCCATCGGGTGCTGGGGTGCGGAGTTCGAGCCCGGCAACGTCCCCCAGTACCCGAGCGCGGCGCAGGTGTCGACAGCGCTCCGGGCGAAGACCTGGCCGGCGGGGCCGTCCTCGAACTCCGCGTCGAGGGGGGTGTAGCCGACCCAGCCTTCGCCGATCACCGCGGGGATGCGACGGTGCGCGGCCTCGGTCGCGACGGCGCGTAGTCGGATGTCGAGGCGTGCCCGCATCTCGAGGACGTGTTCCTGGTAGTGCTCGTACAGCCAGGCGTCCCACTTCACCGGATCGACCCAGTCGTAGGCGTAGAACATGCTCGTGCTAATACCGGTCGCTGCGAGCCGCCACGGCTCGATCTCGACGACCCAGTCGTCGAAGTCGGGGGCGTCCTCGCGGAGGAGCGAGCGGAGTTCCGGAGTTGGGAACAGCGGCGGGGTCGCACGCACGTTTGCCCATCGTTCGAGGGCTCCGAGGACGCCGTAGACGTAGAAGTGCATGTGGAGCACTTGCGCGTTGTCGGGAACGCTGTCGAGGTCGAGGTAGGGCGGGATCCCGTAGCACGTCGTGGAAAGCACGTCCGGGTGGTCGTGCTGCAGCAGGTCGAGCGCGTCGGTGAGGAATGGCCGCTGCGCCCAGAACGTGTCCTCGCCCGGCGCACCGACCTCCGTCAGTCGTCCGAGGTCGACCTCGTTGTGGATCTCGACGTACGCGATGCGGTCGCGGAGGCCGTGGTCGGTCAACCATGTCACCATCCGCGACTCGGCAGCAGCCAGTGCGCGGTGTCGGTCCTCCGCCGCGATGGCGGTGAGCATCTCATACCAAGCGGGGTCGTCCAGGAACGCGGGACTCTGCTGGTACTCCCACGAGGAGATGATGACGACGAGGTCGTGCCGCTCCGCCGCCCTGAACAGCTCGAGCAGGTGTGCCCGGAGATCGAGCCGCGCGCCGCCCTCCGCGTCGTACCAGCGGGTGCGCTGCCCGGCGTCAGCACCCATGTTCACGAACGTCAGGTCCGAGGTGTCGATGTCGTGCTCGCCGAAGAGCAGCAGGGGCGCTGCGCAGATCCTGACCGTGTTGTAGCCACGGTCCTTCGCCTCGGCCATCGCTCGGTCGAGGTCCTCGAATGGCTCCCCTGGACGGGTGCGGGTGTACCAGCTGAAGTCCCACAGGGTGATGGTCAGCGCGTCGGGCAGGTACGTGGGGATGGTCATCGTCGTCTTCCGTCGAGGGTGGTCGGTGGCTGCGGGACGGTCATCCCTTGACGCTGCCTTCGGTCAGTCCGGCGCGCCAGAACCGCTGGAGGCTGACGATCGCGATCATCAGCGGAATCACGGAGAGCAGCGCGCCACCGATGGTGAGTTGGTAGAGCTCGGGGTGGCGGTCGGAGACGCTCTGCCAGCTGACCAGGCCGAGCGTGATCGGGTAGAGCTTCTGGTCGGAGAGCATGACGAGGGGCAGGAAGTAGTTGTTCCAGATGCCGACGAACTGGAAGAGCAGCACTGTGACCGCTGCGGGCATCATCATCCGGAGCACGAGGGTGAAGAAGATCCGGAATTCGCCAGCGCCGTCGAGGCGGGCGGCTTCGATCACGCTGTCGGGCACGGCGGCGGAGGCGTAGATGCGGGCGAGGTACACGCCGAACGGGCTGACGAGGGACGGCAGCAGCACCGCCCACACCGTGTTCACCAGGCCAACGTTGCTCATCAGGAGGAACAGTGGCAGCGCCAACGCGGTCCCGGGGATCATGACCCCGGCGAGGAACACGTTGAACACCGCTTCCCGTCCGCGGAAGGGGAACTTCGCCAGGCAGTAGCCGCCGGCGACCGAGACCACGGTTGCGACGACGGACCCGACGCCGGAGTACAGCAGGCTGTTGCCCACCCATCGGAGGTAGATCGAGCTGTTGAAGGTGAGCACGTCGCCGAGGTTCCGGAGGAGGTGCGGGTTGTTGAAAAGCAGCCCGGACGTGCCGAAGAGGTCGCCGGCGTTCTTGGTGGCGGCGACGACGATCCAGTAGACGGGGAAGAGGAAGTAGATCGCGGCGACCGCGAGGCCTGCGGTGACGAGGATCCGCGCGGGGACGGAGGTCGGGCGGCGTCGCTTCTTCCGGAGGTCCCCTGACTCGGTCGGCGTCGGGTCCTGGTCGGCGCTCGCCTTCGGCTGCTGCAGCGTGGTGCTCATCGTTCGCTCCGGTTCACGAGTTTCAGGAAGCCGAACGAGAAGGCGCACGCGACGAGCGCGAGCAGCACCGATTCGGCGGCGGCGAGGTTGTAGTTGTTGTTCGCGAACGCTTCGTTGTACGCGGACAGGTTCGGCGTGTAGTCGCTCGTGATCGCCCCGGAGAGCGGCCGGAGGATCAGTGGCTCTCCGAAGAGTTGCACCGTGCCGATGATGGTGAACACGGTGGTGAGGACGATCGCTGGGCGAACCATCGGCAGTTTGATGCTGACGATGGTCTGCCAGGCTGAAGCGCCGTCGATGGCCGCGGCTTCGAAGAGGTCGGCGTCGATGGACTTCAGCTGCGCGACGATGACCAGCATGTTGTAGCCGGCGAACTGCCACGTCACGATGTTCGCGATTGACCAGAGAATCGAACCGGATCCGAGGAAGTCGACGTTCAGGCCGACCGCGTTCGCGAGACTGATCAGCGGGCTGAGACCTGGCGTGTAGAGGAAGCCCCAGAGGAGCGATGCGATCACTCCGGGTACTCCGTACGGCAAGAAGAACGCGGAGCGGAAGAACGTGACCCACCGCGCCGATGCCGCGTCGAGGAGCAGCGCGAGGACCGTTGCGAGGACGATCATCAGGGGGACCTGGATGACGGCGAAGAGGAGCACACGGCCGAGGCTGGCGACGAAGCCGGGACTGCTGAGGGCGGCTGCGTAGTTGGCGAAGCCGACGAACACGGAGTGTGTTTCACCTCGTCCGAGCGGGCCGGTGTGTTCGACTCCGAGGAGGCTCTGGTAGATCGCGAACCCGATGGGCAGGATGATCGTCGCGGCGAACAGCAGGGCGAACGGGCCGAGGAAGCCGAGGATCGCGAGGCGTCGACCAGCAGAGGTCTTTGTGGCCATGGCCGTGCTTTCTGAGTAGGGGTGAGCTCGGGAACGAGGGGCGATTAGGACCCGTTGCGGACCTTCAGGCCCTTGGCCTTCAGGTCGGCGACCGTTTCCCGCTGCGTCTGCTTCACGGCGTCGACGAACGTGCCGTTGCCGGCCACCGCGGCGGCGAACGCGTCGTTGAGGTGGGCGTAGGTGTTCGTGGTCGTCGGCGACCACTGCCAATCGGTGTTGATCGAGGCATCGGCCTTTTCGAAGACGTCCCGGTTCGCGTTCTGCTGACCCGCGAGGAACGGGTCCGGTGCGTCGAGGGTGGTGCCATCGAGCGCGCCCTTCGTCGCCGGCCAGCCGTAGCCGCCCTTGACGAGAAGGTCGATGCTGTCCTTGTCGGTGTTCAGCCAGAGAGCGAAGTCCGCGGCTGCCTGCTTGTGCTGCGAGTCACGGAAGACCGCCGTCGCCGACCCGCCCCAGTTCGCTGAGGTCTGCTCGCCGTCGTCGTTCCACTGCGGGAGCGGGGCGACGGCCCAGTCGCCCTTCGTTCCCGGCGCGTTCCCGCTGAGGAGCGAACCGCCCCACTGCGCGGACGGCCAGGCGACGATGTTGCCCTTCTGCAGGTCGCTGTACCAGCCGTTGGAGAAGTCGGGGATCGTGTCGATGAGCCCCTTCTCCCGGAGGTCGTCCCAATACTTGGCGACCTTCAACGTCGTCGGCGAGGCAACATCGACCGTCCAGGTGCCGTCGTCGACCTTGAACCACTGCGCGCCGGCCTGCCAAGCGAGGGCGGTGAACCACGCTGAGTTCCCTGGCGGGAACGTGCTGATGTAGCGGTTCGGCGACGAGGCGTGGATCTTCGCCGCGTCCGCGGCGTACTCATCCCACGTGGTCGGAGCGGACAGTCCGAGGTCCGTGAACACGTCGGCGCGGTAGTAGAGCGCCATCGGACCTGACGCTTGCGGCACCGCGTAGGCGCGGCCGTCGAACGTCGTCTGCGCCAGCTGCCAGTCGACGAATTCGGACTTCCGCTGATTCATCCCGAGCGGGCCGAGGTCGGCGAGCCCGTTCTCGAGGACGAACGCGGGTAGCTGCTGGTATTCGACCTGCGCGACGTCCGGGCCGCCTCGGCCTCCGCGGACCGCGGAGAACATCTTCGCGTAGGTGCCACTCGACCCGGCCGGGGTGTCCTGCAGTTCGACGTGAATGTTCGAGTGTGTCTTGTTCCACAGGTCGACGGACTTGTCGATGCCCGGCACCCAAGACCAGAACACGATGTTGGTACGCCCGGCGTCGCTCGTGTTCGACCCGGCAGCGCTGCAGCCAGCCACCCCGAACAGCGCAACTGCTGCCAGGGCTGCTACCCACCTGCTTCGACGTCTCATTCGGGCCTCCTCG
>Ga0265780_10009976_pt1 | contig 11348 bp, 27 predicted proteins | sample P1T30metagenome_FD_192432 | JGI IMG/M metagenome (GOLD analysis project Ga0265780, IMG submission 192432) | Plant litter microbial communities from East Loma Ridge, Irvine, California - P1 T30 | ecosystem: Environmental > Terrestrial > Plant litter > Unclassified | place: USA: California... | reverse complement strand
GTTCTTAATAGCACCCGAATTGTTAGGAATGACAAGAACAGTATCACCATCGAAGTCCGCACCAGAGAGTCGCTCTGCAACCTTAGCGTTGATACCAACAGCATCGATGTTCATAGCGCCCTTAAGGACACTCTTACCTTCACGGTTACGGTTGTTGACCGTGAGTTCAGGAATCTCGAAGATGCCACCATGAGGGTACCGAATCAGAACTACCTTTTCACCATCCCTAAAGTTAGGCGCATAGATCTCGCCATCCTTCAAAGAGTTCATAGGCAGGATCACCTGAGTCCGCTGCCGGGGAAGCGCAGCGGCTTTCAAGTGTACCGAAGAAGAATCGACATCATCCGCAAAGGACTCAAGAAGCTTCTTCTTAACAGCAGGGTTCGTAAGCGCGTTGATCTCGTCGAACTCAGCCTTCTTAAGACGGTACTTTTCATCGAGCTGCTGCTTAGCCAGAGCTGGACGCTGCTTAGACAGGGCCTGCGAAGAGATATTGTTAGACCAGCGGTTCCAGTCACCTTCTTCGTTAACGATATTCATAACAGTTCGTGGCTGCTTAGTACCGTCGGCGAGAGTGATAGGTTCCTTGTGTGGCTTAACCACAGCACCGAAAGGGTTCTTCTGATCGATAGAACCATCTTCGAGCTTGTTCATTTTCTTCATGGCATCGAGCTTGTTGCCGGTATCAGTCTTGTTCGTATTGAACATAAGGTCGACACCATCAGGCAGGTTGTCCGAATAAATAGCCATACCCTTGAGGTAACGGCCACCTTCGACAGCGATTCGAACCTGTGCATATTTGCTGTTACCCAGAGAGACGTCATCGACACCTCTACGAACCTGAATAACACCATCCATGTCAGTGCCACCCTGATTGCCATATTTGACGCCAACACGTGACGCGCTAATGACTCGAGGCGGCAGAACCTGATCAGTCCACGTCATACCCTTGTCGTCTGTTGAGACGTTCAAAGACTTGATGCTTCCCTGATTATCCCGAACTTCGACCCAAGGAACATCTGGCTTAGCAAGGACCTTCATAGTCGTCTGCTTGCCTGTACCCAACTGATCTACCTTGAGATAGTGGTACGAATATCCCTCTTCACGAAGCATGGCAACAGCCTGCTTGAGCTGAGTCTCGCTAACGCCAATATGGTGTTCTGAACCAAGCCCGACGTCAATATACTTCTTGTCCTCGATCTGGCCTTTCAGCATGTTAGCTGTAGAGACGAGCTTTTCGTTCTTCTCTTTGGTAGCGGGATCGAGCAGCGAGCGAACCGATGATTCGTTGATACCCATTTTTGCGCCAATAGCGACATTGGACAGACCCTTTTCCTTAAGCATCTCTGCTGTTCGGATCTCGGCTGCCTTCAGTTCGTTCTTAGCAATAGCCTTAGCGGCACGAATGGCACCAGTTGAAACTTCATTTTTGTCCGGATCGAGAAGTTGCATACCTTCAGCGATCTGAACTTCAGTGAAGCCCTTCTTGGTGAGTTCATCAACGTAGTCAAGGAATCCCTTGTTGCGCTGGTTAGGTGTCTCGCCTGAACCCCATGGATAGCGACCGGACTTCCGGAGGATACCTACGTGAGCCAGGTAGTCGTCATCTTCAGACATGTCGTAAAACTCTTGACTGAAGTCCAAATTATCGGTCATGAGAATTGCTCCGAACGTACTTCTTCGATCACCTGGTCAGCGGTAATGGTCTTGTCCATAGCTTGCATGACTTCGAACACTTCCGGAATAAGGATGGTTACATCATCGTTCTGGTAGATCCGAAGTTCAATGTCAATGTCGGCAGGCTTGAACCCGTACTCGAGACAGAAGAACGCAGCATAAATGATCAGCTGTTTCATTGATGTTGGCGTGAAGCCTGTCTTGAGGTCGTGGATCCTTAGCTTGTGGCGACCGGTCTCTTTGTCGAATCGCAGACCAATAGCATCGGCAGTACCGAAAGCGTTGCGCGAATAGAAAAGAGGAATCTCAGCACGCATGCGATAGCTAATAGCATCGTTGACGTACATGTTGAGAGTTTGTCCCGTATCAGGGAGCTTCTGCTTCAGACGAATAAGTACAGAGGCAAGCTCATGTAACTCGGTTCCTCGCATAGTACCCAAGTGATTGGCATACGTTGAGGCGAGCTTGTCATCGTCATAGCCGAGCCAGTGATACTTACTGGGACTAAGGTATGCGTGTCGATTCTCTAGTTCGGGGTGTGAGTTGAAATTCATCTACGACTCCCCAAATACTTCTTTACTTCATTCAAGACTTCATCCTTGTTGCCGGGGAATATGACAGCCGCAAAAGCCATCGCATCCAACAGGTCGAGATAGTATTCCTGATTCGGACGATACGTCGCGAAATAATCTCTCTTGACTTCAAGTGCTACCCACCGAGTCTTGTGTAAGACCAGCAGATCCGGGAACCCCTGAATATAGTTCGGGTCGTTCTTGAGAACAACACAACCAGGGATCAAGGATTTCAGTTCTTTAATGAGAATGGCCTGGAATTCGGATTCCAGCATCAATGCCTCCTCGTGTAAACAAAAAAGAATGCGGACAAAACGAGCGCATTCTGCTCCTTCTATTATAAAGCGTGTGAATCGTACGTGGGCGTTTTTGACCTTTCAGCTTTGGACAAAATAAGAAAGGGTGATTCTTGCGACTGGCACAAAATAAGGCTGTGTGAGGGCTCTGCCCACTTACCCACTTTGAAACCCGAATCGGTAGATTAATAAAACCATAAGCAATAGTACTATTTTTACTTATTGATTTGAAACGTAAGTAAGTTAAGTAAAAAAGTGGGTAAGTGGGCAGAAATCACTCAAAACAGCCCTTTTTAGCCCAATATTGACTCAAAACAGCCCTTTTCTACAAGTGATAGAATTCAAAACGCCCACAAACGATTGCCCAAAATAGCCGTTTTCGACCAATCGTTTGTGGGCGTTTCAAAACCCCGTTCCCAGGAAACTCCCAGACTTCTCCCAGCTAGCTCACAGGAAACTCCCAGGTTCAGAGGATATGCTTACGACAAAACGAGTCGTCCAGATAGCCCAAGGTCCAGTTCACCCACCTTTCCCCGAACATCTAACCAGCATTCGACAGTCCTAATCCCCGAAATCAACAAACCTTCGCTTGTCAATCTTCCATAACCCCTGCCTAGTTCGGGATAACTTCAGCACCCCAACCTCTCCAGTGATCGGATTAAGAGCCTTGAGCCTAAGGTTAGTTGCCCGGTTGTCAGTGGGATCGCAAATATGACTCACCTCGATGTCAGAATGATCCCCAACGAAGATCCCCTCAAACACTAACCGCCAGACAGGCCCACTATACGACCACTCACCTTTCTCGAACGACACCCACGGAATACCATCCTTCCCATAGACGTACGGCTCGATGATGTTGTGGTTATCATCTTTCACCTGCCCTAAGGACGAGATCTCATAACCCGGGAACCCTTTGATGTTAGTCCATACTTCTACAGCCATTGATAGGGTCTACTCCTTCCCATCTCTCTGCGATACCTAGATATCAACTTCTCTCGGTTAGTGTTATGCTTTTCCCAAGCGTTGACGTACATACTATAAGTTCTGCCGGTAACAAACGATTCCGTAACTTTGTTTGCACAGTTAGTCATCAGATGCGTCTTACGCTCAATGGCTTTGCGATATACTTCGTCCGTAAAGCGGTGACCACGACCTTTAGACTTATTGTCGTATCTAGCACTAGACCAGCGATTGATCTTACGCAGCAACATAGCATACAGCGCGCCACTCCAGAACACAAGTGCCAATATAGTGGGAGTTAGATCGGTATTGATGGAGACATTCAGAATTTCAAAGATACCGGAAACGAACAGTCCAAGCAAGAAGACGATAGCAAGGATGTATAAGAACACTAACCCATGTACCGTTACGTACTTACTTTTGTTTTCTTTATCACTCACTTGGTACGCTTCCGACCCTTGCGACGGATAAGAGCCTTTGTAACTGCAAACCCGATCGTGAGTACTGCTTTAAATACTGTCATTTGAAAAATCTCCTTAAAGTTCTCTCGCGCTTGAGTAGGGTATATAGATGCTCTTTCTCGGCATAGTTCACTTCGAGCTTACTCCACTGCAGTGGGTATACGTAACGCCAATACCGCCAGTTAGCTAGCATATCCGTAGCTAAGTCGAAGTCAACACGAGCACCAAGCAGAGCCCAGTAATATGTATGTCTAGTGAATCTCATTTGGGATGCTCCCGTTCAAACCTGGCAAGAAGTCGATCGAGCAGCATTGCTTTCTTGTACCAGATATGATAGTGTCGCTCGCCCCTGTGTACCTTCTGGTAGGCTAGACTCTCGGCATTGTGTGCCCTAGATATAGCTTCATCATAAGTGTCGGTGGTGAACTCCATTAGTACTTTCCACACTTAGGACACACGTCTAGCCCTATGCAGACGACGCAATCGATGAGATCGTAGTCATAGTTGTCTTCGTCATTACCTACGAATATGCCACAATAAGCGTACTCTTTACCTGGCTCAATGTAGCAGTCAGTACAGTAGATGTGATTGATCTCGGGAGGAACCGTATCACTGGCTACTTTCTCCGTCTCTCTTATCAAAAGGTCCTGCATGCCCCTTATGCCTTTCGTGATTAGGATGGTTGTATTTCTCGCCGCATAGACCGCATGGGTTGTCAAGCGTTTGGTAGAGCTGCCTGACAAATACGTGAGTTTGTTTCTTCTCGTCTACCACTACCCACCCATTGAGTTTTAGGGCAAGGTTCTTCCCGCAACTACAGGACGCCACCTCACCAACGGCAAAGGTGGCGTGATATCCATTTGGCGACGTACTGAGTGGTGCGTGAGTGTGCTTGTCCTGATCGCTCCACGGCAGCTTCAGACTATCACTAGAACTACGCGGGACATAGTGGATATGCATGTGGTTGACTGTTTGAGATGCATCGGGTCCAGCGTTGACGATTAAGTTGTAGTCAACACCTTGCCGACCGCCCCAATACGCTGCTGCAGCAAATACCTGACCAGCTAAGATTGGGTCTTTTTGAGGCGTCGCAAAGTGCTGTCTATTCACAAACAACATGTGTCCAGGAGTCACCGGGTTTAATGGCGGAAACTTAACAACACCTAAAATATCTGTGCCCTGTAGACCCACTAGTTTTTTAACATCACAGAACACACAATTATCAGAGGTCATCGATCAACCTCTTAACTCCCTTAGCGCCATCGGAATAAGCTTCCTTCAGCATGTGACGAACAACCTTCTGATGAGCACCGGACAGCGAGTTGTAGAAATCACGAGACGCATTAACCGCAAGGTTGTCATTGTTGATGTTCCCGATACACATGTACGTGAAACCACGGTTGTATCGAATTAACTCTTCGTCAGTCAACACATGCATACCAACAATATCGTCTGTCCAGGTATGACTAGCATGCGTCACAGTACCCGAGCAGCGCCGGATCTCATATACTTCGTCTGTGCGGTATCGACCAATACAACTATAGGTGTGGCCCTTAACAAACTCTGCGTCGGGCTCACTGATACTGTTTCGAACATCGCTGGTGTCGAACCAATCATGCTCATTGTGGACCTGAACATTTTGGCAATTGCGCAAAGACTCTCTAGCATAAACTTCTGTACCAGTGCCCTCGCAATATACTTCTACCCACTGAGGCGCATACTTTCCGTCCACGTCAATCTTAGTAACATTCCAGATATGACCTAGGTGCGGGGCGTGTAACTGACACTTAGCTGTCAGAAGGTTGTGAATATATGGCTTAGGGCGATCATACATGGTTCTAGGCACCGTCTTCATCTTACCTGGGCAGTGTACCTTTTTGGTAATGTCCGAATAACCGTCACCCTTCATACGCATGATCCAACGGTGATGTGGGTGTACCTCAGTGTCGAGACAGGGCACCTCCTCATATTTTCTAACCATTAGTCCACCTCCTGTGGTTCAGTGAATCCAGTACGTCCGCGATCTTTGTACACTCGAGCCTTAACTAAGTTCTTAGCATTATCAGCCCAGTTCACAAGACTAAGACCACTCGGGTAATCTACCCCAAATCCATAAGATCGATCACCCTTCCATCCACCAGAGCTGTCATAGTGAGTAGGGATCCCCTTGTCTGCGTTAATATCAACGCAGTACGAGATACTCTGTTGTTTGCTCTTGGAACGACCGTGGCTGACTTCCCGGAGCGTGAGCGTTACCGGATATGACCCTTCCGGCATTTCAATCTCAGTTTCTACCTTAGCCATGTCCTTGTAGGAATAACGGTAGGGTCCATAGATCCACTCCATGGGGTTAAGACGATATGACCGGTTGCGCCAGTCACGCTTACGCTTGCCGTTCTTACCCTTCTCACGAAGACCACTGCTGTTCGAATCCCGCCAGAGAGTAACATAGAGGTGATCATCTTCCCGAGAGTTCCAGATCGAGATATCACGCCCACCATACTTCTGCTCAGGCGTCTCAGTGATCTTCTGAGCCAGTTCCCGACCCATGCTGATACCCCAGTAGACAGCGCTACCAAATAGCTTCAGATGGCCGTCAAAGGGCGTCTCAGAGCCTGCATTACCTACGTGGAATCGGATGGCAAACTCAAGCGTCGGCTTACGGAGGATGGTCGCAATATGCCAATCAGCAATACTCTCCCGCTCACCACTATTGTCGGGATACAGGTACCAGAAGCGTCGAACGTAGTAGAATACGCCCTTGTGATACTTCGCCCGACCATTTTCGCGTTCGTTCTTTAGTTCATCGATCTTGTGTAAGCTTAAGTGCATCAGTTTTCTCCTTACCAGTGAAAGTCTTGTGGAATCATGCCAAGCCGTTGGTACATCTGAACGGTCTTTCGCGCAACATCACGACTTGCCTGTTCGACCAAATCCTCAACCAATGCTTTCTGCTGAGGACTCAGCGATTCAAAAATAGCAGTAGGCGTCTTAAGCTCTGCTACGTCTTCCTCGTGGTTGAGTTGATACAATCGTGCCTGCTCCAGGTTTGCATACACCTGAGCCCTAGCCACAAAGTCTTGTCGCTGAGATTCCGACAAAGTGGATGTGGCTGCTGCATCAAGAAGCTTTTCAGCCTCGGCTACGTAATCTTTCATTATTACCCACCTCCATGGGCTGAGCTAGCGTAGGGTTCTCCGCAATCGGCACATGGATCAGTTGTGAAATCGCCATTAAGTGGTCGCTTATATATGTGTAACTTCCGCCGACCTTTAGCAGCGTTCTGTAAGGTCGTCTTTTCCTGAGCAGCGGTCAAGGCCTTCAGTTGATCCAGAAGTGCCATATTCATAAAGTAATTGGCCTCTTGGATCTTATACAAGGCAATAGTGACATTATCGTCAAAGAAGACTTTACCAATATACTTTGTCGCGCTTACGTGTGCATCAGTAGCTTTTGTTAAATTATCAGTCACAATCTTGCCGCCCATCTGTATCGTTTCTTAGGCACCTTAGGCCACACCGATATCTTAACTGGTGTGTCGTTAGGTTCTTTCTCTAACTCGATCTGCATCGCAATATCGTTAGCCCGCTGATTATCAGTATGCGCAAAGTTCAGAACTCGCGAATACTGTTCTTCATCGGTTGTGATAATATCGCTGAGTACTTTAGAACTAGCACCACCACGATTAAAAACTTCTGAGACGTAGTCGCTAGCCTCTTTGAGACTATCTGCCTCTACATACAAGGTTGTCTTGAATCGCATATATGTTCTTTACTCCCCACCAGTAGCGGCTTCACCACGCGATTCTATAGCTTTTAAGAATAAGTTGTTTCTCAGGTCAACCGGATCAGCTACTGTGCTCAAACTGCCCAGAAAGAAATCGCAATTCCTATAGCGACCCCATTGGTGTACCCACACCCCAGTTTCCCGGTAATGTTCAGCTGACAAAATACCCATACACCAGCGACAGTAGATGGGTATTTTTTCATAACGAGCGATTGACTCCTCGACTACCGCAATATGCTTGTCGATAGCTTCAGTGTGTTGATCTAACCCTGGGATCTGAGCCAACACCATAGTTTCCCTAGCTCGCTTAAGCGTAACTAACAGCTTATAGATATCCTCAGCGTCTACCGCAACACTAATAGCCATCAGTCGTGCTTAATCTGGGCAATACGAGAAGTGTATTGAGTCGGGTCACAATAGGGGTTTTGGTTAACTACGTGTACCAAGATCTTCTTATTCATGTCCCCTGGCTGAATCCAGTCAATACGTTCGTTGCAGTGAAGACAACGAGGTAGTTCGAGGAAATTCGATGCAGGAACTGTCCTTGCAGACTCAGGAATAGGTGTCGGATCAGCAACCGGCTTGGTGATTGCGACCTTATCCTGTCCCCTAAGGATCTTGTTCTGTTCCTTAGTAAGCTGGTTTGCTTCCCTAAGCTCCTTAGTGATGTTACGAAGCTCTTGTAATATCCGTGTGTCGTTGGTCACGGTGCCACCTCAATCGTCGTCTCGCCTACTCCATTGACACTTGAATGGAGCATACTCTTTCGATCTTCACCACAGACGCACATATCCGGATCACTCCAAATAGCGACGAACAGGTGTTCACGAGTTGGTGCCATGTACTTCGTGTGAGGTACTCCACGGTTAGCCATCAGTTATCTCCTTAATTCGTTTAGGGCCTTTTCGGCTATGTTTAGATGATACCGCTTTGTGGCCCAGTGTGCAACACTCCAGTCACGTCCAGTATGTGCAAGATATAGCGCCTTAGCTAACTGCTCAACTTCCATCAGCGACCCCCGTCATGCTTGTTTGGCATAATCGCTCGAGCGGCAGCATTTGCACGATTTATTGCGTGTGTCTGAACCAACTTGTACTCGGCCAGTGCTTGCTTTATCTTTGTATCGCGAACAGCCAGTTCCGCTAAAGCGACATGTAGCGTGTCCACATCGGAAGAGTAATACCGCCTTGGCTGCGACATAAGCTCTGCAATTTGGTCAAGCGCGTCAAACGCTGCGTGATCTAGTTCGTTAGCCATCAGCTATCTCGTTTCTTGTGTCCTCGGCAAAGGTATTTGAAATTACCAAACACCCAATCATGCTGTACGTGGTGGATACCCAACGGACACTGCTTTAAACGCAGCATAAGTGGTTTGCGCATCATCAGTTTTCTCCTTAAAGAGGGCGTGTTATCAGCACACAGTATAAGCTACCGGTATTGCGAAGACCAGCCGGCTTCCCGTCTTGATCTAAGAATCTTGTAAGAATATAGCGGCACTAATAGCACGCCCTCTAACTAAATCAGATGTGTTACTTAGCGGTCCGGTGCCCAACAACAAACACCAGCACGCTCGCACAGATAGCCCCTAGTCCAACCGGGGCAACGATGCTGAAAAATTCTTCGATCATTCACAGTACCTTTCAATATAATCTAATAGTGCTTCCTTTTCAGTCTTCCAGGTGCCATCAACCCAGCCACCCTGATCAGCTAAGACGATATCTTCACCAACCCGATAGATCTTAAGGTGCATCACTAACTCAGAAGAAACCTTCTCGACCACAACGGCGTTCTCATAAGTTTGAGGCACCCTCACCAAAGGTTGTCCCTTAAACGAAATTTGCTTAATGACCACGCTGCTTCCTCTTCTTCCTACTGAGTTTCCGACGAGGCTGCAACCGAACTTCCGGGGGTACGCCCATAATAATCCGCTTGAGCTGGCCCACAGGCTGCTTAATCGTCATCTCCATGACGTACGGGCCGTTGAATGTCATCTTCATGTATTCATCGTCAACGTTATCGAGATCAGTGAATTCGAGTTGCTTCAGGGGCATCACACCCACATCCCAAATAACCGGCACCTCGAGCTTCTCACCGGTCTCCTTGTTCTCAGCCAGAGTGATGGTCTCTTCCGGAACAACCTCCAGATAAGGGACGTGCGCATTTTCGTCAGGATTACGCTTCAAAGTGACAGGTGCGTCAGAGTGCTTGTTGGTGCCGATAAGAGTGCGCTCATCGACATAGGCCTGCGAAATATAGCCAGCAGGCGCCATGTAAGTAACCTTGATCTGGTAGTTCTGCTCAGCCTTTTCCTTGTACTCAAACGTAAACCCATCTTTGTACAAGATCACGGGTGCCTCAGTAAACTTGTCGATACCCTCTAAGGTGTCACTGTCTACATACGCCTTCGAGAACGACCCGTCTTCCAGCTTGGTATAGCCTACTTTAATCCGTTCACCCATTAAAATTCTCCTTTTCCAATATATAGGGACTTGACTTTTACTCGATCGCTACGGTATGGACTTTGTCTTCCTTCTCACGACTGCACCGACACCGCTCATAGTTCGACCAAGGGCTGGGTGAATATTCGTGAGGACCTGACCACTTTATGTCGTTGATACTCTCGCCTTCCATAATCAGATTAGCCGTGTCTAGATCGCGATTCGCCATATCAGTCAAGTGCTCTATTGGGATACCGAGCTGCTTAGACAAATACTCAATCAGACTTTGCTGAGTCATTACGACGTCTCGTGGATATACGACACAAGCTCTCTACCACAGACACACGGCGGGTTGGTGTTACCCTTATGGAACCAAGACGCCTCATAGTCGTGCTCCAGGTCCCAGATGCTGATGTTGTCATCGTCGTCAATCATTATTAAAACCCTTCGTAAAGTTTACCATAACACTGATAAGTGACGTCTTCTTCTACGTATTTCCAGGTGTGCATGGCATGCTCTGACGTTATCGGACACTGCTTGTTACGAATCCGTGCTTGCCAAGCTCTCCGAAGAATAGCCTTCATCAGATATGAACACTGTCATACTTGTAGCCACCACACCAACACGGAGGCTTCATGGTATGGATAGAGGGCAGTGGTTCAAACTCGTGAAGAGCAAACGGATCCGGATCAGACTTTGGTGCAATATCCTCCCATTCCCCGAACATCACTTACCCTCTTTCTTGTAGAAGAACACACCAAAGCACCCAAACGTGTATAGCTTAGCCCAACCAATCATAATGGGCTTCACCCGAATAAAAGGTCGTACTTTGAATCCTCGGTAGGCAATCTCGATCAGCTGACCCCGAATACGAAACTTTAGGTTATTTCGAGTGATTCTCTGTCTAAACCGGTTGTAGCCTCTAAGGGTATGCACCTCTTCCCATTCGGCTATGATTTTCTTCCAGCCTGGAAAAGGCTTATCGAATTTAATCACTACTCCTCCAGGGAAAGAGCATCGATAGCCGCAGCAATAAGCTGACCTGCCTTGATGAGATCTTTCTTGGCATCTCCAGTGGGCTTCCACGTACCATCACGCCAGTCAGAAGGCCAAGACATTGGGGGGTATTCCGGAGGCTTGACTGTTCGACTATACTCAG
>Ga0265780_10009975_pt1 | contig 11348 bp, 9 predicted proteins | sample P1T30metagenome_FD_192432 | JGI IMG/M metagenome (GOLD analysis project Ga0265780, IMG submission 192432) | Plant litter microbial communities from East Loma Ridge, Irvine, California - P1 T30 | ecosystem: Environmental > Terrestrial > Plant litter > Unclassified | place: USA: California... | reverse complement strand
TCGTCGTTCTCCAGGCCGACGTAGATCCGCGAGCCGTCGCCGGACGGCCATATACCGTGCGGCAGCTTGCCGACCGGCACAGTCGCGACTTGTGCAAAGTCCTTGGTACGGAAGACCTTCACCACGTTGAGGCCACCGACGGTGACATAGGCGAATTGCCCCTTCGGCGTGACCGCGAAATTGACGTGGTTGGTGATCGGCCCCGTGTCGATCACCTTGCGTACGGCAAAGGGAGGTTTGGCATCGAAGGCGACGGTCTTACCGACGTCCTTCAGCGTGAACCAGACCTGCTTGCCATCGGGACTTGCGGCGATGTTCGGGCAGAACGGGCTGGGCTGCCGAACGCGACCCGCTTCCTTATGGGTTGCCACGTCGAACACGACGAGGTCTGGGTTGAAGGAAGAGCACACGTATCCGTATTTACCGTCCGGCGAAAAGATCGTCATGCCCGGCCCGCCGGGCGTCTTGATGCGACCTGTTTCCTCGTAGGTGCCGGGGTCGAGTACGGAAATATAATCCTCGCCGCGTACCGTAACCCAAACCTCCTTGCCGTCCGGCGTGAAGAAGGCTTCGTGCGGGCTACGGCCGATATACGTGGTATGTTTGACCATGTTTGTCGCCGTGTCGATCCAGGTCACGGAATTGGAGCCGATCGACACGACGGCCAGCGTTCTCGCATCGGGCGAGAAGCCGAGCCCGTGAACAAGGACTTGCCCCTTGTAGAGTGGGCTGAAGTTGGCGGGCTGCGCATCCCCCAGCTTGATGACACCAACGAGGGTATTGGTTGCCGGATCGGTAACGGACACCGTATTAGAGAATTGCTCAGCCGCATAGATCCGATCATGCCCGCTGACCGGAACGCCCTTGCGGCTCCATGGCGCTTGCGTGCGTCGAGGGTCTGCCGCACCGGCGGACGCCGGCGCCTGAGCCTGATCGTCGACAAGGGGAGCTTCGATGGCAGCGGGTGCTGCCCAAAGAGCGGTCTGCGCACCGGCCGAGCTGGCGAGCAGTGCCGCCACGAGGATGAAACGGTTCATTTCAAGACTCCTTATGGGCGTGGGGCGCAGCGCCTTGCTGGGTCGGCGCGGCCTGCGAGGGAGGCAACGACTGACCGAGCGCGAGACGCATGGCCGCAATCTCCTGCTGCTGATCGACGATGATTTCCTGCGCTATGCGCTTGAGTTGGTCGTTCTTGCCGTAGCGAAGTTCCGCGACGGCCATGTCGATGGCGCCTTGATGATGCGGCTCCATCATCGCCACGAAGTCGGCATCGACGTTGCCTGTTGGGCTGACCATCATGGCCTTCATCATCCGGTCCATGGCGGCATTCACCTCGCCGAGGTATGGCTGCTCTGTGCCATCGATTGCGGCAAGGGCGGCGCCAGCGCTGAACGCTAATGCTGGTGCAAGAAGTAGGCGCAACAGGCGGCTGGTGGCTGGCATTGATGCCTCCGATGAAACGATCGATGCCAAGACGCTGCCAAGTCAGGCTTTATTCCAGCCTGATGTGAATATTTTTTGAAGCGCCTGAAAGATGGTCATGTTGATCGGCATCACCTGCCTGCACCAACTTCACTTATGAACCGGAGAATTGGACGACAAAGGTGATCGTACTGCTGGGTTTCGTGTGACATGCCACCGTCCATGCCTGGGTGGACGAAGGCCTGCCGAACGCAGTGCTTGGGGCCTGAAGACCCAATTGCAGTCATTCGGCTGCGTTAAATGGCTTCTTGAACCTGCCGTCCATTCAGTTGCTCCTAAGCTTGGATCGGTTGCTTGCTGCTTGATGTGTTTCGGTGAAGAATGGTGATCGGCAAGGTATGCACCGGAGGAATGATCGATGCGTAAGCTGACCGGCGCGGCGTTCTTATCACTCGATGGCGTGATGCAGGCACCCGGGGGACCGACCGAGGATACGACGGGCCGATTCGATCAGGGCGGCTGGGTGTTCGGCATTGGCGACGACGTAATCGATTCGGTGTTGGGCAGATTGTTCGACCCTCCTTACGCGCTACTGCTCGGGCGGAGGACTTACGACATTTTCGCGGCGTACTGGCCTTTTGTTGACGGCAACATGGCCGGCATGGGCGAGGCACTGACCGCCGCCGAAAAACATATCGTGACGCATGGCGACCAGCCACTCGACTGGGCCAACAGCCACCGCTTGGGCGACATAGCTGCTGTCGGAGCGCTGAAGGAAAGCGACGGCCCCAACTTGCTGATCCAAGGATCGTCGACGCTCTACCCGCCGCTTCTCGCTGCCGGGTTGATCGACGAGCTAGTGCTTATGACTTTTCCGGTCGTGCTAGGGACCGGCAAGCGCCTGTTCGGCGACGGCACCCCACCGGGCGCGTTGCGTCTTCTCGACCAGCAACTCGGCACGAAAGGCGTGATCGTCACACGTTGGGCACCGGCTGGTCAAATTCCAACGGTCAACCATCCTCACCCAGTCACCAGCGCGGCGGAGGCGGAACGTCAGTGCCGAATGAAGAAGGGGACCTGGTAGTCGTCAGATCAGCGCTGCCCGTCCCGGTCGCAGACGACCGACTTCCGGCCGTTCAGGTCGCCCTGTAGGCTCTCTGAAGACAGACATTGTTTCATGCGCTTCACTCAGTATTGCCGGGTGATTAGGTATTGAGCCGCCCAAGACGAAACCCGAGGGACTTCGCCCGCGAACGGTTCGCTGCTGCCACCACGCTGGCAACAGCCCCTCGCTAAGCAGCCTTCAACGGCATTCTGGCCGCTGGAGAATTCATCATGCTGACGCTGTTCCACGCACCCCGTTCACGGTCGAGCCGGATCATCTGGCTGCTCGAGGAGGCGGGGGTGCCGTTTCACCTGCGGCATGTCACGATCCGCTACATGGATGGAAGCGGCGACGGACCCGACCCCGCCAATCCTCACCCCGACAAGAAAGTGCCCGCCCTCCTAGACAACGGGGCACTGGTTACCGAGAGCGCGGCGGTGGCGACCTATCTTGCCGACCTGCTGCCTATGGCTGGGTTGGCCCCACGCATCGGCGACCAAGATCGGGGTACGTATCTCACCTGGATAAGCTGGATCGAAGGGGAACTCGGTCCCGCCATCTTCCAGCGCCTGGGCGCCGGGGCCGACGCACCCACGCCCGTCGCGTTCCGGGCAGCGCTTCATCGGCTGGATGTTGCCCTTACAAATGGCCCTTACCTGCTTGGGGAGCAATTCAGCGCTGCCGACATCATGCTGGGCGGCACTTTGGGCTGGGCGCACGACGTCCTGCCGGCAGAAGGGCCAATCTCCGCCTATCTTGCACGCCTCGCCGCACGGCCGGCATTTGCGCGAGCCATGGCACGGGATGCGGCTTCGGCGGATCAGGCGGCGTGACCCGGAGAGATGGCTGGTTGGGTGCCACAAGCTTTCTCGTGACCGCCGCGTTGCTCGCACTTTGTCATCAAGCGGCACTCGCGTCGCTGGTGGCTGGTTTGTAGACTCACCGTATGCGCCGTGCCGACCGACTGTTTGAGATCGTCCAAATCCTTCGCCGCGCGTCCGGGCCGCTCACCGCGGACGCGCTGGCTGCGGAACTGGAGACTAGCCGGCGGTCGGTATACCGAGACATCGCCGCGCTGATCGGCCAGCGCGTACCGATCCGCGGCGAAGCAGGGATCGGCTACGTGCTGGAGCGCGGCTTCGACATGCCGCCGCTGATGCTCACCTCGGACGAGGTGGAGGCGGTGGTGCTCGGCGCCCAATGGGTATTGGTGCACGCCGACGAGGGGCTCGCACACGCGGCCGCCGACGTGCTCGCCAAGGTTGCCGCCATCGTTCCCGAACAGCTGCGTGGACAGATCGAGGACCCGGCGGTGATCACTCCGCCCAGCTGGAGCGAGCGGCTCGACGCAGGGGTCGACGTAGCACGCCTGCGCGCCTGGAGCCTGCAAGGACGCAAGCTGCACATCCGCTACGCCGATGAGGGGGGCCGCGAAACGGCACGTACCGTGTGGCCGTTCCTGGTCGGCTACATGGATCGGGTTCGTATGCTCATCGCTTGGTGTGAGTTGCGCGGCGATTTCCGAATGTTCCGCACCGACCGGCTTGCCGCAATCGAGTTTCGGGACGAGCGCTACCCGGAACACCGCGCAGCTCTCAGGCGGCGCTGGCTCACCATGATGAGCGAGCGACGCGATGCGGGAGCAACGCAAAATCACTAAAGTCTGAGCAGACCCAGAAGCGGTCACCTGGCGGGCCTTCCGCGCTTCCTACCTCCAGCCGCTTGTTAATGTCGTCAGCGACGTTTGATCATTGATTTGATCAAACTTTTCGCGGCGACGTAGCTTAAAAACGCCAACCGCCCGCAGTCCGCTGCACGGATGTCAGCTCCTTGTAAACTGCACGGCCTCTTTGCAGAGCGGCCGTCAAATATCCAGTCCTACGAAAATCGCACCAGTCCGTTCCTTGTGCTGCGCGAAGTCGAATGCCTCGTTGATCTGGTCGAGCGGGAAACGGCGCGTTATTAGCTCCTTCGTCCGCAGCTTGCCGCGAGCGAGCAGTTCGAGCACCTCTTCCTGCTCGGGATAGATGTCGTGGAATGCGAAGCTGGCGCTGGGGATCAGCGTAATTTCGGACATCTGGATACGCTGCCACTCCAATGCAATGCTCGTTTGGCCCTCATCGAAACCGCCGACGATCACCAACTTGCCGCCACGTCGTGCCAGCCGGGTGGCGAGCGGCAACGTCTCGGGCATAGACAATCCGCCGACGCACTCGAACACCACATCTGCGCCGCGCCCGCCGGAGAAGCGCATCAACTGCTCTATCACATCAGCATCGCTGGAGCGGATCGTCAGGTCGGCCCCAAGCAAGCGCGCAACGTCGAGCGACGAACCCACCTTGTCGATGATTGCAACGTCGGCGCCGCTTGCCTTAGCCAGCATTAGCTGTCCGAGCCCGATCGGACCCGCCCCTACGATCGCCACCTTGGCGTTGATGGTGAGCCCTGACAGGTGTTGCGCATGCACGCAGACAGCGAACGTATCGAGCAGAGCGGCGTCCTCGAACCCGATCTGATCGGGGAGGACGTGGATTTTGTGCTGGGGCCCGACGACATATTCGGCGTACGCGCGCGATACGCTGGCCCGCCGGGTCGGATAGAGATCGGGACAACGATTGTACTGCCGTGCGCGGCACCAGTCGCAATGGCCGCATCCGAGCACCGACTCCACTAGCACGCGATCGCCGACCTTTACGCGCGAAACGTCCGCGCCAATTTCTACCACGTCGCCGGCCATTTCGTGGCCCATGATGCAGCAGCGCAGTTCCTTTTCCGGCTTCTTCCAGTGGCGCAAGTCGGTGCCGCAGATGCCAGCGACCCTCAGTCGCACCTTGACCCAATCGGGGGCGGGAAGCTGCGGCTCGTCCACCGTCGCGATCGTGAACCGGCCGTCTGCGGTCTTCAGCGCTGCCTTCATCATTCAGCTACTCCCAAAAAGGCTGCGCCGGGTACATTCGCGCGGCCGACAAGGTAGTGGTTGCCCTCCGGATCGATCGTGAAGGCGGTCACCCCGCCCGCCTGCTCATGCGCGACGAGAAGCTGGCCTTCATGAATAAGAAGGAACCGCGGCGAGCGGCCGCTGCTCGATACATGGCCAGTCAAGGTCGCGTTGCCGTCATCATCAAGGGCAAAGGTGGCGATGCTGTCGTGGCCGCGATTGCTAATATAGAGCCGGCTGCCCTTCTCATCGATCGCGATCGCGCCGCCAAGATTGTCGGCTACGGGCGCGGGCAGCAGCGACAGGGTCTGCCGGGCGGTCATCTGGCCCTCGGCACCGATGTCGAGCACGGTAAGCGCCGAGACGAGTTCGCTTACCAGGTAGGCAACCGGTCGCCTCGGATGGAAGGCGAGCTGGCGTGGGCCGGTGCCCGGAGTAGCCGCGTAGGCGACTTGCACCTCGGCGTTGGCGGCAAACTCGAATATGCAATCGGCACCCAGATCAACGGCATATAGCCGTCCGTCGGGCGCGAAGCCGACCCAGTGCGCGTGCGGCCCCCGTTGCCGATCCGCATCCGGACCGTGTCGTTCGGCTCGCCAGGTCGAGGGTGTTTCTGTCGGGCGGCTATCCGCATCAAGGCGAAACAGCGCCACATGGCCGCTATCGTAGTTGGCAACGGCGAGCCGCCGGCTAGCCCCGTCCAACGCCAGGTGGCACGGTCCGTCACCGCCCGAGGCAGCGCGAGCGAGCGTGGACCAGCCGGCATCCGCATCGACCAGCACGATCTCGCCCGCGCGTTCGTCGGCAAGGAACCAGCATCCGGTGCCGGGCACTCGCACGCCGCCCGAGACGTTGACGACCGACGCCAGCGGCTTACCCACCGTCAGCGCGTCGAGACCGAGATCGAGCGGGTAGAGCCCGCGTGCGCCGGCTTCGGCGTAGCCGCCGCCGATCAGTCGCGTCATGGCAGTTCCTGAAGCCGCGGCTCGATGCGAAGCGAAACGATATCGACGCGTGTTGGCCGCCCAAGAATGAAATCCACCGCATCCGCGACGTCCTCCGCCATCAGCATTTCGTGCCGAGCGATCTTATCACGCTGCTCCTGCGGGTCTGCCTCCTGCATGTCGGTCCCGACCGTGCCCGGCTCGATCAGGCTGACGCGGACGCCGCGCTCCGCCACCTCCTTGCGCAGCGTCTCGGCAAAGGCCTGCAGTCCCGCCTTTGTGGCAGAATAGACGCTCTCGCCCGCCGCATGGATCTCCGCGCTGATCGATCCGACGATCACTACCTGACCTCCGTCATGGAAGCGCTTCAGCGCACCGCGCACGCATGAGAGTGCCCCCGTCAGGTTGACGTCGATGACGTAGCGCCAGTCGTCCTCCGCCATTTCATCGATCGGCTCCGCACCAATCGCCGCATTGGACACGACGATATCCAGCCCGCCGAGCGTCTCGTCGATCGCAGTGAACAAGCGCTCGATATCCCCGCGGCGACCGAGATCGGCGGCAATGCCATGAAATTCTCCACCTTCCCGGCGCGCCTCCTCCAGCGCCTGGTCGAGCGCCGCCTGATCCCGACCGAGCGTCAGCACCCGGGCGTTCGCCCGGGCGAAGCGGGACAGCATCGCGCGCCCGATCCCGGTGGTGCCTCCCGTCAGAAGAATGCGCTTGCCTGCGATGGTCATGCCCTGCTCCAGGTAAGAACGACCCGCCCGTCGGCGGGCACGTGAAACTCGATCCGATCCGCGGCCTTGTGTGCGGGAAGCACAGCATCGCCGTCCGCGAGAACCAGCTTACACTCGGGTAGCGCCGCGCGGCCGCGGCGCACGACTGCAAGCAGCGCCTGGCAGGTCTCACCGCCGACCAGTTGCAGGCTAATTCCGCGCTCCGCGGTCCGATCCTTCGCGACGATGAAGTGGTTGCAGTAGAAATCGAAGCTTTCGCCCTCCACCCGGTGGAAGGCCCGGGAGGCCAGCACAAAGGGAGCGCCGGCGCCGTATATCTCCTGCCCGACCTGACCCGGGGGCTGGCCATCGGCGTAGAGATCCTCCAGCGGGAAAGACAGGCTCCGATCGATGAACCCATTGCGCTGCTCGGTTGCCAATATTCCCTTCGGCAGTGCGTCCGGGTAGTAGAACCAGGCGCGGTGCAGCACGTACTTGCAATATTCACTCACCAGCATCCTTGCGGACGGCTCCAGCGTCGGCCCGCTGTCGAGCAGTAACCGTTCCAGCGCCGCAAAGCTGTCGAAGCATTCGTAGAGCGCCATGTACGGTGCATCCTGCAGCGCCGTCGCACCCAGAAAATTACTGTAATGCGCAGCAGCCTTGATCTCGGATTCCCAGATCTCGCAATTGTGGAACAGGGTCGCCAGATAAACATAGACCTGATCACGATACCGGTCTTGGTTGGTGACACGCCACAGCCGCATGCAGGCGGCCGCGCCCCAAGCCGTGAGATTTGCCTGATATTCCAGTTCAAAGCGCATACCTTGGGCTGCGTCTATCGCTGCCTTCGCTTCGTCGAGAAAGCGCGTCTCGCTGGTCAGCTCGAACCCGAGCAGCATCACATAGGCGTAGAAGCCGCCCACATCCGTCTGGCCGAAGGTGTCGTCGTTGCGCTTCGCCGTGATGATCGAAAAGTCGCGAACGTTATACTGAATAGGCCAGTCGTACTGGAAGTGGTGCGCCGCGCGGATGCCGAAATCGACCGAGCGCAGAAACAGGTCTCGCGCCCATTCCTCCCCGTGCAGGGCCATCTGCGCCAGGTTGCGAAGCGGATGGTAAAGGTACCAGGAGTCCACCGCATCCGCGTCCTTATCGTCTCCGACATTGGGCAGGTAGCGCCGAAGCGTTTGCAGCTCCGGATCGTAGAACTTCTCCATTCCCGCCGCGAACTGATCCAACAGAGGGATGGGCTTGTCAGTCCATCGCCCGTATTCGTGCAGCGACGCGATCACCGTCATCTGTACCATGGAGTCCGGATATTCCGCATCGGTGTAGGGGCGGATGTATCGGTGACCATAAGCGTCGCACGTCGCCGACGAGGCGCAATCCAGATCCTGCAGCGTCTTCTCGGCGCGTGCCACCCAGTCGCGATAAAGGACTGGCGGCAACCGCATGGCCGTGTAGGCATCGGCCAGCATCTGCACGAACTGACGCGCCTTCTCCTGCTCGCTGTCGGCTGTTCCGTCACGAAAGACGACGATTGCGTCCGAGATCTGGACCTCCTCGTCGGCTGGGAGGGGGTGAACCGGCGGCGTGCCGCTCTGCGGCGGCGTCGTCGGCAGGTACCCGAGTTCCGGCCACTCGCCCCCAACTGCGCCCATCGGCGCGGTGCAGGTCGCCTTGTAATAGGCTTGGAGGCTGGACAGATCCTGCACGTAGAGGACGTGGCCGAACGCCGGTTCCTCGATCGCCAGATAGACGAGAGCGGTATTTGGTCCCCTTTGCGCAGCCTCCACGTGACCACGCGCGCCAAGCGGATCGTCGTTGGCGTCAAGCGGGTACAGGTCGCGCGGCAGGAACGGCACCACCAGCGGCTGTTCCGGCGTCAGCCACGCGCGCACCTTGAGGCGGCGGAGGTCCACGCCGCTTCCTTCGAAGGTGAAGCGGTGCCGACCGATCGCGCTCTCGGCTTCCAGCCGCAAGGCGCCATCGTCCCGCTCGGCCGCAACCGTCTTCACCCGCTGGAAGCCCCTTGGTACATAGGCAGCGCGAATGGCCAGACCGCCGCGACGCGGGGGGCGCACGACGACCCAGATCGAGTCGGCACCGAGCGCCACCTCTACCGGATCATCCCCGATGCTGAACGTACCCAGGCGTTTCAACCCGCTTACCAATTCCGCCCGGAGCGCAAGCGTGTAGGGGCTGGCGCCGGACGGTGGCACCGCAACCGGCGTCGGGGATTTCTGCTCGATTTCCTGAGCTCGTGCGGCCATGGTCTCCTCCAGTCGATGCGATAATACCGCCCTTCGAGAGCGGAAATAATCTGGATCATTCTGTGGCTTCTTGCTCTTGCACACGCCGGCGCTTCTGCAGCAGTCGCACCCTGATGCGCGCGTCGCGTAGGAGGGTCGCCGGCAGGTCCGTCGCGGCGCGCAGGCCGGCGACGGTGGAGCTGTTGCGGATGGTACGACGAGTCTCGTTTATCACTTGATGAACCATCTCGCGCCGCTCGATCTCGCCATGCTCCTCCACCAGCGAGAGGCGGTGCAGTGCGTACAGCCCAATCAGCCCGGCGATCAGGAAGTAGAAGTCCCAGCGAGTGAGCAGCACCGGCAATGCGTACACGCCCGACGGGGCAGTCCAGCGAGCGACCAACTCGAACTGCCGAGCGGCAAAGACGTCGGCGAACAGGCCACCCAGGATCGGAGCCACGCCGGCGAACAACGCCGTTGTCATCGCGGCAGCGGCCACATAGGCCGTGGCCGATCCCTTGGGCGAGAGCTTGAGCGCGATGTTGGTGCTGGTCAGCGTCACGCCGGCGACCGACGCGCCCATGACGATGTGGAGCAAGACGAGCCAGAGCTTCACCACCTCCCGGCTGCCGAACTGCGACGCGCCGATCATCGCCACAATCGCCAGGATGTAAGTCGGCGCACAGACCGCCAGCACCGACTTGTTCGCAAACCGGTCGCTCAGCGTACCCCAGGTCCGCAGTGCCAGGATGTTGGCGACCTGACTGGCGACGCTGAGCACCATGACAAAGCTCACATTGAAGTGAAGTTGGCGCACGATGAACACGGTGAAGAACGGCGTGGCGAGATTTATAGCGAACTGCCAGCTCGCGACAAAGACCAGCAGTCTGCGGAAATTGCCGTCGTTCCAAGGTTCACGGAGCAGCGGAGCCAGCCGGATGGGCCGAGCGGCAGGCGCCATCTGCGGTTCCGGCATCGCGGTCACCACACGCGCGCTGATCAGCCCGGTGATGCAGCCAACCCCGAACATGCCCGCAAACACCAGGCTCCGCGCCTGTGAGCCGGCGGGCGTGATGTCCAACGCCAGAGCGGCGGCGAGCCCAAGCGCCAGACTGATCGCGGTCAGCCAGACCGTTCGCTTGGCAAAGACGCGGCCGAGCTGGTCTTCCGGTGCCAGGTCGCGCATCCAGGCGTTCCACGCGCAGGCGCCTACCGCTCCCAATCCGCACAAAATGATTTGAGCGGTCAGGAACACGAGCAGCGGCGCACTGCCCGCGAATAACGCCGTGATAGCCATGACCGCCAGCATCGCGCGCCCGACCAGGCTGGTGACGACCGAGATCAGCTTGCGCGTCCTCAGCCGCTCCACCAACACGATAGCGGGCAGCTGGAGCAGTTGCGTGAGGAACGGCGTCGCAGCAAGCACGCCAACCATCACGTTCGACGCGCCGAGGTGCAACGCGAATGCCGTCAGGATGACGCCGGTCGTCAGCGCTGCCGTTCCGCCCGAGAACAGCGCTTCGGACACCAGCAACCGCAAACCGCGGTCGGCCTCCTCGGGCGTTACCATGGGCTGCGGGTAGAGCGTCGCCATGGCGCGGTAACGTCCGTTGGCCAGCTCGGTTTCTATGATTTAAGATCAAATCGGCGCGCTGAGTTGAGCGGCGCCCTCTCATCATGCGGCGCTAGGGCGGGTAGGTGACTCACGGCGTCACTCTGGCTGCCACGCGACTTTTGACCCATAATCCGCCGCCCGGGGGCGCTCATACCCGCTCCGAAGCGGCCATTGGTTTAGGTGCAATATCACGGCTAAGCAATGGACCGTGCATCATCTGTTCGCTTCCAGTTGAAAGCGGTCGCCGCATAGACGGCAGGAGGCTCCTAGCCCTTCTAGCGGGATCTGATATGCTTGTAAGCTTCGACATGTTGCCGGAGTTTGGACGCCGTTGATCAAGGCACAACGAC
>Ga0265780_10009974_pt1 | contig 11348 bp, 6 predicted proteins | sample P1T30metagenome_FD_192432 | JGI IMG/M metagenome (GOLD analysis project Ga0265780, IMG submission 192432) | Plant litter microbial communities from East Loma Ridge, Irvine, California - P1 T30 | ecosystem: Environmental > Terrestrial > Plant litter > Unclassified | place: USA: California... | reverse complement strand
ATCGCCTGCGTGCGTAGCGTGGCCTGGATCATGGACAGCTTCGAACGCCTCTACCGCGCCAATCCCTATGAACACACGCGCCTGTTCGGCAGCGCCGGCGCGCGCGGCACCGTGACCAGCCGCCTGGAAGGCCTGGGCCAGCACGACGGCACCGTCGGCCATCCCTGGGCCGCCCTGCGCGAAGCCTTCTATGGCGAGCATGCGTCGTCGCTGCTGCTGGTCGACTACGAGCTGTTGGCAAGGGCCCCTGCCAAGGTCATGCCGCTGATTTACGACTTCCTGGGCGAACCGCATTTCGCGCACGACTTCGACAACGTGGAGTATGACGCCGAGGAATTCGATGTCCGGCTCGGCGCGCCCGGGCTGCACAAGGTGCGCTCGCGGGTCGAGTACAAGCCGCGCCAGACCATCATTCCGCCCGACCTGTTTGACCGATTCAACAAGATGTCCTTCTGGACCGATACGGCCGGTAGCGCCGCCAATGTGATCGCGCCGCAGAGCGCACAACAAGGAAAACAAGCATGACGTCCAAATACCAGCAGGTCGCTCTCGGCGAGCTCGCCATCGCTTCGAACCCGGCGGCGCGCAGCGCTGGCCTCCATCATGCTGCACCCGCCGTGCCCGAACTGGCGACCGCCGGGGCGCGCACGGAAATCGTCTTCATCGAAGACAACGTGCCAGATATCGATACGCTGATTCGCGGCTTCGGCGCGGGCAAGGAGATCGTGATCCTGGACGCCTCCCGGGATGGCTTGCAGCAGATCGTGGACGCGCTCGAAGGACGCGGCGGAATCGACGCCCTGCACATCGTGTCGCACGGCGCGGCCGGTGCGCTCAACCTCGGCCAGCTGACGCTGGACGCGGCCAACCTGAATGCACACGAGGCCGCCCTGCAGACCATCGGCGCCAGCCTGACGCCCGGCGCCGACATCCTGTTGTACGGCTGTGGCATCGGCGCCGGCGCAGGCGCCGATTTTGTCGGGCAGCTGGCGATTGCGACCGGCGTAGACGTGGCTGCATCGGATGACCTGACCGGCGGTCTGGCCGCGGGCGGCGACTGGGAACTTGAAATCGCGCATGGCGACATCCAGACGCCGGTGACGATCGATCCGGCGCTGGCGGCGCACTACGCTGGCGTCCTCGCCGCGGGAAGCACGATCACGTTCGATAGCGATGCCAATTTTATTGATCGCGGCGTTGAGTACGGTGCAGGCGCCGATGAGAACTCCGATGTGGTCTATCAAGTCGGCGGCAATAGCGAACATTTGCTGGTTATTAGCGGCGATAATGAAAATGTCTTCTCATTAGACAAGGCTGCCGGCGCTTCAGGAGCTGAGACATACGTGGTGATTTCTCTGGATGATAGAGAAACTGGCGCATCGCTCCATTTCAGGGAAGGACAGGCATTCACCATTAGCGATATGAGTGGAAGCGCGCTGCAATGGAATACACCTGGGTATATCAGAGACCAAACCTTGCTGTTGACTGGACTCACCGCAGACGGGAGGACGGTAACTACGAACTGGTCCATTACCACCATAACGTACCCGGGGGGGGATTCCCCACCCTATACATGGCATGCGCCCGACGACTTGAGCGCCTTTGTCGACATCGTCAGCCTGACCATCACGACTACGGACAACTCGGGCATCCTTAAGTACATTGCCATCGACAATTTGGAAATCAGCGATATCCATGAAATCGCAAAGACACCGGAAGTGATATCCGTAGTGTCTTCCGTTAGTAACAACAAGGTCCACAAGGCGGGCGACACCTTCGAGATCAGTGTCGTCTTCGACCAGGAAGTTGTCGTCGACATTACCAATGGCATGCCGACCCTGCAACTCGCGACCGGCAATCCCGCCAGCAAGGCTGTCTTCACGCGCGCAGCCGACACCAAGACCCTGGTATTTACCTATACCGTCCTCGCCGGCGATCTTTCCACGGACCTCGCCTACACTGGCACGGCAGCGTTGGACCCGGCGGGCGGCAGCATCAAGCTCGCTGGCGACACGTTGGATGCCGACTTGGCGCTGCCCATACCCGGCGGCGCTGGATCGCTCAACGCCAACAATGCAATCCGGCTCGACGGTGTGGCGCCAGGCGCGCCACTGGCGCCGCTGCTGCACGCCGACAGCAATAGCGGATCGAAGGCCGACACGATCACCAACGACCGCACCCCGACCTTCTACGGCGTGGCCGGAAGCGTGGAAGGCGGCGCCACGGTGAAGCTGTACGCGAACGGCCAGCCCATCGGCAGCGTCGTCGCCGCGGCCAATGGCAGCTGGTCGCTCGCGGTTAATGAGCTCGGCACTGGCACCTATACCATCACCGCCGAGGCGGTTGACGTTGCCGGCAATGTGAGCGCCGTGTCCAGCAGCACTTCGCTCACGATCGATTTCACCCCGCCCACGGTCAGCGTCGACATGGTGGCGTTCTCGGATGACACCGGCGTCGCGGGCGACTTCGTCACGCGCATTGCGAACCAGACCGTGTCCGGCACGCTGACAGGGCAGATCGAGGGCGGCGATTGGGTCGGCGTGTCGATCGACAATGGCGTGACGTACTCTCCAGCGGTTGTCGGCGCGGGAGGCGACAGCTGGTCGCTCGCCAGCGTGCAGATCGAAGGCAAGGGCACGCTGTGGGTGCGCGTGTTCGACGCCGCCGGTAACGGCGGCACCCCGTTCAGCCATGCCTATGAACTCGATACGGCGGCGCCAGGCAAGCCGTCCACCCCCGACCTGACGGATGCCTCGGACAGCGGCGACGACGACCAGGACAACATCACCGGCGTCACCACGCCCACCTTCACCGGCACCGCCGAGAAAGACGCGACCATCACCCTGTACGCCGATGGGAACGTGGTCGGCAGCGGCAAGGCCGACACCGACGGCAAGTGGAGCGTCACGGTCGACGAGGCGCTGGAGGGGGGCGACTACGACTTCACGGTCAGGGCGACCGACCTCGCCGGCAACCAGGGCGATGCCTCGGACGCGCTCGCCGTCACGATCATCACCGCGGCGCCGGACACGGAAAACCTGACGTTTACCCTCAGCGCCGACAGCGGCATCGGCGGCGACCGCATCACGAACGTCCCCAGCCAGATGCTGGAAGGCACGCTTTCCGCCGCGCTCGCCAGTGGCGAGAAGGTCGAGGTCTACCTCGACGGAAAATGGCGGGACGCCGAGGCCGTGGCCGGCGATACGACATGGTCCCTGGACGCGACCCTGAAAGAAGGTGAGCACGAGGTGGAAGTACGCGTCATCAATGCGATCGGTAATGCCGGTCCGGTGGGGAAATACGCATACACGCTCGACACCGAAGCCCCGACCGTCGAGATCACGAGCGACAAGCCCAAGCTCAAGGCCGGTGACACCGCCACCATCACCTTCACCTTCAGCGAAGATCCGGGAGTGGCATTGTCCAGCGAGGTCATCACGGTGATTGGCGGCACCCTGTCGGCAGTCAGCGGCAGCGGCCTCGAGCGCACCGCGGTCTTCACCCCGAACGTCAACCAGAACGGCGGCAGCGCCAGCATCTCCATCGATGCGGGCCTGTTCACCGACCTGGCCGGCAATGACAGCGCGTCCGCGTCGCTGACCTCGCTGACCTTCGATACCCTGGCGCCGGCTGCGCCCTCGGCGCCGGTGCTCGCCGTCGTCAGCGACACCGGCGTCGCGGGAGACGGCATCACGGCCAACGACCGTCCCACCTTCACCGGTACCGCGGAATCGGGCGCCACGGTGGTCCTGTATGACGCACGGGACAATGTGATCGGCACTGGTACGGCCGTCGATGGCGCATGGTCGATCGCGCCGGTGGCGGCACTGGGCGAAGGGAAGCATACGATCAGCGCGCGCGCGGTCGATGCGGCCGGCAACGAGAGCGCGGCAGCAACCGGTGGCGAGATCACGATCGACTTCACGCCACCGACCTTGTCCATCACCAGCAACGTCGACAAGCTGAAGATCGGCGAAACCGCGACCATCAGCTTCACCTTCAGCGAGGATCCGGGCAACAGCTTTACCAAAGCCGACATCCAGCTTTCGGGCGGCACGCTGGGCGACCTGACACGGAATGGCCTGACGTTCAGCGCCACCTTCACGCCGGACGACAACGTCGACACCACCACGGCCAGCATCACGGTCGGCGCGGGCGCCTACGTCGACGTGGCCGGCAACAACGGCGGCCCGGGCCTGTCGCCGACGCTGGTGTTCGACACCAGGGCGCCCGTGGCGCCCTCCATCCCCGACCTGGTGGCCGGGTCGGACACCGGCACCTCGGACGACGACGACGTCACCGGCGACACCACCCCGACCTTCAGCGGCACGGCCGAAGCGGGCGCCACGGTCACGCTGTTCGCGGGCGAACGTGAGATCGGATCGGTCGTCGCGACCGACGGCACCTGGCGCATTGCCAGCGATGTCGCGCTGGTCCAGGGCAAATACGACATCACCGCGGTCGCGACCGATGCCGCGGGCAATGCCGGTCCGGCGTCGGCCCCGCTGAAGCTCGAGATCGTGACCGACGCGCCGACCACCAAGGCAACCAGCCTCAAGTTCTCTGCCGATACCGGCACCTTCCAGACCGACCTGGTCACCAGGACCGCGGCGCAGATCATCAGCGGCGAGCTCGATGCGCAACTGAAGGCCGGCGAATACGTCGAAGTATCGGTCGACGGCGGCAAGCACTGGAGCCGCGCGAACATCGATGCCGAGAATTGGTCGATCGGCACCACGCTGCTCGCGGGCGAGGATTCCGTGGCGGTGCGGGTGGTCAACGCCATCGGCAATGCCGGCGAGGAGTACTCCAGGGACTACCGTCTCGACACCCTGGCGCCGAGCGTGACGATCACCAGCAATGTGAGCGCAGTCAAGCGCGGCGAGAGCGCGACCATCACCTTCACGTTCAGCGAAGATCCAGGCGCAACCTTCACCTGGAACGGCGCGGCGGGCGATGTGGTGGTGAGCGGCGGCGTCCTGTCGGCGATCAGCGGCAGCGGTGCCACGCGCACGGCCACTTTCACGCCGGCCGATGGTTTCGAAGGCAACGCCAGCATCACGGTCGCCGCCAGCAGCTATGCCGACCTGGCCGGCAACCTGGGCACGAATGGCGTGACGCCGGCGCTGGCGATCGATACCAAGGCCCCGGACGCGCCGGGCGTGCCGAAGCTGGCCGCCGACAGCGATACCGGCGAGAAAGGCGACGGCCGCACCGAAAGCACCACCCAGGTCATCGAGGGTGGCGGCGCGGATCCGGGCGCCATGGTCTACCTGTACAACGGCAACCTGCGGATCGGTTCCGGCCAGGCCAACGCCGATGGTCTATGGAGCATCGACGTCGCGCTGCGCGGCGGCACCCATGCCCTGAGCGTGACCCAGGATGACAAGGCCGGCAATGAATCGGTGAAGAGCGATCCATTCCAGCTGACGGTCACGGTATCGAATCCGGATCCGGGCCCGAATCCGCAACCCAATCCACCCGCCGTGATCGACGGCATGCCGGTGACCACCACGCCCGTCACCCTGCCGGGCGGCGTGCGCGGCACCACGGTTGCCGTGCCGATCGTCACGGGAGGGCGCAACGAGACCGATGGCCAGGCCAGCCTGGCCGACATCCCGCTGGCTTCCAGCGGCGGCCAGACGCAGTTGCTGGCGCAACTGCCGGTCGGCTACGGCTTGTCGTCCAGCGGCGCCAGCGTCGGCGCCGCGAGCGGCCTGGAATTCCTGATCGCCTCGATCAGGGCCGCCACGCCGACCCATGCGCCGGATGACCAGGGACACCTGGTCCAGAACGGCACCTCGTTCCTGCAGGGCCTGAGCTACAGCTCGCTGCTGGTGCATACGGTCAAACCGGTCAGCAATCCGGGCACGACCGATGCGCTGGTCCTGACCGGTTTCAATCCGTCCGGGGCCCAAGGCACCGCGCTGGTGATCGAAACCGCGGGCCTGGCAAACGGCGCGTCCATCCAACTGGTCGATGTCGACTTCGCCGCCCTGGTCGGCGCGGCGACGGTGTACACCGGCAGCGTTGGCGCCATCCTGGCCGGCGATGGCGCCAGCCAGCACTTCACGGTCCTGGCCGGCAACAACAACGGCGTGTTCGCCGGCGGCGGCAGCGACCTGCTCACCTTGTCCGCGGGCGCGCCCGTGGATGCGGGTTCGGCCAGCGGACGCGCCAGCGCACAGCAGGTCGCGGCCAGCGGCGTCACCACGCTGCACGGCGGCCAGGGCGGCGACGCGGCCGGCTTCGCGGGCGTGCGCGGCGATTACGACATCGAGACGCACAACGGCTACCTGGTCGTGAGCAGCAAGGCGGCGCCGGATGCCAAGGCGCTGGTGGTCAATGTCGAGGAACTGCGCTTCGGCGACGGCAATGTCGCGGTCGAGAACGGCGCGGGCCTGAACACGCTGGCCGGCATGTACCAGACCGTGTTCGGGCGCCAGGCCGACCTGTACGGCTTCGAGTTCTGGGCCGATCACCGGGATCACGGCGTCAGCTGGGGCACGATCGCGCTGGAACTGATCGCATCGAGCGAACGCGTGGCGCAGCACGGCGACTTCAATGGCGACGCCGCCAACGACATCGGCTTGCTGTACCAGGCGCTGTTCAACCGCGCAGCCGATGCCGCGGGCTTGGCCTACTGGCAGGCGGCGATGGATGAACGCGGCATGACCCTGGAGCAGGTCGCCACCAGCTTCGTCGAGTCGGCCGAGATGGTGGGGCACCAGCGCGGTGTGCTGGACTGGGACTTCCTGGTGTAAGCGGCAGGAGCCGGGCCTCAGCCCGTCCGGCCCAGGCGCAGCGCTTCGAGCTGCGCATACAGCGGCGCCAGCATCTCGAGCAGATGCGGCGCCGCTGGCGTTTGCGGAGTCGGGTCGCCGGCGAACGGGGCCAGCCCCGACTTGGCGTGGAAGCCGGCGCGTGTGCGCAAGCCTTCGAGCTGGTCCGGCGTGCAATCGATACCGAGTTCTTCCAACAATTCATCCCATACGACCGACGGCAATTGCCGGTAATCGAGCAGGCGCAGCGTGTGCGAATGCTGCAGCGCCGTAGCGAAGATATGCGCGATCACGCGCGCGCACCAGCCGTCCAGGTCGGCCGGCGCCAGGCCGGCGCCGAACTCGACTGGAAACACCAGGCCTGGCACCATCTGCCGGCCGCGCTGGCGCGCATGCGAAGCCAGGATCGCCCGCGGCTCGCGGTACAGGAACCAGAACGGCACGCCGGGAAAGGCGGCCCGCAGCAGCGGCAGGTGGCGGATATGCCAGCAGTCGAGCTTGACGATGACATGGGTCTCGGAATGGCGCTGCTGGCCCAGCGCACCCATCAGCCGGCGCAGGGCGGGCGCGGCGATTTCCGGCGGCGCGGAGCCGTAGCGGATGAGGAAATCGTCGATGACGGTCGGTTCGGACAGCACCACGCATTGCGGCAGGCTGGCCAGCATCTGGGACAACAGTGTCGAGCCGCAGCGCGACGCGTGAAAGACGAAAACGCTGGGAGGGACTGCCGGACCGGTGCGCTCGAGCCAGTCATGCGGTGTGTGGCAGACGCGCCGTTCGGCGCGTTCCTGCTCGATCAGGGTATCGGCGAAAAAGGGCGCCGTGAAGCGCCCGGGAAGGTATCGCCAGCCGACTTCCTCGCCGTCCAGCGCGACCGGAAACCAGTCGCGCAGCGAATCGAGCGTGCCGGGATCGACCTTGGGCCAGCGCAGCCAGCCGTCATGCCTCAGTACCGATCCAGGCTGGGTCATCGCTCAGTTGCGCGCTGGGTAAATGCCAGAGACGCAGATAATGAAGTTCATGCCGAGCGAGGGCTGCAACACACTGAACGTGGCCTGAGTGACGAAAGGAATCTGGAGCGCAGTCGGGGCGACGGTGGAGTTGTTGGTGGTGGCGGTGACGCTGCCGGTCACCTTGGTCGTCACGCTGGTCGGGTCCATCTCTACGTCTAGGGTTTTGCCGGTGACGTAAATATTGCCGGCACCGCTACCACCTCCAGAACCACCCAGGGCGCTGTTCAGCACCGGAGCGGGAGTGCCTGGGCCGGTCGAGCAGGCATGCAGGGTCGACGTGGCGCCAAACTGGTCACCCGTGATCGTCACCGTGTGATTGTGCGGGGGCAGGTTTGCGGCGGTGAGCATGGTGCTGGCCGTGCCGGCCGAGTTCGCCGTCACATTCGGCGTGCCAAACTGCTCTCCCTGGGTCACGGTCATGCCGATCGGCGCCGTGCCCATGCCCACCAGGGAGCGGGCGCGCAGGTCGGGCAGGGCGAAGGTGTTGACGCCATCGCCACCGTATTGGGTGCCGAGCAGCGCGAACAGCGCCGAGTTCTGCATGATGGAGAGAGTCTGGCCCTGGCACATCATCCAGCCACGCGGTGCGTACGTAAACGCCACCGGCAAGATCGTTCCCATAAAAGCATCCATTGACATCCCCTTTTTAAACTTGCACATCAGTTAGAGTAGCGCGGTTCGTATTGCCGCTTCGTGGTGCGCGCATCGCTTGATGCGCATGCGCGATGAAGCATCCTAGCATTGAAGTTTGCTCGAAGTCACTACTTCAAAGACAGGTATGCCAGGCGGGTCGCCATGGTCTGGGCCGCCGGTGTGCCAAGCGCACGCAACTGGCCGATCACGTCATCGACGTTGGCATCCGTGATGGCGGGATCGCCGTACTTCGGCCCCGATGGGGCCCGCCATCCCGCATTTTCGAACAGCGTGCGTAGCCAGGGATTGGGCACGCAGTCGAGCACGAGATGAATGCGCGCGTGCCTGCTGTCGTTACGTACCGCGTGCAGGCAGCTGGCGTTCATGTACCAGGTAGCGCCGGCGCTGAAATGCACGTCTTGGCCATCGAGCGTGAACAGCACGGCCGGATCGGTGACGATCGGGACATGCAGCCGCGCCAGGCCGTCCTCGAAAGCGCCGCCCGGGTCGCGATGCGGCTTGATACGCGCGCCCGCGTCCAGCGCCATCAGGCGCACCGACTGCTTGTCGCAGGCGAAGCTGTCGATCACCTGGCGCAGATAGGGGCAGCCAAGCAGCAACGGCGTGTCGGTGAAGGCGGGCGCGTCGCCGGCGTGGATGTCGTCAGGGCGTCCGCTGCTCGAGCGTAATGCGATGCTGGTCCAGCGCCCTTGGTGGGCCTGGTCGTTGTAATGGGCCTGCCAGTGCATGGCCAGCACGGTGTCCAGGTCGGCGCGCAGGCGCTCGACGTCGAATGCGGGCGCCAGCCGCAGCCAGCGCGTGACGTCGTCCGGCGCGCCGCTCATGCGGGCTGCCACCGCATTTCATGGTGAAGTTCATCGCTGTCCACGACCGCGAAACCGGTGCGCTGGTACAGGCCGATGGCGGCGGCGTTGGTACGCATCACGGACAGGCCGATGTCGGCGCCGTGCGACCCGGCGCGTTGCTGCAACGCGAGCAGGGCGGTGCGCGCCAGGCCGCGCCCGCGCTGGGCTGGCAACAGGGCAAGGTCGATCAGGCGCCAGTGCGCGCCGGCGGTGTCGAACACGATACGGCCCGCGGGCTCGCCAGCGTGCTCCAGAATCAGCACCTCGGCATCGGGGAATGCGCTGCGGCGGCCCAGTTCGTGCGCATTCTGCTGCATCGCGATCAGGTCGTCAACCATCGCAGGCGGCAGCGGCAGGGCGCGCAGATCATCCCGCGTCGATGCATACAGGGCGCATGCGAAGGCGGCATCGTTCCCATCGGCATTGCGCAGGCGCAGGGGGTGAGGTAGCGTATACATGCGTCATTCTGAAATGAGACAGCGTCATCATGCCTGCATGGTCGCGTTGCCACAACCATCGAGGCACTCAATCCATGGAATTTTTACTTGCACAGTTTGAGCCCCTGGTCGGCACGGACTTCACGGTCCAGACTTCGCAGGGCCCTTTTATCCTGAAGCTGGTCGAAGCCATCGAGCATCCGCGCCGCGGCCTGCCCGAGCACCTGCGCACGCCGCTGTCGCTGATCTTCGACGGCCCTGCAGGTGTCGTGCTGGCGCATGACACCTACCAGATCGCCCATCCCGAGTTGGGCGAGCACTTGCTGAACATGGCGCCTGTGCTGTCTGGCGCCGGCGTGCCGGGAGCCGGACCGCAGTATCAGATCCTGTTCTCTTGAAGGCAGGCGGCCGCGCGATCGCTCATTCCGGCGCCCGGATATAGTCCACCATGCCTTCGCTGCCGCGGCTGGGCCGGGGTGTGAGCAGACTTACCGCGACGACCGTGAGCATCCCGGCCGGCACCCCGAACACGCCGGCCGCCATCGGCAGGATCCCGAACCAGGCGGCATCCAGGCTGCCGCCCAGGGCGGGACTCGCGCGCAGCATGTAGTACAGGCAGACCGCGAAGCCGACCAGCATGCCGGCGATCGCCCCCTGATGGTTGGCGCGTTTCCAGAACACGCCCAGCACCAGCACCGGGAACAAAGTAGACCCAGCCAAAGAGAACGCCGCCGCGACAAGCGACAGGATGTCGGCCGGCTTTTGCGAGGCCACGTAGGCGGCGATGAAGGCCACCCCCAGCAGCAGCAGCTTGGAAATCGTCACCCTCTTCTGGGTCGAGGCGCTCGGGTTGACCATCTTGTAGTAGACGTCGTGCGACAGCGCGTTGGAGATCGCCAGCAGCAGGCCGTCGGCGGTCGACAGCGCCGCCGCCAGGCCGCCGGCCGCGACCAGGCCCGCTACCACGTAGGGCAGGCCGCCGATTTCGGGCGTGGCCAGCACCAGCACGTCGGCGTCGATCGCGAATTCGGCCAGCTGCACGATGCCGTCGCCGTTGATGTCGGCCACGCTCACCAAGGGATTGGCCTTGTCGACGTTGGCCCAATACGAGATCCAGGTGGGTAGCGCCGAGAAGTCGCTCCCTACCAGCGAGGTATAGATGTCGTACTTGGCCAGCACCGCCAGCGCCGGAATCGTCAGGTATACCAGCAGGATGAAGAACAGGGTCCAGAACACCGAGACCCGGGTGTCGTTCACCGACGGCGTGGTGTAGGCCCGCATCAGGATGTGGGGTAGCGCCGCGGTGCCGAACATCAGGCAGAACACCACGGCAAGGAAATTGTTGCGGCGATTATCCGATTCTTCTTTGGTGGCGCCGGGGAAGGGTTCGGCATGCGGCTCGGGCGGCCGTGCGCGCGCCAGGTTGGCGTCGCGCCGTTCGCTCCATTGCGAGCGCGCCTCGTCCACCGAGTTGGGGTAGGTGGCCAGCGCGCGCTCGGCCTGGCGCACCTCGGTGAGCGAGGCATTGCGCGCGCGCGCCGCCGCCAGCTGGCGCTGGGCTTCCAGCTTGCCGGATTCCAGCGATTCGGGCAGCGCGTCGACCCGCGCCGCGTATTC
>Ga0265780_10009971_pt1 | contig 11350 bp, 6 predicted proteins | sample P1T30metagenome_FD_192432 | JGI IMG/M metagenome (GOLD analysis project Ga0265780, IMG submission 192432) | Plant litter microbial communities from East Loma Ridge, Irvine, California - P1 T30 | ecosystem: Environmental > Terrestrial > Plant litter > Unclassified | place: USA: California... | reverse complement strand
TGTTTTCGTAAAAATCAATATTGGCTAAGCTTTAAAAGCTTCACTTATTATAATGGGAACTATAGCATCTTTGCTGTAAGCAGGATATATAGTTCCCTCTTTTTTAATCAAATTTTAAAATATGAAAAATTCTAAAATAGTAAAAAGAGCATTGTGCCTGGCAGTAGTAATAGTACCTATAGCATTTATTACAATGTCTAACACAAGTAGCAAATCTTCCGGGTATGCAACTAAAGCTGCCGATATCTGTGATTGTTTTTCGCCAAGTTCGGCTGCTAAAACATCTATAACATTTAATAACCAGGTTCCTGGAGATTTACCGGCATTTACGTTTCAGTCACAGGCAAACTGTTTTGCATGGCAGGAGTTTATATCGCTTAACTGGCCCACAAATCCATCATCGGGTTTTGGTGACCCTAATGATATGCAGTTTGTTCAGTGGGAAACTTATATACCTAGAGAAGTACTTTTTCAACAGGATGGCAGTAAGCCCCCTGCCTGGGGAACTTTAGTTTCAGACGAGTATAGCAGCCTTTTTAAATCGCAAAAACTATTATTGAATAAAACACGCACTAAGCTCTTAACCTTCAACAGTAAAATTGATACAGACAGTACAGATGGCGTTGATGTTACTTTTACACCAGACCAGGCCGCGCCATTTGGCAAGCCAAGCTGGCTTGGAGCCCAAAACGGAACCAATGTATGGTATGAAATTATGCTTAATAAAGACTACTATGACTTTGTTGTAAGCAACGGATATTATAATGCAAAGAACCAGCATACGGCAGCGGCAGCAGGTACTCCAATGGTTTTTCCATCAGGTGTTTATAATGGCGCTACCGGTGCTATAGAATTAAAAGCTGCATGGATGGAAGTAACAAATCCTCAGTCACCGCAATGGAAAAGATTTAAATTATCTAAGGCCACTGTATTGGATGCAGATACTAAAAAATTAAGAAACACAGTTGTGGCACTTGTAGGGATGCATATTCTACATAAGACCGAAAACCAGCCTACATGGGTTTGGGCTACATTTGAACAAATAGATAATGTGCCAGACACTTCAATTGCTAAATCCGGCTATGGCTATAATTTTTATAGTGATCAATGCCAAAACCGTAACGTTTCTATAAAAACAGCTTCAGGAGATTCAACTGTCGTAGTAACATGTACTGCTAATACCTCACCACCTTATTATTTAACCCAAGCTAAAGCTGTGCCTGTACAGGTAACACGTACTAATTCTATTGATACAAAAGATGCGGCTCCTGTAAACACACTTATGCAGAATAATATCAGGAAATTTTATCCTAATTCAGTATGGCAATATTATCAGCTGGTTGATGTTATCTGGTCTAAAAGCTATCAGCCTGACCCAACCAAGCCTATCCAGAGTCCAAGAAATTTAAACAATTCCTCTATGACCAGTGGCGATAAAATTGTTGCTAATACCACAATGGAAACCTATGTACAGTCATCTGATAACTGCCTTAGCTGTCATACCTACAGTACAATTGCAGCCTATCCACAGGATTCAATCAACAACAATGTTTTTGGCGATTTCAGCTTCGCGATATCAGCAGCCAAATACCCTGCTACCGTATCTAAGCAGAAAAAAATAATGAAAACCAAAAAAAAGACAGTAAAGTCTTAATGAAGTGATACTTCTTTTAAATGTTTCATTCTATTTTATAAAAAAGAGGCAGGATTAATCCTGCCTCTTACAAATAGTAACTAACCCAATATTACTATTTTCAATCTACTGAAGTCAATTTTTTATTTCGTTTTTGTATATAAAAAAATCATTTGATTCGAGTTTTGCATCACCCATTATTACTTTTGCATCCTTTGGCAACTGCACCTTATTTTCAGTACCAAAATTGATTATAACGGTTATGCTTTCATTTTCAAATTCTCTGGTAAATAAGATCTGTTCATCTTTATATTCCAGTTTTTTGTAAATGCCATATTGCAGCACTTTTTCGTTGTTTCTTAAAGCAATCAGCTTTTGATAAATGTTAAGTATAGAATTCTTAGTTTTCTTTAAAACCTCCACATTGTTTTTTGCATAATCAGTATTAATTTTTATCCAGCTTTTTCCTGATGAAAAACCTCCTATCATGTTTGCATTCCATTGCATAGGGCTTCTGGATTTGTCACGGTTTTGTTTATTTCCTTCCTCAAGGGCTTCCGTTTTATTGCTTCCTTTTTCAATTGCAAGCTTATAACTGGTCCTGCCCTGTATATCTTTTATTTCTTCAAAATTTTGGGCAGTAATATCATGCATACCTATTTCTTCACCATAGTAAATAAATGGAACCCCTTTAGCTGTGAGCATTAATACTGCAAGGGCTTCTGCTTTTTTTATATTACCATTAGCAAGCCTGTCAATCATCCTTGGCATATCATGGCTCCCGAAAAACAAAGTAGGGTAATTACTCATGTTCTTCTCCATACTTTCCAATTCTTTAAAAATTTTTTCCGCAGAAAAAATAGGGATGCTTCCAAAATTGAAATTAAACACTACATCAAGTAATTCTTCAGACTGGTATTGTTTTAAAACTTCAATTTTATCACTGCCTATTTCTCCAATGATAAAACGGTTATCATATGCATTTACCGTTTCTTTTATAATACGCATCGCATCTTTCACACCTTTCTGATCAATATCATGCAAATGATCTTGCTTACCGTCTTTCACAGGATTATTTAAAATGATTCCATCGGTATTTAAAAAATTAATAACATCCAGCCTGAATCCATCAACTCCTTTATCCAGCCAAAACCTAAGCACCTTGCGGATTTCTTCAATAACTTTAGGATTCGCCCAGTTAAGATCAGCCATCGTTACATCAAACTTATGATAGTAATACTGATTGGTTACCATATCTAACTGCCAGGCTGTACCACCAAAAAAAGACTCCCAATTATTAGGTTTATCTTTCCATATATAATAATCACGATACGGATTATCTTTTGATTTTTTAGCTTCCTGAAACCATTTACAATCAGTAGAAGTATGGTTCAGCACCATATCCATAATAACTTTTATGCCGCGCTTGTGCGCTTCTTTTAAAAATGCGTCAAAATCGGCATTAGTTCCATAAACAGGATCAACGTTATAATAATCGGCGATATCATATCCATTATCTACTTTAGGTGAAGTTAAAAATGGGGTTAGCCAAATACCTCTAACCCCCATTTCCTGCAAATAATCTAACTTACCGGTTATCCCCCCAAAGTCCCCGTAACCATCGCCATTACTGTCGGCATAGCTTGGCATATAAATCTGATAAAATACAGTTTCTTTCCACCATTTTTTTGAAATCCCGGAATTCTGTGCATTCGCAGAAAAACAAATAAATAAGCAAATGATTTTTATAACCGCTAATTTCGATTTGACAGACAATTGATTTATTTTTTCTGTTGAGAATTATAATCTACCACAACGTTATTAATCAACATTTTTGAACCTGAATAGCTTATCTTTCCATTAGCGGGTACCATTACTACTACTGCTGAATTTTTGGCATTAAGTTTTATTTTAGCAGAAGAAACATTTTTCGCCACAAAAGTTCCCGATACCGTATCATATATATCTACTTTCCCTTTAGGAGCAGTTACTTTTATTGTTTTGCTTTCAGTAAACGGATTGTAATATAAAAAAGAGGGATACGCTTTATCATGGAAAAAATCAGTTGCCAGTAAGTCCAATTGCAAAATACCCTCTACATTTGTTTCTTTAATAATACTTCCAAATATCCCAACATGTCCGCTACCATAAACGCTCAACTGAGATTCCTGCGGATTTTTACCCGGTACCCAAAGTGGCCCGTCACCCTGTGCTACAGGAGCTTCAATATTTTGATACTGGTCATGGTTAGACTTTTTAATTATCCCCTCATAAGCAATAACATTTTTACCGGCATCGGCAAGACCCGGAATCACTTCATGTTCGTCCGGCATATATTTAGGATAAAATAATTTTGATGCATTTGCCGCATTCAGCATCCATTTACCCATCGCGTTAGCATACGACTGATCGTATCTTACAATAGGAACCAGTGGCCATGCTGCGTCATATGTATTCATAAGAAAACCATAACCACCATGATCTACAGTGCTGCCTACAATACCGGAAATATCATATCCATTCCAGTTACCTACCAAAACACCCCAGCCTTCACGGCAAATAGGTGTTCCATCAAAAGTCCAGTCCAGCATTTTATTTACATCATAGTCCTTGCCTTCTTCAACATTGATCCTTGCAGCTAAGTAAGCTCCAAAAGGCATCAGCAATTCGTAAGTAGGATTTTTAGATTGCGATTGTAAAGCAGTAAGCGCAGACATAGCACCCTTTAAATACTTTTTATCTCCAAATTTTTTATAGGCCGAATATAATAACCAGGCATGCCCTGCTGCTGCATCAGGTTGTGCACATATATTATTTTTCATGGGTTTCATTTTCCCATAATCAAAATAAGAATAATCATAATTGCCATTAAGAATTACATCGGCTTCGTAAAACTTATCAGCTATTTTTCTTGCCATATCTTCAAAGCCAGGTTCATTAGGATACTTATCATATATAGCATAAAATATTAAGTTAGGATATACATCATACCACCAGTCCCTTCCATATCCTCCACCTAGCAAAGCCACTTCAGGGCAGGTATTATTCATCATGATATCCCAACCGGTTTCTTTATTAAAGTAATTTTTCAGCATGCTTACATAATTTCGGTGATCCTGATTGGTTTTATCAATACCAATTAATGTGGCACCAAGAGTGGCACCCATAGTTGCCAGTGCCTCATGAAACATCCCTTTGTTATTAGCCGGCCCCTGGCGTACATCGCCAATGGCAGTATACATACCTACTACATCCTGCGCATAATTTTTTTGCGATTTGTCAACCCATACTAAAGGCCAGAACTCTCCTTTCGCATTAAAATCAAACACTGTAGCATCAAAATCGTGTGCCAGTTTATTATAATCTATAATTTTAAGAGGTTTAGGAACATCAGCCATCATATCAACACGTGGAATTGACTGTTGTTTAACCTGAGCAGTAACCGTTACACTTAAAAATAAAAAATACAGTATAGTAGTGGCTTTTAAAAAAATATTCATAGTTAATGTTTTATGATTTCACAAGCTTAGCAGCTGCTTCTTCTATGACCATAGGGTCTATTTCTTCTTCTTTTTCAGGAGCTATTTTGTCGCCTTGGGCAATAATTTTTTTACTTATATAAATTGAGCATAATTGTAGTAAGGCAATTATACCAACAGCATATCGCAAAGCGAAATCTTCTGAAACAACATAATATAAAACTAAAAATGTACCTGCTCCCAGAAGCCTCCCTGCATACAGGCCTGCCTCGTGATTTAAAATATATGTAAATTCACCTCTTTTTTCAATGCGTGATACAATATCAATTACCCTTAACTGAATTGGAAAATAAGCCAAATCCATTAACGGCCTTGCCATAAGCAGTAATAATAAGAATACGATTACGCTTGTCTTATCAAACAGAAAGCCGTTAAAACAGGCTCCTATTGCAAATAAGATAAGGCCGGCAGAAAATGTTTTTATCCTGTCTGAAGGTTTCGAAAACCGCCCTATAAAATATATAATTATCGCAGCCAGTACAGCACCAATAGATTGTGCGTTTCCTAAAGCGCCTTCTTCCCCAAGTATTTTAAAAATAAGCATTGCCGGAGCCGTTACTAAAAATCCCTGAGCCAAACCTTTAAACAATGCCAATGACAATAATTTATACCAAAGCGGATGAAATTTAAAAAAGATATACTGCTTTTGAACAGGATTTTCAAACCTGCCCCTAAAGCATACCACTGATGCTAAAAATGTAATTACAAATACAATCCCTGTAATAATAACATAAGCATCATGCTTTTGATCTTCTCCGGTTTTAGATTGTATAAACCAGCCAATTGCCGCAGGTATTACAATAGCAATAATGGTATAAATAAACGTTTCAAGTCCATAGTAATAATTACGGTTGTTGTCGTTAGTGATAGATAGTGCAAGGTAATCCCTGTTAGACCAGTACAAACCAAAAGATAGTCCCATAGTTATACCTGCAATTGCAATACCTGTTAAATCCAGTGTTTTTAGCGACATCATTATTATCATTGATATGCCGCTAAGCATCATTCCTGTAGAATATAACTTCCTGATATTAAAATGTTTTAAAAGGAAACCGTTTATCAAAAAAGTAAACGGAATACCAGTATATATGGCTAATTGATAAATAACTACTTTAGAAGTGTCATTTGAATTCCTCATAATATAAGCCGCAACAAAAATGTCTATTACAGGCAATACAAGTGCATATACTAAATTTGTAATAACCAGTACACGAAAATTATGAGTCTGACTTTTAAAATGGCTAAATTCTGATGTAAGTTTTTTTAGCATTAGATTTCTTTTAAAAGTGATAATATCTCATTAATAGAGAATTTGGCACCGCAAACAAACTCATCTGATGCACCATAATAAATAGTTACAGTATCACCATCAGGTTCAACGATGTGACCATTGGTAAAGACAACATTTCCAAAGAATCCGCTTATTTCATATTCAGCCGTTGGCACCATGATTGGAGCCTCAGTCCTTGCAATAACTTTTGTAGGATCGTTAAGATCCATTAAAAATGCACCAAGGCAATACTGATGATTTTCATTGGCACCGTGATATATTTCCAGCCACCCTTTAGCCGTTTTAATTGGAGCAGCTCCTGCACCTACTCTCTTACTGTCCCACAAACCTTTTCTTGTTTTAACAATACAATGATGATTACCCCAGTGTATACCGTCAGGAGATGAAGCTATCCATATATAGTTACCGCCAATATCTACACTACTAGGCCTGTGTAATGCATAAAATACTCCATTTATTTTCTCTTCAAAAATGGCACAGTCCTTATTGTGTGCAGGCAGAATCATGCCGTGTTTTTCAAAATTCTTCCAGTCGGTTGTTGTTCGCAAACCAACGCCAACACCATTATCAGAAACTGAAGTAAACGTCAGGAAGTATTTACCTTCTATAAGTGCTACCCTGCAATCTTCAATTCCAAAAGTTTCAAGTATACCTTCACCTACAAGAGACGGATAATCTTCAGGCTCATAAAAGTTGGTACCGTCATCACTACATACAAGTCGCAGATGGGATAATGTTGTTAAATAATCATTCCCTTTGTAGTTAATTACCCTTGCATCGTCTGCTATTAATTCAGGATCATTTTTATCAATTTCAATAATGGTAATATTTTCAGTTTCGGTTAAAACCGGAAAAGATATAATGTTGTCTTTTTGCTTCGGCCTTTCTGCCACTCTTACAATCAGCCAGGTTTTTCCTTTAAACTGAAATACGCCGGGGTTAAGCAGACAGGTAATTTCTAACCCTTCTGTACTGGGTGGAATATTGTTGGGAGATAGCAATGGATTTTCTGCAAAGCGTTTTGCGATGTCTTTCATTTGTAGAATATTTTTGGAAAGAAAAGATTAACTCAGACCTGTTTGGATACGATCTGAGTTAACCTATTTAAATTTTAATAACCAGGGTTTTGAGTTAACGTACCTGCAGAAGCATCCCTCTCTGCTTGCGGAATTGGATAGAGCATATGTTTATCCTGGAAATTTTTTCCATGTGCAGTCATTACTTCTTTTGCAATTCCCCAACGTTTAAGATCAAGCATTCGCTGGTTTTCAAAACCAAGTTCAACCCTTCTTTCAGAAATAAGCCAGCCTTTTATAGTAGCTTTATCTGTAGAAGCAGGTCTGTCTGGCAATGTTCCTTCAGGCGCAAGTACACCGGCAGCATCAGGAGTTGTTCTTGCCCTTTCCCTTATTTCATTAATAATGCTGATTGCTCCTGCATAATCGCCACTTTCATTAAGTGCTTCTGCTTTCCATAACAAAGCATCGGCATAGCGCATATAAATTTTATTGTTTGGCGCTTCTTCATTCCCTTTGTTTGTTCCATCAGTGCTACCCAACATTTTATTTATATTCTGGCCTTCTATATTTACAGTATATAATTTTCGCGGATCGTTAGCCTCAAAAGCATTTAAAAAATCAGTACTTGGAGCAAAGAATCCCCAACTTAGTGGCGCACAAATACCATTTCCTCTTCTGGGTACAGCATTAGTTTGGTGATCAAAAGCAAAAATGACCTCATTATCTGTAAATTCATTTCGAAAATTATCAAAATAGTTAGTATCTAATGTGTAGCCCAATCCTGCCAATTGGTCTACTAAAACAACTACTTCACTCCAATTTTTATTGTAGAGATGTTTTTTTGCAAGTAATGCTATAGCAGCACCTTTAGATACACGCCATTTTTCTGTTTCCGAAGAATATTTAGATTGTGGTAATAATGGTATAGCTGCTTCGAGGTCAATCTGGATCTGCTCCCATACTTTAGTTTTATCTATCCTTACTGCAAGATCAAAAGATTCCTCATATGTTCGTACAGGTGTCAGTAATAATGGTACATCACCAAAATTTGTTACAAGTGAGAAATAAAAATATGACCTTAAGAAATAAGCTTCTGCCAGTAATTGATTTTTCCTTTCTGTTGATATTCCTGTTACAGATTCTATATCTGATTTGGTTAAATGGAAAATTGCTATATTAATTCTTTTTATTCCTTCATAATTGTATTTCCATAAACCATTAGGACCTCCGTTAGTGGATGTGAATGTAAAATTATTAATTTCATCCATCCATGGCTGATCTCCATCACTTACCCACTTTTTTTCCATATCGTCTGAGGCAATATCCTGCATTACGTAATCGTTTTGAAAAACAAGTCCTCCTGCCCAGTTCCAGGTACCCAAAAGGTTAAGACTATTGGAGAGCATGTCATAAGAAGATCTTACCGAATTTTCTAATATTGTTATAGTTGGCGTATTATCAGACTGATCAAGAGTAACGTTGCCGTATGGTGGTTGGTCAAGATCGTCTTCACAGCTTGTAATTGCTATCAGGCCTGCCAATAGACTAATTTTTATAAAATTTTTCATAATGTCGTTTTTCTCTATAGTTTTATTTTTGCGCCAAACATTATAGCTGCTGATTGTGGATATGTTCCCATATCTACAAGTGCGGTAGATTCAGGATCCAGTCCTGAATATTTCGTCCATGTAATCAGATTCTGTCCTGAAACATAAATTCGTAAATAATTAACCCCCGCAAGGGATTTGCTATCAAAAGTATATCCTAATTCAACGTTTTTTAGCCTTAAGTAAGAAGCATCTTCAACGAAAGTACTTGAAAATTTTTCTCCACCCGTTCTATTAAATGTTAGCATAGGCATTGTATTACTGGTGCCTTCTCCATGCCAGCTATTAAGTACCGCAGTGGTAGAATTAAAAAATCGGGTATCGTAATCTATTATCTGTTTAAGGTCATTATAGCGATCTACGTCTTCCACACCTTGTAGCAGGAATGAAATGTCGAAATTTTTGTATGAAGCATTAAATGAAAGTCCATAAGTTATTTTAGGAACAGGATTTCCAATAAATGTACGGTCGTCTGCTGTTATCTGTCCATCACCATTAAGATCTTTAAAGCGCATTGTACCCGGCTTACTGTCGCCCTTCTCAGTATATAACTGTGAATCTACTTCTGCCTGATTTTGATATATACCTTCAGTAACATACCCATAATATGAGTTTAATGGCTGACCTACAACCGAACGACTACGCCCACCTGCATCTTCCAATAAACGTACATTTTCATGAAGTTTAGTTACTTCATTATTTAATGTTGCCATGTTAGCGTTTACACCATACTTAAATTCATTATCGTTGTTTTGAAAATTAATGCCGAGTTCAAACCCTTTGTTAACAACTGTTCCCGAATTTACATAGGTTGCAGCAATTGTGCTACCAGCTGTTACACCGGGAGGAAGCACTGCCAGTAGAATATCATCCGTTTTTTTATGGAAGTAATCAGCTGTCAGACTCAATTTACTGTCAATTATACTTAAATCTACACCAACATTTGTTTGAGTTGTAGTCTCCCATTTTACATTATCATTCCCAAAACGTGTTATAGTAGGTCCTAAAGGAGAAGTAACATCTACAAAAGTCTGATAAGCACCATTTGGAATTTCCTGGTTGCCCGATTGTCCCCAGCTAGCTCTTAACTTAAGGTTTGATAACCATGTAGCACTCTTTAGGAATTCTTCATTACTTATAATCCAGTTACCCGCAAATGATGGAAAATAACCCCATTTATTATTAGGACCAAATCGTGAAGATGCATCAGCCCTAAATGTTGCTGTTGCATAATACTTATTATTAAATCCGTAGGTTCCCGACCCGAAGAATGAAAGAAGACTCCAACTTTGGGCACTTCCATCATTAGAAGGACGCGGATATGGAGAATCGCCTAACGCCTGACCACCGTTGCCCAGGTACCGAAACGGATCGGTAGTATTATCAAAATTTGATCTTGCACCAACAATATTAGACCACTTATTCTTTATAAACTCATGTCCTATAAGCAAGTTTAAACTATGTACATCATTAAAGGTCTTCACATAGTTTAATGTATTAGAAAATGTAAATGTTACATCCTGAGCCCTACTTTCACTTAAACTATTAGGTCTGTTGTTTCTTCCAAGGTTATAATAGATATCATTTGCATCAGTAATATTTCGGTCGCCATAATTTTCATAGAATGCTTTGTTATGGTAAAATTTTAAATCCATCCCAAGATTAGTTCTTAATTTCAATGATTTATCAGATAAGAAAGCATATTCTGCAAAAACGTTTCCAAAATTTTGAAACGTCTGTCTTACGTCATCTGTAAAGTGAACTATAGCAAGTGGGTTTGACGTAAATTCATACCTGCTGCCTAAGTAATCCGTAGGGCTTGTGTAAAATGGTAAATCTGTGTATGGATCCCTTGGAGAATATGTAGGGTCATTTTGATTTTTGTATACAGGAATTACAGGAGGACGTAAAAAAGCATGACGAATAACACCTGGCGCATCCCCGCTCGAAGACAATTTATCCTGGTTTTGAAAAGTAATCTGCATATTTGTACCCACAGTAAACCTTTCACTTAATTTTGCATTAATATTACTACGAAAGTTAACACGTTTATATTGATCATTATTATCTGTTACAATACCATCCATGTCATAATATCCTCCGGATATAAGATAACTAAGTTTATCTGACGCACCACTAGCTGATAACTGCACATTTCTGGAGATACCCATTGTAAATAATTCATCCAGCCAGTTTGTATTTGCAAGATCAGTTCTTGTTTCCCTATCTATGGCATAAGGACTCTGTGCAGCTGCATCATT
>Ga0265780_10009969_pt1 | contig 11351 bp, 6 predicted proteins | sample P1T30metagenome_FD_192432 | JGI IMG/M metagenome (GOLD analysis project Ga0265780, IMG submission 192432) | Plant litter microbial communities from East Loma Ridge, Irvine, California - P1 T30 | ecosystem: Environmental > Terrestrial > Plant litter > Unclassified | place: USA: California... | reverse complement strand
GATCGCGGGCACGGTCACCACGAGCGCACCCTATACCCCGCAGGTCCTCCCGCAGTCGCCCTATACGCTGGCGGCGTTCGAGAACCAGGGCACGATCGGCGGCGGCGTTTCCGGGGCGATCGGCCGCTTCACCAACAGCGGCACGATCACCGGCAGCCGCAGCTACGATAACGTGTATCTGACCGGGACCGATGGCGTCACCATCGTCAATAGCGGCCGCATCGGCACCACGGTGTATCTGGACAGCGCCGGCGCGAACGCGATTACGAACAGCGGGACGATCTCCGCGAACAGCGCCAACGGTACCACCGCGCTGCTCGTTTATCTCGGCGGCTACGACCGCAATTCGGGCCGGACCGACGCCGCAGTCGGAACCGCCGCGATCGTCAACAGCGGCACCATCGAAGCGACGCTCAGCGACGACAGTTCCGGGAGCAGCAGTCAGGGCATCGTGCTGGGTGCCGACCGCGCGACGTCGGCGACGCTGAACAACACGGCCACAGGCGCGATCCGGGCTGCCGGCGCCAACGGCATCGGGCTGTTCGGTTACGACATCGACCTTACCATCGACAATGCCGGCACGATCAGCGGCGGCGTCGTTGCGGCGGACGGTTCGGCCAGCGGCGGTGCGATCTATGTGTCGGGATCGGGCGCGACCGTGATCCGCAACACCGGCACGCTGGCCGGAGCCGTGGTGCTCGACGCGGGCGACGACATGATCGAGAACAGCGGCACGATTACCGGCCCGGTGCTGCTCGGCGCCGGCAACGACACCTTCATACAGCACGCCACTGCCACGATCGGCGGCATCGTCGATGGCGGCACCGGCACCAATCTGTTCGTGATGAATTCCACCGGCAACGGCAGCCTGCGCGCAAGCCAGCTCGCCAACTTCCAGCAGCTTCGCCAGACCGGCACCGGCAGCGTGGGCTATTCCGGCACCTTCGGCGTCGAGACGATCGCGCTGGACGGCGGCACGCTGACCGTCGCGACCGGCGACACGCTGGCGACCGCCGGGGCGACGACCGTGACCGGCGGCGACGCCGGGGTCGCCATCGTCAATGCGGGCACGATCGCGGGCGGCATCGCGCTTGGCACCGGGGCCAACCGAGTCGTCAATCTCGGCGCGATCGCCGGGCGGGTGACACTGGGGGCCGGTGACGACAGCTATGTCGAGGGCGCAGGCAGCTCCGTCACTGGCGGTGTCGATGGCGGCAGCGGTACCGACCTTTACGAAGTGGTGCTGGCCGGCGACCGCACCGGGATCGGCGCGCGCAGCAACTTCGAGCAGCTCGCGGTGACCGGCAGCGGCACGCTGGCGCTGACGCTCGACCAGAATTTCCAATCGGTGGCGCTTGGTGGCGCGAACCTCACGCTTGCGCTCGCCGGCCATGTCATCGGCAGCGTGAGCGGAAGCGATGCTGCCGAGGCAGTTTCGGTCGATGGTGATCTCGCCAGCGTCACGCTGGGTGGCGGCGACGACAGCCTCACCATCGGCAGCGCACACGCGGCGGGCCGGTATGACGGCGGCGGCGGTACCGACCTGCTGCGCTTCGCGGCGACGGCACCGGTCACGCTCACCGGTACCGCAACCGGGTTCGAGCGCATCGCCTTGTCGGGTTCGTCGCTGACGGTCACCGGCACGCTCGGCAGCCCGGGCACCGCGCTCGCGTTCGGCGACGGCGCGCAGCAGCTCACGATCGCCGACGGCGGCACGCTCGCCGGCACGGTCGACCTTGGCGGTGACGACGACAGCTTCACGCTTGCCGCCGGGGGTACGCTAGACGGCAGCGTTTCAGGTGGCGGAGGCACCGATACCGCGACAGTCGAAGTGGCAGGCGGGCGCACGGTCGCCGGCGGCACGCTGCTCAATTTCGAGGGGTTCGTCACGACCGGCAGTGGGGCCGTAACGCTGGCCGGTGCACAGAGCTACGCCACTGTCACGGCGGGGACCGACATCACGGTCGCGGCTGGCGGATCGTTGACGATCGGCCAGATCACGTTCGGCGCCCACAACGATCGCTTCACCATCGCCGGCCAGTTCGCCGGTTCGGTCGATGGTGGCGCCGGCACCAACACGCTCAGCGTATCGGGCGGCAACGCGGCCGCGCCGGTGGCGTTCGACACCGTCGCCAATGTCGAGACCTATGCCCAAAGCGCCGGCTATGCGACGGTGTCCGGCACCGCGACGTTCGGCACCGTGGATCTCGCCGGAGGGCGACTGGTCGGTCTGGCAGGGTCGACCATCACCGCGCCGCAGATCGTCGTCCGCAACGGCGCCACGTTCGGATCGGCGGGCACCGTCACCGGCAACCTGGCGGTGCAAGGTACGCTCAGCCCCGGTGCGTCGCCGGGCACGATGACGGTCAACGGCAACGTCTCCCTCGCCGGCAGCTCGGTCTCGATGTTCGAACTGACGCCGACTGTGTCCGACAGGCTCGTCGTCAACGGCACGCTCGCGATCGCATCGGGAGCCACGCTGCAACTCGCCCCGACCGGAACGCTGAAGCCGGGCGCGTCTTACCAGCTCATCACCGCGAGCGGCGGGATCGCGGGAAGCTACACCACGATCGTCAAGCCCGGCACCGTGTTCGGCGTGCTGGTGCAACGTGCGAATAGCCTTGATCTGCTCGGCCAGTTCGTCGATCCGGGGACGTTCAGCCCACAGGTCAGCCGGTCGATCGCCTACGCCAACGCCGCGCTCATCCTGCAACCGGCCACCAGCAGCCTGTTCGCGGCACTCCCGGCGTTGCTCACCGGGTCCGGCGGTTCCAACGCGCAGGCGTTCGCGCGACTGACCCCGGAGCCTTACGCATCGGCGACGCAGGGCGCGGTCGACGACGCGCTCACCATCACCGAAGCGCTACGCGGCCCCGCGTTCGCGGCGAGCGGCGCACAGGCACACGCCTATACGTTCGGCCAGATACTGGGCGGATGGCGACGGCTGGCGCGCGACTTCGATAGCGGTACGGCAGCGACGCAAACGCATGGCTACGGGCTGCTCGGCGGCATCGGTTTCGGCGATGCGCGTGCCAGCGTGGGCGCGTTCGGCGGCTACCTCAACGATCGCCAAAGCCTGGACGACCTGGGCGCGCGGACCAAGACCGACGCATGGCTGGCTGGCATCGCCGCCCGCTTCCGTTCGGCGGGCGGATTTGGCGGCTATGCATCGATCAGCTATGAGGATGGCACTGCCCGCACTGACCGGGCGCTTCCGGGGAGCACGACCGCGACTGGCCGGTATCACCTCCGCAGCTGGATCGGCGACGGCGCGATCAGCTACGACATCGGCGTCGCATCGGGCTGGACGCTCCAGCCCAAGGTCGGCGCGACCTATGTCCACACGACGCGGGGCGGGCTTGCCGAGACGGGTAACAGCGCGTTCACGCTGACCGTGGCACGCTACACACACGACGCCGTTTTCATGGATGCGGGGCTGCGCTTTGGTCGCAGCGACGCGTCCGATGCTGCGTTCCGTCCGTTCGTCGCGTTCGGCGTGCGCTATCAGGCGGAAGGGCGCGGGACGAGCGCGGTGGCAGGCTATGCCGATGGCGGCCTGGGCCTGTACGCGCTGGGCGCACAGCGCGCGGACGTGGTCGGCACGGTCGCGGGCGGTGTCGGATATCGACTGGCGGGCGGCATCGATCTGTTTGCGACTGGATCGTCCCAGGTCGGCGACGGTGACGATCAGGAATCCGTATCCGGCGGCGTGCGACTTCGGTTCTGAGGGAGATGTCTTGGCTGAAGCGAGGGACGTTTGACGTACAGATACGGCGACGGATCCGTTGATCCGCCGCAATGCCTGATTACGAAATGTTCGCGTGGGAGACTGTGGGATCGCGGTCGCCCAGGTTCAGGCGGTGCTCCACCTGCGTGGCGCGGTAGCGCGGCCAGAACGAGCAGCGACCGAGAGCGTTCGCAGAATAGCTTGCAAATCCTTCTCTTCGGGGAGAATGGCGGTGAGAGTTCGCGATGCCCTGCCGATGACAAATCGGCAGGGCATTTCCTGAAAGACGAACCCATAACAGCTAATACAGTTCTGGTTCTGATCCGTCTGCTGCGCCCCCTTTGCATCAGGCTGATTTGAAAACGCTCCGGTGCTCTACTTGGCAGCGGGGCTTTTGCTTACAGTCCGTTGGCAAGACGAAAAAGCGGTCAAACTGCTGCCAACCATCTTTCGCATTCATTGTCGCAGAAGACGCGACATACGCGACGTTCGAAAGTCAGCACTTCTGCGACGGGTGCAGGCGCCGTGCAAACATTCGTGATCGCCTGTAAGAGACTGACCGAACTAGGGGCTGTGGCATCAAACATGATCGATAGTGAAAAATTTGCTCGCGGCCTGGAGACCGTGCGTTCGGCATCCGGTCAGGCGGTACAAACGGTAGCTGTAACAGGCCGATCCATCGGCAGAACAATTGGAGGATTCGCCGCGCGTATCGGTTCTGCCGCGCGAGAAGCGATCGTTGGCGACCCGACCAGTGAATCAGCCAAAACTCGCGATTATGCGGCCGCGCGCAGCAACGCCGATGACGAGATCGGACGTATCAATGTCCTGATCGCCGGCAACACGGGCGTTGGCAAGAGTACGCTCGTAAATGCAGTGTTTGGTGATGCCGTCGCGCCGACCGGCGCCGGATTGCCCGTAACTCGGACCGTCACGCTCTACGAAGCACCAAATGCCCCGCTCAACCTTTGGGATTCCCGCGGGTTCGAAGCGGGCGACGATGAAGCGGTTTGCGCAGTCGATGCTAAACTGGCAGAAATGCGCGCTACAGGTGATATCGCGGCACAGATCCATGTGGCTTGGCTGTGCATTTCCGCCATGTCAAACCGGGTAGAGCCGGTCCAGCGTCGATTTCTCGCTGACATGAAGGCGCGCGGCGTTCCGGTGATCGTGGTCTTCACGCAGAGCTATCGTCCGATGCCGACCGCGGCGCGGGTACAGGCAGAACCCGCTGGTACCCAGATCGACGTGCTAGCCGTTGACGAGCCGAGTTTCGATCGTACCGCCTTCGGGTTGGAGGCGCTGGTCGAGGCGACGGATCATGTCCTGCCGGAAGCGCGCAAAACCGCCTTTGCCGCCGCGCAGCGGGTACAATGGTCTTTAAAAAAAAGCGCCGCTAGGCGGGTCGTCACGGCAGCCGCAACCACCGCAGCCGGGACGGCGATAGCGCCGGGGCATAGCATCGTCCTGTCACTGATTCAGGTCGGTATGCTAGCAAAGATCGACAGGATCTTCGGCCACTCGATGCTCGCAGACGGAGGCGCGGCAAAGTTGATGATCGGCACTGGCGCGTCGCGCGGGGGCCAATGGCTGTTCGGCATCCTGCTAAGCGATGGCCTGAAGGCAAGCGGCATTGGCTATGCCGCAGGCGTCGCGATCGGCGGTGCAGTCGGCAGCACGATCACCAGCGCGGTCGGGCTTGGCTATATTGAAGCCCTTTCCCGTTACCTAGAATCCGGGAGCGACGTGAACCTGGATAAGCTCGCGGAAGTAGTGACGACCGCGGCACGCCACGCCGCGAAGGTTCGGGCGTAGTGTTGACGCTCCACGACAATAGGAGATCGTCTGATGACAAAAAGTCCCACACTTAGGCGTCGACACTGACCTGATTCTTACCTTCGGGCATGCCCCTGTCGCAAAACTAGCGACTTACGAGACGATTGAAACTCAGCACATTTGCGACATGGCATTATGGCCCGCTCGACTACGGCCGCTTAAACGATGCCGATGTGCAGGAATCATCAACGATTAGTGTTTCTGGGTCGGGGCAAGCGCCGGCCCGACAGCGGGATGTTGCGAGCCGGACGGTGCTTAGCTCAGATGCTGGCGGAAATGCCCAACAACGTGATCCGCCGCATCGCGCACTTGATCAGCTTGGTCGTAGAAGTCGAGGTGGGCTCCTTCGGCCCAATACAGTTCCTTCGGGCCGGCCAGCAACGCATGCGTTTTGCGCGCCTGATCCGGAAAGGCTGAACCCTCCGAATGGACGATCAGGGTCGGGGCAGTAACCCGTGACGCTGCGGATACGGGATCGAAGTCGAGCATCGCTTTCCATGCCATGACCGCGAATTCGTTGCGCCACGCCGGCACCGCGCCGCGCGCGGTATCAAAATAATAGGGTAGCGGGGCGACGTTCGCCGCGGTCTGGTCGGTATCATGATAGGCCTTAATGATCTCGATCACACCGGTCTGCGCATAGGTCTTCTTAGCTACGCGGCCCTCTTCCATGCGGGCCTGCATGCCTTCGGCACCGCGCATGGCCAGCTGGAGGCTGGGCGCGGTGAACATTCCCGCGATCGTCGCGACCGCGCTCACGTTGCCGTCCCGTGCAGCCGCGTCGAGGACGTTGCCGCCCGAGGTACAGACACCAAGCAGGCCGGTGCCTGACACGTCGCTACGAACCTTCAGGAAGGCAACGGCGGCCGAGAGGTCGGCGGCTTTCGCGTCGGGATCCTCATATTGGCGGAGCGCACCGCTGCTCTGTCCGTAGTTGCGATAATCGATGGCAAGCGCGATCACGCCGCGCCGGGCAAGCTCGCCAGCATAGATGTCGCCCATCTGCTCCTTCACCGACGCGAACGACCCACCCACGACGACGGCCGGGTAGCGCTTCGCCGGATCATGGCCTGCGGGGAGGTACAAGTGGCCGACGACCGAACCGTCGCCGCTGGAGAAGCTAACGAGTTGCGGGCGGGGTTCGCTGGCGGCGTTCACGGTCTGGGACATGGCTGATCCTATGGGGAGGAAGACGGCACCGGCGCCCACGACCAGACCAAATCTGCGACGGGTGATCGACGGGGGTTCCATACCGGCTTTCTTGCTGATGAAAGCAAGATGGGTGCTGGCTGACGCCTTGATAATCTGCGATTGATTGAACAGGCTTGTAAGTCAGGTTTGATAATGCGTGCTGATCTGCTCGACGGAATCCTGATCTTCACACGCGTCGCGGAGAAGCGCAGCTTCACGGCGACTGCCTCGGAACTCGGCGTCACACCTGCCGCTATCAGCTGGACGATAAAACGGCTGGAGGAACGGGTCGGCGCGCGCCTGCTGGCGCGCACCACGCGATCGGTAAACCTGACGCAGGCGGGGGAGCTGTTCCTGGAGCAGGCTCGCGCCGGCGTGGCGCTGGTCGAGGCGGGGTTCGAGGCGGCCAGAAGGCCGGGGTCCAGCCCGCAGGGCCTGTTGCGCATCAACCTTCCCGTCGTTGCGCAGGCGAGCATGGAGCCGATGCTGTACGGCTTCACGACGGCCTATCCCGATATCGAACTCGAACTGGTCGTCGAGGACCGCTTCATCGACATTGTCGCCGAAGGATATGACGCCGGCATCCGGATCGGAGAGACGATCGAACAGGACATGGTCGCCGTGCGCCTGACCCCGCCGTCCCCCCTGACGGTCGTCGGTTCGCCGGACTATTTCGCGAAGCACGGCAGGCCGCAGCATCCCGAGCAACTTGCCGACCACGCCTGCATCAACATCCGTCAGACGGGCGGCAACCTCTACCGCTGGGCATTCGAGGAGCGGACCGAGGGGGGCAAGGCACGGACGTTCGAGATCGCAGTGAAGGGGCAGCTGATTGTGAACGGAGCAATTATGGGCACGTCGGCAGCGATTGCCAGCGTCGGACTGACCTACACCGTCGCCGCAAACGTCAACGATTTGGTTGCGGCTGGACGACTGGAGCCGTGCCTCGTTACCTTCATGCCGACGATGCCGGGCTTCTTCATCTACTTCCCAAGCCGCATGCAGATGATGCCCAAACTGCGCGCGTTCCTTGATTTTTGGTCCGATGCCCCCCCCACCGCAGCCCGCTTATCGGAAGCAGACAGTCGCCTAGCCAACACCTTTCATCCTTCCCGTCGCAGAAGGCTCGACTTACGCGACGCTTGAAAATTAGCGCTTTCGCAACGCGACCGCTTTCCCGCTTCTCCGTCACTGCCTGCCAATTTGGACGAAGCCAACCGGTGACAGGTTTCGGGGAACGGCTCCATCGGAGTCAGCAGGACCACCGCCCTGCCCCGGCAATCCAGCTCCATCTTCCCAGTCGTAAGAGCCCTTACCGCACGCTGCATGGTGCGGCGTCGAAGAGCAGGTTGAACGGCGGCGCAACAACGACACCGCGGCGGAAAAGCCCATCGCTACGATCAAGATTATGTTGCCAAGCAGCGGGGTACGCCCCACTCTTGGTACGATGCTGCGGCAATATGAACTGGTCGATCGGGTTCTCAGCTACGATCCGGACGCTGACGAGGCGTTGCTCAACCGCGCCTATGTGTTCTCGATGCAGGCGCATGGCAGCCAGAAGCGCGCGTCGGGCGACCCGTATTTCAGCCACCCGATCGAGGTGGCCGGCATCCTGACCGACCTCCGGTTGGACGACGAGACGATCGCCACCGCAATCCTGCACGACACGATCGAGGATACGGTCGCCACCCCGGAGGAGATCACCCGACTGTTCGGCCCCTCGGTAGCGCGGCTGGTCGACGGGGTAACCAAGCTCTCCAAGATCGAGGCGCAAACCGAAAACGAGCGCGCGGCCGAGAACTTGCGCAAGTTCCTGCTGGCCATGTCGGACGACATTCGCGTGCTGCTGGTGAAGCTCGCCGACCGGCTGCACAACATGCGGACGTTGCACTTCATCTCAAAGCCCGAGAAGCGCCGCCGCATCGCGCGCGAGACGATGGACATCTACGCGCCGCTCGCCGAGCGGATCGGCATGTACGAGTTCATGAAGGAGATGCAGACGCTCGCCTTCGCGCAGCTCGAACCGGAAGCGTATGAATCGATCACGCGCCGGCTGGAGCAACTGAAGGAAGGCGGCGACGACCGCATCGCCAAGATCGGCTCCAGCCTGAAAATGCTGCTGTCGCGCCACGGCATCGAGGCGGAGGTCAACGGCCGCGAGAAGCACCCTTATTCGATCTGGAAGAAGACCAACGAACGGCACATCAGCTTCGAGCAGCTGTCCGACATAATGGCATTCCGCGCGGTCGTACCGGACGAGGAAGCGTGTTACGCCGCACTCGGTGCGATCCACCGGCGCTGGCCGATGGTGCCCGGCCGGTTCAAGGATTACATCTCGACGCCGAAGCGCAACGGCTATCGCTCGCTGCACACCTCGGTGATCCATGCCGAGAACCGCCGCATCGAAATCCAGATCCGCACGCCCGAAATGCATGAGGAGGCCGAACTCGGCCTCGCCGCGCACTGGGCGTACAAGCAGGACAAGGTGCGCGCCGAGACGCAGGTCAGCTGGATCCGCGATCTGGTCGAAATTCTCGATAACGCGGAAAGCCCGGAGGAGCTGCTCGAACATACCCGCATGGCGATGTATCAGGATCGCATCTTCGCCTTTACGCCGAAGGGCGAGCTGCACCAGTTGCCCAAGGGCGCGACGCCGATCGACTTCGCTTACGCGGTGCACACCGATCTCGGCGATCAGGCGGTCGGCGCGAAAATCAACGGGCGGGTGGTGCCGTTGCGTACGATCATCGCCAATGGCGATCAGGTGCAGATCCTGCGGTCCAAGGCGCAGCACCCGCAGGCAAGCTGGATGAACTTCGCGATCACCGGCAAGGCACGCGCCGCGATCCGCCGCTACCTGCGCCAGATCGAGCGCGACGAGACACAGGCGCTGGGCCGCAAGCTGTACGACGAGGTCGTGTCGCGCCTGCCCGCGCCGCTCGGGACCGAGGCGATCAAGGTCGCGCTTACCCGGCTGAAGCTACCCGACGAGGCCGCGTTGATGCAGGCGATCGCCCGTCGCCGCATCCCCGATACCGAGGTTATGGAGGCGCTGATGCCGGGCTCGGTCGAGGCAAGCGGCCAGCAGCAGGCGCCTGCGCAAACCAAGGCGATCTCGATCCGCGGCCTCACCCCCGGCGTCGCCTACGATCTCGCCGAATGCTGCCACCCGGTGCCGGGCGACCGCATCGTCGGATTGCGGCGGCTCGATCAGGGGATCGAGGTGCACGTCATCGAGTGCCCGGTGCTGGCCACCGCCGACGATGCCGACTGGGTCGATCTCGCCTGGGGCGACAAGACGGAGGGCGGCACCGCGCGCATCGCCGTAGGAGTTAAGAACGAACCGGGCTCGCTCGGCACGATCGCGACGATCATCGGCGCGCAGAAGGCGAACATCGTCAACATGCGGCTCGACAACCGCGACACGGGTTTCCACACCAACACGTTCGATGTGGAAGTGCATGACACACAGCATCTGATGCGGTTGATCGCCGCTTTGCGTGCGGCGGATGCGGTCAGCGGCGTCGAGCGGATCTGACGGTCAGTCGCCGCCGCTCGCGCGTTCGCGTATTCCCCGACCGGCCAGCACCATCTCGAAACTGAAAGCGCCTAGCGACGCGATCGCACAAACCAACGCGCCGCCGAACAAGCCGAACAGCACGCCGCCCGCATGACCGGTCCTGATCTCACCGACGAACAGCGTGAGGGCCGCACCGCACGTCAGCGCGCCCGCGATCGCGGCAAGCAGGACGGCGACGTCCAGCGCGCTGGAACGCAGCCGCAGTTGCGCTAGGCGTCGTGGACTGCCGGTCGTGTCCGACAGCTTGTCGACCTGATCCGCGATCCGGCCGAGCCGCGTCGAGAAGACGTTCAGCAGCGACCCGACGCTCGTGAGCAGGAAGATCGGCGTCAGCGCGAGCTGAACGACATGCGCCGCAGCGTCGATGGGAGAGTGGCTCATGCTGGGCGGAACGCAGCCCGCCCGCGCCGGCACCCGGCCAGCAAGGCATGCGCTTGGTCGCTTCTCGGGCACTCTGCTACGCAAAAGGTCATACAGCCAGTCAGCGCATCGAGGTGCGCCTGCCCGGCTCCAGCTGACACTGTCTTCATCGCCACACTTGCCACCAGGAGCGCCGACGCTCACCCGCCGTCACCAGCATACCGCGCCGTACCGTTACCGGCCACGCCTCAAGCCGCTGCCCCTTGCACGGCCCCGCCACACACGCGCCGTCTTCCACCTGAAACAGCGCGCCGTGCCATCGGCAGGCGAGCAGCGTGCCGGTCGAGACCTGATGCACCGCGTAATCGTCCTGCCCGCTCGCCAACGGCACGCCGGCGTGAGGGCACAGGTCAACATAGCCCATCACCGTATCGCCGGTGCGGACCACCACGCCGTCGAACCGGCCGGTCTTCAACTGCACGCGGAAACCCCGCGCCGCGCCGTCGGCAATGTCGGCAAGCGGGGCAAGCTTGATCCCGGGCGGCGTGGCGTAGATGCGTGTGCTGGTCATCGTCGCGCCTTATCGAATCAAAAAGCTTTGGGCGCTACCGTCTTCGCCGTTGAGGATTGGGGGAGACGCGCCGCATGAAGCAAATT
>Ga0265780_10009967_pt1 | contig 11353 bp, 15 predicted proteins | sample P1T30metagenome_FD_192432 | JGI IMG/M metagenome (GOLD analysis project Ga0265780, IMG submission 192432) | Plant litter microbial communities from East Loma Ridge, Irvine, California - P1 T30 | ecosystem: Environmental > Terrestrial > Plant litter > Unclassified | place: USA: California... | reverse complement strand
TCGAATAAGGAACCCTGCTGAGCCCAGCCAGCTGTGGCGGTGCTGACGGCTGATGTGAGCTCGCCTGCAGGTCTAGAATGCGTTTCAATTGGTCCCCATGGACACCTTGGTCTTGGTTCCTTGAAATTGCCATCAAGTGCTCTGCCGTGGTGTCCCAGTGTGAATGACGATTCGTGACGTACCCTTGCAACTTTTCTTGAACTTCTCGTTCTAGAATTTCTCGCAACGTCGCCAACTGCCAGGTTTCAGGTCCCGGGACACCTCCCCGGTGGATCAATTGGCGGTCTGTGTCGATTGCGTGCTCAGATCTCCCTTGCTTGCTCGTGCTGTCGCCAAATTGCATTGAAATGTGACTTTGCGATGACAAGGGAGCTTGGGCCGCCGATGACGTCGTAGCAAACTTTCAACCCCTCCAACAACAGGTGCGTTTCACCGTCTATCACGATTGACCTATCCTTACCCAACTCCTGAGATCTTCACTTCGGTCCGAATTATCCGTCGCAACCATGTCTGAGAGAGTTTCCAACAAAGTGAAGGAGGTCGCGAAAGAGGACTTCGATCAGGCCAAAGCTCTCGCTCAAGATGTGATCCGCTCAGCCGCGTATCTATACCCGTTCAAGGCATGCGGCTCCGAACTCAAACATGGAAGACCCCACTAACTTCATTAACAGGGCATCTACTACTTCTGCGCAAACCGCACACTATGGCGACCTCTCGCGGCCAAGCTGGTCCCGACCATCTCGCTTGGGTTGGGCGTCACCGTCTTCATGTTCGCCGTCACATATGTCCCACAGGCGGCGATGCTCACCATCTTCAATGGTCCGCTTGCCATCTTCACAACCGTTCTGCTCGTGCTCAGTGAAGCCTCAACCATCTTCTCCGTGCTGAGCAAGAACTTCCTGATCGATGACGCGCTCATCGACACGTTCGATGGCACGCTTCTGTGCCGCAATCTACACTCCCTGGTCGAGAACGAGCGCCAGGTCAAGTCTGGAAGCGACCCCGTTGCGAAGTTGGGCAAGCTTGTCTCCAAGCCCTTCGCCAAGTTCACCCCAGCAGCCATTGTCCGCTACTTCATGTACTTGCCGCTGAACTTCATCCCGATTGTTGGAACTGTGCTGTTCGTCATTCTCCAGGGCCGCAAGTTTGGCCCCACTGCGCATGCGAGGTACTTCCAGCTCAAGCAGATGAAGAAGCAGGAGAAGGACCAGTTTGTCGAGAAGCGTCGCGCTGCATATGCCAGGTTAGTCTCTTTCTCGATATGTCGCACTTCGACTAGGCTAATACATAAACAGCTTCGGTGTCCCAGCCGTGCTACTCGAGCTCGTTCCCGTTGCCGGTATCTTCTTCTCCTTCACGAACACTGTGGGCGCAGCACTCTGGGCTGCCGATATGGAGCAGAACCAGCAGGGCGGCGGAAGCTCCACTGCTCCCAACCTGCGCAACCAGGCTGAGCGTGCCAGGAAGGAGTTGTGAGATACCTGAAACCTCTCTCGCACGTTCGTTTGATATGGTGCTGATTGCTCCACCGAAGAGATCCTGAAGCGTATGTACGCTATGGACCAGAAGTTCAGTATCGTTATCCATGGAAGCCTCCGTAGGCACGAGGCAATATGCTTGGTTGGCCATGATTTGGTCGGAGACATTCGTATTGAGTTACGATGCCACGTTCGAAGCTCATGCTTCCGATCTCATGAAGGAGGTACATGATGATGTATCCGCCACATGCGATACCTAACTAGTACTAATAGTGAAAAGCGTAATGACACTTACCTTCAGAAATGCGGAAGTGCAGTATGTGAGAGGCTCCTCGTTTGCTCATATTGTGAAGAAGAGTTTGTGTGGTCTAAATGTGTAAATGCATGATTCTGCCGAATTTGCTCGAATTTGAAAATTTCGAAATTGAAGTGCTTCATCTTCATCCAGGGCCACAGGAACAGTAAGCTGTCGCGGCGTCCTTACTATCATCTTCGGAAATCCCTAAACGCCAGTAAACCAGCCCTTAGCTCTCGCTGTTTCATACCCCCTCTCCCTCACGTGTTCGCGCCAAAATCCCTTAGATATCATACATTGAATCAACCCACGGCTTGACACTGCACAGCCCGAACTCCACCGCCTCCTCAGTCCGAATCGTCCGGCTGCCCTGGCCCGGCACGAGGTTGACCCACTTGTCAAATAGTGTATCCGCGTTCTTCTTGCCCAGTCCTTTGGCCACAAGTTCCGGATCATTTGCCACTGCTGGTTCGATGCCCGCAACGCCGCCAAACACGAGCAAGAGGTGTTTGAAGGGCTCGAGGACTTCGTTGTGCGAAGAGGCAGCGTTTCCGGGCAGGATGGAATGGATTGGGATACCGCGCTCAGATGTTCCCATCGTGAAGTCGTAGCCGGAGGGGTATTCGCATTCTGAAAACACGGCGGAGAGAGAGGGGGTGCGGCGCACGGTGTAACCCCAATAGTATCCGCCTTCTTCACGGGGCAAGCTGTTCGCGCAGGCGACGGCGTCGAGGGAGTCGCAGTCAGACTTAGAGAGGTTGGGCCATGACGCTGGTGGGTCTGTTTTGCTGAATCGCACAGTGGTGCGCATGCCTTCTTCGACGGGTGATCCTGCAGGGATGGGTACGCGGATGGGGCAGGGCAGGCCAACTTCAACGTAGGCGTACTCTAGGATGTCGTGGCTCTTCTTGCCCTTCTGCGTTGGCGCAGGTGCTGGAGCTGGGCCGATGACCATGCCCTCACGATACTGGCACCACTCGTGATTCCTTAGGTGATGTGGCATGTCCATGCTAGGTAGCATGCCCGCCTGTTCTAGGTTCTTGTGACGAGTGAAGAGCTTCTGGCGGAGATGAGGTGGGCATTCTGCATATGATAGAACGTGGTACAGGAACTGCTCGGGATTCTGCCAGGGTTCGTCTTCCTCGAGAATTGAGTCCATCACTTCTTGCTTGGAAAGCTGCTTGCCCCTTTTGCGCATGTACTTCGGAGCCACAACTTTGGGGTCTACGTTGGTTGGATCATCGTCGAAAACCACGATCTCGTCAACGCAGAAGACGGCTGCGGCACGCGCGATCCGACCGACTTGAGTAGTTTTGTGGTCAGGCTTCTTGGCATTGTTGAGCCAGCTTCCGGGCAATGCGATGCTGACTGTCCAGTTGCGGCCTCCTTTGGGTGTGAATACAGCAGTGGGTCGTGATGTGTCGATATCTTCGTCCTCTTCTTCGTTTGCCTTTCTCTTCTTCATAGGACTGCTACTGCTCCCGGCATTTTGATCCTGGTGAATAACGACAGCTGATGCCTTGCGCTTCTGCCCTTATGTCAGCTACATAGCCTTAATGCGCTGTTCCCTAGAACAGAATAGGCAGATAGGTAGATGTGCTAGAAATGCCTTAATGCATATAGTTACTGAAGTAGTCTAGCCTTAGAGCTATGTAGCTTCTTCTAAGTAACTATGTAAAGAGACATTGCCTCTGTGCTAAGTCTTAGGAGTGCGCTGTTTTAACTTACTTTAGTTGCAGCGTCTGTCTCCTTCCTTAGGCTAGTATGAACAACGATGCTATCGCTGTCTTTCGCCATCGCGTTCTTGATTCAGTCTCTGCCTAGAAGTTCTAAAGAATCATAGATAGTATCAAAGTTAAAGATTAGTGTTGAAGAGATAGGTTTAGTGGTTAGGTCAGGCAATATATATGCGCTGAAGTAGGATGTCCGCTAAGATCAAGGTAAAGGTAGCTTCAGGTAAAGGCAAACAAGGTGAGAAATTTCCGCGATGTTCAATCGCAAATCACACGAGTCATGCGCGTCCTGCATTAGCGCCCGCTCAAGATCCTTGTCAGAAACCGGGATTAGGCAACCGCGACACGGCGCAGCAGACTCCAAAGTCTTGTGCGCCTTTACTTTTAACTCAATCTTCCTCCCTATACATTGCTTGAACAAACTCATCTGCAAAGAGCGTAGGAGAAGAAATACTAGCGACATTCACCATGGAAGCATCACCGTATGTTCAAAGCGCCCACTCCATTCCGCCCCAAAAACTAACTCCACGCAGTAAATCCCCGCTCACCTCCCTCACCCAGACCTTCACATCCTTCTTCGCCCTCTACTTCACCACGCTCTTCAGTCTCGATTCATACACCGCCGCGCGCAACTCGCCATTCCGACCTACCAACCAAGTCCTGCCACCAGCCAACTCCACACAAATCGGCGCGCGGTCAGATTACCAGGCGGGCATGCATGGCAGGGGACGTAGAGGTCCGGGTGCAGGCGATGCGCCGAGGGGAGGACGGGATATTGGCGGTATGAGGGATTCAGGGCCCGCGGTGGGCATGGGAGCGACTGCTGCGTGTGGAGCGTGTATGACTTGAGGGGTGAAGCGAGAAGGTTGAAGATGCGCATTGGAAATACATATTGGAGGAGTTTCTGGCAACGAGCTTTAGCATACACGGACAGGGGCATGGTATCACTGGAGCGTAAGGCGTTTGTGAACCTGACACAGAGTTTCAATCTAATAGGGGGGTTGACTTGCTTCATGACTTTTCGCGCAGTGCTACTCAGTACGGTGGATTGGATTGATATTATGTACGATGCAAATCATGCGCCTCGTCTAACATTCGTGCTCATCAGCGTGATCTTCTTGCCCTTCTTCTTCTTGCCACCCGCTTGCTTCTTCGGCGCTTCCTCGTCACCTAAAGACATGGCTTGCACCTGGGCGATGACATCGTCTTCTTGGAGCAAGTCCTTCTCCCAGCCCTGTAACCATCCATCATCGGCGTCATGATCTATCTGTGGCCCCATCGTTGGCGATGCGGCTGCAATAGCTGCAGTGCCCCAAACGGTGCGCGGAGCAGACGGGCTGGTCGATGGGGAAGCTAAGGAAGCGAAGCCCTCGCCACGCCGGGTCGGCCACGGCGGTGAAGTCGAGCTGAGATCGCCATCAACACCATGCGCATCTGGGACACTACTGGGCTGCAGTGGCTGGAAGTCGTCCGCTGAGAACCTCTCAGATATGCTTGGACGCTTCCTACGGCCCGATGCAAACTCGGCATACTCTGCCTTTTCCGCTCGTAATCGTGCTTTTTCCTCTCGATTGTCCTTCTCTGTATGTTTCTTCCTCCGCCGCTCAATGTCGGGTTTGAACTTTTCCAAGACTTCGGGCGAGACAGTATCGGTCCAGTCGCACTCGAGGAAACCTACTTCACACCCATATGGGAGGTGTGCCAGGTACTTGGTCCGCTTTCGTAGCTCGTCATCAACGACATGACCAGTCGAGACGTGCTCGACCCTGGGCAGGATGGTCGCTGGGAAAGAAGCGAAATTGCCAAAGGCGGCTTTGAGGATGCGAATGTCGAGCGGCGAAAGGTAGTAATGGAACAATGCTTGATAAAAGAAATACTCTGATGGCGTGTTGTGGTGTTCGTGCTGTTGTCGATTACGGATCTCAGCGAGTGTGGCCGGTATGCTAGTCCTCGAGGAGTGAGACGACATTGACATAGTCCGTTGTTGACTAAGAGCAGGCGCAGCTTCTGATGATGCAGCAGGCGATGCAAAATCCTGTCCAGACTTGGTAGCATTTTGGATGCTATACATCTCCGGCACTGCGGCGGAATCTTCATTGAAAACAATGGGTGCACGCTTGATCTTGGGCTCTGCAGGCTTGGCTGGCATCTCAGGAGGGTTCCCGATACCTTTGACCTTCTCTTTCGACTCGTGTATGCTCCGCACGGCCTTGCGCATCCATTCAATGTTGTCTTCGCCGAACATAACTTCGTCTTCCTTCTCTTGCTGCTGCAGTCTTGCAATCTCCTGGTCAAACTGCTCCATCATGTAGTCTTCTCCGCCGCGCATGACGCGCGCATAGTCCATGACTTCCGCGGCAAAGTGCCATGGTATATCTTCGTCCTTGCCGAGCGCATCAGCCCCATCGCGCGGCATGGCCAAGGTGCTTCCAGCTGGTCGTACCACCAAGCGCAGGACAACATCGCCACCTTCCCGTGGCGGCTCGCCCTCCTGTCCGACATACCACCGGACAGGGCGAGTCTCGGTGATGTAGACTGTGTCAAAGCACAGAGGGCACTTCTTTGAACGTGCTCTTTTCTCGGGAGCTTTGCCATCGTCCTCAGAATGCATGTAGCGAATAAGGCAAGGCAAGCAAAATATGTGACCACATCTGGCCATCCTCGGGGCTACCGGAGTCCCGAGGCAGATGGGACAAGAAGCCTCTTGCGAAAGCTCGGACGCCAAGATCTGAAGGACATTGTTCCAGTCCAGGTGGATGTCGGCATCAACGCTCTGAGCGCGATAGTCGCCACGCGGGTCGACAATGAAGCGGTAGTTGGCATGCACGTAGCGCGCCTTGTCTACGGCGTGGTAGCCCGAACCCAGACCCCAGGTCGGATTCCGGCGGTTGTTCCTACCATAGCCGTGCGATTGATGATTCTGCGGCCGGGGCGGCAGACTAAAGTTCATCAGATGAGTGATGGACGTCTGTCCCTTGCGGTTGTTGAATGGACGCATGGCGAGCTATGTACTACTGTCAGCCACTCGTCACCAATATGCGCGGACAGTACTTACCGACTCAACAATGGCATCCTCGTCGGTCGCCCTGAAGCGCTTGGAGCCCTTGTGCTGCTTCTTGCCCTGCTGGTTATTCCGAGGCGTGGGAGAAGCGCGACTCGAGGCCCCTGTTCCGGAGCTACCCCGCTGCTGGCCAAAGAAGTTGACGGTGTTGAGGGTGAGGGGCTGGTTCTGCGAGGGAGAGGTGGGGCCAGAGGATGCAGAGGCTTTCGAAGAAGACGCAACTGGCGGGGGGTTAGAGGACATCGTGTTGCCCAATCAAGGGTCCACGATGGGTGCGCGACAATGACGATGACGCTCTAGAGCGCTTGATACTGCTATCGTCAAAGCGAGGGCGAGATGGAGAGCGTCGCGCGGGGGGAAGGAGAATGAAAGGAGGGTTCACGGCGGTTCACGACTGATTGTTTTGGTGTAGTGTTCTGGGTCCCCCAAAGGGTGACTTGGGGAGATGGAGTCAGAGAGTGGCGGCCGGATAGATGACATCGCGCGGACAAAGTCACGTGTGCGCAACGACGTTTGCAAATGCAGCAAGCGCAACCGGTGCAACTTCTGCAAAGGATTGTTCTGGGCTTCCATTCGCCATCAACAATTGAGCAGTCGCCCACTTTGCAAGCAGCCACATCTCAACTGCGCCAGAGGGTGTGTTTCTCTGCTTCGAGTACCGCGTGTCAACATTGAAACTCAGTGGGAGAGTCTCTGACGCTCTGACCGGGCCGCCGCACAGACGCAGTTTGGGAGATCCGAGAGCTGCTCGCGACCTTCGAACTCTTTCCATTTGATATTGGTTACCACGCCGCCCACCACATCTCCCCCTTTCACGCACACCTCGCGCTCCTTCCCGCGGGCAGGCTCTGCTGCGCTCATGTCGTGCTGATACAATGACCCCGCGCTTCGCCAACTGCCCCGCTACCTGTAGTAGTCGCCCTCCGCCGCAAGCCCTCGTCGCGCGACCTCCATCCACACCCCAGCAATAATTATCAACTGCGCGCCTTCCCGCACTGCGCCCACGCCCGCGCTTATCACGTCCGAACGTGATACTGGACCACCGGCAGCTCGCCTTCTTCCTGCCCTTTCCGTTGCCTCACACGTTGGCCGCTTGGTCTCTCTGGCCGGCGACCGACTGTGAAGGCAACACTGCCGCCCGCTCATCATGATGCCCGGCCCTCATGGCCCGCCTTCGGGTCCCATGCACCAGGGACGCAGGCAGGAGCATCCGTACTACCACCACATCCCGCCACAGACGCATTCGCCGGTGCACCACAACCCATATGCGCAGTACCACCATCCCCAGCACTATGGGCCTCCCTACGGCTATCCACAGCACATGCAGCAGATGCCACAATGGAACCCGTACCATCAGCCCCAGCCGCAGTACGTGATGCCGCCGCGCCAGTTCCAGCCTCACGCGTCGCCCGTGGTCGTCTCATCGCATCCCCATATGCCCGTCCCCCCGGTTAACCGCGCAATGGGTCAAACACCGCCCATTGTGCATTCCCACACGCCGCCAGTCCAGCGCATGCACACGCCTCAGCCGGCGCCGTCGACGCCGTCAGCACACTCCCAGACGTATCTGTCTGCTTCGACGCCCCCGACGAACAACACGGTAGACACGCCTCCTCCGGTAGTTGAGTCGAAGCCTGCGCAGGCCACGCCTCCGACGCCTGTTCAGTCGACAGTTCGCAAGCCTTTCTATCCGCCGCTTCCCTGGCTCTCCGTTCCTGGTCCATTTCCCCCGCGTGCTGCTGGAAGGCGGAGGCGGAGACGAGCGCCCGTAGCTGCCGAGGAGGAGGGCCTTGCTCTTCCTTCTCGTGAGCAGGCGGTCGAGGAGAACATCGCGGAATCTACCGAAGAGGTCGATGACGGCGACCAGACACCGACTGAAGAGCCGACCGAGTCGCTGGCTTCCACCGCCGCACTTCCTTCCGATGCCGAAGTCGATACTCCGTCCACATCCCACCCTCCTTCCGAGGTCGACCTGGCGCACGTCACAACACCTTCTGCTGCGCCTCAACAAGCTCCAGCGTCAGCTCCGATCACCAAGCACGCACGTACTGCTACCATTCCCGCCATCCCGCTTATTCCTATCAAGTCGGCAAAGGCACCCAGCGCGACTTCAACAACACAGAAATCAGTAAAGTCACCTGCGCCCAGAACCGAGGATACTTCTGTAGGCGTTGAGGCCGAGGCGACACCCAAGGCATCGCCGCCCAAGCCAGCTGCACCAAAGTCATGGGCCGAGCTGTTGAGGGCGAAGAATGCTCCTGCCGCCGTTCAACCCGCGGCTGCGGTACCACCACCTCCTGCCACCAACGGCGTAGTTGCTACGAACGGCCCCACAGCCCCTCGTAGCAACACTTTAGCCGATGTTCTCGCGTCTTTTACTGTCGATTCGGAGAAGAAGGTTACATTTCTTGAGCCCCGTGGCCTTGTAAATACGGGCAATCTGTGTTATATGAATTCTGTAAGTGGCTGCCATCTTGTCCAACAATCAAATCCAGCTAACGCTTGTCCAGATTCTTCAAGTCCTTCTCTTCTGCGTGCCATTTTACGACTTTCTGGACCAGGTCGCGAAGCGCGCTGTGCATAGCTTCAAGTCCGAGACACCTCTCGTCGACGCTTTGTGAGTTTTCTTCATATACTAGCCGTGCGCTATTCTAATTCTTCTAGAATCATGTTTATGCGAGACTTCAAGCTCATCGACTCCGCTGCTACCGTTGAGCAGCTCCGCCTCCGTCTGAAGGATAAGGAGCTCGAGCAATACGGCGACCCACTCACACCGGAGTATGTATACGACGTCATCCGGCGCCTGCCTCGATTCGATAATATGAAGCGAGGACAGCAAGAGGATGCTGAAGAATTTCTGGGTTTCTTGCTTGCCGGACTACACGATGAAGCTGCACACATCATCAAGAGCGACAAGCAAAACCAGGCCTCCAACGGAGTAACATCGCCTTCTGCAGAACAATCGGAGTCAGCTGATGGCGGGTGGATGGAGGTCGGCGCAAAGCAGAAGTCTGCCAACACCCAATCATCTGGCGCGATCGAGTTCGAAACACCTATTACCAAGATCTTCGGCGGCAAACTACGTTCCGAGTACAAGAAACCTGGTGAGAAGGCCTCTGTCACCCTTGAGCCATATCAGCCTCTGCAATTGGACATCGGCGAACCGAACATCAACAACATTTCGGACGCTTTGAAGAATTTGACCCGTCTGGAGACGCTCGATGGCGCCGCTCGAGGCGCTCGTGCTTCGACCAAGCAAGTGCACATTGAGTCCCTTCCTCCTGTCTTAATACTCCACTTAAAGCGATTCCACTACGACGCACAGGGACCGCAGAAGATCTGGAAGAAGGTCGGGTACCCATTGGAGCTTGAGGTTCCAAAGGAGGTGTTCCCGCCACACAAGCGAAACAGCTACATGACCAAGGGCGCATTCCCGCGCTACAGGCTGATTTCCGTCGTCTATCACCACGGCAAGAATGCAAGTGGTGGGCACTACACAGTCGACCTCCGTCGACAGGAAGGCAATGAGTGGATCCGCATGGACGATACAACTCTTCGCCGCATTCGCGCAGAAGATGTGGCCGAGGGTGGTGCTGAGGAAGACCCCAAGGTACTCGCTGCTGCGTTGGAGCAACACAAGAACGATGCCGGCAAGAGCAAGAACTTTTTCGCTCAGATCGACATGGAGGAGGAAGAGGCAGACAAGGGAGCATGGAGCCAGGTGAACGGCACAGAAAAGAAAGAAAATCTGAAGAAATGGGCCGGCATTGTCAATGGTACAGCAACACCCAACTCGGCGGGCAAGAGGACGCCGATGCTGAAGGAGAACGTCAGGGACAACAAAGTGGCCTACATACTGTTCTACCAGCGCATTGAGACTTGAGGCAAGTCTTTCACAAGGTAGGGCATACGACATGTGCGCATTTGCCAGGCGTACAGACTACACTGGCATTTCCGCAACGATCAAAAGTTATCTAAATGCATTTGCGATGGCGATAATGAGGAGAATTTACCGTGATACCAGTACCATGGTGCTATGTCTGCATCGCGGGACGTTGCGAAAAGAGCAGGAGCAGGAGCATTGGGGATGGGAGGATGGTTGCTTTGATACCCTGAAACGGGTGTCTAGGATAGTAACCGATAATGATGATACAGTTCTATATTTGCTCCTTGTGTTACGCGTGATTCGGGTCTCTTATGCGTAGTATACGCTTTCCAAGCAAGCACCATTAGAAGTTGGGATGCTAGGAAGTGTAGTTGTTGTTCGATCAGTGGACCGTGCATTCAAGCTGTCAACTGCCCCTCCGCCCCCACCTTCCTCCCAGAGCTTCCCAAAACACCAAAGCTCCCAAAGCTAGTGAACACCACAGAACACAAGATGCTCATCACAGAGACGCACAAGGACGTGCCTACCAAGGCGGGTGGTGACATGAGTGAGCACATTGGCATACTCGGGAACAAGAAGCCAAGCTGACTTGTAGGGATCTTCCTCTTCCACCCGAGTATTCCGAATTATCCTAAGGCCAAGTTTCCCGGTGTCGTCGTGTTTAGTGAAATCTATCAAGGTGAGATGCTCGAAGTGGGCTGGATTTTGTATTCTTTCAGGATAAATCAAGTCAAGCTGCATTATTCCCATTTCCACATCTCAATTCTCTACATAGGTTTGGGATAGCACATCACGTTACCTTGCGTCCCCTTTCTTGGAACTCACGCACTACAATGAATGCATACTCACAGACTCTTAGTGACTGGCCCCGTCGCCCGTTTCGCCAGGCAAATCGCGTCA
>Ga0265780_10009964_pt1 | contig 11356 bp, 10 predicted proteins | sample P1T30metagenome_FD_192432 | JGI IMG/M metagenome (GOLD analysis project Ga0265780, IMG submission 192432) | Plant litter microbial communities from East Loma Ridge, Irvine, California - P1 T30 | ecosystem: Environmental > Terrestrial > Plant litter > Unclassified | place: USA: California... | reverse complement strand
TTCTTTCCGATAGGGATGTAGCAGCTAGCAAAAACATTTCTGCTATTATTGCTGTGGCATAGGTCACACGATTTCCTATCGCAGTAAGCAATGCTTGGTAGGCAAGCGCCACGTAGAGCTTTACAATAATACAGACAGCAATACAGCTGTTGATACATACCCCCCATGCGACATAGCTCGCGCAGTTTTATTATATGACAGAAATTTTATGCGATAACTCCCGGCTTGGCCTCTATAGATCGTACGTGGATTAGCTAAAATGTGCCCGAGTTTTGTCTAGAAGCGCCTGCAGATCTAAAACCCGTTCTGGCATTACTGTCTCGATCGATACAATGGTTCAGAGAGATATAGAGGCCAGAGAGCAGCGAGTGTTGCTACAGATAAATTCTTCGATGGGCTTAGTAAGGCTTACGGGGAGGATGTCCTCACACGAACAGAAGATCCACAACGAGAGAGCTTTCGAAAACACAAGCAGATCGGCAGAAGGTGGTCTATTCTAGCGTCACACTTTGGTCTTGGTATCTTCTTGACTTGCAGCCCCGAATTAGAGGCTGAAATGTATGATTCCTGTGAGTCTCAAATATGTTTTCGTCTGACACATTTAGCAATGACCCCCACTTTCCTGACCGAAGATTCCCAGCTCTCCTTACGTATATACTCAACGTATATCCTGAGGGAAGTCAGCTAAGCCGGAAACTTGACCCTTTCGTTCGCTCGATTATCCAAGGAGTTTCGCCGCCCTTATGGCCAACAGCAGCATGTTTAGACATTCTCAGTCCCTATAGGCAAAAGAATGAGAAGGGCGATGCAACCGATCTTTGTAAAGAGTGGCTACGGGTAGAAGTGCATACTGGGTTTTATCGTATTTTGTAGGATAAACAGAGATGGGTTCTGATCAACCCGACCTGGCTGTTAGGCGTAGATAGATAAAATGAAATTGCAGGAGAGTTGCAGAAGACTACTTCCTAAAGCTCTAGTAATTGTTGCAATACTGCCTATTCGACTCTCCAAGCGTCTGCTACTGATGGCGATATGGATGAGTATGAGAGGTGGAAGACGCGCGAACCGAAGGGCAAGTAGAATAGGTACACTGCTGTTTCCCGTATCAGTAGTCAGGCAGGTTTGCGTGATGGCTACCCTAGCCGTGCCCAGATGGCTATTGATATGCTCTCTATACCTGCTCTAAGTTGCGAATGCGAGCGCTTGTTCAGCGAGCTTGGCGACCTCCTTGAGCCGGTGGCGGCAGACCTCACCTCAGTATATAGTGCGTACGGCGGTAGTATAGAGCTTGTTTTGATTAGGGGAGTGTTATTGCCACAGCGAATTCAATAAATCTGCATAATACCAAGCCAATTAAGCTTTTCAATTAAGCCTCAAGTTAAGCAGAGAGTTTCTAGGAGCGGAGCGTTTCCAAAAACCTACTGCTGCTGTAAATTTCCTGTTCCTAGAAACGCTCTGCTCCTGAAAACCTACTGCTCCTAAGATCGCTCTGTTCCTAGAAACGCTCTGCTCCTGAAAACCTACTGCTCCTAAAATCGCTCTGCTCCTAGAAACGCTTTGCTCCTAAAAACCTAATGCTCCTAGAAACGCTCTTCTTCTAGAAACGCTCTACTTCTAGAAACGCTCTGCTTCTAGAAAAGCCCTACTGCTAAAATCGCTTTGCTTACTAAACCTGCGGAATAGGCTTTAGGGTAAGTTTAAGTGGGGGGTATCCTAGTACGACAGGGAACCTAGCGTTTACAAAGGGTAAAGCTAGGTTTGCACGGAGCGGTATAAAACCGAGCAAAGCAACGATCAAACAAGAGTGTCAATGCCATAGAATCTTACTATGGATACTCACTTAATTTTGAGATCGCTTTCTGCATTCACCGCACTCCCATATGAGCTTCTCTATATCATATTCTCCTTCCTAACACGGCATGATCTTCTTAATGTGTGCTCTGTTCGTCGCTTTCGCAACGTTGCACAAGACTTGCTCTACCAGGAGTTCCACACTGACGGTCGGAATGTCGCTATGTTTTTGCGAACTATTCTTTTTAACAAGACGCTGGCATCTCGAGTTCGGCGTGTATACATGAAAGAGTACTACCTTTACGGAGATAGGCAATATACGGAGAGCTTCGTTGCTTTGTTAACTCAACATCTTTTGCACCTTGACATACCATTGCACGTTAAGGTGCTTTGGTGCAAACAAATCACGCACAGGAGAGCCCTGGCTACACTACTGCTTTCCCACCTACCAAGGTTAGAGAAACTTGAGATTGCTTCAACGGACGACGATCACCGATTCACCGGCATTCCTGGGTGGTTTTTGTCCCCAAAGCAACCTTTTTGGACACTACTGATGCCGAAGATCGCTACATCTTTTGTAAAAACGTCCTTCTTGCGCAACGTCCGAGAGCTTAGTCTAGAAGGCCTATCCTGCTCAATGTGCGACTTGGCTTCGGTCTTTAGTTTACCGTCTCTTAGGTCATTGCGGATGAGACCTGTCATTCAATCAGAACGAGACCGGGGACTCACAGAGTGGATGTTTCGACCAAGATCAAGTGGCTTATCAATCTTAGCGTTGCTCGAAGCGGATATATCAAGACAAACACTTAGGCAGGTCCTACATTCTTGCACCGCGCTCGTAGACTTCACCTACGGTGAACGTTGGGATACCGAAACCACAGATCCCTGGGTGGGCCAAGACCCTGACTCGCTGATAAAGATTTTATCACCTTTTCACGATACCCTTAGAACGTTGATACTTCAAAACAAAGATCCATTTCCCTCTGAGAATTCGCCAATACGTTCCCTCTTAGAATTCAGGGCTCTGGAACGCTTCTCGACAGGCACATTCGCAATTATTGACGACGGGACCTATATACAGGAGATACTCCCGGGAAGTCTGATCGAACTGGAGCTCCGTGACAATTACTCGAGACTAACAGGAGCTCATGGCAGCAATTTCCATAATGTCATCAGTGTATTTGCGGAAGCTAAACGCAAACTTCTGCCAAATCTGACCAAAATGTCGCTTACGCTGGACCAGGAACATTGGGAGAATTCAGACCTTGACTTCAATAAATGCTTGAGAAATGGTGTTGAATTCTGCATTCAAATCGACGAGTTGTGTTGATGGAAATCTGTACATAGGTTGTTTGTGGCTAGCCACATGTGGCGATGCTCAGCAACTCACGGATGAGGAATAAGGGAAAAGGTTGCTGTATTAGGGGAGTGATAGCGAGCGATTATGCAAGTAACTGAGGGTTACATGAGTACAACCTTATAGTGTATTCGGTGAACAAAGGTGCTAGGCTGACATAAGACATTTAAGCGCATGGCTAGTTAGTAGTGATCTTTCTGGGTGGTTGTAAGCATCTGTACACATATACCCTACAGTTATGATATATGAACAGCACTTTTTAGTCACGGTGATGACTCTTAGAAACCTGCTGTAGATATTAGTAAGCGGTTTACGAGTGTTAACACACGTAAACCAATTCAGCGCGTTTGCCGTTTCTGTCCCTATTAGTTCACTTACTAAATTAGGTCTTGCGTTCCGTTCGGGGAGTAAGACACAAAGTTCGCCCTACCTCCTTTAAGACCTCGTACATCGCTGTATTTGAGTTGCCAGCCTGAGGTAGTGCGTCTGGTATTTCCGCATTAACGCTTGCAGTATCGTAGAAATAGTAGTTGTCTTATTTGCCTTGGTCGTCTAATAGTGTGTTGCACGTCCGCAAGAAGTCGTTAAGGCAGTACGGCTTGTGATGTGTCGCTCTTGTCCTCACCATGCCCGTCTAGCATGTCCGCATTAATGCTTGCAGTATTATGAGAAGAGTGGCAGTCTCCTAATGTAGTTTTCAAGAGGTTGCTATCCTTGTCCGTTTCTAGTTAGGAGCTGCCGGTAGGAAAGAAAGTAGCGGACGGTTAGATATCAACTATGGCTAGATGCGACCGGAGCTCAGAGCCGCGATCGAAAGACAGCCTGTGTAGTAGAAGCTTTGGCCGCAAATATTCTAGATACTCAGGTTCCGCCCTTGCAAACAAGGACAGAAAAGCTTTCGCTGTCAAGATAAACTACTAAGAGTTAGCAGAATCTTAGTAAGACTAGTCATCGTACCTCTGCTTCTCTTATTCTAGCGTAGATCTAATCTAGCAGCAGCTTATCGTAAGTTATGTCCTGTCGCATATTAGAAACAGCGTTACTATTAGTACTATACTTACAAGATGTATGAAGCACATAACGTTTTAAAGAAGCAAATTTCGAATTCGTAGCACGAACACAATATGACGACACTTAGCTTCTTATATAAATTAGTAGCCACTAGAAAATGCAGCATCACCCCTGCACACGGCTGCAAACACAGGCAGTAAATTGCGGGGTGTAAGGAAGAAAAGCTGTCGTAAACTGGAACTGATCCTTGTCTTACAGACGTGGATGAGGAGCATTACAGTTAAGGAAACAGTATCGTCGATGTTCTAGGGTAGCGAGCTCGTGCAGCGCAGAGGTAGTGGGTTGAGTCGGCTTTGAAGAGTTGTAGCGCCGGTGTTTTTAACACTGACCTCCTTCTAAAGGTTGACAGTGCGCTCCAAGCCGTCCATTATGGCAGTCTAGGTGGCGAAGGGCGTCTCAAGTAGCGACTCCAGGTTGCGCATCTTCGAGGTGGGCAATACGCCGTATAAATAAGGCCAAAGTAGGATCGAGACGGGTCGGCCGACATGGCTGCAATCGACACCTATGCTAAATTGCCTGCTGGATGGCCTTTCATCTGACAGCAACACATGCTATCTGACACTATGATAGTCACATCTCTACCTTTCTACTTATATATTGTAATCTATCATAGTTAAAACGATCAATACATACCCCACTCTGCTTTTAGCGCATCGATGATCCAGGAAGTCCGCCACGAATGCGTTTGCTCGAAGACCGTCAATAGATAGATCAACTCACCCCGCTCTTCTGGCTTGGACCCCAGATGAAGACCGTACTGCAGAGTATGATTTGTAGCTGTGCATTCTCTAACGATGACTTGCAGGCACAACATATCGCTCGTGCATGATCTAGGATCTGGGCCTGATAGAATCAGTCTGGTAAACAAGACTGCGTCAACCTCGATGACTTACGTCTGAATGTGATAGTTTGCCATGCACGTAATGGGTCGCAAACTCTAGCCCCGGCTTGTATATGAGGAGTAGGATACATGAGAAGTGATAGAAGATAAATGAGATTGCTGCTTGCTGAGTGAGTAGTGAGGGTAGAAGTTACTTGCCTTGGGCTTACCATGCCAGTCTGCTGTGAACCATATGTCGGGAAACACAGACCCGTCCACAGATGGACCCGATCCAATTGAATCAAAACTCCTTGGCCTGCTATATTGCCATGTCTGTATTGTATCCCACAACTCTTGCCACTGGCGGATTCTAGGAGCTGACTCGCTTTGTGTTCCAGTACCTCGAAAGCAAAAGTTAGCCACGATAGCAGTGTTCCAAAGCAGCTGATTGCTCCAGGCTGTCTCCAACCTCAACCAGGCCAAAGGGTGCAAGTCCTGCATAGAATCTGGAGTAGGATACAGCTGGAGTGAGAAGTCGATGTCCAGCGGTTGCTGGTTAATAGTAGCGTTGTAAAGACATTGCCGGACGTAAACCCAGAAAACAGCCTCGCGGAACGTAGGCACCGAGGGATCGACGAAACGAGTGCCTTGAGAAGCACGGAGAATGCTTGAAGTACCTGCCAAATGATGTTTGTCGCACGAACCTGTGAGAGACGGGACTAGAGAATGTTAGACGTGGAGGTACAAGCGGATAGACACACAGAAAGCTCACCATTGAGCTGATCAGCGAAATGCAATATCAATACGGCCGAGAGTAACCTGTCGTCGTGGTTTGCAGAGTTCTCATTGAGACGATCGATAAGCAGAGTGATGCAGCGCTGATATGCCGCCTCAGAAGTCTTGTCTTCCCTGCGATGGCGCCCCGCGAAGCAAAGGACTGCGTCATAAAGAATGGGGCATTGCCTAGCCTTCTCTGGCACTCTTAGCATGAAATTGCGCGAGGCGTCGGTACAGTCAAACCAGCGACCGAGATGCGCGATAAAGTGGTGGAAGAGCAACGCCTCATCGTATGTAAGAGGGATAGGCTTTTTTGAGTGGCGAGTGCCCTTTTCGGAGTTACATCGCAGGAGGCGCGGTACGAATATGCCATCCATAGAGCTCCTCGAGTCTCGAGCCTGGAGCGGTGATTGCGATGATTGTTGGATGCCACGCGATGGCGTGACTGAAGTTGAGGACAAGGTAGTAGAAGGATAGTCGAACTGTATCTCGGTCTGACTATGTCTCCGCTCAAATTCTTCTGGGTAACGGCTTTGGTCCTCTCTCGCCTGCACTCTTTGACCACCTTCAATGGCCATTTTCTTGCCTTTGTCGCCACCTGTAGGAGTAGACAGGGGCAATGCTTCTTCCGGCTGATATCGTCTGAACTTGTCCCGCGCTTTCCTGACGCAGACGGCTGTTCTTATCGCACTGGCTGCAGAACGGTTACTTTACGCACAAAGGGTCTGCCGTACCTATTCCGAAGGACCTTGCGGTTATAGTTTTGTCCTCCAAGTTTATAGCCCATTCGTCGAACGCGTGAGGTAGATTTCTATTTCATTAGATCAAGGACTACTAAACGAAAACGCGTTTATACACGAGTGGACCTACATAGTATGACGCGACACTGAACATTCTCAAAGCGAAAGAAGTCTTGAACCAAAGCCGGCCAATCTACTTAAATGACGTCAGACTGATGGAATGTTGGACAGATGAAGACCTTGGCCATTCAAGCGTCGACCGAATTCCTCGGTACCTTTCCCCGACCAATCACCTCCTTCAGGAAAAACACGACATGCACCGAGAAACGACCATTTTGGAACCTACCCTAAACCACCCACACGAAGATAAGCTCACATCCTAGTGGAGCACTTCCATGGACCGTAAACGCCACGCTGCTGATTCTGGTGATAAATACAAGGTGTAATTTGAACAACTGAAGCTAAACGGTTGTCGCAAAGCATACACTCGCTACAGGTCAACAACGAGCTCCTTCACGATCAAAACGAGGGCCTTCAACAAGAGCTCAACGCCAAAACAAAGCGACGGACGAAGCACTCAACTCTACCTCTACAGATCGACGATGATAGCCACAGCGGTGCGGTTTTCTGGAGTCCTAGGAAGCTCCGCGAAGCTCGCGATCGCAAGGCCGCGAAAGATCACGAAGAGAAGCAACTACGACTCTAGAAAACTCGCGATAGAGATTTAAAAGCGGCGGCAACGTTATATAAAAAGCAGCAGGCGGAAGCCGCAAAAGAGGCTCGACAGAAGGCGCGGGAGGAGGCTGCAATGACGAGAAAAGCGAGGGGCGAGGAACTGGCTGCTGCCAGGGCTCTCAAAAAGCAACAAAGAGACGCTGCAACTTCACAAAAAGTCCGCGATAGGGCAAGTAAGGCCTCACGAACAACTTCACGAAGCGTTGTTAAAGAAAAAGCACCTCGTCGTCGTGTTGTGGGTGGTAGAAGTGGTGTTGCGCCTACACCAGCGGCGCCGCCTGCACCGCTAAGATCAACCCGAACGCGCAACGTTAAACCTCCGCAGAGATATTCTGAATAGCTAGAAAGTTTCGCAAGCGTCTACAGATTAATACACTAGAAAACTTCGCGATAATCGCTTTTGTGGATGGCTCTACAGGTTCATCTTTCTAGTCGCCTGATTTTGATGGGGTGGCTCGTTGGCCGAACTGGCTCGTTGGATGCACGGGCACGGTACTGCTCAGCTCCAGACTTGGCAGCATGAGTGCAACCACGCGAGCCTCATGCTTCCCATGCTCTTCGCGAGCCTGCTAATGTTCAGCTGCAATTCGAAGAGGTTGCTCATGGATACTGAAATTCTGCACTCTCGATAGGACGACCCGCTTGTTCCCATCAGTTATCGAGCAGCCCCTAGACCGCGCTCCTACCCTAGAAGAGGGGCAAGCCGCACGGATGCGGGGTCGGTCCTCCGAGTGCTCATCTTCATGCTGGCGGTGCAGCGGGGAAATCTCTTACAACATATCCAGGAACGATACAAGACTGTGGGCAAGCAGCTGTTTGAAGGGCCCAATGCCGTCTATGCGCTGAGGGTGATACTGCCAGACATGCTCAACGACGCGTCTCTGCCGCCAACGTACATGCTCGTCGATGCGCTCGACGAGTGCACGTCTGGCCTGTCTGAGCTGTTGCACGTCATCACCGATGCGAGCTTTGGGCGGGGGTCGAGGGTCAAGTGGCTAGTGACCAGCCGCAACATACGAGAGATTGAGCTGTATCTGCAGCCCGACTCAGCTGGTGTTAAGGTGAGCCTCGAGGTCAAGGCGAGCCATGTGTCAAGCGCGGTGGCGGCGTTTGTCGAGTACAACGTGCAGCGGCTAGCGACTGTGCAGCAGTATGACCGAGAGCTACAAGCAGAGGTGCAGCAGCAGCTTCGCGACAAGGCAGAAGGCACGTTCTTGTGGGTGTCGCTGGTGTGCAAAGAACTAGAGAGCGTGCCACTCTACTGCACGCGAGCGGTGCTGCAGGCACTGCCGCCAGGCCCCGACCCGCTGTACGAACGGATGATGGCGCAAATTGTTGCGCAGGACGCAAGGACTGCAGGGTACTGCAAGGAAATTCTTCAGTCGATCACGCTTGCCTTTCGGCCGCTGCAGCTCGAAGAGCTCCCCGTAGCTGCAGGCCTTCCTCGAGATCAGTTTGGCGACGTGCAAGCAGTCGCCGACCTTGTCAATTGCTGCGGCTCGTTCCTGACTGTGCGTGAGAATGTTGTGTCCTTAATCCACCTGTCTGCCAAAGACTTCTTTACACTGGGTAACTGCAGGCAGGTGTTTGATGGCCTACTGGCCGAAGCGTAGGGACGGATGGCCCATCGCCTGCTAGACGCGATGGCTAGCATGCTGCGAAGAGACATGTGCAGCTTGCAGAAGCCTGGCGTGCGAATACAGGAGGCGAAAAGTCGCGTTCAGGACAGTTGTCTGCCGCAGATGGCGTACGCGTGCGAGTACTAGGTAGAGCACCTGCAGGCAGGCGGACATGCTTGCAGCGACATGCTTGCAGACGGCGGCAAAGTGCACAGCTTCTTTCAGAAACACTTGCTGCACTAGCTAGAGGCGATAAGCCTGCTGCAAAAGATGCCGGAAGTCATATTGGCGCTACAGAAGCTAGAAGCGATCCTGAATGTAAGTTGTAGACTCGCACGACAAGTGTGCTTTCCCTAACTGTAACACAAGGGAGAAGGACGTACAACAGTGTTGAGCGTCGTGCACGACGCGCTGCGGTTCGCGATGTGGAGCGGACCTGGGGTCCAGAAAGCGCCACTGCAGGTGTACAATAGTGCGTTAGTGTTTGCACCAAAGCAAAGCATTATGCGACATTAGTTTAAGGGGGAGATGCCTAAGGGAGTGCAGGTGAAGCGTAGGCTAAACGAAGACTGGGGGCCTCTGCTGCAGACGCTCGGGGGCTATACGATTAAAGTCAGCAGCGTAGCCTTCTTAGCGGCAGGAGATCGACTGGCATCAGCTTCATACGATCAGACGGTGCGGGTGTGAGATGCGAAGACGGGCTAGCCGCTGCACACATTCGAGAATACAGGCTGGCTTCAGAGTGTGGCCTTCTCGAGCGATGGATCTTGCCTGGAAACTGATCGAGGGTTGATGCTGCATCCTCGTTGCGCAGAGGTGGCTAACAGCAGATACAGAAGAGATGCTTTGGATACCTGCTGACTACTTCCCTAGCCGTACTGCTGTTTTAAGCAGTCGGGTTTCGTTTGGGTACAGCTCTGGGCGAGTGTTGCTCCTAGAATTATTATAAGCACATTCGTTATTACGTGAACTCTCCTCTGCCTTCGCACCGCAGCTGGCTGTAGCATTACAGTACAGTGGCGAGCACAATCGGCTTCCGGTTCAGCCATCAGCTTTATTCTCACCGCACGGTCCATGCGACTAGGTTGCTACCAGATCGGCACTAGCGTGTGATAGGAGTGGATGTGTAATCTATACCATCTGCCGTATGACGTTGTTGAGGCATGAGTAAGCGACGTGACTGCGATAGTATAAATAAGCGATGAATCCAATCTCTATCTCCAACACTCCTCCACCAACCATCACCTACCTCCAAGTATCTACTTGGACTCGACCCCGTCATATTGCTTCTAACACGAACAAGTAATCAACCATGTCCGACCCCGTAGCGCATGATTCTGCAGACTTGAGGCACGGAGAAAATAAGCAGCCACCGTCGAACCAACACTATGTACATGAATCAGTCTCGCAAGTAAGCGATGCTGATCTTTCTGTTGAGAGCGCACCTGCGAATCCGCTCAGACAAACTCGGGACTCGGTCAATTCTCTCATCAAATCTATGAAGAGGCCAGCGGATGGAAAGTGTTTCTCATGCCTCTGTAAGGACGGAGTTCTGCGAATCCTCTACTTCCTACCCGCACCACTCGACGAGCCTACTCCAATCGCAGTGTACGACGCCAAGCCTCTATCACCAGAAATTATCAAGGCGTACCTTGACTATAGGATGGACTGGAATCAAGAGGTAGAAGACCGCTTTCGAGGAGTTGACGGAACATCTGTTCCACAAGAGTAAGTAATTTACGGACAACTACATAGTTGCAATTATTGTTTGACTAACTTAGTAGGCACTGGATTCATCCCCCACCGGGCGTAATTGAATCCCGGGGTAGTAAGAACGAGCGCACTGAAGAAATCAAGAGATACAATGACAAAGTACGACAAGGCGAAGGAAGTAGTGAGGGATCAGGGCCAGCTTGTGGAGGCATACCAAGCAATTTTGATCTTCGTCCGCGTTGAATCAATCTGCCTGTTTTATCCTGCAGTAGTTACAGCATTGTTCACTCTTAACGGACAAGCAAACAGGGGTTAGCCACATGCGGTGTGATCAAACGTAACGATGATTTTTAACTGTAGAATCCTGTACATGTTCAATTGACAGTAAGCTCGGAAGCTTTAAGCGTCCATTCACAACTTCTCTTGCCGCTTGCACAATGTCTGCTTTACCGGCTATGTCTGTCCACCTCTTGATGTCGGTAGCTCTCTACTAATAGCGAGACCTGTTGAGCTAGGCGAGCCTTGGCTGCTAGCAAGGTATACAGATATCGAATCTACGTGAACCCTCGATGCCGCGACCCACTGGGTTGATGGCTATCGCAATGAACGGCCCAAGATTTGTTTGAACGTTCTCATAGGCTGGATAATATATTGCGGCACAGCTATTGAGAATAACCGCTGTTGCAACAAGGTTCAAATTGGTCGACCGGAATCCTATACGCCCTTACGGGCG
>Ga0265780_10009963_pt1 | contig 11356 bp, 8 predicted proteins | sample P1T30metagenome_FD_192432 | JGI IMG/M metagenome (GOLD analysis project Ga0265780, IMG submission 192432) | Plant litter microbial communities from East Loma Ridge, Irvine, California - P1 T30 | ecosystem: Environmental > Terrestrial > Plant litter > Unclassified | place: USA: California... | reverse complement strand
TGCCTTTGAACCGGCTTTGTTCTTGAAAGCAATAGTACCTGTCGGCTTTTCGGGCTAGCTTATGGCCATGGTCGGTATTGCCACGTCATCAAAACGAATTGATGGCTTGCTAGTCAATTGACAATGTTATCGGCGGCGCCATTAAACTGCGGCTTCAGGCGCTGGCAAACGTTGTTTTCCCGCCCGAATTCTATCCAATTCCCACGCAGCAAACTTTGTTTTCATCCAGAATAGCTGGACAACATCGAAACTCATCGTCATGGATAAACTGTCATCACTGGTCGGCCGTCACTCATTCAACGCGCGTATCTTCTATAACGGAACGTTCTGCGACGCCAACCAATTTACCGAAGATGGCATCAACGGCCAGTTGCACGTCGTGCGCACGGGCCCGGTCGATTTCATCCATGCCGACGGCGAAGTCATCACCATCACCGAACCGAGCCTGGTGTTCTATCCGCGCGGCGCCAGCCACCGGCTGCAAGTGCATCCCGGTCATGCCGCTACTCTGCTGTGCGCCCACATCCGCTTCGAAGATGGCATGAGCAATCCGCTGTCGCGCATCCTGCCGAATTACCTGGTCGTGCCGCTGAGCGATATGGAAGGATTGCGCGCCACGCTCGACCTGCTGTTTTGTGAAGCCATCCGAACCGAACCGGGACGCGAAGTGATTCTCGACCGCCTGTGCGACGTCCTGCTGATCCAGGTGATCCGGCGCGAGTTCGAGAGCGGCCGGTTATCGGTGGGCTTGCTGGCCGGCCTGTCGGACCGCCAGTTGTCGCTGGCGCTGGCAGCCATCCACGAGCGTCCGCACGAACCGTGGAGCCTGCAGACGCTGGCCCAGGTTGCCTGCATGTCGCGCGCCGCCTTCACTGAACGATTCCGCGATGTGATGGGCATGCCGCCGGGTGAATACCTGACGCGCTGGCGCATTGGCGTCGGCAGCCGCCTGCTGCGCCAGGGCATGCCGGTCAAGCAGGTCAGCAGCCGCGCCGGCTATACCAGCCCCTCAACCTTCACGCGCGCCTTCACCACCATGATGGGCGCGTCGCCACGCGAATGGCTCAAGGCGGCGAGCTGATCGCGGCTCGATAAACAACAACGCAGACGCTCCTTGCGGATGCGTCTGCGTTGGAACGTCAAAGGCGGCCTCTCGAGGCCGCCTTTTTTTATGCTGCCTGATGCTTACTTCAGCAAGCGGGTACGGCAAGCCACCATCGCAATGATCAGCGACAGGCCGCCGATATAGGCGATGGCTGCCTGCATGCCGACGAAGTGGGCGACGGCGCCGATGGCAGGCGGGCCCATCAGGCTGCCGCTGTACGCCATGCTGGCGACGGCTGCCAGTGCGGCCGGGCCTTGGGCGCCGGCAGCGCTGAACACGAACGGGAACACCAGGGCCAGGCCAACACCGGCGACGGCGAAGCCGGCCAGGGCGATGTAGGCGTTCGGCGCCATCACCGCGAAGAACAGGCCGCAAGCACCGACCACCGCGCCCATCGACACCAGGCGCTTGGCACCATGACGCTCTTTCAGTTTATCGCCATACATGCGCGAGATCAGCATCATCACCGAGAAGGCCGACAGGGCCAGCGGCGCCAGGCCGTCCGACGCGCCGAAGTGCTCTTTCAGGAACAGGCCGCTCCAGTCGGCGATGCTGCCTTCGGCCATCGAACCGAAGAAGCCCAGCATGCCCAGCAGTACCAGTGGACCGCGTGGCAGGGCGAATTTTTTCTTCTCGACCTGGACGCCGGCTTCGTCCGCTTCCAGCACGCTGTACGCCATCCACAGCACCACGGCCAGGGGACCGGCTAGCATCAGGAAGTGGGTTGCTGGTGCGATCTTGAGGCTGGCCATCAGGCTACCCAGGGTGGCGCCGACCAGGCCGCCTGCGCAGCACAGGCCGTGCAGGCGCGACATTTCCGACTTGCCGCTCTGCTTTTCGCGGCGCGCGGCAGCCGAGTTCATCGCGACGTCAAAAATGCTGGCGGTCACGCCCAGCATCAGGACCGACAGCATCAGACGCGGCACGTTCGGCGCCATGCCGATCGAGACCAGCACGCTCAACAGCGCCAGACCAGCCAGCAGGATGGTTTTGCGGGCGCCGAAGCGGGCCATCATGAACGAGGACACCGGATACGACAGCACGGCGCCCAGGCCGCCACACACCAGCACGCCCGACAGCGCTGCATGCGACACATTAACGCCAGCGGCCAGCGCAGGAATGCGGCCGGCCCACGAACCCATGATCAGGCCGAACAGCGCGAACACCAGCGGCAGCGAATATTGCTGGGCTTGTACGAGGACGGAAGAAGAACTACGTGGAACCGAAACAGTCGTTTGCATGAAGACAGCGAAATGTTAAATATTTGAGGTATGAAGGAGTTGCCAGAGGCCGTTTTAGCAGCCCTAACGCTTGGAAATATTTACGTCAGGAAGCTGATGGAGGGCAATTCTAAACACCTTTTTCCGCTTTAGTTTTCCGTGCGGAAAAATATTTGAGATCGTTGTATTGCGCTGACACAAGAATGACAACTTCCTTGGCAGACACACACAGAACCATGCCGTTTGAACAGGAAACCGGCACGAAGAAGTAAGGAAATAGAAGAAGATGTAAGCATTTATTGCTGCGCTTTGCATCCCAATTAAAGCTGGCTATCGATATTCGATTTGCTGTAATGCAGCATTTCCGGGCGAATCTGGATGGCCGGAACCACGATCCGCTATCTGTTCAAAAACAAAACCACTTTGGAATTGAACTGTTCACCAACACGTACAACAAGATCGACTGTTTGCTATCGCTACACGAAAGAGATAACGCTCAATTGTTAAATCCGTTTTCGAAAAGCAGATCGCGCCGACACATCTGCCCGTGCCCGCCATAAAAAAAGGGCCGCCATGAGGCGGCCCGATCAGGGAGCGTCAACCCTTATTTGGCTAAATGCTTTTTCAGCTCGGTACCAGCTTGCAGCACTTGCGAACGCACGCCCGGCACGGTGGCCAGCGGGTTGAGCAGGCCGAAATCGTGGATCATGCCGTTGTAGCGGGTGACGGTCACGTCCACGCCAGCCTGGTCCAGCTTGCGGCCGTAGGCTTCGCCTTCGTCACGCAGCACGTCGTTCTCGGCCACCTGGATCAGCGCTGGCGGCAAGCCCTTCAGCTGCGGCAGGGTGGCTTGCAGCGGCGACGCATAGGTTTCCTTGCGCTTGGCGGCATCCTTGGTATAGCTGTCCCAGAACCATTTCATCATATTGCGGGTCAAGAAGTGCCCTTCCGCGAACTGCTTGTACGAGCCAGTCTCGAAGTTGGCATCGGTCACAGGCCACATCAGCACCTGGGAGCGCAGTTTCGGTCCGCCCTTGTCCTTGGCCATCAGGGTCAGCGCCGCAGCCATATTGCCGCCGACGCTATTTCCGGCGACGGCCAGGCGGCTACCGTCGATATTCAATTCCTTGCCATGTTCCGCCACCCATTTGGTCGCGGCATAGATCTCGTTGATCGCCACGCCATAGCCCGCTTCCGGCGAGCGGGTGTAGTCGACGAACACTGCCACCGCCCCCGAGCTCTCGACCACGTCGCGCACCAGGCGTTCGTGGGTCGGATAGTCGCCCAGCACCCAGCCGCCGCCGTGGATGAACATGAACGCCGGCAGCACACCCTTCACGCCGGCAGGCCGCACGATTTTCAGCTTGATCTGCTTGCCGTCGACCGTGATCACCTTGTCCGACACATCGGCGGCCGGCAGCCTGACCTGCACGCTCGTCTGGGCGCCTTCCAGCACCTTGCGGGCGTCGGCCGGCGACAGTTGCTCCATCGGCTTGCCGCCGCCGGAATTGAGGGCTTTCAAAAATTCGGCGGTGCGGCGTTCCACGGTCGGGCTGATGTCGGCGGCCGCGACGGCGCCATAGCTCAGTGCGAGGGATGCGGCGACGAGTGTTTTAGTCAGGGTATTCATGGTGCTTCCTTTCTGGTTGGGTTCGATGAAATCGGCTGGGGACCGTCTGTCACAGTAGCAGCGCGTCCCGGGCCGTCATTGCATAAACGAATCATTCTTTGGGGGTAGCAATGCGCCATCGATATTCACTACCAAATAGCGCGCTACTTAATTGTTTTACTGCGATTGGCGAAACAGCTTCCCCGAGCTATCCCGGGGAAGTACACCCCGTTACACCAGCTGCAGGGTCACATCGATATTGCCGCGGGTCGCGTTCGAGTATGGGCACACGATGTGGGCGCGGTCGACCAGGGTCTGGGCTTCATCGGCCGGCACACCTGGCAGACTGATCTTGAGCAGGACTTCGATGCCGAAGCCGGTCGGGATCGGGCCGATGCCGACAGTACCTTCCACCGATACGTCCGGCGAGATGGTCAGCTTGTCACGGGCGGCGACGAATTTCATGGCGCCCAAGAAGCAAGCCGAGTAACCGGCAGCGAACAGCTGTTCCGGATTGGTGCCTGCCAGGCCGGCGCCACCGAGCTCTTTCGGGGTCGTCAGTTTGACATCCAGTGCGCCATCCGACGAGACGGCCCGGCCTTCGCGGCCACCGGTGGCTTTGGCGTTTGCACGGTAGAGGACTTGTTCGATTGCCATGGTGAGACTCCTTGTTGGGGTTGGCGGCTGTTCCGCCCTAATTCCATAAAACGCTATTTAGTAGCGCGCTATTAAAATGTTTTACTGCCTTGGCCCGCTGACCCGTTTGCTTGTCCGTTCAGCGCTGCCATGGAAAGCATATTACATAGCTTGCGATTTAATAGCAAACGATTAGTGTTACAAGATGTAACTACAACATCGCCTCGTAGGGTCGGGAAGTTCCTTGCCGACGCGTCCAATCAGCCGACGCTTAGTCAGAAAATGTAGCCGAGAATAAGTCCAAGCACGCCCGAGGCGCACCCTGAAGCTACAACAGTCTGACCGACTCCCTCACCATCAAACTCAGCTGAGGAATAGCCGCCTCTGGCTCCTCATGCGCCAGCATTGCCAGCATCCTGCGTCCAATACCCGACCCCACCTCATACAAAGGCTGGCGCACCGTGGTCAGCGGCGGCGTCGTATACATCGAGCTCTCGAGATCATCGAAGCCGACCAGCGAGATATCCTCCGGCACCCGGATATTGCGCCGGTACAGCGCCAGGCGCGCGCCATACGCGGTCAGGTCGTTTGCCGCGAAGATCGCACTGAAACGCATATTCGCGCCCAGCAATTGGTTCAGCGCCAGCAAGCCCCCCGACTCGCTGAAGTCCCCTGCCACCACCAGCCGCGGATCGGCCTCGATCCGGTGCTTGGCCAGCGTGTCGTAATACCCCGCCAGCCGGGCGCGTGCATCGCGATGATCGGCCGGCCCCGCGATATGGGCGATGCGCCGGTGCCCCTGCTGGACCAGGTAGTCGACCGCCTCGCAGGCGCCACGGTAATTGTCGAGGCAAAAGCCGTGAGTGCGCGCGCCATGCACGTCGCGCCCGAAGGCGACGATCGGCACCCGGCGCGAAAAATCGAGGATCTGCTCGTCGCTCATATTCCCGGTCAGGATGACGACGCCATCGACACGGCGCCCGATCAGGAGCTCGACCCGCTCGGCCTCCTCGTCGGCATGCCAGTGTCCGCTCATGATCAGGAGCGCATAGCCGGCCGATTTGACCGCATCCTCGATGCCGACCATGGCCTGGTTGAAGTAGCCACTCTCGAGCGACTGGGTCAAGACCCCAATGGTACGGGTGCTGCCCATCTTGAGGCTTTGCGCCAGGCGGTTCGGCTTGTAGTTCAGCTCGCTGATAACGCGCTCGATGATGCGCCGTTTGTCGTCCGACACCTTGGCGGTGCCGTTCAGGAAACGCGACACGGTGGCCGGAGAAACGCCGGCCGCGCTGGCGACCTGATACAGGGTGCTGGTGCTGCTCTCGGCATTTTTCATGGGGCGTTCCGGACGGATCTACAGGCAAATTGTTGCCTGAAGTCTAACACACAGGCTCATGCCAACCCGCCCAAAAAGGGTATGTCGGCAACGTTATGAAAGTCTTTCATAAGATACCCCGTCGTTGTCGTGCAACAAACCTATTACATCGACTAGTAAATACTGTTTGACATTCATTTAGACCTAAAACTACTATGAAACCGTTTTCAGAATTTGTGAAATCGATTTCCTGAAAATTTCGTTGTTAGCGCTCGCACTACCTAAAAAACAAATATCGGAGACAAGCATGACACTGACTACGCCTACCCGGGCCGCGGCGCGCCGCATCTCGTCCACCCCCATCCGCCTCGCGATCCTGACCCTGCTGGCCGGCATCGGCAGCGCCCAGGCGCAAACCGCCGCCGACCCAGCCTCCCCTGCCGCGGCCACGCCGGCTCCCGCCGTCGACAACGGCAAGATCGCCGAGGTCGTGGTCACCGCCACCAAGCGCTCGACCTCGCTGCAGCGCACCCCGATCGCCGTCACCGCCCTCAGCGCGGCCACGCTGGCCGACAACCACGTCCAGACCATGCTCGACGTGGTGGCGCTGGTGCCAGGCTTCCAGGCCACGGCCCAGGGCGACCATGGCGTGACCACCATGACCCTGCGCGGCATCGGCAACGACAGCGCCAAGACCGAATACGCCGACCCCGAGGTCGCGTCGTTCGTCGACAACGTGTATTCGCCACGTGCCGAAGGCGCCACCTCGCTGATGTTCGACGTCGAAGGCATCGAAGTGCTGCGCGGCCCGCAAGGCACGCTGTGGGGCCGCAACTCCACCGTCGGCGCGGTCAATATCCAGACCGTCAAGCCGGAACTGGGCAGCAGCGCGGGCTATGTCGAAGGCGGCATCGGCGACTACAATCGCCTGGGCGTGCGCGGCGCGGTCAACATCCCGATCGCCGAGAACGCGGCCCTGCGTTTCGCCGTGATCCACGAGCAGCACGATGGCTATGTCGACTACCAGCGCTTCCAGAATCCGCCGGTCGAGCAGCAGCGCGCCGCCTACCTGGCCGCCGGCGGCGACCCGACCGCGTTCCGCCCGATCAACCCGAACCAGTTCGTCTCCGGCGGCGACAAGTACAGCGCCCAGGACCAGAGCGCGGCGCGCCTGTCGCTGCTGTGGCAGCTGGCCCCGAACCTGCGCTGGAACGTCGCGTACGAAAAATTCATCGACCGCGGCACCCCGAGCGCCAACCTGATGCAAACCCCGCGTCCGGGCGAGAAGCATTTTTCGACGCTGTCCGACAGCGCTCCCTGGATCAACCGCGACAGCCACAATGTGCGCAGCCGCCTGAGCTGGGACATCAGCCCCGATATCGCGCTGCAGTACGTGGCCGGCTGGTCCAAGTACAGCGGCGACATGCGCTTCGACCAGGATGGCGGCACGCTCGTCCCGACCTCGATCACCTCGCCCGGCATCTTCCAGGAACACACCACGGTCGACTCCAACTACCGTAGCCATAGCCACGAGCTGCTGCTGCAATCGACCGGTCCGCGCACGATCGACTGGCAGGTCGGCGCGTATTACGGCAACGAGAAGAACGACATCCGCTTCGACATCGCCGGCATGAAAGGCACCCAGGATGGCGCCGTGAACTGGCAGGGTTCCTTCATCCAGCCGAAGCAGACCGTCGACACCTCGGCCGTCTTCGGCCAGGCCACCTGGAACATCACCGACGCCTGGCACCTGACCGGCGGCGTGCGCTACACCCACGACAAGCGCGTGCACATCGGTGGCCGCGGCTATACCTGGGGTTACTTCGCGAGCGCGCCGCAACTGCCGCTCAACCCGAACATCGACCCGCGCGATCCGGTCAACGGTTACGTCGAAGGTGTGCCGAACGATGGCCGCTACAGCGACAACAAGGCCACCGGCCTGGTGCGCCTGAACTACGACATCGACCGCAACAATATGGTGTATGCGAGCGTCTCGACCGGCTACAAATCGGGCGGCGTGCAGGACCGCGGCCTGCCGTATCAGCCAGAGACGCTGACCAACTACGAGTTCGGCTCCAAGAGCACCTTCCTGGACGGCGCCCTGCGCATCAACAACGCGCTGTTCTACATGGACTTCAAGGACTTCCAGTTCAATTCGCCGGTCAGCTTCGCCGACGGCAGCCGCGGCCTGGCCATCGAGAATGCCGATGGCGCCGAGGTGTATGGCCTGGAAACCGAGATCGCGGCGCGCATCGCCAAGGAAGGCCGCCTGTCGATCGCCCTGGCCGTGCTGGACACCAAGCTCGGTCGCCTGGTCGCCGGCTCGAACGACTACGCACTGCCGCCCTGCACGATCGATCCACGCATCGCGACCTGCCTGGACGTCACCGGTCACGACCTGCCGCATGCACCGAAGTTCTCGGCCACGGTGCAGTACCAGCACACCTTCCGCCTCGCCAATGGCGGAACGATCGTCCCGCGCATCACGGCGCGCTACGAGGATGAGGTCAGCCTGAGTGTGTTCGACCTGGGCGCGGAAGACCGCCAGAAAGCCTACGCCAGCGCCGACATCGGCCTGCGCTACGCGAAGGACAAATGGTGGGTCGACGCCTTCGTGCGCAATGTCAGCGACAAGAAGATCAAGACCAGCGCCTTCAACGGCTTCGGGCCGTGGCTGGCGCAGTACAAACCACCGCGTACGGTGGGTATCAATACCGGCCTGGACTTTTAAGAGCCTCAGTATGGCAGGCCCTTCTTAGGGGCCTGCCTTTTTCAGTTTACCGATTCGAGAGTTTCATGACCCAAAGCCCCAAATTCGAGTTCAACAACGACTTCCCGCCAGACTTCACCTGGGGCGTGGCCACCAGTTCCTTCCAGATCGAAGGCGCGCATGATGCGGACGGCAAAGGCCCGTCGATCTGGGACACTTTCTGCCAGGACCAGAAGAACATCAAGGATGGCAGCGACGGCAAGGTCGCCTGCGAGCACTACTACCGTTATCGCGAAGACGTCGGCATCATGGAGTCGATCGGCGTCGACGCTTACCGCTTCTCGTTCGCCTGGGCTCGCGTGCAGCCGGATGGCAAGGGCGCCTGGAACGAGGCCGGTTTCGCCTTCTACGAGCGCCTGCTCGACGCGCTGGCCGAAAAAGGCATCCGCGCGCACGCCACCCTGTACCACTGGGACCTGCCGCAAGGCCTGCAGGACGATGGCGGTTGGCTCAACCGCGACACCGCTTACCGCTTCGCCGACTACGCCGCCGAAGTGGCGCGCCGCTTCGGCAACCGGCTCGAGGCGATCGCCACCCACAACGAACCCTGGTGCACCGCCAACCTCGGCTACGGCAACGCGCAGTTCGCGCCTGGCGTGGTCGACCTGAAGCAGTCGATCCAGGTCTCGCACCACCTGCTGCTGTCGCACGGTCTGGCCATGAGCGCCATGCGCGCGGTGGGCAGCTCGGCCCAGCTGGGCATCGTGCTGAACCAGTGGACTGCCGATGCGGCCACCGATTCGCCGGCAGACATCGCGATGGCCGAATTCGAATACGCGCGCTCGGTGCAGTGGTTCATGGACCCGATCTTCAAGGGCCATTACCCGGAACTGGCCCTGCGCGGCCATGGCGCCAATGCGCCGACAGTAGCCGAGGGCGACTTCGACATCATCCAACAGAAAATCGACTTCCTCGGCTCGAACTACTACTTCCGCAGCTGGTGCAGCGCCGCCACGCCGCCCGTTCCCGCACCAGCGCGCCACGGCGTCACCGACATGGGGTGGGAGATCTTCCCGGAAGGCCTGCCGGAACTGCTCCTGAAACTCAAAGCCGAGTATCCCGACCTGCCGCCGGTGTACATTACCGAGAACGGCATGGCCAACCCCGACGTGGTCGAGGATGGCCGTGTCCACGACCCGGCGCGCATCGCTTACGTTCGCAGCCACCTGGCCGCGCTCAAGGAAGCGATGGACGCCGGAGTCGACGTGCGCGGCTACTTCCTCTGGAGCCTGCTCGACAACTTTGAGTGGAATTCGGGTTACGCCAAGCGCTTCGGCATTGTGCACGTGGATTACGCGACCCAGCAGCGCACCCTGAAGGACAGCGCACTGTGGTATCGCGAATTCATCGCCAACCGTATCAAGGCTTGAATAGCCAAGAGCCTATCCCAGTAGTCGGGGGGAAGCTCATGGCGATGCATGGGAAGCGCAGGCAAGGCGCGAGGAGGCAGCGTGGCGAGCCACGCAACGACGAGCAACGCCGCCTGCGCTTTCCATGCGCGCCAGGAGCGACTCCCGACTGCTGGGATAGGCTCTTAGAGCGAGAAAGAGGAGACTAGATGACCCATTACACCGACGGCCCGCGCCTGCTGGCCGACATCGGCGGCACCAATGCGCGCTTTGCGCTCGAAGTGGCGCCCGGCGCGGTGCAGGCCGTGCAGACGCTGGCCTGCGCCGACCATGCGCGCTTCGAGGACGCCGTGCGCTTCTACCTGGCCGGCGCCAATGCGCGCGTGCGCCACGCGGTGATCGCGATCGCCAACCCGGTCGACGGCGACGCGATCCGGATGACCAACCACCACTGGGCGTTCTCGATCGCTGCGGCGCGCCGTGAACTCGGCCTCGACACGCTGCTGGTGGTGAACGATTTCACGGCGCTGGCGATGTCGCTGCCGTCCTTGCAGGCGGACGACCTGGCGCCGGTCGGCGGCGGAACGCCGCTCGCAGGCAGCGCCATCGGCCTGGTCGGCGCCGGCACCGGCCTGGGCGTCTCGGGCCTGGTCCCGAACGGCGAGCGCTGGATTCCGCTCCATAGCGAAGGCGGCCACGTCGCCTTTTCGCCGCTGGACGAACGCGAAGTCACGGTGCTGCGCCACGCCTGGCAGCGTTACGACCATGTCTCGGCCGAGCGCTTCGTCTCCGGCCCCGGCCTGGTGCTGATCCGCGAGGCGCTGGCCATGAGCCGCGGCATGGCGGCCGACAAGGCGCTGTCGCCATCCGACATCGTGGCGCGCGGCCTGGGTGGCGGCGATGCGCTGTCGCTCGAGGCGATCGACTGTTTCTGCGGCATGCTGGGCACCGTGGCCGCCAACCTGGCGGTCACGCTGGGCGCGCGCGGCGGCATCTATATCGGCGGTGGCGTGGTGCCGCACCTGGGACCCTACTTTGTCGCCTCGCCGTTCCGCACCCGCTTCGAGCGCAAGGGCCGCTTCAGCGATTTCACCGCGCGTATCCCGACCTGGGTGATCACGGCGCCGTATCCGGCCCTGCAGGGTGCCTCGGCGATCCTGGCCGACCACCTGGCGCAAGTCCAGCCCACGGCCCAGCGACCTGCCTTGGAGGCTGCGCATGCGTCCTGCTAAAGCCGTCTCTCCGCTGCTGTGGGTCCCGACCGGCTACTTCACCATGGCGCTCGGCTACGTGATGCTCACCAGCGTCACCGCCATCATGTTCAAGAACCTGGGCATGGACAACGGCCG
>Ga0265780_10009962_pt1 | contig 11356 bp, 10 predicted proteins | sample P1T30metagenome_FD_192432 | JGI IMG/M metagenome (GOLD analysis project Ga0265780, IMG submission 192432) | Plant litter microbial communities from East Loma Ridge, Irvine, California - P1 T30 | ecosystem: Environmental > Terrestrial > Plant litter > Unclassified | place: USA: California... | reverse complement strand
TATCCGTTTTAAATATCTTGGAAATGTGCAGTTAATGCGTATGGCGACTGCAGTCCCGCATTTCTTTCTGCCAATTAGAAGAAAATTGGCATCCATACATTCGGGTTTATATACAAAACACTGTGCTTTTAAAATTTAAATCCCAGCATTTACCCTTAGTTAGTAAATCAGACAGTAGAATTTTTTATCCGGCCTACAGCGAATGCTGGACTAAAGGCGCTATGAAAAGCTGACATTAGTTTCTAAAAATTATTTATTAGTTAAAGAAACTTCTTAAACAAATGCCGAAAATCCGGTAATTGCTCTGCCAACAATTAACGTATTAATTTCTTTTGTTCCCTCATAAGAATAAATGGCCTCGGCATCTGCAACAAAACGAGCCACATTATATTCCAGTAAAATTCCGTTTCCTCCCATAACCTCGCGGGCCTTACTTACCACATCTCGTGTACGTAACGAGCAGAAAACCTTCGCTAACGAAGCATGTTCATCTTTAAGCAAACCTTGGTCTTGCAATTGCGACAATCTGAAACAAAGTGTTTGCATTGCCGTTAAATTCGATAACATTTCTACCAGATGGTTTTGGATCAATTGAAACGAGGCAATCGGTTTTCCAAACTGTTTGCGGGTTCTGGTATATTCCAGCGCATTTTCGTAAGCACCGCGGGCACAGCCCACGGCCTGCCAGGCCACACCTGCTCTTGTCATTTGTAAAACCTTTGCCGTATCTTTAAAAGAATTGGCATTTTGCAATCGATCTGATTCTTCAACTTCACAGTTGGTTAGTGTAATAATTCCGTTTTGAACAATGCGCAGGGCCATTTTGTCCTGCATCTTTTCTACTGCAAATCCTGGATTACCTTTCTTAACAATAAAACCTTTTACTTCATTTTCTGCTTCATCACGAGCCCAGATAATCAAGATATCAGCAAAAGTTGCATTTCCAATCCATTTCTTTTGGCCATTCAACACCCATTTTCCATTCACCTTTTTGCATGTTGTAGTCAAACCACCCGCCGCAGCCGAACCAACTTCGGGCTCAGTTAAACCGAATGCACCAATAATTTTGAATTGCTGCATTAAAGGCAGCCATTGTTGCTTTTGCTCTTCAGAACCACATAAATAGATGGATCCCATTGCCAAACCACTTTGAACGCCAAAAAATGTGGAAATAGAGGTATCTATTCTCGCCATTTCCATCGCCAGAATGCCCTCCATTAAATTTGACTTACCCGGGCAGCCATATCCTTTATAGGTTAACCCGCAAATATTAAGCTCTGCCAGTTTTGGAATGATCTCAAATGGAAATTCTGCCCTATTCCAATAATGATTAACGATGGGCTTAACTTCTTTTTCCAAAAACGCCCTGACTTTAAGTTGCAACTGGCGGTCTTCATCATTAAGCGCTTCATCTCCCAGATGATAAAAATCGCCTTCAATAGGTGGAAGAGCCTTCTTTTTGCCAGAGCCACCCATCATTTTCATCATTCCCTGAATCTGTTTATCATCAAGGCTTGAGATGGTTTCGACCATTTTGGGCAAATCAACTTTTTTTGATAGCGCATCTAGCTTCGCAAAGTCTACATGTTTAAAAAGGTTGTATGCATTTTTAAGAGAAGAGAATATGTTCGCCATTATTATTCGTTTTGAGAATAACAAACGAGTGGCATTTTTGTTGGGCTGTCAAAGTAACCGCAAAGGTTTCTAAGTTTTTCGCTAAGCAAAAGAAGGGAGATCTGCGTAACACAAATCCCTAGAGCCTTACGTACTTCGCGAAACACTTCTTTTCTTTGCGGTTAAAAAAGTTATCTCAAATCAAACAAATTATCAACACCCAATAACTTTCTTGAGGTAAAACCCTCGCCAAATGTAGCGCCAATGCTTTTACCAAACTCTCTTGAACGACCAATTACGGTTTCGAAAAACTCTGGCGAAGAAATATAAGTTTGCAAGCCATCTACGTCAGGATTATAAAATTGAGTTTTGAATGCTTTAATGGATTCAATCTTTTTATCCATGTGATCAGAAATATCAACTATAATATCTGGCCTTAAATAACGATCTTGAATATATTGCAATAGCAATCTTGGTCGGTGGGCAACCTGCTTTTCACCTATTAGTTCAGTTTCAATTTTCGGTAAGCCCGATAAAAAAACCGAATCATACACCAAATCTCCTGCCCTGCCATGATCTGGATGACGATCTTCCAGCGCATTGCTCAGTATTATTTCAGGTTGATACTTTCGAATAACCTTAATAACTTCCAATCGATGAAATTCATCATTTTGAAAAAATCCATCACGAAGGCTCAGGTTTTCTCGAGCGTGTAAACCTAATATTTTAGCAGAGTCAGCAGCTTCTTCATCACGGGTTTCAGCAGTACCTCTTGTACCCAATTCTCCTCTGGTTAAATCTACAATTCCAACTTTTTTTCCGAGGGCAATGTGTTTTAATATTGTTCCCGAACAGCAAAGTTCTGCGTCATCAGGATGAACGGCTATTACTAAAATATCTAACTTCATTATTTATTATTGGAATTTTCATTCAACAGCTGTTGAACTCTTTTTTTGATCTTTGAACTTAAGGGTTTAGTAAATGGAAAATAGAAATCTACCAACTCGCCTTTTCTATTTAGAATATATTTATGGAAATTCCAGCGAGGTTTAGAACTTAATTTTGAATTTTGCTTTTTTTCACTCAAAAACCGATAAAGTGGATGAACTGATTGGCCACGCACCATAATCTTATCAAAAACCGGAAATTTTACACCATGGTTAGTTTCACAAAAAGTAGTAATATCAACTCCGTTTAATGGTTCTTGCTTACCAAAATCATTTGTTGGAAAACCTAAAATTTCGAAATCAGGATGATTTATTTCGTCTCTTAATTGCTGCAATTCTTTTAATTGAGGTGTAAAACCACAAGCAGAAGCTGTATTTACAATTAATAAAACCTTGTTTCGATAGGCAGACAAAGGCTGGTCTTCACCATTAATCTTTTTAACCTGAAAAGGATAAATATTTGGAATGCTATCCTGCATTATTTTTATTGATAAAAACCTGAAGTCCGGATGATCGATTCTATATCCCGGTCTTCATTTGGATTGTATGTACTTTTTAGATTATGACCAACAACCCGGGCAACAATTTGATAAGAGAATGCCGCAAAGCCACCTTTGGTTTGCTTTACAATATCATAAGTAGTTCTGCCTACTTCTCTATCTATAAGTTTAGTTAAAATCTGTCCCTGGGTAATGGTTAATTCCTTTATTTCTCTGTTAAACATGTCTTTAATTTCTTTATCACATTGTTTAACAAGTTTCTTTTGTTCCTTTTTTTCTGGTGTACGGGCTATTTCCTGCTCCAATTGCTCATATCTGCGTTTAGCAAATTTAGCATACGGCATCACTTTCAAAACATTATAACGCAAACGATTATAAGCAGCTTGTTCTGCTGGCGATTTCCATCTTCTATTAGCAAAAATACTAACATCCTGTAACTGCATCCATGGAATCATGATTCCGTTATCATTTGTAGATGATACACGGATGGTGTCTGCTTTTCCTAATTTGGGAAAAACCGGCTCGGTTGGATCTTGAGCTTTTAGCTTAACACTAAAAATCATGACAATAAGCAGAATGATTAGCCCTTTAAATTTCATAAATTTATACTTTCACAAAGTTAGGTGTTATTTCATATATTAGTCGTTCAACAGAACTAATATAAGTTTTATTCATAAATAAGACGAAAATTTTTACGCAAAAAATACAAATGAAAACAGAGTTAGTGATTGATTTAGAGGCGGAAAAGCAGGAAATTCTTAAAAGATACAGGGCGTTATTACGGGCAAGCAAATCTACCTTGCAAAAGGGTGATAAAAAAGAAATTCGGAAAGCTTTCGATATGGCATTGGAAAGCCATAAAGATATGCGCCGAAAATCTGGCGAACCTTACATATACCATCCCATTGCGGTAGCGCAGATTGCAGCAGAGGAAATTGGCTTAGGAACAACTTCTATCGTTTGTGCACTCTTGCATGATGTTGTTGAAGATACCGACATTACCTTAGAGGATATTGAGCGTGAATTTGGTAAGAAAACGGCAAAAATTATTGATGGATTAACCAAAATTTCTGGCGTCTTTGACACGAACAGTTCATTACAGGCAGAAAATTTCCGTAAAATGCTGCTGACATTGGCAGATGATGTTAGGGTAATTTTAATCAAACTTGCTGATCGATTGCACAATATGCGTACGATGGATTTCATGCCTCGCCACAAGCAACTTAAAATTGCTTCAGAAACTATCTATTTATACGCACCTCTTGCTCACCGTTTAGGTTTATACGCGATAAAATCAGAATTAGAAGATCTTTCTATGAAATATCTTGATCCTGACACCTATAAGTTTATCGCCAAAAAATTAAATGAAAAAAAGGCCGAACGGGCATTATTTATCAAAAAATTTGTTGAGCCTATTGATGAAATTGTTCACGAGCAGGGTTTAGTTGCCGATGTTTATGGTCGCCCAAAATCTATTCATTCCATTTGGAATAAAATGAAAAAGAAAAATATTCCTTTTGAAGAGGTTTACGATCTTTTTGCCATTAGAATTATTTTGGATAGTGCTTACGAAAATGAAAAAGCCGACTGCTGGAAGGCTTATTCAATCGTAACAGATCTTTATCGTCCAAATCCCGACCGTTTACGTGATTGGGTTTCTTCGCCCAAAGGTAATGGATACGAAAGTTTGCATACCACTGTAATGGGACCGAGAGGGCAATGGGTGGAAGTGCAAATCCGCACACAAAGAATGAACGAGATTGCAGAGAAAGGTTTCGCAGCTCACTGGAAATACAAAGAATCGAGTAATGATAATGGCCTTGATCAATGGATTCAGAAAGTTAGGGAAATGCTTAACAATCCAGAAGCCAATGCGTTGGATTTTCTGGATGATTTTAAAATGAATCTTTTCTCTGATGAAATTTTCATATTTACGCCAAAAGGAGCCCTAATCCAATTGCCGTTGGGTGCAACAGCATTGGATTTTGCTTTTGAAATTCATACAGGAGTAGGTGCAACCTGTATTGGCGCAAAAGTGAATCACAAACTGGTGCCGATTTCTTATAAGCTGCAAAACGGAGATCAGGTAGAAATCATCACTTCAAATAAACAAACGCCGAAAGAAGACTGGCTTAATATTGTTGTAACGGCCAAAGCTAAATCGAAGATTAAGTCTTCTTTAAAAGAAGAAAAGCGGAAAATAGCCGACAACGGGAAGGAGATATTAGAGCGTAAATTGAAATCACTGAAGATTACCTACAACACAGATAATTTACAAAAACTCAGTTACTTTTTCAAGTTGCCATCAACGCAAGAGCTCTTTGTTAATGTGGCGCTAGGCAAAATCGAGCTGAAAGATATTAAAGAGTATCTAAATACAGAAAAAGAAGTAGAAAGCCGGGCACCTGAACGTCCTGAAAATTTATCTGTTGATGGAATCAAAAATAAAATTAAAGGTGGCGACTCAGATATTTTACTAATTGGGGAAGACATGCAACGCATTGATTATACGCTTGCGGCATGCTGCAACCCCATTCCAGGTGATGACGTTTTTGGTTTTATTACGGTAAGTGATGGAATAAAAATCCACCGGACAAACTGCCCGAATGCAGCACAGTTAATGGCAAATTATGGCTATAGGGTGGTGAAAGCAAAGTGGAACAAGCAGCAGGAATTAACATTCTTAACTGGCTTGCGCATTGTTGGAATTGACGATGTTGGATTAATTAATAACATTACCCGGGTAATTTCTACCGACTTTAAAGTTAATATGAGATCAATTACGGTTGATACCAATGAAGGAATTTTCGACGGTTCGATTATGATTTTTGTAAATGACACTGAACATTTGGAAAACCTGATTAAAAATCTCTTACAAGTTAGAGGAGTTACTGGCGTAACGAGGTTTGATGCTTAATTGGCCTGAAGTTCGATTCGCAAATTGCAATGAACTTTTGAATCAACAGAAACAACTCAGGAATTATAACCTGGGACTTATTACAACATTTCAACAATCTAAAAATTAAACAGTCAAACAATTTAACTACCTTTGAACGGAGTTTAAAAACTATGTCTGAACAAAATACAAATGAGCTCGTTCGCAAGATTTTTGAGGCTTATTTAGAGAACAAAAATCTACGCAAAACACCAGAGCGTTTCGCCATTTTAGAAGAAATTTATTCTAGAAATGATCACTTCGATGTTGAAACCCTCTATATCCACATGAAAAATCAAAAGTATCGTGTAAGTCGTGCTACGGTTTATAATACTTTAGAACTATTGGTTTCATGTGATTTAGTAACCAAACATCAGTTTGGCAAAAACATGGCTCAATTCGAGAAATCTTATGGTTATCGTCAACACGATCATGTAATCTGTATCGAATGCAGCAAAGTGGTAGAATTTTGCGATCCGCGAATTCACCAAATCCAAACCATGGTTGGTGACCTGTTAAAGTTTGATGTTAAGCACCATTCCCTTAACCTTTATGGCTTCTGTTCTGATTGTAGCATGGCAAGAAAGGTAAATGAAACTGCTGAAACAGCAAAAGTCAAATCAAATTAAATCAATCCACATAATAAAACCAGCTTAAATTTTTAATAATGACGCAAGTAGATGTACTTCTCGGCCTGCAATGGGGTGATGAAGGAAAGGGAAAAATCGTTGATGTACTCAGTCCAAAATATGATCTTATTGCCCGTTTTCAGGGTGGCCCAAATGCCGGACATACTTTAGAATTCGATGGCAAAAAATTCGTTTTAAATACCATTCCGTCAGGAATATTTAACGAAAAAACCATGAACCTTATTGGTAACGGCGTAGTTATCGATCCAATCATTTTAAAAAGAGAGCTAGATAATTTAAAAAAAGCAGGACATGATCCTGTTGCTGAAGGCAAATTAGTGATTGCCCGTAAAGCACACTTAATTTTACCTACCCACCAGTTATTAGATGCAGCAAATGAAGCTCGCATGGGTAAAAACAAAATTGGATCAACCTTAAAAGGTATTGGTCCGACTTATATGGATAAAACTGGTCGTAATGGTTTACGCGTTGGCGATACTACACTTCCAGATTTTAAAGAACGTTATGCCAAATTGGTAGAAAAACATACCGAAATCCTTTCTCATTACGAAGGTTTTGAATATGAGTTGAGCGAAAAAGAAACTGCATTTTTTGAAGCAATTGAATTCTTAAAAAGCATTCCTCACGTAGATAGCGAACATTTTGTTAATGGTTATTTAAAAGATGGTAAAGCTGTTTTGGCAGAAGGTGCTCAAGGAACTTTATTAGACGTTGATTTTGGTTCGTACCCATTTGTAACTTCCAGTAACACTACAACCGCTGGTGCCTGCACCGGTTTAGGTATTGCACCAAACAAGGTGGGTGCAGTGTATGGCATATTTAAAGCTTACTGTACCCGTGTTGGTGGAGGTCCGTTCCCAACCGAATTAGATAATGAAGTTGGAGAAAACTTACGTGCCTTGGGTCATGAATTTGGAGCAACTACAGGCCGTGCCCGTCGTTGTGGTTGGATCGATCTTCCTGCATTAAAGTATGCCATCATGTTAAACGGAGTTACCGAGTTAATTATGATGAAAGCTGATGTTCTGGATACTTTCGATACCATTTATGCTTGTACACACTACGAATATAATGGAGAAACAATCGACTACATGCCTTACGATATCATCTCAATTGAACCAAAACCAGTACTAAAAGCTATTGATGGTTGGGCAACTGATGTAACTAAAATCACTTCTGTTGACGAAATTCCGGCTAAATTGAATGATTACATTGCATTCCTTGAAAAAGAATTACAAGTGCCAATTAAATTCCTTTCTGTAGGACCAGATAGAGCACAGACCTTAGCATTGCGCTAGTATGGTCATTTTTTTAACAATAGCGCAGCGAAATTGAGAAATCTTTTGACGCAAGCGAAAACAGAAATATTATAAAAGCAATCCAGTTCGGGTTGCTTTTTTTATTTGGAAAGCAGAGACAGTGCTACTATTATCGTTACTCCCGCCAATGATCCAAGTCCCGATTGAAGGGATATGTGAAATTGAAAGATTGTGCAATGGGAGCTTTCCTCTTATGTCGGGTTTAGTTACCTTTGCCGCAGCTTGAAAACCCCACAAAACATATCAAACTTCAAAAAAAAAGCATTGCATTGGGCAAACCAGTTTGATGTGTGCTGTTTATTGGATTCAAATCATTATACAGATTCCTACGCTTCATACGATTTTATCATCGCCGCTGGCGCAAAAGCAGAATTAGAATGCGACGCAGGAAATGCCTTCGATAACTTGAAGGTATTTTACGAAAATCATAAAAATTGGATCTTCGGCTTTCTTAGTTATGATCTTAAGAATGAGATTGAAGCTCTTCAATCACATAATATTGACAAGTTGCAATTCCCAGCACTGTACTTTTTTGTTCCTAAACACTTAATCGCCTGCAAAGCCGGCAAATTGGAAGTTTTGATGGGTAATAGTGCTATTTTAACCGAAATAAATAATTTTAAGCTGCCCGAAAAGAGCCAGGCGACCTCGATAAAATTAACGCAAAAAATAAGTAAAGCTCAATATGTAGAAAAAGTAGAAATGCTCAAAAACCACATTATTCGTGGTGACATCTATGAAATTAATTTTTGTCAGGAATTTTTTGCAGAAAATGCAGAAATTAATCCGGTAGAAACATTCGAGCTACTCAACGAGATCTCTCCTACCCCATTTGCAGGGTATTTTAAATTAAGAGGAAATTATGTCTTATCAGCTACGCCCGAACGATTTTTATGCAAACGAGGATCAAAGCTTATCTCCCAACCAATAAAAGGCACCGCAAGAAGAAGCACTGATTTTGTGGAAGACCAACAAATCAAATTGCAACTTAGAAACGACATTAAAGAACAATCTGAAAATGTAATGATTGTCGATCTGGTTCGTCACGACTTAACCAAATCTGCAGCGAAGGGATCAGTTAAAGTAGAAGAGTTATTTGGAATTTACACTTTTCCGCAGGTACATCAAATGATTTCGACAATCAGCTCTCAACTTGATCCATCCATTCATTTTATTGATGCAATCAAAAATGCTTTTCCAATGGGCTCAATGACGGGCGCTCCGAAAATAAAAGCAATGGAGTTGATAGAAGAATATGAAGAAACCAAAAGAGGAATATATTCTGGTTCTTTAGGCTGCATTAGCCCTGATGGAGATTTCGACTTCAATGTAGTGATCAGAAGTATTCTTTATAATTCACTCAGCAATTATCTGTCTTTCCAGGTAGGTGGTGCAATAACCTACGAATGCGATGCTAAAAAAGAGTACGATGAATGCTTGCTAAAGGCTAGTGCAATTCTGCAGGTTCTGGGAGCTTAATGGTTTGGTGTTATTTGAAACCAGCGCTTGAAAGAATCACTATACTCCTTTAATGAATGGGCAAAAAAAAAGTTGAAAGTTTTACACTTTCAACCTTAAACTTTTAATTTTTAGCCCGCACTATTTTTTATAATACTGTTGAGCTTCAGGTAAATATTTTTGAATTTGAGCAATACGTGTTGCATCGCTTGGGTGGGTACTTAAAAATTCTGCTGGCTTTTGTGCACCTGCCGAAGCTTGCGACATTCTATTCCAAAAAGCGGTTGCATTCTGTGGGTTATAACCCGCCATTGCCATAAAAATTAATCCTAGTCTATCTGCTTCTAACTCCTGGTTACGGCTAAACTTCAACATGGCAACCGGCGTACCAACACCGTACAATGTATTAAAAATGCCCTGAGTTTTTGGGTTTTTAGATAAAGCAACACCCGCTGCAGCACCAATACCCTGAGCAACCATTTCGTTAGACATGCGTTCTGCCGAGTGACCAGCAATAGCATGAGCAATTTCATGACCCATAACGGTGGCTAAACCAGCATCATCTTGTGTAACAGGCAAAATACCAGTATATACAACAATTTTACCACCTGGCATACACCATGCGTTTTTTTCATTGTTTTGTACAACGTTAACTTCCCACTGATAATCTGCAATTAGATTTCCGTAGTTGTTGCTGTTCATGTAAGATTTTACGGCAGTAATTAATCTGCTTCCAATTGTTTTAACTTTGAGCGCCTGTGCATTTGAAGCAGGCAAAACGGTAGTTTTGTTTTCAGTTAAAAAGGTACTATAAGCCTGAAATGCCATAGGCAAAACCTGATCGTTACCAACTAAATCAAACCGACTACGCCCTGTTAAAGGAACAGTAGAACATGAATTAAATAATAAAACCCCAGCAACACTTGCTGTTAAAAGTAATTTTTTCATAACGCGATTTTAGTTGATTAATGATACTTGTTTTGGCGAAACCGAATTATTAAACAGTAAGCCTACAAATAAGTTTTAGTGAATGTGTTTTTGTTAATTAATTAGTTTTCTTCTTAAACAAATACACTTTGGATTCTTTGCCTTTCAGCAATCTTTCTAAATTTTTCTGGTGGGTAACTAAAATCAATATACAAACAACCATGCCGTATAGCACTTCTGATTTGATGGAAACTTGGAACAAAAAGACAACACTTAGCGGAAAAGTAAAACCCGCACATATTGAACTTAAAGAAACATATTTAGTTAATAACAATATCACCACGAAAACAAGAACACAAAGCATAGATGCTTCGAAGTTAACTGCCAAAATCATTCCAAAAAGAGTTGCAACTCCTTTTCCACCTCGAAACCCGGCAAAAACGGGGAACAAATGTCCCATTACAGCGGTCACCCCAAGCGCTAACTGATAGTTAACAAATACAACTGAATTTTGAGGTCCGGTTACCGACATGCCTATTAAATACGCCAGATTGGTAGCGGTGTAGCCCTTAGCAATATCTATAATCATTACAGCAATACCTGCCTTTTTCCCCAACACCCTGAAAGTGTTAGTTGCACCAGCATTACCGCTTCCATATTCTCTTACATCAACGCCATAAAAGGCCTGACCAAGCCATACGGCAGTAGGTATAGAACCAAAAAGATAGGCAACTAATAAAGCACTGAGAGAATAAACCGTAACCATAGCCTACAATGATACAAAAAATAAGCTTTTCTTTTTATAGGAAGTCATTTAGTATGCTTTTAAACTAATGTCTAAACTTTTTACAGAATGAGTAAGTGCACCCATTGAGATAAAATCTACACCGCAAGCTGCGTATTCACTCACGTTTTCTTCGGTAATTCCTCCTGAAGCCTCGGTTACAAACCTTCCATCAATCAGAGTGACTGCTGCCCTTAAGTTTTCAAAACTAAAATTATCAAG
>Ga0265780_10009961_pt1 | contig 11356 bp, 9 predicted proteins | sample P1T30metagenome_FD_192432 | JGI IMG/M metagenome (GOLD analysis project Ga0265780, IMG submission 192432) | Plant litter microbial communities from East Loma Ridge, Irvine, California - P1 T30 | ecosystem: Environmental > Terrestrial > Plant litter > Unclassified | place: USA: California... | reverse complement strand
ACCGCGAGGTGTTCCAGACCTCGAACGAGCAGACCCTGCTCGTCGACGGCACCTCGCGCGCCGGCATCGAGGCCTCGCTCGTCTCGCTGATCGAGCCGGGCGACAAGGTGCTCGTGCCCGTCTTCGGCCGCTTCGGGCACCTGCTGCGCGAGATCGCCGAGCGCTGCGGGGCCGAGGTCCACGTCATCGAGGTGCCCTGGGGGCAGGTGTTCGCCCTCGAGACCGTCGTCGAGGCGATCGAGCGCGTCCAGCCGAAACTGCTCGCGGTCGTGCACGGCGACACCTCGACGACCGTCGCCCAGCCGCTCGAGGGGCTCGGCGAGGTCTGCGCCCGCCACGGCGTGCTGTTCTACACCGACGTCACGGCGTCCCTCGCCGGCAACGCCTTCCGCACCGACGAGCTCGGCCTCGACGCCGTCAGCGCCGGCCTGCAGAAGTGCCTCGGGGGCCCCTCGGGGTCGTCCCCCGTCACCTACAGCGAGCGGGCCGTCGAGGTGATCCGGGCCCGCACGTCGATCGAGGCCGGCATCCGCACCGAAGGCGACACGACGAGCACCCACCGGATCGCCTCGAACTACTTCGACCTCGCGATGATCTTCGACTACTGGGGCCCTCAGCGCCTCAACCACCACACCGAGGCGACCACGATGCTCTGGGGTGCCCGCGAGTGCGCCCGCCTCGTCGTCGACGAGGGAGTGGACGCCATGGTGGCGAGACACGAGCTGCACGGCCGCGCCATGCTCGCCGGGGTGCAGGGGCTCGGCCTCGAGACCTTCGGTGACCTCGCGCACAAGATGAACAACGTGGTCGCCGTGGTGATCCCCGACGGGGTCGACGGCGATCGGGTGCGGGGCGCCCTGCTCGCCGACTTCGGCATCGAGATCGGCACCTCGTTCGGCCCGTTGCACGGCAAGGTCTGGCGCATCGGCACGATGGGCTACAACGCGCGTCGCGACACCGTGCTCACGACGCTCGCCGCGCTCGAGGCCGTGCTCCGCCGCGAGGGCGCACCGATCACGAGCGGCGGCGGCGTCGGTGCGGCCTACGACGTCTACCTCGACGCCGACCGAGCCGGAGGCGCGGCGTGAGCGACGAGGCCCGCCTCGTCCTCGATCGCTGCGACGCCCTGGCCGCGGTCTCGAGCAGCCCGACCGGCATCGAGCGCGTGTACCTCTCGCCCGAGCACGCCCGGGTCAACGCGATGGCCGGCGGATGGATGCAGCAGGCCGGCATGACGACGTGGCAGGACGCGGCCGGCAACCAGCGCGGCCGGTACGAGGGCACCGAGCCCGGCCTGCCCGCCCTGCTGCTCGGCTCCCACCTCGACACGGTGCCCGACGCCGGCCGGTACGACGGCATCCTCGGCGTGCTGCTCGGGATCTCCGTGGTCGCGCGACTCGAGGCCTCCGGCACCCGTCTGCCGTTCGCGATCGAGGTCCTCGCCTTCGGCGACGAAGAGGGCACCCGTTTCGGCACCGCCCTGCTCGGTTCCCGTGCGGTCGCCGGCACCTGGTCGCCCGAGTGGTGGGACCTGGCCGACGCGTCCGGCACGACGCTGCGCGACGCGTTCGTGGCCTTCGGCCTCGACCCCGACCGGGTCGGCGACGCCGCCTACGAACCGGCCGACGTGATCGGCTACCTCGAGACCCACATCGAGCAGGGCCCCTACCTCGAGGAAGCCGACCGGGCGCTCGCCGTCGTCTCGTCGATCGCCGGGGCGCGACGTTTCGAGCTGACGCTGACCGGGGTCGCCGGTCACGCGGGGGGCGTCCCGTTCCACCGTCGACACGACGCGCTCGCCGGGGCCAGCGAGATCGTCCTCGCGGTCGAGCGACTGGCCCGAGAGGCCGACTGCATCGCCACGGTCGGTCGCCTGCAGGCGTTCCCCGGCGGCGTCAACGTCATCCCCGGGCTCGTCGAGTTCAGCCTCGACCTCCGCGGCGAGCACGACGACCGACGCGACGAGGTCTGGGCCGACATCCAGGCCGTCGCGGCCGAGGTCGGTGAGCGTCGAGGCCTGACCCTCTCGGTGGACGAGACCCACCGCGCGCCGGCCGTCGTGGCCTCGCCGCGCCTCCGGGGGTTCGTCCGCGACGGCATCGCCGCCACCGGCGACGCCGACCCGATGGTGCTGTTCTCGAAGGCCGGGCACGACGCCATGGCCGTCGCCGAACTGACCGGGTGGGCCATGCTGTTCGTCCGCTGCGGCAACGGCGGCATCAGCCACCACCCCGACGAGATCGTCACGATCGACGACGTGGCCGTCGCACTCGACGCCTTCGAGGCCGCCGTGCACGCGGTCGCGGCGGCGCACCCGGTCGCGGCGCAGGCACGCGCGTGAGCGACCAGGTCGAAGGGGCGGGCATCCGCGACCGCATCGACTCGGGCTACGGCCGTCTCTCGCCGCGCGAACAGCGAGCCGCCGACTTCATCCTCGACCACCTGGACGACCTCGCCGTCTACACCGCGACCGAGATCGCCGAGCAGAGCGGCGTCTCGAAGGCGACCGTGTCGCGGTTGTTCCGGCGGCTCGGCTTCACCGACGCACAAGAGGTGCGCGACCAGGCGCGGGCGTCGCGCAGCCGGGGCGTCCCGGTCGGGCCGACCCGCGCCTCCGGGGGACTCGCCGAGCACGCCGAGGCCGAACGTCGCAACCTCGACGTGATGCTGTCGGGGCTCGGCGACGGTCGACTCGAACGGGCGGCCGCGCTGGTCGCCGGAGCCGAGCGGGTCGTCGTGGCGGGGTTCCGCAACAGCTACCCGGTGGCCCTCCACCTGCGGCAGCAGTTGGTCCAGGCGCGGGACGACGTGCGCGTGGCGCCGCAACCCGGCCAGTCGATCGGCGAAGAACTCGTCGGGCTCGGATCGCGGGACGTCGTCGTGCTGGTGGGGTTCCGCCGCCGCCCGGCCGGGTTCGCCGGCGTCCTGTCGGCGCTGGCCGCCCGCGGTGTGCCGGTGGTGCTCGTGGCCGATCCGTCGCTGCGCGGCGTCGACGTGACGGTGAGGCTCGACTGCCCGGTCGAGACCCCGGCCCCGTTCGACAGCTACGCGAGCGCCATGAGCCTGGCCGCCCTGCTGGCCGGGGCCGTCCTGGCCGAGACCGTGTCGGCCGCCCGGCCCGAGGGGGGTCGAAGTCGCGTGGCCGAGATCACGGGGCTCTACGCCGAGCTGTCCGAACTCGAGTGACGCGCGCCGCCCCGGCCCGCGACGAGGACGCACCGACGCCCCCACGGCCCGCAGGCCGAGGGGGCGTCAGAGCGTCCGACGACCAGGTCAGATCGTGACGGGCCGGCCGGATCAGCTCTTGGCGAGCTTGTCCTTGACGGCACCGACCGTCTTCTCGACGATGTTCGGCACGGGGGTCGTCCCGTACAGGCGCTCGTCGGGCTTGGTCGGCGCGGGGAAGGGCACGCCGCTCGTCGGGGCCTCCTCGTAGGTGAACTGGCCCTTGCCGTCGGGCGAGGGGCCCTGGGCCCAGGTGCCCTCGGACGCCGCGGCGCCGTCCGAGAAGTTGTAGAACTTGTACTCCTCGGTCTGGATCTCTTCGCTCATCGGGAAGTTGCTCGGGATCGGCAGCTGCTCGTGGCCCTCGGCCATCAGCTCACGGGCGGCGGCGACCCACTGGTTCTGGTGCGCCGTGTCGCGGGCGAGCAGGAAGCCGAGCATGTCCCGCACTCCCTTGTCCTCGGTCATGTGGTAGAGCCGGGCGACCTGGAGGCGGCCCTGCATCTCGGCGTTCGCGTTCGCGACGACGTCGGCCAGCAGGTTGCCGGAGGCCGTGATGTAGCTGCCCGACCAGGGGTTCCCGTTCGAGTCGACGGGACGGGCGCCCGCACCCGCGACGATGGCGGCCTGGATGTCGGTGCCACCGACCACGGCCGCGATCACCGGGTCGTCCTGCACGGCCTTCTCGGTGGCGCCGACGGGCGCCTTCGCGAGCAGCTGCGAGATCATCGTGGCGATCATCTCGACGTGGCCGAACTCCTCGGCTCCGATGCCGAAGATCATGTCGCGGTACTTGCCCGGCAACTTGCTGTTCCAGGCCTGGAAGCCGTACTGCATGGCGACGGTGATCTCGCCGTACTGGCCGCCGAGGATCTCCTGCATCTTGTGGGCGAGGACCGCGTCGGGCTTGGTGGGTTCTGCTTTGTACTGGAGCTCTTGCTTGTGGAAGAACATGGGACTCCTATTCCCTCGGGGGCCGTGACCCCGGTGTCGGTCCAGGCTCTCTCCGTCCCGCGACGGGCGTCCGAAGTCCCGAGACCGGTTGACAACGACCGTCCGGATGCGCAAGCGACGAGCACGGCCCGGGGCCGCCGTCAAGGGGCGGACCCGGGTGCGCCTCCTCGGGTTGTATGGCGACGAGTGCCCCCGCGACGACGCGGGGCCGAGTCGACGGGAGTGGGACATGACCTCGAAGAAGAGGACGGGGGTGGCGGCCGCGACGGGGCTCGCGTTCGCCCTGGTGGCGACGGGCTGCAGCGGCGGCGGGCAGGGGGAGGCGACCGATTTCTCGACCTCGGCCTCGGGTCCGCTCGAGGCCTGGGCGTTCGACAACGCCGACGACGTCGGCGAGGCCCGCATCGCGTACGCGGCGGACGCCCTGCCCGACGTCGACGTCCAGCTCGACCAGACCACCTTCGACGCCCAGAAGTTCACGACGCGCGTGGCCAGCGGTGACGTGCCCGACGTCGTGCAGATGGACCGCAACTTCGTGGCGACCTACGCGGCCCAGGACCTCATCCAGCCCCTCGACGCCTGTTACGCGGCGAACGACGTCGACCCCGGCGAGCGGTTCTACGAGTCCGTCGCGGCCGACGTCACCTACGACGACCAGATCTGGGCCGTGCCGCAGTTCTTCCAGCCCCCGGCGATCATCGTCGACCGGCGCGTGCTGCAGGAGGCCGGTCTCGGCACCGACGACATCGACACGAGCGACCCCGACCGGCTCGTCGCCGCGGCCGAGGCGATGTACCAGGAGTCGGGCGGCGACCCGACCCGCCTCGGCTTCGACGGCGTGTGGGCGAGTCAGGCGGCCCTGTTCATCCTCGGTCAGGGCGGGCAGATCGTCGACGACGACGGGAAGCCGACCCTCGACGACCCGCGCAACGTGGCCGGCCTCGAGCTCGAGAAGCGCCTGGCCGACGCCCAGGGCGGCTACGCGGTGGGCAAGAGCTTCTCGGACACCTTCGACACCTTCGGTGACCGCAACCAGTTCGTGGCCGACCAGGTCGGCGCCCAGATCGCCGCCCAGTGGTACGTGAGCGTCCTGTCGCCGTACCGCGACGAGGTCGACATCACGGCCGTCCCGTTCCGCGACGCCGACGGCGACCCGTTCGCCGTCGCCGGCGGCACCGCCTACGTCGTCCCGGTCGGTGCCGAGAACCCGGACGCCGCCTGCGCGTGGGCGCTCGCCCTGACCGAGCAGGACGCCTGGCTGGCCGCGGCGGAGGCCCGGGCGGCCTCCCTCGCCGAGACGCCGGGCGCCGTCAACGCCGGACTGTTCACCGGGTCGCCCGCCGCCGACGACGCCATCCGCCAGCAGTACGTCACCCCGAGCGGCGACCAGGGGTTCGACGAGACGATCGCGACCTACTACGACGCCGTGTCGTCCGGGACGACCGTGGGCGCGTCGCCCGCCGGGCAGCAGATCCAGAGCGACCTGCAGAACGCCGTCACGAGCTACCTGCTCGGCGACAAGTCGGCCGAGGAGGCGCTGGCCGACGCCCAGCGCTCGTCGCTGCGGGCGTACGAGCGCGCCGTGGGCTGACCCGCGCCTCCTCGTCCCACCGTCAGGGGGTCACGTCCTCGACCGACGTGACCCCCTGACCCGTGCCGGCCCGGACGCTCAGCCCGTGCCGACCCGGACGCTCAGCCCTTGCGGGCCTGGGTCGAGACGCCCTCGATGAAGTACCGCTGGCCGAAGGCGAACAACACCAGCATGGGCAGCGTCACGAGCAACGCGGCGACCATGACGAGCTGGTAGTCGCCCTGGCCCCCGTTCGTCGGGCTGAACGTCGTCATCGCGTACGACAGGCCGAGCGGCACCGTGTAGCCCTCGACCCCGCCGCTGTTGAGGTAGATCAGGGCGGACTGCAGGTTGTTCCAGCTCGACTGGAACTCGAAGAGGAAGACGATGACGAACGAGGGCACGGCGAGCGGCATCGCGATGTGCCGGAACAGCCCGAGATAGCCGACCCCGTCGAGTCGTGCCGCCTCGAACAGCTCACGAGGCAGGCCCCGGAAGAACTGGCGTTGCAGGAAGATGTAGAACGCCGAGCCGAAGAGGTTCATGCCGAACAGGGGCACCCACGTGCCGATCAGGTCGAGCTGTTTCCAGATCAGGTACTGCGGCACCATGGTCACGGCACCGGGCAGCATCATCGTCGCGAGGACGAGCCCGAAGAGGAACGACCTCCCCGGGAACCGGAAGTACGCGAAGCCGAACGCGACCAGCGAGCTCGACACCGTCACCAGCAGGGCGGCGATCAGGGCGATCGCGACGCTGTTGACCATCCAGGCGGCGAGCGGCAGGCGCTCCCAGACCTCGGCGTAGTTGCTCCACTGCACGTCCCGGGGCCAGAGCAGGTTGTCGAACACCTGCGAGCGGGGCTTCAGGCTCGCGGCGAGCAACCAGGCGAACGGGTAGACGAACGCCAGGGTGCAGACACCGAGCAGCAGCCAGACGACGACCCGGCCGACGGTGGTCCGCGGTCGCCTCCGACCCGGGGCGGGGCCCGGCGACACGGGGTCGGTGGTGACGGTCTGGACGAGGCGGTCGGCGGTCTCGGCGGGCAGGACGGCCATCAGCGGTCTCCCTCGTAGTAGACGAAGCGGTTGCTCAGTCGCACCTGGACGAGCGTGATGAGCAGGATGATGACGAAGAGCAGCCAGGCCATCGCCGACGCGAAGCCGAAGTCGAACTGACGGAACGCCTGCTGGAACAGGTAGACGCCGTAGAACAACGACGACTCGGGCGACGCGTTCGTCTGGTCGCGCCAGAAGAGCAGGTACGCCTGGTCGAACACCTGCAGGGCGGCGATCGTCAGCACCACCGTGGCGAAGAAGAGCGAGCCCGAGATCATCGGGACGGTGATCGAGAAGAACTGACGGACCCGGCCGGCGCCGTCGAGCGACGCGGCCTCGTAGAGCTCGCGGGGCACGTTCGCCAGCGCGGCGAGGAAGATCACCATCGTGCCGCTGACACCCCACAGCGTCATGATCACGATGGACGGCTTCACCCAGGTCGGGTCGATCAACCACTGCGGTCCGTCGATGCCGATCACCGCCAGGCCCTCGTTGATCGCTCCCGTGTTGCCGTTCAGCAGCAGCAGGAAGACCGCGGCGGTCGCGACCGCCGGCGTCATCTTGGGCAGGTAGAAGACCGTGCGGAAGAACCCGCCGGCCCGACCCGACCGCGCGAGGAGCAAGGCCAGCGCCATCGCCACCACGATCTCGAGGGGCACGGCCAGCACCGCGTAGAACAGCGTGTTGCCCAGGGAGCCCATGACCCGCGGATCACGGAACAGCTCGGCGTAGTTGTCGAAGCCGACGGGCGTCGCCGTGTCCGTCGCCAGCCGGTAGTCGCTGAACGAGATGACCAGGCTGTAGAGCATCGCCCCGAGGGTGAACACGCAGAACCCGACGATCCAGGGGCTGATGAACAGGTAGCCCGCGATCGCCTCGCGGCGTCGCATCGAGGAGGCGCGGGTCGGGCCGGTCTCCCGCGACCGGCCCGGTGGGCGTCGGCCCGGTGGGCGTCCGGGCCTCGCGGTGTCGACCGCCTGGGCGTTCGTCATGGTGGGTCCCCTCCGGCAGCACGGGCGAGCGCCGTCGCGCGCCTCGAGTGCGTCCTTCTCAGGACCAGAACAGCACCGTTCGCGTCGGGAGGACCGCTTCTCGGCTCGTCAGTGCAGGAGCGCCGGCCCGTGGCCCGGCAGCACCACGCGCGCGCGGCGGTCGACGAGCCGACCGTAGGTGCGCCCCGCCTCGGCCAGGTCGGAGTGGAAGATCGGGTGGAGCATCTGCACGCCGTCGAGCCGCGAGGTCGGGTGGCCGGTGACGAGGGCGTCGCCCGTGATCAGGACGTCGTCGTCGGGCAGCGCGAAGACGGTGTGCCCGGGGGTGTGACCCACGGCCGACGTGGGGACGACGCGATGACCGCTGAACGTGCGTGACGCCCCGAGGTCGAGCGGCACGACGTCGGCGACGGCCACGTCGCCCAGCCCACCCGCGCGCACCGCGTGCAGCACCCACCGGGCGAACCGGGGCTTGTAGAGGTGCGGCAGCACGTCGCGGACGCCGACCTGGTGCAGCTGCTCGCGGGTCACGTTCGGCACCTCGGCGGGTGCCGCGAGGACCTCGAACCGGTGTCGCCGGCGCAGGGCGGTGATCGTGCCGATGTGGTCGCTGTGCCCGTGCGTCACGAGCACCGACGTGAGGCGGGCGTCGCCGGCGCCCGTCGCCGTGGCCACGGCACGCAGGGACGACTCGACCAGCTCGTGGTCGGCAGGGTAGCCCGCGTCGACCAACGTCAGGGTGCCGTCACCCTCGAGGATCGTCCAGTTCGACGCGGGACCCCGGACGAAGTGCACGCCCGGTGCGACCTCGACGGGAGCCGCCGCATCCGCCCGGCTCACGCCGCGACCTCGGCGGAGGCGCCGGGGCCGGGGCCGCCCCTCACGAGGCGACCCCGGTGTCGGGGCGGACGAGCAACCGCGCAGGAGGCGCGCTCGGCCCCGCCAGCCGGCCGCCCACCCACGTCGCGGCGACCTCGCCGAACAGGCGAGCGTCGTCGTACGCCGTCACGGGGTTGCGATGCGACAGGTCGTCGACGTCGATCGTCACGGGTGCGTCGGGGGCGAACGCGACGAGGTCGGCGTCGGAGCCGACGGAGATCCGTCCCTTCGCGCGGAGACCGACGAGGGCCGCCGTGCCCCGGGACATCCAGCCGACGACGGTCTCGAGCGGGATGCCGCGTTGCCGGGCCCCTGTCCACACGGCGCGGAAGCTCAGTTCGAGACCCGAGATGCCGCCCCACGCCACGTCGAAGTCACCGTGCGCGGCGTCGGGGCCTCCGGCGAACTTGAGCTCTCGGGTCGACGGCGAGTGGTCGCTCGCGACGACGTCGATCGTGCCGTCGACGAGGGCCTGCCAGAGCAGCTCCCGGTTGGCCTCGCCGCGGATCGGCGGGCAGCACTTGAACTGCGTCGCGCCGTCACCGATGTGCTCGGCATCGAAGGTGAGGTAGTGCGGGCAGGTCTCGACCGTGAGTCGCAGCCCCTCGGCCTTGGCCGCCCGGATGGTGTCGAGCGCCGTCGCCGACGAGAGGTGCAGCACGTGGGCACGGCCACCCGTGGCGCGCAGGGCGTCGACCACGTGCTCGATCGCCGTGCGCTCGACCACGTCGGGACGGGAGCGGACGAACGCGTCGTAGGCCGCGCCTCCTGCGGGCAGCTCGGGCGCCTCGGTCGGCGAGGCCGCGGCGGCGTCGAGGCCCTCGGGGTCTTCGGCGTGCACGATCAGCAGGCCGTCGAAGACCGCCAGTTCGGCCATCGCCTGGTGCAGCTGCTCGGTCGACAGGTGTGGGAACTCGTCGACCCCCGACGGCGAGAGGAAGGCCTTGAACCCGAAGACGCCGGCCTCGTGCAGCGCCCGCAGGTCGCCCGTGCCGAGGTTCGCCGGGATCGCCCCGCCCCAGAACCCGACGTCGACGACCGACTGGGGGCCCGCGGCGGCGCGCTTCTGCTCGAGGGCGTCGACGGTCGTCGTCGGCGGGATGCTGTTGAGGGGCATGTCGACGATCGTCGTGACGCCCCCGGCGGCGGCGGCACGGGTCGCCGTCGCGAAGCCCTCCCACTCGGTGCGGCCGGGCTCGTTGACGTGCACGTGGCTGTCGACGACACCGGGCAGCAGCACCTGGTCGTCGGGGAGGGTCACGTCGACGCTGGCGTCGACCTGGTCGGTGAGGCCGCCGACGGCGACCACGCGGCCGTCACGGACGGCGACGCTCGCCTCGCGCCAGGCGCCGTCGACCAACGCACGACGGGCCCGGACGACGAGGTCGTGGTGCACGGCGTCAGCCACGAGCGTCACCGTTCGCTCCGTCGGCCGCCGAGCGCGCCTCCTGGACTGCTGACTCCGGGGAGGCAGTCGGGGTCGCCGACACCGTCGCTGCCGACGCCGCGGCCGCCTGGGCCTCGCGCGCTTCGACCTCTTTCCGCCGCTCGCGCAGCAGGTGCCCGGTCAGGGCGACGAGCAGCGTCAGCCCGCCCGCGACGCCCATGCCCACACCGATGTGCACCTGCAGCAGCAGGGCCCCGACGCCTGCCCCGGCGAGGATGAGCGCGACGGCGAGCACCCGCCGCGGGAAGTTCTTGCCCGTCCCGCCGGCGAGCTTCGACTCGGACGCGAGCCCGACGATCGTCGACGTGACCACCACGGTCGTGACGTCGGCCACGGCGATCTTGCGCGCGGCGGCGGCCTGCAGGCCCATGGCGGCACCGAGCAGGCCGGTGATCGTGAAGGCCCACGGCGTGTTCTCTTCGGGCACGACGAAGAAGGTCGAGATGCCGAGCCCGAGCAGCACACCGCCGGTCACCCCGAACGAGATCGTGCTGCGGCCCGACCAGCCGAGACGACCGCCGCGCAACACACGGCCGCCGATCGCGGCCCCGAGCAGGAACGCGGCGAGGGCCACGATCGGACCGACGATCGGCAGACCGTCGGCCTGCGCGATGGCCATGCCGAGGATGACCACGTTGCCGGTCATGTTCGCGGTGAACACCCGGTCGAGGCCGAGGTAGCCGACGGCGTCGATGATGCCGGTGGTGAACGTCAACGTCAGCATCATGACGAGGTGCATGCGCGCCTGGTTGCGGCGGAACTTCTTCACGGGGGTCCTCAGGTGCTCGGCGCCGCGGGGCACGGCGGGGCGGGCGACTACGGCGGCGTCGGCGCATCGGTTCTGCCGTCGATCGTATTGTCGCCGCGCCGTCGTGTGCGAACCCCGGGCCGTGCCTGTGGACGGACGGCGGCGCGGTGCGGTTGGGGAGGAGCCGTCCGACCCGCTCGTGACCGGGAGAGCCCGCCGAACCCGAACCCGAACCCGAACCCGAACCCGAACCCGAACCCGAACCCGGCTTCGCGTCGCGGCGGGCCGAACCCGAACCCGAACCCGGCTTCGCGTCGCGGCGGGCCGAACCCGACCTCTTCCAGGCGTTGCGGCGGGCCGAACCCGACAACGCCGCGAGGACACGCGTCGACGGACGGATGTGAGCGGCGTGTCGCCGGCCCGATGTCGCGATTTGCACAGAGGGCAGGGCAGGGCAGGGCGGGGCGGGGCGTGGCAGGGCAG
>Ga0265780_10009959_pt1 | contig 11358 bp, 13 predicted proteins | sample P1T30metagenome_FD_192432 | JGI IMG/M metagenome (GOLD analysis project Ga0265780, IMG submission 192432) | Plant litter microbial communities from East Loma Ridge, Irvine, California - P1 T30 | ecosystem: Environmental > Terrestrial > Plant litter > Unclassified | place: USA: California... | reverse complement strand
CGTCCAACGAGCACAAGACAAGCTGCCCCGGCGGTTGCGAAAGCTATCGCAGTCTCTTCTCCAATGACGCCTCCCTGTGCGAAATGAGATGAGTCGACTTTGGAAACAAGGTGTAACCTATCGCTCCGATGATCACAATGGTTTTGCGTGTTTGCTTGAGGCTTCGATTTGTGTATTCGAGAGCTGGGTAGATGTCGGTGTGCCAAGTTGGCGTGAGTGAGGGGAAAGGTGGCTTTGAGGTCATGATAGTTGATGATGGCTTCGGTTCAACTTCCAGTCTCAGAAAAGAGCGAGAAAGTCGGGACACTTATTGGAACAAAGCTACGAGCATTTCGCCCGAATCCTTCATCGTCGGACGAAATCAATCTTGCCAGTACAGGGCGCAAGGAATACACTAGATCCTGCTGTGGAGACACTCGACACCGAGTTCAGCGGCGCAAAGCACAAAAGCTAATTCTAGTTTCGCTTGTGGAGATAGGGCATGGTGTTGGTATCTTGGTGTTACCGTGCCACTTCCTTCTGGTACATACCGCGCAGCGAAAATCGTCCGATGTACGATAGGGCTGTACCACCGTTAGCGCAATGTAGGCGCAGGAGTAAGTACAAGAGGATCTATGCTGTGCAGCATTGGTAACTCGGTATCTCGCTTGACCTCTACACTACGCTGTCTACATTGGGCAGTTCGTATACATCCTAGGCATACCCAGACCTCTGATATTCCTACGAGGTATCCGCCGGGCCTCCATGGCAAACCCGAAGAACATCAGCCTTGATTCTCGCAAGCATTACGCCATTGGTATCCCTCGTAACATTATCACTTCGGTAGGACGATGACCGAACATGTCACAAACGACGCTACTTCGTCAGGCGAAGATACGTTATTGGCGACATTGTATATCCTGGCTTACACGCATCCTCGCGCGCTTATGACGCGAACTGCATTCAGGGGCTGTTCCGGATCTTCTTGGACCAGTGAAAAGGTATGAGAGTACTACCCACCTAGTAGGCTTTAACTCAGATATTTCGCAAAGCATCGCGTTGTTCTTAGTCGTAGGTGGGCGTTGACATGTTGTCAGCGGAAGTGGTGATTAATCGGCAAGCTGCCGAGATTCAATGATTGACACAATTGCAATCAGTCGACCGCCAACGCATGTCTCGGAGCATTCCAAGTTGATGGTAATGGCGACCACGAGAAAGAATAGGCGACCAAATATCCACAAGACTAAACAGCAATTCGAATTGTGGAACAGATAGACCCCGACATTCTAGACTCGCTTGCTGTGGATCGACTGGCGCTTGACTAGAATGTTGTTTTGGAGCTGCCTTCGTCTATGCACATGTGCAGATACAGTCTCCAGAGATTGCGGATCTCACTTTCGGGTTATTCAACGTTGGCTGATGTATTGAATGACGGTAGCTCGACCTCGTCTTGACCGTACGCCTTATTGTTTCCACGACTCCAGACAATACCATTCTGTATCACTTTCAACGCGCCCTTGACAGCATTATGTGCTGCTTGGGCTATGCTTCTCGTCGATGATATTGATCGGCTATCGTGAGACTCTGCTTGGAGTTCTGCTTGGAGCTGTGCCGCACCGCCAGTGATGAGTTCCATAACATCGTCGAAGAGTCGCATGCCAAAAACCTGTAGCAAGTCAGAAGTCAACGTCCGCACTTTGGAAGTCAGTTCAAAGAACCCATGCATGTCCATCGAACTCGAACCATGCCCTCTAGAACCAGCGGCTCGTGCTGGTATCGCGGTAGGTATAACATCACGGCGTCGATCAAAGGAGGCAAGGTCGGAAAGCGACGGCAGATCGGGTTTCGAGAGTCTTGAACCATCAGTAGCCTGAAAGTCAGTCAAATTTCAGATCATGTTACCGAACTGATTAATCGAATTACCCAACCCCAATACGCCATCCTCTAATGCATTTTGGATATCATAAAACCATTCCCACCATCTCGCACCATTACCTCCACACTCCCTCTCACTTACAATAATTCGCCGGAAAACTGCCCTTCATGCCATTAACCTCGCCCTCCCACCAGTCCTGCGAGCTGTCCGTCTTCTTCACCACGCGAATGCGATCGCCCTCCCTAAAGGACAAGTCGCCAGCGGTGTGGCTGTCGAAGTCGTACATGGCCGTTACGTACTCTGCGTGGAAAGAGCCTATTTTCTTTGGTTTCGGGGGAGGTGGAGGGGGTTTCTTTTTGCCTGCTGCTGGGTTGGGTGATATGGAGGGAGAGCCGTTGGTGCGGATTTTGTTGGCGAAGTAGTCGCCGTGGCCGTTGCCGTTGCCGTTGGTGCCGTTTGAGTAAGAAGAGTCATGCGACGCTGTTGAGGTCCGTCGACCGAAGGCCTCTGTGCTGGGCGTGAGATGGGGTGAGCTGGACGGTATGCGTGGTTTCGATGCGCTGAGAGAACTGTAGGACGGTTTGGTGGAGAGACTGAGCGGTGGGCCGTTCTCGTTTGTGCTCGACAGACTTGGCGACGGCCGTGTGTTTGTGCGTGTGATGGTGGGTACTACATCGTTGCTGCTTGTCCGCCGGCCGGGCATGACTTTGTTGCGTATGCCCAGTCCGGTCATGGTTTCGCCCTTGTCGGGTAGGCGCATGGGCTGCTGGACTGCTTTGCCTGTCTTGAGCAGCGTAAATTCCTGTTCCATCTCTTTGCGTAGCGATGTGAAACTCGAGTCCCACAGGGGTATCACTTCTTCGGGCTCTGGCGGTGGGTCCGGGTACCCTTGCTCGTGCGAGTACTGGTGTAGCACTGTGTAAAGATTCCCGATGAGGTTGTTCTGCAGCACGATCTGGTTGGCGAGGAGGTGTGGGAGGAGTGAGAAGGTGGCTGCGTTGAGCCTGGGGAGGCGGTCGCGCAGGTTCTCGTCTGCGAGCTGATAAGCGTGTGTGGAGCGCTCGAGATCGACCTCGTGCTTGTTCAGGGCGACATTCTCGCGGTCGGATCGCGACTTCTTGTTCTGGAGGGCCTCGCAGCGGCTCTTGTACCGCTCGTAGTCGACCTGTGAGTGACGCGTCAGCTGCAGTAGAAACCTCATAACACGTCTTCCCTACCTTAGCATCCTCCCGCTTCTTTATGGCCTTCTTCATGGGCTTCAGCGCGTCCTTTGCGAGCTTCGCGGGAACGATGAGCTTGCGGTCGATGTCCTTGACTTCCTCCATCATGTCCGTCTTGAGCTCAGAGAAGGCCTCCTGAAGCGCCGCAACACGCTCCAGGGTCGCCGGCGGTGTCTCAGCGGCGACATGTGAGCCGCCAGCACTCCCCTCGCCGCCCAATGGCTTGTAGATGAGGTGGAGCAAGTCGACGGCGGCCAGCTGGTGGTTCAGGATATTGGTCCACGCATCGCGCCATTGCTTGGAGGACTCCTCGAGCTGTGGTGGTGTTAGTCAGTTTCGTATATCACATGTCAAGCTCTGGGCAGTATATTCAACGTTGTAGCAGGTTGGTGTGGTGAGGCTCTTGAGACATTACGCGTCGGCTGGAATTGTTGGCCTGCTTCACCCCGCCTATTCACGCGGGTGCAGCCACCCACCATCGCTCCTTCCCTTCAGATAAAAACACTGCACTCACCTTTGTTAGCATAGACTCGGAGTCATTGAAGTCGGTCAGCATGGCCTCGACATCGGCCTCGTTGGGCGACCGCTTGAGGAAGCGCCCAAAGGTCCTCTGCGCTCGCTGCATGGTGGGCCAGACGGTGTGCAGCAATCCAGGCTGGCTGTGATGGTGAGTCTGGCGGACTGGCTGTCCAAGTTTTGGAATGTCGCAGTGGTTCAGGTGCTAGCTGCGCCAAAGCTAGTGGAGGCAGGGTGGCTGTGCCTCGCTACAGAAACGTAAAGGTGATGAAGACTGGCGGTCCGGGGGCAGGCCTGAGAGATGGCGGCCCCGCGTTTGCGTTTCAAGGCTCGCTCAGCAACGCAACACGAGCGGCGCACCAAAGAGAGAGGGCCAGCGTCAGCGCGTCAGGCTGCCCAACCCACAGTAATGGAGGCATGCCTGCTGGGATCAGTGCGACAATTGCGTGTCCTTCTCGGCCAAAAGCTGAGCAAGCCTTGGTTCTTGTGCGGCTTGCGGGATGCACTGTGGGTAGTGGCGCGCTAAGTCATGTGAGAGCGCGCGAGAGCGAGGAAGCCACGACTGCACGTCACCGTCGCGCCTGCCATCAGCCCACACACACGTTCACCCTCATGTCTCCCAGCATACCCATGACGCGTCATATTCCAATATCTACCCGATGACGGCCCCCATACGCAGCACGCCGCACGCCTCGGCTCTCCCCGCCTCCCAGACCGCGCCCGTGGCAGAATTCCGCTGCCTCTTCACGCAAGACGTCAGACGCAAGCAGAAGCGGTGGCAGGATGGCTACCTCAAGTTCCACACCTTCAACAATCGCGTCATGGTCACCGACCAGGCACGCAACCACATCGGCGACACGTACTGGAAGGACAGCAACGAGCTGCACGAAGGCGATGAGCTGTCGCTGGACAAGGGCGTCCTGGTCGAGGTCGCTGAGGCAATGGGCATAACGCAGACAGATCTGGCGCCTCTGTTCGATAGGAAGGGCAGAGAACCGCCCAAAGATGCTCCTGCTCGCCCTACGCCTTCCGCCCCCCCGCGACCCTTTCAACGACCCTCCACCGTTGCACCCAGTAGTGCAGTGCGGGCCGGCACACAGCTGCGCCACAAGTCGCTCAACACCTTGCTGGGAACACCGAAAGGGCCGGCGGGGAAGGCCCGGCCTATGAGATCACCGTATGAAGAAAGGAAGGAGAAGGAGAAGGAGAATGAAAGGGCGGAGGAACGGTCACCGAAGAGGCAGAAGGTCGCCCAGCGCCCTGGAGGTTGGAGAGCATCCAGTCCAGTTGAGGGAGACGACTCGCCACCTGCAAGGAACATGCCACTATGGGCGAAGACGGCGGATGCGAGGACCACCCGCAAGCCACAGGCCCGCATGCCGCCGGTATCCAAGGCCATCACCATCTCATCCGAGTCCGACCACTTACCCGTTTTCGACTCAGACGTGACGCTACCGAGCACGCCCGCCAGAGTAGTGGAAGCCAGAGCCAATCGACCCGCACCGCCTGTGACCTTGGCTCCCGTAATAATGTCCAGTGTGCTGCAAAAGCCCGTTCCTGCAGAGACACCGAAGCCACCGCCGCGTGCCAAAATACGACTACCAAAGCCAAAACCTGTGGAGATGCCAAAGCGACCAGCTCCGAACTCATCACCTCCCGTTAGTGCTTCCAATCGCATCGCGAATGTCGACTTTGCTGTGCAGCCTGTGGAAAAGCCAGCCAAAGCGCCGCCACAGCCATCTGCATTACGAAACCCCAAAGCCAAGTCCCTCCGGCTGTCGGCAGGTGTCAGGCGCGGTACATTGCTTTGTCAACAAATATCAACGCAAGCATCAAGAGCTGGGAGTGAGCCAAGAGCGTCAGGCTCACGACGAAGCAGTAGTACGATATCACGAGTCAACAGCAAGGAGCCATCGCCTGTGACTTCCGTGTCTGGGTCGGCCAAGGACCCAACCGCTTCCCGCATAACGCCGCCGGCACGGAGTATCAGCAAGAAGTCAGTCACAAAAGCCAAATCTCCCGCAAGACACTCCAAAGTCAACACACCACATCCCGAAGCATTTGACGATGCGTTCGACGACCCGGAGCTCATTCATGGCCTCATGGATCAGCAGCTACAAGTGCCTTCCTCGTCAGCCGAGCTCAACCACCCACCCAATGTACCGCGCAAAGCCACGGCTATCAAACCTGTGGTCCAGAAGGTGGCCCCCACCAAGGTATCGAAGGCCCGTAAACGGGTTCTAGATGCTGTTGAGGTCCACGCAGAAACAACAACTGCGCCCAAGCCTCCATTGCCAAAATCTGCGAGCAGAAAGACACAAACAGCGAAAGAGCCAGTGGAGAAGCCACCACCGAGCCGAACTGTCTCACCATCTCCAGAATTCATGTTGCATCCTCCAGCAGCGCCCTCTCGCGACACGTCACCTACGCACAACGATATCCCCGCACCACCATCACGAACATCCTCGAAGTCCCCCACCAAGCCACTATTATCCACCGGCGGCTTCCGCAGGAAGCCACCCAAGCGCGCCGTGAAGGAAGCAGCGACAGCCACCCCAGCCGTAGCCTCCAACATCAGTGTACCCATTCCGCCTCACCCTCTCATCAACGGCAAATCCGGTCCTCTCATGAGCACCACTGAACTCGCCGCCCTCCTGAAGAAATCTAACAAGCGTACACGCAAGGACGATCCGATCGCAGAAGACGGGAAATCTCCAGCACGTAAGATGCGTCGCGTGCGCAGCGAGAACGACGCGCCGATTCCCAGCACGGCGGAAGATTGGGAGAAGCGTAATCTGCTAAAGACGTCGGAAGCCGAACCAGAGCCAGAAACGAAGAAGAAGAAAGATTCGGGTCTCGCAGCGCTGGTCAAGAAGACGGACCCGCGCAAGAAGATGCAGCGTGCGCAAAGCTTGAGCGTTGATACCGAGGGACTGATGGACGCAGGAGTAGATCTACCGAGTCCAGTCATTGACAAAGATGTTGGGCCGTGGAGTACCGAGGCGAGCGATTTATTCGATTGGAAACCGCCTGGTCGAGAGGCATCTGGACAAGTGGCTGTTTGATGTGTATGTGTATGTATAGGCATGGTATACATGATTGCAACGACAGTATTCATAAGGAAGCGAAGTCGATTGACGCTGGAAACTACTTGCATTTGTTCTGACTTGAATCGCTGCAATAGTGGAATCTTGGCAACTAGACCTCATCCCATGTCTACATATACAGTACAGATACGAAGATTAGATGTAGCTTTCCGCCCCCACGAATCAGCCTCGCCACGTCTTGGTGCTTACTACCCGTTAACCGCACACTTGCTCATATCAATACCAGCGTTCCTGCGCCCTCGTCTGACCTTCTGCTATATTTTTCGCAGCGCATTTCAATCCTCAGAAAGCTCCGTGCTCCAATTTCAGGGTTTTGCCGTGATTCGAAAGGTGTTCTTCAGTCAGCGTCAATTGAGACGGAGCCCCGCTTCAGCCTCGGATTACGAGAGCGACGACCTCGAGTTGCAGCACACGCATAGAATGGACGATCAAAACACCGAAAATACCAGCACAAGCACGTATGTAAAATCACACCAAGACAGTGGCGCTCGCACAAGTGCAAGCAATGGCAATGGCAATCACGAAATGAACATTGAGCCCTCTGTCACGAAAGTAGAGAACGACGATAGCTTCCAGGCGGGTGGACCGGTCAACGGCGTGTCCAGCCTCCAGACTTCTCATCGCGCTGATGGACCACGCAATTTGAATGTGAGTGATGTCTTTCATTGACTTAGAGGAGCATGAACTCGGCGTGATAGCGATTGCTTCAATAATGGCCTGCTTATCATCTCGCAGTCGCTGTGCTCGAAATGCGAGAAGCTCAAGTTAAACGTCAATTGCTTCATTGTCCGCGCCCGAGCGCCGCGCGAAGCCACGAAACCAACAGCTTTCCAGCTTACTTCTACCACAAGTCCGATCGAATTCGGCACCCTAGGAGAGATCGTGAAAAGCAGCAAACACTGTACTCTTTGCAAGCTCGTCGTACGGTCGGTTCAGGATGGGAGAGGCAGTGCGGCAGCAGGGGATTCCAACCACATTTCCAGCAATGATTCTGCGAAATGCACCCTGAGCTGGGAGGTGGATGGTAGAGAGGTAGTAGAGATCCAAAGTGATGCGGAACACGTGCGAGACAAGCAACAATCACCGCGCGGCTTGACCCGTCGCATTCACCTGAGGTGGAACCAGAAGAACCTCAAGGACTCGTACCTCGTCTACGTGGCATCGGGAAAACGCATGACTGCTTCTGACGCCGACAGAGCATGGAACTCGAGTCTTCTTTTCCTTGGCCGCGAGATTGGTCTTCGCGGCAACATACAAGCCCGAGTGAAGAGCTGGATCGATCTTTGCCAGGACAAGCACCAGGGCCCATGTGCAGCCCCGCAAGACGGCGAGATGGAAGAACGATTTTTCGACATGGTATCGCATTCGTACTTTGGCGTTATCGATGTACTGAACATGCAGCTGACCGAGCTGCCCAAAGACAAGATCAACCGGCGTTTCGGCGATGTGCCTCAATATGTTGCTTTAAGCTATGTGTGGGGTACCGCTCCGGCTTACAGAACGGTCCTTGGAAACGTCATGCAGCATCGTATGCATGGCGGTCTTGACCGCGTGTTCCATCAACTCCCCAAAGTCATACAGGACGCGATCGACCTGGTGCGCCGACTTGGAATCCAGTTTTTGTGGATTGATGCATTGTGTATCATACAGGATAGCGCAAGGTCGTGGAAGCTGAATGCGTATAATATGGATCTCATCTATGGCAACGCTGCCTTCACAATATGTGCTGCGGACGGACCATCAGCGACCACAGGACTTCGAGCGATGCATGAGGAGACTGGAACGGGAAGCAAGGACCAGCTGATTGCCGATTGTACTGACGATGTTCGACTTGTCGTTAGCCGGCCACCAGAGATGTACATCAAGTCGTCGAGATGGAACACACGCGCGTGGACCTTTCAAGAGAGGCTTCTCTCGCGGAGATGCTTGATATTTACTGGTAGTCGGGTCTACTTCCAATGTCGTTCCACTGGCATGTCTGAAGACATCTATGCGGACCGAGAAGGTGCCGGGTGGTCACTGGACTTCATGGATGCTCCGCTGCAAACGTTCCGTCAATTGCCGCTTCGATCTATATGGGTATACATGAAGACGGTTGAATTGTACACAGCACGGGAGTTGACCAAGCAAGCTGACATTTTGGCTGCATTCAGCGGTGTCTCGAACCTAATGCAGCAGACCATGCAGGCCCCGTTTGTCTTTGGGCTACCAACATCGCACTTCGATCTCGCCTTACTCTGGGAGTACTTCCAACCCGCGCAACGCCGTCGCTTGGACAGCAAAGCAGCGGAAGGCGAGTTCAGTGACTTTCCCAGCTGGAGCTGGAGCGGTTGGTTTGGAGCACCTGCTCATTACAGGCGGGACACCATCGAGGAGTGTTTGGACGATGTCAACGAATGGCTCGAGGACCGGACGTGGATTCGTTGGTATATCAGAGATGGGAACGGCGATTTGCGGCCGTTGTGGGACCAGGATGAGTGGCAGATGGACCGCAGTGAGCATGAGAAGTGGCAAGGCTATGGTAATGACCGCTCCAGCGGTTCCATGACCTTTTGGGCCAAGTCGAGGAGCAGAAGGTCGACGGTGATTACTAGGGGAACTACATGGCCCCCACGCGAATACGAACGAGATGACCGACATGATCGATATATTGACCGCGCACCACCACGGCCTACACCGCCGTTATCACCTACGCTTCCACAAGACACGCCACGATTCAACTTCCCAGATACGCCCGCAGACCCAGATCCATTCTCTGTCACAACAAAACATGTGAGGCATGAGGCCCATAGAGCAAGAGTGCAAGATGCCGTGATTGAATCTGGAGGGACCCGCGGGCGTCGGCGCCACTGGGACATTGTCATCAACGGGCCTAGAGATGTGTCGCCTCCGTCGCGTATCGTGTACGAGTACGATACACAAGATGATGCTCATCGTACGATGTCACGACCGCCGGTAATGGAGTGGCAGCAGCCTCTAGTCACTCCATCACATCCACAGCCACATCCATTGTTTGCTCGGCTTGGCAACGGTGGCTGGGAGTCTACGTCCAAAATCGCTTCACGATGGGCGCGTGTTGCGTATCGTAATGAGATTATACGCTTCTTGTGCGATGTTTTGGTGGCGTTGTTAAGGCTGTGCAGCGTTTTGCTGGGCATGCCGGTACGAGATATTCGAGATGGCGCTGCTGGATCGGCATCTCGAGGGCGAGTGGAAAATGTTCCATCTTCGCGGCAAAGAAGTGTTGTCACCAATCTAAATGATGAAAACGGCGCCCCGACACGTCCTTTCCAGCGCTCAAGGGCTCTGTCGCCAAGTCCTTCTCCACCGCCTTCGCAACTTCGACGCCCAAGGGCTGCATCTCCGCGACCGTTATCACCTCCCCCACCACCTAGCTACCTTCCCCATCCTTCATCTGCTGCATCTCGACCCTTGCCACCTCGTCGTCGGTCTTCTTATGCAGAAGACGAATATATCTATGCCGACAAAGACGAGCCAGTCTATCGGAGCAGTCCGCGGTATGGACATGATCCACGATCTTCACCAGAAAGAACCACAGATGATCTTGACATCCATATACGTCCGCGTGAACAACGCCGTTCCTCGCCCGAAAGAGACGAAAAAGACATATTAGTCGTGAGAGAACCACCCAGATCCGCACTGTACTCCGAGCACGGGCGCGGCCCTCGCAGCTCCCGCAGCGTGAAACAGGTCCGATACGATGATTCAGCTAGGTCCATTAGCAACGTGCATCACCAGGACCGATCCTCGCGCACAGATGACCGCCGCTTCCACGATCTCGTGTTCCAGCCAGACCGCAAGATGGATCCCGAGCAGACGGAGCTGCGACCCGAGTTCCGCATCACGCTCAAGGAGTACCCCTATCAGCCTGTCATCGCACCTTTCGAAGCGGACCTCGGTGCTTCGAAAGTCAGTCTCATGCCCATACTCCAATTTTGGACATGGCACACCTTCCTCCACATCCAGTGCCAATTCCCTTCCTCCTCGGGCCTCGTAAGATGCGCCATCGCCGACAAATTCGGCGACTGGTGTGGCTCTATCATGCTCGATGCCAAATGGGTAGGTAGCGCGAAGACGGCGAAACAAGAGTTCATTGCGATTTCAGAGGCGAAGAAATTTACGGAGGAGGAATGCGGGACGTGGTCGTACTATGTGCCCAAGGAGAGGGAGGAGTCGGAGTGGGATTTGTTTTATGTGTTGTTGATTGCATGGAATGATGGGCGGTGGGAGAGGGTGGGGCTGGGGAAGGCGTTCAAGGAGGCGTTGAGGGATGCTGTTTGGAAGGAGATTGTTTTGGCGTGATGCGTGTGTTCAATGTTGATCCAACCAGCAATGAAATTTCTCGTACGCAACGATCCAGACGCCTAACTCACGACACATGAGCGGCTACCTTCCTTATCTGAATCGCGCCGCAGGATCAGCATGCGACCAGGGATCTACGCTGCGGTCCCATACCACAACGGAAAAATAAACTTGCGTTTATCTGTAGGTTTTTCGAAAAATGCATATTATGAATGCGTGGAGAACTACCTCTTCCGCACCTCGAGCCGAGCCATCGGATCGACGATCTGGTAAACGCCCATCAGCATAGGCTTCGAAACATAGCCCTCCGCGAGCCTGATGTCGTAGTTAAGCAAAA
>Ga0265780_10009958_pt1 | contig 11359 bp, 10 predicted proteins | sample P1T30metagenome_FD_192432 | JGI IMG/M metagenome (GOLD analysis project Ga0265780, IMG submission 192432) | Plant litter microbial communities from East Loma Ridge, Irvine, California - P1 T30 | ecosystem: Environmental > Terrestrial > Plant litter > Unclassified | place: USA: California... | reverse complement strand
CCGCTGGTGTTCTTGCAGAACATCACCGGCTTCATGGTCGGCCGCAAGTACGAGAACGAAGGCATTGCCCGCAACGGCGCCAAGATGGTCACCGCGGTCGCCACCGAGGCGGTGCCCAAGTTCACCGTCATCATCGGCGGCAGTTTTGGCGCCGGCAACTACGGCATGTGCGGGCGCGCCTTCTCGCCGCGCTTCCTGTGGATGTGGCCCAATGCGCGCATCTCGGTGATGGGCGGCGACCAGGCGGCCTCGGTGCTGGCCACGATCAAGCGCGACGGCATTGAAGCCAAGGGCGGCCAATGGACGGCCGACGAAGAAGCCGCGTTCAAGCAGCCGATCAAGGACCAGTACGAACACCAGGGACATCCCTACTATGCTTCGGCGCGCCTGTGGGATGATGGCGTGATCGACCCGGCCGACACCCGTACGGTGCTGGGCCTGGGGCTGTCCGCAGCCCTCAACAAGCCGATCGAAGACACCAAGTTCGGCGTATTCCGCATGTAATTTGAAAGAACCCATGGACTTCCAGACCCTGACCGTATCGATCGCCGACGCCGTAGCCACCGTCACCCTGAACCGCCCCGAGATGCGCAACGCCTTCAACCAGGAGGCGATCCATGAACTGGCGGTGGCCTTCGCTGCGCTGAGCGAGACCGACGGCGTGCGCGCCATCGTGCTGGCCGCAAATGGCGTCGCCTTCTGCGCCGGGGGCGACCTGAACTGGATGAAGCAGATGGCCGGCTACTCCGAGGAGGAAAACCAGCAGGATGCGATGCGCCTGGCCGACATGCTGCGCACCATCTACCTGTGCCCGAAGCCGGTAGTGGCGCGGGTGCAGGGCGACTGCTACGCCGGCGGCATGGGCCTGGCGGCAGCGTGCGACATCGTGGTTGCCAGCGACAACGCGGCGTTCTGCCTGTCCGAAGTCAAGCTCGGCCTGATCCCGGCCACCATCTCGCCGTATGTGATCAAGGCCATGGGCGAACAGGCGGCGCGCCGCTACTTCCTTACCGCCGAGCGTTTCGATGCGGCTGAGGCGCGCCGCATCGGCCTGGCCCACGAAGTCGTCGAGGCCGAGGCCCTCGACGCCACAGTCGCCGCAATCGTCAAGTCACTGGTCAGCAACAGCCCGCACGCGGTTACCCAAGCCAAGACGCTGGTGCGCGAGATTGTCGGCCAGCCGATCGGCGACGCCCTCGTGTTCGACACCGCCAACCGGATCGCCGCGATTCGCGCATCCGACGACGGACGCGAAGGCGTGGCCTCGTTCCTCGAAAAACGCAAACCGCACTGGCTAAACAGTTAATACCGTTTAGTGAATATATTGGAATCAACGTGAAGCAACAGACCTCCTCCGACTGGATCGCGCGCAGCCTGCGCAGCGTATGGCATCCCTGCACCCAGATGCAGCACCACGAGGAGGTGCCGCTGATTGCGGTCAGCCATGGCAAGGGCGCCTGGCTGTACGACCATGAAGGCCGGCGCTATCTTGATGGCATCAGCTCGTGGTGGGTGAATATGTTCGGCCACGCCAACCCGCGCATCAACGCCGCACTGAAAGACCAGCTCGACAAGCTCGAGCACGCGATGCTGGCCGGCTTCACGCATGAACCGGTGATCGAACTGTCCGAGCGCCTGGCGGCCCTCACCGGGCACGCGCTGGGCCACGCCTTCTACGCATCCGACGGCGCTTCGGCGGTCGAGATCGCGATGAAGATGAGTTTCCATGCGTGGCGCAACGGCGGCTTGACCGACAAGCAAGAATTCGTCTGCCTGCAGGGCAGCTACCATGGCGAGACCATCGGCGCGCTGTCGGTCACCGACGTGCCGCTGTTCAAGGACGCCTACGGCCCGCTGCTGCGCGCCTCGCACGTGGTGAGCGCGCCGGACGCGCGCAACGCCGCCGAAGGCGAAACCGCGCAGGACGTGGCGCGCCGCGCGATCACTGAAGTGAAAGCGCTGTTCGAACAACGCGGCGCCAAGATCGCCGCCATCATCGTCGAACCGCTGGTGCAGTGCGCCACCGGGATGGCGATGTACGACCCGCTCTACCTGAAACTGCTGCGCGAGCTGTGCGACGCCCACCAGGTACACCTGATCGCCGACGAGATCGCGGTCGGCTGCGGGCGCACCGGCACCTTCTTCGCCTGCGAGCAGGCCGCGATCTGGCCCGACTTTCTGTGCCTGTCGAAGGGCATCAGCGGCGGCTACCTGCCGCTGTCGCTGGTGCTCTCGACCGACGCCATCTACCAGTCGTTCTACAGCGAAGACATCACGCGCGGCTTTTTGCACTCGCACTCGTACACCGGCAACCCGCTGGCCTGCCGCGCGGCGCTGGCCACGCTCGACATCTTCGAAGAAGACGACGTGCTCAATCGCAACCGCGAGCTGGCCACCAAGCTCACCATCGCCCTGGCGCCGCTGGCCGAACACGAACGCACGCGCCACTTCCGCCAGCGCGGCATGATCTTCGCGTTCGACGCGCTCGAACCAGACCGCGAGCGCGCCTCGAGCTTCTCGCGCCGCTTCTTCAGCACTGCGGTCGAGAATGAACTGCTGCTGCGCCCGATCGGGCGCACCGTGTACCTGATGCCGCCCTACGTGCTCGACGACGAGGAAGTCGCCGGCCTGGCGGCGCGCACCCGGAAGGTGTTCGAAGCGGTGATCGGGAGTTGATGTCGATGAACCTGATCACTGATATCGAGCGCAAGCTCGACGCCCTCGCCGCCCACAGCCTGACCCGCCGGCGCCGCGTCACCGACGGCGCCTGCGCGCCGCGCCAGAGCGTCGACGGACGCGACCTGCTGGCCTTTTGCAGCAACGACTATCTTGGGCTGGCGGCGCATCCGCAGATCATCGAAGCGCTGCGCGAAGGCGCCAGCCTGTACGGCGCCGGCAGCGGCGCCTCGCACCTGGTCTCGGGCCACAGCCGCGCCCACGAGTTGCTCGAACAGCGCCTGGCCGAATCGATGGCGCCGTATCTGGTCGAGGCGCGCGCCCTGAGCCTGTGCACCGGCTACATGGCCAACCTGGCGATCCTGACCGCGCTCGGCCAGGATGGCGAGGCCATGATTTTTTCCGAGGCGCTGAACCATGCGTCGCTGATCGATGGCGCCCGCCTGGCCAGGGCCGGCGTCACGGTGTATCCGCACGGCGACGTCGCGGCGCTCGACGCGCTGCTGGCCGCCAGCAGCGCCGCCACCAAAGTCGTGGTCACCGACAGCGTGTTCAGCATGGACGGCGACCTGGCCCCGCTGCCGGCACTGCTGGCCGCCTGCGAACGGCACGGCGCCTGGCTCGTGGTCGACGATGCCCACGGCTTCGGCGTATTGGGAGCGAACGGCCACGGCGCCCTGGAGCACTTCGGCTTGCAGTCGCCGAACCTGATCTATATGGGCACCCTCGGCAAGGCCGCCGGCGTCGGCGGCGCCTTCGTTGCCGCGCATGCCAGCGTGATCGAACTGCTGATCCAGCGCGCCCGCCCCTACATCTACACCACGGCCGCGCCGCCGGCGCTGGCGCACGCGCTGCTGACCAGCCTTGCTATCATTGGCGGCGCAGAAGGGGCAGCGCGGCGCGCGCACCTGACGGCATTGATCGACAGCCTGCGCGGCGCGCTGCGTTTCGAGCGCTGGCAGCTGCCGCTGTCGCACACCACGATCCAGCCGGTCATCATCGGCAGCAATGACGACGCGCTGCGCGCCAGCGCCAGCCTGCACCAGCAAGGGCTATGGGTGCCGGCGATCAGGCCGCCAACGGTGGCGCCGGGCACGGCGCGCCTGCGCGTGACCTTGTCGGCGTCGCACACGCACAGCGATGTGGCGCGCCTGGCAGATGCGCTCAATGAACTGGAAAGGGCCGCACCATGAACAACCTGAACGACAACGACGAACCGGCGATTGCGCCGCCACCGGTGCTTCCGCAAGACGACCTCGATGCGCAAGAACCGGTGCTCGAACCCGAGCTGCAAGCCGGCGATAGTATGCCGATGCGCTTTTCGTGCTTCGTCACCGGCACCGACACCGAGATCGGCAAGACGCTGGTCTCGAGCGCGATCCTGCACAAGCTGGTCGCCGGCGGCCAGCGCGCCTGCGGCATGAAGCCGGTGGCGGCCGGCGCCCAGATGATCGACGGCGCCCTGCACAACGAAGACGCCGACATGCTGTTCAACGCCGGCAACGTGCACCTGCCATCGGCGATCACCACGCCCTACATGCTGCGCGAGCCGGCCGCGCCGCACATCGCCGCCGCACTCGAAGGCGTGACGATCGACGCGGTGCCGATCATTGCCGCCTTCGCCGAGATCCAGGCCGCGTCCGATGCGGTCGTGGTCGAGGGCGTGGGCGGCTTCCGGGTGCCGTTCAATGACGATTTCGACAGCGCCGACCTGGCCGCGCAACTGAACCTGCCAGTGATCCTGGTAGTGGGCATGCGCCTGGGCTGCATCAGCCACGCGCTGCTGACGGTCGAAGCGATCATTGCGCGCGGCCTGGTGCTGTCGGGCTGGATCGCCAATTCGCTGGAAGCCGGGATGCGCTTCGAGCAAGAAAACATCGACGCGCTGGCACAGCGCATTCCGGCCCCACTGCTGGGCCGCGTGCCGCGCCTGCAACAACCCACGGCCGCCCAGGCGGCCGAATTTATCGACCTCGCCGGACTGCCGGGATGGCCGTCCACGCGGGTCTAGTTTTGAAGGAACTGAAATGTCTGAGATGAATACCGTCGCCCTGCACCGTCCAACGGCGCCCATCAAGCCGGCCGCCAACGCCACCTGGCCGCTGGCCGACGTGCTGGCGCTGTTCGAGCTGCCGTTCACCGAACTGATGCACCGCGCCTCGACGCTGCACCGCACCCACTTCCCCGACGGCGACGTCGAACTGGCGACCCTGCTGTCGATCAAGACCGGCGGCTGCGAGGAAGACTGCGGCTACTGTCCGCAGGCGGCGCGCTACGACACCGGCGTCGAGGCCAAGAAGCTGCTCGACATCGACACCGTGCTCGATGCGGCGCGCGCGGCCAAGGCCAGCGGCGCCACCCGTTTCTGCATGGGCGCAGCATGGCGCAGCCCGAAAGAGCGCGACATGGAAAAGGTCGAGACCATGGTGCGCGAAGTAAAAGCGCTGGGCATGGAAACCTGCGCCACGCTGGGCATGCTCGAAGAAGGCCAGGCCGAACAACTGAAGAACGCGGGCCTGGACTACTACAACCACAACATCGACACCGCGCCCGACTTCTATAACAACGTGATTTCGACGCGCGAATACCAGGACCGCCTGGATACGCTGGGCCGCGTGCGCCAGGCGGGCCTGAAGGTCTGCTGCGGCGGCATCGTCGGCATGGGCGAGACGCGCGAGCAGCGCGCCGGCCTGATCGCGCAATTGGCCAACCTGAATCCGTACCCGGAATCGGTGCCGGTGAACCACCTGGTGCAAGTGGCCGGCACCCCGCTGCACGGCCTGGACAAGCTCGACCCGATCGAATTCGTGCGCACCATCGCGGTGGCCCGCATCACCATGCCAGAGGCGCGCGTACGCCTGTCGGCCGGTCGGCGCGAGCTGGGCGAAGCGGTGCAGGCGATGTGCTTCATGGCCGGCGCCAACTCGATCTTCTATGGCGACAAGCTGCTCACCACCGACAACCCGGAAGCGGACGACGACCGCGTGCTGCTCGAAAAGCTGGGCCTCAAGACGCGCGCCTCGACGCTGCAGTCGGTGCAGAAGGAAGCCTGCGGCTGCTGAGCATTTTTGCTCGCTACGGCGTGATGGTGCGCTACCGTGATGCGCGCGCGCGCCACCCGTCATGCGTGCGTCACCCCCGTCATTCCCGCGCAGGCGGGAACCCCATTTTGCAAGCGCAGCAGCGACGTTCGAAGAAACCGGCGGCGCATGAAACCTGGGTTCCCGCCTGCGCGGGAATGACGAGCTAACGATCGTTGAATGCGGCCGGGGAGACACGGCCGCACAAAGCACTACCCTTCGAACAACCATAAGCGAAAGATAAAGCGCATGTTCACCAAGATCCTGATCGCCAACCGCGGCGAAATCGCCTGCCGCGTGGCCGCTACGGCGCGCCGACTCGGCATTCGCACCGTCGCCGTGTATTCCGAAGCCGACGCCGGCGCCAAGCACGTCGCGGTGTGCGATGAAGCGGTCTTGATCGGTCCCGCCGCAGCCAAGGACAGCTACCTGCGCGGCGAGAAAATCATCGAAGTGGCAAAGGCCACCGGCGCGCAGGCGATCCACCCGGGCTACGGCTTCCTGTCCGAGAACGCGGCGTTCGCCGACGCGGTGCAGGCCGCCGGCCTGGTCTTCATCGGGCCACCGGGTTCGTCGATGCGCGCGATGGGATCGAAGTCGGCCGCCAAGCAGCTGATGGAAGGCGCCAACGTGCCGCTGGTGCCGGGCTACCATGGCGACGCGCAAGAGCCGGCCTTCCTGCGCCAGCAGGCCGACCGCATCGGCTACCCGGTGCTGCTCAAGGCCAGCGCCGGCGGCGGCGGAAAGGGCATGCGCGTGGTCGAGCGCTCGGAAGATTTCGAGGCCGCGCTGGCCTCGTGCAAGCGCGAGGCGATCAGCTCGTTCGGCGACGACAAGGTGCTGGTCGAAAAATACCTGATCCGCCCGCGCCACATCGAGATCCAGGTGTTCGCCGACAGCCAGGGCAACTGCGTCTACCTGCACGAGCGCGATTGCTCGGTGCAGCGCCGCCACCAGAAGGTGCTCGAAGAAGCGCCAGCGCCGGGCATGCCGCCCGAACGGCGCGCCGCCATGGGCGAAGCGGCCGTGAGCGCCGCGCGCGCGGTCGGCTACATCGGCGCCGGTACGGTCGAATTCATCGCCAACCAGGACGGCTCGTTCTACTTCATGGAGATGAACACCCGCCTGCAGGTCGAGCATCCGGTGACCGAAATGATCACCGGCACCGACCTGGTCGAATGGCAGTTGCGCGTCGCCTTCGGCGAGCCGCTGCCGAAACAACAGCACCAGCTGGCGATCCACGGCCACGCGATCGAAGCGCGCGTGTACGCTGAAAACCCCGAGAAGGGCTTCTTGCCGTCGATCGGCACGCTGCGCCATATGGACGTGCCGCGCGCGGTCGAATTCGAACTCGGCGCCGATGGCGGCGCTGGCGCCAGCGCGCCCGCCGCGGTGCGCATCGATTCGGGCGTGCGCGAAGGCGACGCCATCTCGCCGTTCTACGACCCGATGATCGCCAAGCTGATCGTCTGGGGCGCCGACCGCACGCAAGCGCTGGCGCGGCTGTCGCAGGCGCTGGGCGAAATGCGCATCGTCGGCCTGGCCACCAATATCGCGTTCCTGAAACGCCTGGTCGAGGGCGAAGCATTCTCGAACGCCGACCTGGACACCGGCCTGATCGAGCGCCACGGCGCGACCCTGTTCCCGGCCCCGGCGCCGGCGCCGCTGGGCGTGCTGGCGCTGGCCGCACTGGCCCTGGGCGACGCCGGCCAGGCCGCCAACGAGAGCGATCCCTGGCGCCGCGCGAGCGGCTGGCGCATGAACGGCGACTACCGCCGCGTGCTGTCGTTTGCCGACGAGTACAGCGCCGCCCTCGAAGGCGGCGCCTACCGGGTCGGCCTGACCTACCGTCAGGATGCCTGGGACATCGACCTCGGCGGCGAGCGCCAGCGCGTCGAACTGGTGCGCCGCGAGGGCGCCGAACTGGCGCTGCGGGTGGGCGAGACGGCGCTGCACGGCTGCGTACGGCGCGACGGCGACGTGTTCCACATCTTCAGCGGCGGACGTCATTACACGCTGGCGTACAATGACCCGATGGCACATGCCGGTGAGCTAGAGGCTGTTGGCGGCCGCCTGACCGCGCCGATGCCGGGCAAGGTGGTCGCGGTGCTGGTGCAGTCCGGCAAGAATGTCAAGAAGGGCGAGCCTTTGGTGATCATGGAAGCGATGAAGATGGAGCACACCATCGCCGCACCGAGCGACGGCCTGGTCGAAGAAGTGCTGTACGGCGTCGGCGACCAGGTCGCGGACGGCGCGCCGCTGCTGGCGTTCAAGGCAGCCTGAGCGGCAACGCACGCACACACACAACAACCCGATAAAACAAGGGGGAGACATGCGCATTGTCCTGTACCGGGGCGATGGCGTCATCGAGCCGTGGGAACGCGAGTTCAGCGCCGTGATGCCGCACATCCAGACCGTCACGTGGAAGGAAGGCGAGCGGCTTGCGCCGTGCGACTACGCGGTATTGTGGAACCCGGCCCCGGCCCTGCTGGCGCAGCTGGGCGACGTCAAGGCCATCTTCCTGATGGGCGCCGGCATCGACGCCGTGCTCAAGTTCGGCGACGCCCTGCCCGACGTGCCGCTGGTGCGCCTGGGCGACGCCGGCATGGGGGTGCAGATGGCCGAGTATGTGGCGCACGCGGTGCTGCGCTACTTTCGCCGTTTCGACGAATACGAACAGCAGGCGCGCCAGGGCGCCTGGAACCCGCTGCCGCAGCACCCCAAGGAACACTTCACGATCGGCGTCATGGGCCTGGGCCGGCTCGGCATGCCGGTACTCGAGGCGATGCGCCATTTCGGTTTTCCGGTGCGCGGCTGGAGCCGCAGCCCGAAGGATATCCCGGGCGTGGCGACCTACGCCGGCATGGAATCGTTGGGCGAGTTCCTGCATGGCACGCGGGTGCTGGTGTGCCTGCTGCCGCTCACGGCCGACACCAGCAACCTGCTCGACCGCCATAACCTGGGCAAGCTCACCCCCGGCGCCTACCTGATCAACGTCTCGCGCGGCGCCATCCTCAACGAGCCCGATCTGATGACATTGATCCGCTCGGGCCAGATCGCCGGCGCCACGCTCGACGTGTTCCGCCACGAGCCGCTGCCGGCGCAGCACCCGTTCTGGAACGAGCCGCGCATCGCCCTCACCCCGCATATTTCGGCGCTGACCATGCGCCTGGAAGCCGTGCGCCAGATCGCCGCCAAGATCACGGCGTTCGAAGCCGGCCAACCGGTCCCCGACCTGGTGGATCGTCAACTTGGATACTGAACCATGAACCAGCAAGCCACCCTGCCCAGCAAGGTCAAGATCGTCGAAGTCGGCCCCCGCGACGGCCTGCAGAACGAACAAGAAGCGCTCAGCGCCGACGTCAAGGTCGACCTGGTCGAGCGCCTGGCGCGCGCCGGTTTCGTCAACCTCGAGGCGGCGGCGTTCGTGTCGCCCAAGTGGGTGCCGCAGATGGCCACCAGCGCCGAGGTGCTGGCGCGCATCGAACGCCGTCCCGGCACCATCTACTCGGCGCTGGTGCCGAACATGCAGGGCTTCGAGGCGGCGCTGGCGGGCAAGGCCGACGAGGTGGTGGTGTTCGGCGCCGCCTCCGAGGCATTCTCGCAAAAGAACATCAACTGCTCGATTGCCGAATCGATCGCGCGCTTCGAGCCGGTGGCCAAAGCGGCGAAAGCCAACGGCCTGCGCCTGCGCGGCTCGATCAGCACCGCCTTCGGCTGCCCGTACCAGGGCGAGGTGCCGCTCGATGCGGTGGGCGACGTGGTGGCGCGCATGCGCGACCTCGGTTGCGACGAGATCGACATCGCCGACACCATCGGCGTGTCGAGCGCGCGCAAGACGCAAGCCGTGATGCTGCGCGCGGCCCAGGAATTCCCGATAAGCCAACTGGCCGGGCACTTCCACGACACCTACGGCCAGGCGCTGGCCAACATCTATGCGGCGCTCGAAGTCGGGGTGGCGATCTTCCACTCGTCGGTGGCGGGATTGGGCGGCTGCCCGTACGCCAAGGGCGCAACCGGCAACGTCGCGACCGAGGACGTGCTGTACTTGCTGCAGGGACTGGGGATCGAGACCGGGATCGACCTCGATCAGGTGGTCGATGCGGGGCTGTTCATTTCGCAGCAGCTGGGAAGGAAGAGCATCAGCCGCGCCGGCAATGCGATCGCGGCCAGGCGGGCCGGATAAGGGACAGCATCGCCAAGGTGGACGGCAAGCCCGTCCACCATGCGGTATCCGGACGCACCAAGAAAAAAGCCGACAACTCGCGTTGTCGGCTTTTTTCACTAATGCTGGTCGGAGTACAAGGATTCGAACCTTGGACCCCCTGGTCCCAAACCAGGTGCGCTACCGGGCTGCGCTACACTCCGAAGAAGCAAGATAATACCGACTTAGGGCGCACCGGTCAAGGGTTGGCGAAAAAATTTTGATGCCGAAATAGTCTGGGCAGCGATTTTTTCATCGCCCGAAGCTTGTAAACATCAGACATGGGCTGGATCAAAATCTCTTGAAAAACGCTTCCATTACAATCACTTAAGAAATCAGTAACGATTGGCGCACTGAGACAACTGCGATACAATGTATCTCATTCAGTCGCAATCAGAGGGAACTATGTCTGCCACCACCATGATCCACGTTCGTATCGATGAGCACGTCAAAGCACAGGCCACCGAAACACTGGCTGCGATGGGCCTGACTGTTTCGGATGCTGTCCGCGTTTTTCTTACCCGTGTCATCGCCGACCAGGAAATGCCCTTTGCGGTCAAAGCGCCGAATGCGGCCAGCCGGGTTGCGATTGCTGAAGCCGGAAAAATCGTCAAAAGCCGCAAGGCGCGCTTTGCGACTGCTGGCGACCTGATGAATGACATCGAAAAAACCGGCAGCCAGTAAGCGCGCACCTCTGCCGCGGGCCTCTGACTACACCAAGATCTTTCTCAAGGATTGGCAGCGCCTGTCACATTCGGGGCGGTATGACATGAATCGGCTGAAAGAGGCCATGCTGCTGCTCATCGCCAATGAAGCTCCACTGCCTGCGCAATGGCTGGATCATGCGTTGACAGGTGACTGGGCAGGGCATCGCGAATGCCACATCGGGGGCGATTTTTTGCTGATCTATACGGTTGACGATGCCGGCAAGAGCGGCATCGTCGTGTTCGTTCGCGCTGGCACCCACTCAGAGCTTTTTTCATGAACCCCGCGACCGTCATCCTTTGACGCCGTCGCGCTGTTCTCTATTCGCCCTTGATCTGCAGCGCCCGTTCATACAAGGCATTCTTCTTGCGCCCGGTAATCTGCGCCGCCAGGCTGGCCGCCTGCTTGACGCTGCATTCGCACAATAAAATCTGCAGCACGCGTTCGGCCTCGGCATCCTCGGCGTCGGGCGCCGCCACCGCGCCCTCCACCAGCACCACGAATTCGCCGCGCTCGCGATGCTGGTCGGCCTTGACCCAGGCCAGCGCCTCGCTCAGCGGGCAGCGGTGCACTTCCTCGAACAGCTTGCTCAGCTCGCGGGCGAACACCACCTGGCGGGTCGGCTCGAACGCCGCCATCAAGGCTTCGACGCACTCGACGATGCGGTGCGGCGCCTCGTACAGCACCAGTGTCG